>Ga0224555_1004870_pt1 | contig 11879 bp, 9 predicted proteins | sample 714S23034metaG_FD_180687 | JGI IMG/M metagenome (GOLD analysis project Ga0224555, IMG submission 180687) | Peat soil microbial communities from Stordalen Mire, Sweden - 717 S2 30-34 | ecosystem: Environmental > Terrestrial > Soil > Wetlands > Peat | place: Sweden: Norrbotten County, Stordalen...
GCTGCGCTGCTTTGTGGGGCAGGTTGGCAACAGTTGGCAACCTGCAGGCCGATTGCTAATCGGCCTTCGTGAGCGAAGCTCGCGCGAAGCGTGTCACGGCACCGGTACCAACAGGGCCTTGCCGATCACCGTCGTGAAGCCGTCCAACACATCCATAAAACTGGAGGCAAGCAACGGAATGCTACCGAGCTGCCACAGATGTTCGGCGTTTTGCCAGGCTGACTCGCGGGCCGCGCTCACGTTCCAGGCCGCCAGCGTATCCGCCAAATGAGAGATCGGCGGAAGCGCCCCGCCCGGAAGACGGACATTCAGTGTCTGCTTGGCGGATTCAACGAGGCTGTCCAGCGTGGAATTGAGTGCGGTGTAGTCGCCATAGTGCGTTCCACCACGATCTGGTGTGGTAGCAGTGACCTGACAGGTGGTGACGATGGCCTCGCACAAGTCGTGATTAATATGGGCGTTTATGCCTGCCAGCGCGAACTGGATGCGCGCGATTGCGTCCTGGTTGCGGTTAGTGAATAGAACTTGCCAGCAGGCGGAAGTCGGCTCGCCGGTGAGCGAGGATTTGAGAGCGGAGAAGTAGAGACGCGCGAATTCTACGTCGAGTTGGGCCAGCCATGCGGGATCGGTGAACCCGCCACCGGCGACCCGCGCCTCGACCGCCTGCGTAACTTGCAGATACAGCCAATTGAACCATTTCAGGCCGTCCCCATCCATACAAGTGCTGTCGATGGTGCGGAGGGTTTGAAGAACGTCCGCGATAGATTGCGGAGCGGCCTGAACGCTGGCGAGCAGCGTCGCGTCGTATGGAAACATGACCCGTTGGGTTTGAGTATACACGATCTGCGGGCCAAGTGCGGGCTGACCGCATCGGCGAAGTGGGTGTTCTCGTGGGGCAGGACTCCAGTCCTGCGGCCGACGTCCACGTCGGCCTGTTCGTACCGGGATATGGCTGATTCCGTGCGCGAAGAGCGGGTCCTGGAGGACCCGCGCAGACCTGGAGGTCCGCCCTACTATGCCAGACGCAGCGTCAGTTGCTCACCGCTAGAAACAACGTCTGCGTTCCGGCCAGGCCGTCGACAGTAAAGGTCACCGGCACGGTGCCGCTGGCGGCGTTGGCCGGCACCACGACATTGAACTGATACAAGCCCGTGAAATTCGGCGCTAATCCCGAATAGGGCACGTTGGTGACGGGCGCGCCGCCAATGGACATTCCAAAAGACGCTGTGATCGCATTGGCCTGCTGCACAAGCTGGCCCGCCGGTATGTCCGGCGTGACCGGCCCGAAGCCGATCCCATATAGAACGATCTCCTCGCCCGCCTGGGCGGGCCGCGAATTGAGGCCCGCAATCGCGCCTCTGGGGAGCACGTACGAGTTATCGGCGTGCATGGCCACCGCGTACTGGACTCCACCGAGGTTGAACGATGTGGGCGCGTCCAGGCCTGGCTCGGTTGCATTTACCGTCGGTGTAAAGGGGGCGCTGGTTCCGCCCGGCGTGGTAATGACCACTGGCTGGGGTCCGGTCGCGACATTGGATGGCGCCTGGACATTTACCTGCAACGGACTGATGAAATCGACAAATGTCGACTGGCCGCCGATGGTGACCGTGTCGCCGCCCAGAGCGGTGGGCGCCGCGTTGCCGTTGAAATCGTTCTTGGTCCAGGTCTGGGAGACGACGTTGGCGAGATTGGTGCCGTAGATCTCCATCCATGTGCCGGGCGCCACCGCGGAGAACCCTCCGAAACTGCTGGCACTGATAACGGCCAGAATCACTGGCGTAGCATCAAACGAGCCGTGAACCACTCCCGTAATCGTGGCGTTCGGCGTAAGCCCCACTTGTCCGACAGAGCACGACGAGGCGGCGACTCCGGTGCACGTGGCGCTACCGGAATAATAAAAAACGAAATTGTTGGAGAGAAACGTGACGTTGGCACCGATGTTCTCTTGCAGGCTCACCACAATTTTGCCGGAATTGCCGGCCGTGATGCCGAACGTGATCTGGTCACTGCCCGGGCTGATGGAGTTGGCCAAAAAGGGAGATGGCCCGTTGCCTCGATAACTCAACACGATCGAGATGGTCCCGCCGCCGCCGACGCCCGTGTAGGGAGCCGAGACTGTGCAGTTGGTATTCGTACCATCGTACGCGCAGGTGCCCCAATCGACCCGGCTCTGCCCCACACCGCCGCTGCCGCCGAGACCGGTCAAAGTAACGTTTTGGCTGCTGTCGGTATAGGTGGCTGTGACGGCCGAGGCCCGCGGCGGAAGGAAGGCTGCACAGAAAACGAATAAAGCAATGGCGATGGATCTCATAGTCGGTCTGTTCCCCAGGTTGGTAAGGTTAGAGTGCGGTTCAAGTATAGCAGGAACGGAATTTAGCCGTGGGGCAGGCCATCGTCATTCGTGGCCTGCCGCTAGCGGCCAGCCAATTGAATCTCCAGCAAGGTCAGGCTATACGGTTCGAAGGTGAACGCGAAGCGGCTTCCGGCGGCGGGAAAGCTGTGCGTCTCCACCGATACCGCATCCCGGTCGCTGGCTGAGTTCATGGCTTCCGTATTGGGCCGGCCCTCTCTGTTTTTGAGCACAAACGCAGTGGCGCCCGCGGCGGATTGACCGGCATCGGCCAGCGCAATGGTGGGACGCAGCGGGGCTGCGGTCGAGTTCACGGCATAGATTCGAACGAGGCGCCCATCCGCGCTCAGCGCGGCACTCACGTCGGGCTGCTGCAATTGCCAGGGAAGCCCGCCCGATCGTTCCACGTTCAACAAATACGAGCCCGCCGCGCGCCCGTACAGTTCCTCCGCATAATAGGTGGGCGCACGGTACATCCATCCCGGTCCGGTGACGAGGATACCCGACCCGAAGCTATCGATCAGATTCGACCGGATGCCCATCTCCACCAGGTCCGCGTAGCGCTGCAGAACGTTGTGATAGCGCGAACAATCCAGCGCGTTGCCGAGCGATTGCAGGATGCCGCGCTTCAGGCCGAAGTCGCCGCCGGAGGTGTTCCACTCCGTCACCGCGACGCGGACTTCCCTGCCCTGCCCCTGCAGCCGAATGCGTTCCCGCAGCGATTCGAACTCGCGCACCACCTCGGTCAAGTCGCCCATTCCGTAATGGTGCGGGCACAGGTAATCGAGCTGACCCTCGGCGCCGGCCAGTACGCCTTGCCTGGGATAAGAACTCATCAGCTTGATGGACGGATCGGCCGCCCGCATGGCGCGCGCAAAGGCGGCGATGGATCGCTCGTAGTCCTGCCCGCCGACTTCGTTGCCGATCTGCCAGTACTTCACCGCCCATGGCTCGGGATGTCCGTTGCGCGCACGCAGGCTGCCCCAGCGGGTCTGCGCGCTCCCATTCATATACTCGACTTCCGCCGCCGCATCGGCCGGTTGCTTGCCTGTCCACCGGACACAGATCAACGGCTCCGCGCCCACCAGGCGGCACAACGAAGTGAATTCATCCAGACCCACGAAGTTCGGCTCCAGCCCACCCCAATACGTGGTAAACGGCGCACGCGTGTCCCAATTGCCGACGGTTTGGTCCCACTCCAAGCCTTCAATCGACGTGCCACCGAAGCGGATCACACCGGGCTTGAGTTGCTTGAGCGCCTCCACGACGTCCGCACGCCAGATGCCCTCGACGGCATCGTCTCCGATAAGGTAAACGCGGTCGAGCCAGAGGGTTCCGGGCCCTTCGAAATCGAGGGCCAGCGTGACGGCCGTGGAATCGCGCGCTGCTGCCAAGTTGGCTTCCGCCGGCTGCCATTGGGATGTGACACGCCCGAGATCCGCCGCTTGCGCGAGGTTGCCGTGCGCATCTCGCAGTACCGCGCGCACCGCCACGTCACCGATGCCCTTCATGTGCAGACGCAGCCGGTAGCGCACGCCGGCCTTTGTGTAGAAACCATCCTGCGCGATGCCGGCACGCGCCCGCGGTGTGTGAATCTCGATGCGCTGCGACCGCTTGCCGTTGAACGCATCCTGGGTGTCCAGCGCGTACTCCGTTGTCTGCACGGCGCCATCGGGATACCAGGGGCGATTGGGGTGGTCGGTCTCCTTGATGTACGAAAACCGGTAGGGCGGCTCCTCTTCGAAGCTGTCGTTATCCACCTGCTGCGCGATCATCGACGGGATCAGCCGGCACAGCATCTCGATGAACTGTCCCTGCTGCTTGGCGTCTACCGGACGCTTCCCGGCGGCCCGCAGGTGGACGCGCATCTCGCCGGGGTCCGGTTCAGGCACAAGCTCAAAGCGGAGATCGGAGAACGATGCCGGTCCGCCCGTGCTATCCAGGTGAATCGTCACCTCGCCGGGCGAGGGCGCGCGGAAGAGAAACTCCGGACCGGATGAGGAGCCAAACACTCCGGAAGGCGTATCGATCTCGATCAGGGCGCTGCCGCTGGTCCGGGCGCTCATGCGCCAAAGCGATCCCGGAGTCAGATACACGGTTTGCGAGATCCCGGCGCGGCTAAGCCCGCGCGGTTCGATCGAAATGGCATGGTTCGCGGCGCGCACTACCGGCTCGGCCGCGTCCTGTTTGTGGCGATGGACCGTCCAGCCCGCCAGGTTCTCGTCGAAGCTGCCGTTACGAAGCTGCGGCGCGATGGCCAGCAGCGCGAGTGCGGGCAGAATCAACTGAGGCCCTTTAGAAATTGCGCGCTGGCTTTCAGATCGGCGCGGTCCGTCTCCACGAAGTAGTTCCGGGCGCCCGATTTCTTGGCCGCGGCCCACAGTCTCTTCCAGTCCACCACGCCCTGCCCCAGCGCGACTTCTTTCTTTTCCGTTGGCGACCAGTCCTGCAAGTGGATGGAAAGGAACCTGCCAGGATACTTCTCGAAGTAGTCCGCGGCCAGGTAGCCGAGCCGGATCACGCTGACCTGGAACTGCATCTTCACTAATTTCGGGTCGAACTCGCCCATAAGCTTGTCGTAGATGAGTTCGCCATCGATCTTCTGAAATTCGAAATCGTGGTTGTGGAGGCCAAGTTGGATACCCGCTTTCCGGGTCCGTTCGCCGAGCTTGTTGGCATCGTCGACGGCGTGCATCCAGTCCGCCATCTTGGCGTCTTTCGGCAGCCCAAACGTGGCGATAACCATTTGTTTCAGGCCCAGTTCCTTGGCGAAGGCCAGGCGCTCGTCGAGATGGTCCTTTAATTCGGTGAATCCATAGTGGCAGCTCTCACAGCCCAGCCCGGCGGCGTGGATCTTGTCGCGCAGCTCCGAGGGTTTCATCTGGGCAAGCGGTCCGAAGCCCATCGTGGCGTAGCCCGGCGGCGAGCACAACTCGATGCGTTCGAAACCCATGCCGGCGAGTTCCTTCAAGGTGCCGTCGAGATCCTTTCCGATGGACTCTCTCACCGGCCACGTCTGGCACCCGATCGGCAAACCCAGCGGATTGGCGCTCAGGTAACGGGCCCCGGCCAGGCCGATTGCGCCGGCAGTGCCCACATGGAGAAAGCTTCTCCGCGAGATGCTGTTGATTTCTTTCATGGCGAGCATGGTAACTCCGCGCCACGCTTGCCGCAAGCGCGGCTGGCTTTCCAGTATTATTTGAGTATGGCCATGAAGGAAGCGGCTCCGCTGTACGATCGGGATTTCTTCGAGTGGACAGCCCGCAACGCGCAGTTATTGCGCGAGGGCCGGTTCGCCGAGGTCGACGCCGGCCATCTTGCCGAGGAGATTGAGGACGTGGGCAAACGCGATCAGCGCGAAGTGCGTAACCGCCTGAAGGTGCTGCTGGTACACCTGTTGAAGTGGACGGCGCAGCCCGGTTTGCGGTACGCGGAGAGTGGGACCTCCAGTTGGCTGGATACTATTCGCGAACAGCGAACGCAGCTTGAGTCCATTTTCGAGCAGTCGCCAAGCCTGGCAAGGCACGCGCGTGAATCGCTCGATGCAGTGTTCTCGAAAGCCGTTGACGACGCGGTCTACGAAACGCGATTGCCACAAGCCGAGTTCCCGGCGAAGTGCCCGTTTGCGTTCGAGCAGGTCACGGACCAGGCGTTCCTGCCGGACTGAAGGGCCGCCTAAAAGGCGGCTGCGGCCACGATTGGCCGCCCTCCAGTGTGTTTTCGACGAAGCCCGCTTCCTCCCGCGCTGGTGTAAGCTCACAGTATGCGCAAATTTGCGGTTGCACTATTGGGCCTGGCACTAGCCGTTTCGGCCACGGCCGCATCCAAGAAGGTCATCCAGCCGAAGGACTTCCCCACCGGGAGACCGTTCAGCCCCGGCATCCTGGTTGACGATACGCTCTACATCGCCGGACAGACCGGCACGGATCTAAAGACCGGCCAGCTTCCCGAAGACTTCGATGCCGAAGTGAAGCAATGCCTGGACAACATCGGGCTGATTCTGAAAGAGGCGGGCATGAGTTTCGACGACGCCGTCGCGGTGCAGGTGTATCTGACCGACATGAGCCTGTTCCCGCGCATGAACGCGGTTTACACCACGTACTTCAAGGAGCCGCGTCCCGCGCGCACCACCGTGGGCGTCGCGAAACTGGTGGGCACGGCGCGCATCGAAGTCACCGTGACGGCGCACCGCTGACGATGGGCAACTCCAGGAAACTGGCGTGCCTGGCGTCGTGATATAGCGCGACGTGCGCAGTGCGCGCGTCCTCGGCGGACTCGCTCGCTACCACGCCGCCGGAGTTGTAATTCTTCTCCACCTGGATGGAGTTGGGCGAGCGCAGCATCAGGCGCAGGCGGCTGCCTTTGGCAATGCGCCGCGAGAACCATGTGAAGCCGCGGAATTCGTATTTCACGATCTGGCCGGATTCGACCGGGCTGGGCTTGCGTGGCGAGTCGCGGTAGCGGGCGCGCATGGCGTCGCCGGTCAGCAGCACGCTGCCTCCGTTGGGCAGGATTTCATAGAGGATCGCTTCGAAATCCGTATCGGGCACGTCCATCGCGATCCAGACTTCGAGGCGCACGGCGCCGCTGATCTCAGTGTCTTCCGCGAAGGGCGCGCTGTGATAGATGAGGCCGTCGCCGAACAGGTTGAGCGGCTCGGTTTGATCGGTCAAGGGATTCGGATTGTCGGCGGTCTCCAGTGCGCCGGGACGCAGATCGAGGGGATCGTAGACGTAGCGGTCGGGCACGCTGGCCGCGGGCAAAGCCGCGGGTTTCTCCGGACCGAGAGCGCCGGAATGAAACGCGTCGTTGGCTTGGCCGTCTGTCGAGTTCAGGTACAACGTGCGCGTTCTGTTGGCGACTGCTTCCAGGCTGGCGGCGTACTCCCACTCTTCCGGGCCGACGACGTACCAGGCCACGCGCTGCTTGAGGAACGCGGGCTTGGGGCCGTCCTTCATGGTCCAGTCGTACCATTCCCTGTGCAGGTTGTTCAGGTCAGCAGGCTGGCTTCCCCGAACTTCAAGCCGCCCACTTCGCGATTGGGCGTGCGGGTGCCGGCGTGATCCCACGGCCCGGCGATCAGGTAGTGCCGGCCGCGCGCGGCGGGCGAGCCGTAGCGCATGTGATCGCGATAGTAGTGCAGGGCGCCGGTCTGGTCGCCGTCGTAATGCCCGGTGATGGTCAAGATGGGGATGTCGATTTGGGCGAACTGTTCCGGCGTGGGATACATGGCGTCCCAATAACCGTCGGGCTGCGGATGGTCCATCCACTTTTGAAAAACGGTGGAAGTGTTGCCCACCATCCGGTCGAGTTCGCGGAACGGCAGATTGCGCGTGTAGCGTTCGCGGAACTTTTCAGTCCAGAACGTGGAATCGCCGAATTGTTTTGGGTTGCCGGTCCTGCCGCTGGTGAAGGTGAGCCACTGGATAATGTAGGGCGTGAACATGCCGTTGAAGAACGGGAAGTCCACTGCCGCGGCCGCCGCGGCGGCGGGGACGATGGTGGCGAGATGCGGCGGATGCTCCTTGAGCGTGGCCCACTGGTCGAAGCCCGCGTAGGAGCCGCCCCACATGGCCACTTTGCCGTTCGACCACGGCTGTCGCGCCAGCCATTCGACGATGTCGTAGCCGTCGCGCGCTTCGTTGGCGAACGGCTCAAAGCCGCCCTCGGAGTTGCCGCGCCCGCGGACATCCACCAGCGCGAAGACGTAGGCATGACGCGCGAAGTAGGACGCCCGATCTTCGTAGCTGTCGGCGATGTAAGGCGTGAGGGTAAAGACCACCGGCAGCGGCGCGGGCATCGCTTTGGGTTTGAAGACGGTGGCGTTCAGGCGGATGCCGTCGCGCATGGGAATCTTGACTCCCCAGAGGAGGTCGATGGCGGCCGGCGCTTCTTCGGCATGGAGCGGGGCCAGCGCGAGTGCGAAGACGGCCAGTGGAATGATGTTGCGCATGATGAGCCGAGGATAACCCATCGCAGCGTGCGCGCTGTGGAACTCGCGGCCACAAGGGGCGGCCTGAGAGGCCGCCGCAGGCTGAGAGCCTGCCCCACCCAAGGCCTACCAGTTGGTAATCGAGCCGTCGGGGCGGAAGTAAGTCTGGGCGCGACTGGTGACGCGCTCGGTGATTTCGGCGATCTGCCGTAGCGGCTTGAAGTCTGCTTCCACACCCAAGCCAGGCCGGTCGTTGGGATACAGCTTGCCTTCCTTGAAATCCAGGCACACGGGCAGATACGTAAAGGGCCGGCCCTGGAAGTTGTACTCCATCAACACGGGGCCCGGGAACGTGCCCAGGGAATTGACCAGGGCGGCGGTCGAGATGGGTCCGGTGAAGTGCGGCACGATGCCCACAAAATGGGTTTCGCAGATGGCGGCGATCTTCATCATCTCGGTGATGCCGCCGACGTTGGGGAGCGTGGCGCGCACGAAGTCGATATCGTGATTCTCCACCAGCTTGTTGAAGTCCCAGCGATTGCCCCACTCCTCGCCGGCCGCGATGGGCACTTTCGCCATGCGGCGCAGGATAGGCAGATCCTCCTGGAAGGCTTCGGTGCGCACGGGATCCTCGACGAAGAAGGGCGCGAGGGATTCAATGAGATTGCATCCGCGCACGGCTTCCTGAAGGTCGAAGCGCTGGTGGAAATCGATGACCCAATCGCCGCTCTTGCCGACGCCTTCGCGCGCCTGTGCGCACTCGTCGTAGAGCCGATTGAGGCGTTCGCTGGTGTTGTAGGTGGTGTTGGCGGGCGCGCTGGCGGCGTCCATGCGGAAAGCCCGGTAGCCCGCGGCGATGGTGAGCTGCGCGCGCTCCTTGACGCTCATGCCGGAGCGAATGCCGGGAATAACACCACCCGTGTTGTAGCACTCGCAATGGTTGCGCACCATGCCGCCCAGCAGCGCGTGAACCGGCAGGCCCAGCGCTTTGCCGCGGATATCCCACAGCGCCAGATCGAGCGCGCCCAGGGCGTGCTCCTTTTCGCGGCCGGGCGGATAGAAGAAAGCGCGCGACATGTCCTGCCAAAGCCGCTCGATATACTGCGGGTCCTGGCCGATGAGGCGGCCGGCGCACTGTTCCAACATCTCTTTGGAACCGCCTTCGCCGATGCCGGTGATGCCGGCGTCAGTCTCGATGGCGACCACCAGATCGCTTTGGTTGAAGAGCGGATTCGGTGCTGGCGGCGCGTAGACGCGCACCCTGGCGATTTTGGTTTTGGGGACCGCGGCGAATGCCCGCGGAGGTCTCACGGCGCCGGCTGCCGATACCGCCGCGAGCGAACGAAAGAACGTTCGGCGATGCACGAGGTTAATCTATCACGGCGCTCTGGAGTTGGGCATAGAGCCCCGCGCAGGCCGGGCCGGGAGCCTACCCCACTGGACTAGAATGATATTCAGGAGGCTGCAACATGCGCGGCCTGTGTCTTATCGCTTTGTTCCTTGCGCCGGGTACCCTGAGCCGCGGCGTGGAGTCATCTGAAGCTCCCGTTCTGCAGTGGTTCACGGCCCTGGGCGGCTCGGGCACCAGCACCGCCACCGCCGTGGCCGCAGATAGCCAGGGGAATCTCTACATCGCGGGAAATACAACTTCACTGGATCTCCCCACCGTGGCGGCCGCGCAAGCGCACCCTGGAGGGTCGCCCCTGGTTCGCATCGACCCGGCCTCGGGGGCAAGCCAGAACATATACTTCCAGGGCGTGACCGGCGAGGGTACGGTGCAAAGCGTAGCCGTGGACCCGAGAATCCGCAAAGCGTTTACGCAACCGGTTCCGCCGGCGTTTTTCACAGCCGGGATGGCGGGAATACATGGGCCAGGCTGGCGCCCATCCCTTCGAATCCGACTGTGTTGTCGGTGGCGGTCGATCCTACGAACAGCAACACGCTCTACGCGAGCACGCCCCCGTTGGGTGCGTTCAAGAGCAAGGACGGCGGCGCGAGTTGGACAGCGATTAGCAAAGGCGTCCCTCCGGCTTCGGATGGCACCTTGGACATTTATCAAATCTGGGTGGATTCGAAGTCGCCGGCGGTGCTGTTGGCATCGGCTGCTACCGGGCTGTTGCGCAGCGCTAATGCGGGAGCAAGCTGGACTCAAGTTCAGAGTGCCGTCTCCGGCCTGGCGTTTGATCCATTCACGGCGGGAACGATTTACGCCTGTGGTTACCCGCTGGGAATCGTTGTGAGCAAGGATGACGGACAGACCTGGACGCCGCTCTCGGCTTTACCCGGTTATTCCAATGAGGCGATTGCAATCATGGCCGATCCATTTCATCGGGGCACGCTGTATGCGGGCGGCTACGGCGGCCTCTTTCAGAGTACGGACGCGGGCGTGACGTGGACACAGCCGTCGAACGCTGCTTTGAACTCTTATACGCCGGTTCTCGCGGCCGATCCGAGCAAGCCGGTGCTGTATGTGAGCGCATGGCCCAACGGCATTCTGATGAGCACGGACGGCTTCAACACGTTTACGACCCTGGCGCGGCAACTCCCCCAGGTTAGTCAGATCGTGGTGGCGGGGGGCAGCCTGTTCGCGGTGCCCATGCAGACGACCGACGTGTTCGTCGCCAAGCTGGATACAAACGGCAACATCGTGTACGCGACTTACTTTGGCGGAAGCGGGAACGAGACGGCCAACGCGATGGCGGTGGGGCAGGATGGCAGCGTTTATGTGACCGGCTCTACGAATTCCGCGGATTTCCCGGTGACGCCGGGCTCTTTCACGGGCGGGGGCCAGGGGACTTATGTTTTCAAGCTCAAGCCGGACGGGTCGCTGGCGTGGTCCACTTTCTTTGCGGATGCCCATACGACAGTAAGCACCCTGGCTGTCGACGACGAGGGCAATCCATACCTTGCGGGATCCACGAGCGGCTATCTGCCGACGACGGATGGCGCATACCAGACCACATTCCAACAACCGCCGCAACCCCCTTGCGGCTTCCCATCGATCTTCTGTCCTCTGCCCATCACGATCACGTCCGCATTCCTTACGAAGTTCAACGCCAGCGGATCGGCACTCGTGTTTTCGACCTACATCGCCAACTTCCCGACTGCCAGCGGGCTGGCCCCGGCCTCTGGCGGCATCTATGTCGCGGGCGGCGAAGCCGTTTTCCTGATGAACGGCAGCGGCAGCGCGCTGCTGGCCTCCAATTCGACGCCAGCGGTTACGATCAACGCGATGGCCCTGGACAGCAGCCAGAATGTGTACGTCACCGGCTCCGGCAATCCCCCGGTTACCGCGGGAGCGTTTGAAACGTCGCCAGAACGGGTGGCACCGAGCTTGCCTGGCACCCCCCTGGCGGCCCCGGTATCGCCCGCTTTCGTGATGAAGCTCGACAGCGGCCTTTCCCAGATCCTCAGCGCGACGCTGCTGAGCGGCGAGGCGGGTGACGCAGGCAATAGCATCGCGATCGGTTCGTCGGGCATCTTGATTACCGGCGGCAACACGAGTTCCATGTCCTTTCCGACGCTGGCGCCATTTCAGGGAAACTTCGGCGGCACGGGCGGATCCGGGTACGTAGCCGGGTTGGACCCGACACTGTC
>Ga0224555_1004872_pt1 | contig 11877 bp, 5 predicted proteins | sample 714S23034metaG_FD_180687 | JGI IMG/M metagenome (GOLD analysis project Ga0224555, IMG submission 180687) | Peat soil microbial communities from Stordalen Mire, Sweden - 717 S2 30-34 | ecosystem: Environmental > Terrestrial > Soil > Wetlands > Peat | place: Sweden: Norrbotten County, Stordalen...
TGCAGTGCGTCAGAAGTTGTACTTGAGCGCGAACTGCCCGATGCGCGGCCCGCCGCTGGCTTCGCTGGTGATGGTTCCGAAGCTGGTGCTGCTGCTGGCCGGGTTTGAAACGCCTGGGTTGCTAAGAAGAGTGTGGTTGAGGACGTCAAAGTACTCCATGCGGAAGTCCAGATTGGTTTCACGGAAGATGGGGAAGGTGCGGACCAAAGCACCGTTCCAGACCGTGTAGCCTGGGCCGCGGAGCGAGTCCTTGACGACGTTGCCGAAGCCGGTGCCTGCGCCGGTGTTGGCGGGAACTGAGAAAGCCGCCGGATTGAGCCAGTTTTCGCAGAATTTGAGAGACGTGGGAGTAGAGACCGGGCAATCGCCGGCGTTGGTCTTGCTCTTGAGGTAGGCGGACTGGGTGAAGTCGCGCTGGGCGCGGTCCTGGCTCAGGCCGGTTGAAGAGTTGTCCGTTCCCATGTAAGCGGTGAGCGCATCGCCGGAGTGGTGTTGAAGGGTTCCGGAGGTGCGCCAGTCGTTGACAACGGCGCGCATGACGCGGTAGCCGGTGTTGAGCTTGGGAAAGGCCCAGACATAGGAGAGGGAGATGGCCTGGGGATGGTCGATGTCGGAGACACCGCGGTCGAGGGCCTTGATGTCGGGCACAATGGCCGCCGCAGGAACGTTGGTCGCGTTGGAGGGATAGAGCGGATAGACATACGACTCGCCGGCGTTGAGATCCTCGGTATTGGAGACTCTGGTGGCTTGCGGCAGGTCGTCATAGGACTTGGACCAAGTGTAGTTGGCCAGGAATTGGAGCCCGTGCGACATCCTCTTCTCTAAAGTGGCCTGGAGAGAGTTGAAGTGGGCGTTGCCGGTCATGGCTGCTTCGATGATTTGGGAGTAGTTGGTGTCGCAGCCTATGGCAGTGAGGCAGGGGCCGACGGTAGGAGCGGTGTTATACACCCTTCTGGTGTTTACGCCTAACGTGCTGGTCGCGCCGGTGTTGCCACCCGGGTAGGTGAGCTTACCGGCCACGATGGTGGCCGTGTTCGCGCCGGGGTTGATTTCGAGATTCACGAATTGATGGCGCGAAGCGGAGCCGACATAGGCCAGGCGCATAGCCAGACCCCCGCTGAATTGCTGCTCGACGGCGATGTTGAAGTCGTAGGTGACCGGGACGCGGAAGTTGCCGGAGGGATCGTACTCCCCGAGCTGAAATGCGTTGGGGAATAGCTGCGTGGGCTTGAAGGGCAGAGTAAACGGGAACGGATTGGTGATGGCGCCCGCCGCGCACCCCGTGCAATAGGGATTGCTGAAGGGTCCACCGGGGCTGGCGGAGGTTTTCAGCGGGTTGGGTTGCGTAAGAGAGATGGTGTTGGGCACAAAGCTGGCTTGGCTCAGGTTGAAGAAGCCGGGCATGCGGTCCTGATAGAAGATGCCGTAGCCGCCGCGCAGCGCCGTCTTGCCATCGCCGAATACGTCGTAGGCAAAACCGACGCGAGGCATGAATTCGGAGTATTGGTTATTGACGCCGTTGACCGGGAGGCCCGGGTCACCGCCGATCACCATGCCGGCAGGCAATCCTGGATTCGTTCCGGTTATGGCGGCAAGGCTGTACTGGGATGTGCCTGTGTTGGCAGCATACTTGGCGGGGCTGAACGCGGTCTGCTTGCTGACGGCGTTGGCCCAGGGAGCGAAGTCTTCCCAGCGCACGCCGTAGTTCAACGTGAGGCGGTGATTCACTTTCCAACTATCCTGGGCGTAGATGCCGGGGAAGTGGTTGCGGTCGTTAACCAACTCAAAGTTGCCCTGAGAGAACGAAGTCATGAAACCGACCTGGTAATTGGCCATGGCATTGACGTTGGCGATCGCGAAGGAGGAGCCGGCCGTGGCAAAACTAAAGCTGCCGTAGGACGTAAACACGTTGGTGACGTCGAACTTACTCAACTCCACGTGTCCGCCAAAGGCGAAGCTGTGGGCGCCCTTGACCCAGTGAAGGTCGTCGTTCAGGGAGTAGTTGTTGCGTCCCCAGCCTGCAAACGCCGACGATCCCACCTTGAAATAGCCCGAGACACTTGCAGCCATGTAGGGGCCGGTGGTGGGCTGCCAGATGTTGGTGACGCCGAACTGCGTGATGTCGCCGCTGTCTGGAGGTCCGCCGCGCAGAGAGACCAGGCGCTGGTAATTGAGGACGAGGTTGTTCAGCAGGTTGGGGGTGAAGGTGTGGGTTTCTGCCAGAAGCGCATTCTGGTAGCGGGAGTTGAAGTAGGAGGTGTAGCTCTGCAGGTTCGCGGGGTTATAGATGGCCGGCTGCTGGAACCAGTCGTAGAAGTAGTGGCCGAATAGGTGATCGTTGGCGCCGAAGTTGTGGTCGACGCGCGCATCGTACTCATTGAGGTAATTCTGCGTGGCGGAGAAATAGTTGACCGCGTTGCCGATTTTCCCCGATCCTACCCCGCCCGCATCCGCGCTGGCCGTGGGGAAAGCTTTCTCGAACTGAACCGAAGCCGGATCGAAGTCGGTGCTGGGGATGTGATTGTTGGTGTATTCCACGCCGGTGAACGGGTTATAGATCTGCTGGCTGGCGGTGTTGCAGAAGCCTGTCGTCGCATTGAAGCCGCTGGTGCAGAGGTTGCTGTAGTCGGCATAACCGAGCTGTCCGCCGCTCGAGGTGAGGCCCTCCTCGGCAAGGGTCGGAACCGTAACGGTCGGGGAGGAAGAGCCCGAGTGGATGGTGGTGTACTGGTAGCCGAAGAAGAACTGGGTGGTCTTGCCGCTGGAAAAATGGGGAATCTTCACCGGTCCGCCAACCACGCCGCCGAACTGATGCCGGTGCAGCGTATCCTGCGTGCCGGGCGGTGAGAAGTGCGACTCGGCATTGAAGAAGCCGTTGCGCAGGAACTCGAAGAGATCGCCGTGGAATTGCTCACCGCCCGACTTGGTGACGATGTTGACCATGGCGCCGGCGCTCTGGCCGAATTCCGCGTTGTAGTTGCTGGTCTGCACGCTGAATTCCTGCACGGCATCGGGCATGGGGTAGGGACCGTTCACGTTGGTCATTTCGTCCACGTTGTTGCCGCCGTCGAGCAGAAAATTGTCCTGGTAGGGAAGCGTACCGTTCACACTGGCCACCTGGACTGCATTGACGGAGAAGGTTTTCCCGTTGCCCTGGTTGAGGCCGTTGCCCTCGTTGGTGGCATCGACGACACCGGCGACCAGCGTAATGAGCGTGGCCGCGGCTCTGCCGTTCAGCGGGATATCCTGCACGCTCGCCTGATCGATGACCTGGGACAAGGTGCCCGTGGTGGTGTCAACCTGCGGCGCGTCGGCTGAGACGCTGACGGTTTGCGTCTGCGCGCCGACCTTGAGCACGATATTCACGGTGAGCGCCTGGTCGGCTTCGAGGATGATTCCGGTCTGCTTGTAGAGCTCAAAGCCGGCTGCGGAGACCGCGATCGAATACGGCGCGGGCAACAGCGTCGGGAACACGAAGCGGCCGTCCTTGCCGGTGACAGCGTTCATTTGCGTGCCGCTGAGGGTTTGGGTCGCGGTCACATTTGCCGCCGCAATTACAGCCCCTGAAGGATCGGTGACGGTGCCGCTGATGGTTCCGTAGCCTTGCGCGCGCAGGTTGGCCGAGGAAAAACCCAGGCACAAGCAAAGGATGGCGACGATACTCGCCAGCATGTAGAGTGAACGGCGTCCGGCGCCTGGGAGCCGATTCGCTGCGAATTGCGCTCTCCGGGCCTGGAAGAATCCTGAAGTCAAATGTGCCGGAGAAAACGTTGTCACGGGATTTTGCATATATGCCTCCATACAGCCTTGTTGTCCAGAGTTATTGCCGAGACACTCTCTCGCCCTCTCAGAGAAACGGTTTAGAGCGCCGGCAAAGTGAACGCTCAATGCTGCGCGGAAGGATAGACAGCGAACTCGTCGAATGTCAATAGAAAAATGTTTTCCTTGATAATTCTGGCCAATGAGAATCCTGTTTCGGGAGTTTGGCGCAGCATGAGTTGTAGTATTTGCTGTGTATGTATACGGGTTTAAATAATTTACGGATTCTGCAACTCGTCATTTCGGTGGTGCGCCGTGAGGATCAGCGCCACCAATGCTGTGGCCAACGAGACGCCGGCCAGCGCGAAGAAGGCGCTGCTCCACCCGTACGCGACGCTGATGCGCGCCACGGTGACGCCCGAGAGCCAGCCTGCAATGTAACCGAATCCGTCGATAATTCCCGCTGCCGTGGCGCTACCCCGCTGCCCGCCAAAATCCAGCGACATGGCTCCGGCCAGATAGGAGTACGGTCCGAGCAAGGTGAATCCCACCAGCCCGACCAGAACGGGGGCCGCCCATTCGCCGGCGTGGCCGGGCACACGGCCCAGCATCACCAGGCAAACGGTACATGCCGACATGCCGATCACGACCAGCACGTTGCGCCCATTCGCACCCAGCTTGTCGCTCAAAAACCCGCCCAGCAGCACGGAGATTCCGCCACACAGAGGAAAGAGCGCGCTGCGGCCGGCCGCCACGCTCGGGATCAGGCCCACGAACTGCACAAAATACGTCGGCGTCCACAGGTTGAAGGTCTCGCGCAGCAGGGTGGTCCCGAAGGCCAGCAGGCAAACCAGCCAGAACGCGACGCTGGTGAGCAAGGGCCGCAAAATCGCTCCGATCTTACGGTAGTGTTCGGCGCCCGGTTCCTCATCTGCATACACATTTCTCGGATTCACTTCCGGCGCTGGAAGGCCGCGCTCGGCGGGCGTCTCGCGCAACAGCAACAGGTTGATGAGGAACAGAACCCCGAGCGCTGCCGCGGCAAAATAGAAAACACCGCGCCAGCCCACGCCATGGGCGAGCAATTCGCTCATCATCCAGCGGCATCCCGCGTCGCCAAACAGGAAGCTCAGGCTCACCACCGCCATCACGCTTCCGTAGGTGGAGTAGGAGAACCAGCGCGAGGAAACCCGGACCAGTCCCGCCCATCCCTGCGACTGGAAGAGCCGGTTGCCAATCCACGCCAGCGTGAAAATGGGAAATCCGCCGCTCAGCGCGAAGACAATCGTAAAGAGGATGGAGCCGGCCATGCCGCCCAGGAAAAACCGCCGGCCACCTCGCGTGTCGGCCAGAGCTCCGGAGAAAAACTTGCCCAGCGCATAGGCTGCGGTGCCCATTGAGGCCATGAATCCCAGGCGGATTTCCGCTTCGTTTGGTGTGATGCCATGACGCGACAGGTCGCGGATCAGGTCGGGCAACACCACCGAGAGATCGGAGCGGCAAAAATAGTAGCCGGAGTAACCCAGCGCCAGAAGCGCGGCCGTTGCCCCGTGCCACAACGTAAATCGTGGTTTCGAACCTGAATCATCAGGCTCGATCTCGGGCGTGACCAATGCACTCTCTGTGGGCACACTAGAAAATTACCATACACCTCCACGAGTCGACTGCGCCGTCGCGCATCGTGCCTGTGCGAATCCAGGCGGGATTCGTTGCCATGCGAAAGGAGTTCGTTCCCGCCTTCAGACTGCAGGTTTCTTTCCACATTTTGTTTCCCATTTGTATCTTCGGAGATTACTATGGACCGCCGAGGGGGTTCCGCCCGGCCGCTACCCACCCTAGCCGCAAAGACAAGAAAGCGGCGAGGCTGGGGCGCCCGGCCGTATGCTGCGGCAGAGGTTTCCCCCGGGGGGTATCATGCGCTTTTCCCGGACTCAAAGCTCTCTTTGTGTCGTTGCCTGCGCCGCTCTTGTCCTGGTTTTCCGGACGCTGCCTGGCGCAGCGCAAAAGGCCTCTCCGAAGTACTGTGTCGCGGCCGATTCCCTCACCGCGATCCGCAGCGGCTTTGCCATGCCGCCCATGGACGCGCGGCCCATGATGCGCTGGTGGTGGTTCGGCCCGGCGGTGGAGAAGAATGAGCTGGCCCGCGAGCTGCGCACCATGAAGGCGGGCGGCATCGGCGGCGTGGAGGTGCAACCCGTTTATGCGCTCGAGCTCGACGATCCGCAAAAGGGATTTCGCAATCTGCCGTTTCTCTCGAAGGATTTTCTCGACATGGTGAGCTTCACGGCGCAGACCGCGCACGATTTGAATCTGCGGCTGAATCTGACCCTGAGCAGCGGCTGGCCGTACGGCGGCGCGTATGTGCCGGTGAGCGACGCCGCGGGACGGCTGCGCATTGTGGCCGACGCTGTGCCGGCGGGCGCCTCTTCCCTTCCCATTCCATCGATTCGCAATGGCGAGGAACTGCTGGCTGCATTCCTTGCTCCGGGAACGCCGCAGAACTACGACGCGGAGCACGCACAACGGCTCGACGCGATTCGCGATTTCCGGCTGACGCTGCCGGCGGGGATCACCGGCCCGCACGTAGCCGTGTTCTTCATCTCCAGCCGGACTGGGCAACAAGTAAAGCGCGCGGCCGTGGGCGCGGAGGGTTTTGTGCTCGACCATTTCAGCATGGAGGCGATTCAGAATCACATCCAGCACGTTGCCGATCCGCTGATCGCTGCGTGCGGAACGAATGTTCCCTACTCGGTGTTCAGCGACAGCCTTGAGGTCTACGAATCGGATTGGACTCCGAAGCTTCTCGACGAGTTTCGCGCCCGCCGCGGCTACGATCTTTTGGCGCACCTGCCGGAACTGGCCGCGGGGACCACTCCCGAGGCCGCAGACGTGCGCTATGACTGGGGTCGCACACTGGCGGAGTTAATTGACGAGCACTATCTGACGCCGCTCAACACCTGGGCGCGCGAGCATCACACGAAATTCCGCTCGCAGAGCTACGGCTCGCCCGCGGTCACGCTTTCAAGCAACGCGCTCGTCGATCTGCCCGAGGGCGAGGGCTCGCAATGGCACGGCGGCTTCTCCTTCACGCGCTGGGCCACATCCGCAAGCCACGTCTACGGCCGGCCTATCACTTCGTCGGAAACGTGGACCTGGCTGCATTCCCCTTCGTTCCGCGCCACGCCGCTCGACATGAAGGCCGAGGCCGATACGTTCTTCCTGCAGGGCATCAACCAGTTCGTGGGCCACGGCTGGCCGTATTCGCCGCCGTCGGCCGGCGACCCCGGATGGTCGTTCTACGCGGCTGCCGTCTTCAACGATCACAATCCCTGGTGGATGGTGATGCCTGACGTGATGGGCTACTTCACGCGCGTGAGCTACCTGCTGCGCCAGGGCTCGCCGGTTTACGACGTCGCCCTGCTACTTCCTGAAGAAGACGCGCAGGCACGCTTCCGGCCGGGACACGTGTCTGTCACCGATGAAATACGAAATCTGCTTGGACCCGATCTGGTTCCGGCGATTCTCGACGCGGGCTACAATCTCGACTTCATCGATTCGGCGGCGCTCGACAAAGTTGGCATGCAGTACTATCCGGTGCTCGTGATTCCGAACGTGGAGCGGCTGCCACTGGCCACGTACAGGTGCATCGAGGCGTTTGCGCAGCGTGGCGGCGAGGTGATTGCGGTGAAGAGTTGGCCCTCGCGTGCGCCCGGAGTGATAGAGGGTCCGCGCGACTCGGCAGCCGTGGCGCAGATATCGCAGGAGCTGATGGCTTCGGGCATGAAAAACGTGAAGATCGTTGCCAGCGCCACGGAACTTGGCGCAGCGCTTCGAGCATCTTTTGAGAAGCCCGATGTTGTGATGAACCCTGCTACGCCCAAGGTGGGCTTCATTCATCGTGGTCTACATTCGGCGGGCCAAATTTACTTCGTCGCCAACACCGACAACCAGCCGCATTCGTTTGACGCGACGTTTCGCGCTCGCGGCGGCGCGGAGTGGTGGGATCCGTTCACGGGAAAGATCACGGGCGCTGGGCCCGGGCCGACACTCCACTTCGATCTTGCTCCGTATGAATCGCGCGTGGTGGTGTTCACCGGCAATCCCGCGCTGCCGCCGCAGCAGCAAGCCGCTGCGCCGTTCGCGCCCATCGACTTGAGCCACGACTGGAAGGTTTCCTTCGACAAGAGCGGCACAGGAGAAACCATGCAGACGCTTCACTCTTGGACCGACTACGAAGCGCAGAAGTATTACTCCGGCTCTGCGATCTACACGCGCACTGTGGCAATTCCCGACGCGGTTGCGAAATCCGGGAGCGTGATTCTGGACTTTGGCGAAGGCACGCCGGTGCCGCGCGAGGCGCTGCACCAGGCAGGAACGCGCACCTGGTACGACCCGCCGGTGCGCGAAGTCGCGGTGGTCTCAGTGAACGGAAAACCCGCGGGAGATTTGTGGCATCCGCCTTACCGGCTGGATGTGACGGCGCTGCTGCATGCGGGCACCAACGAGTTGCGGATCGTGGTGGCCAACACCGCCATCAACGAGCTGGCCGGGCGCGCCGCACCGGATTACCGGCTTCTGAATCTGCGTTACGGCGAGAAGTTTACGCCGCAGGATATGGATCATCTGGAGCCGCTGCCTTCGGGTATTCTGGGCACGGTGCGATTGATTTCGGGGCAGTGAGAATCGTTCGCAGCAATCGAGCGCTGTCATCCTGAGCGACGAGCGCAGCGAGGAGTCGAAGGACCTGCGGTTGCTTTCCTCGCTCCCTTGCTAAGGGCCAGTGCTTTTCTTGCTGCGAATCTAAGAGACAACGCAAGTTATGATGTGAATTTTGAAGAGAGAACAAAAGGAGACCCGATGAACCGTCGAGAATTTTCCGCGCTTTTGCCTTTGCTTGCTGCCGCGTCCGCGATTGCGTCCGAGGCCGAAAGCCAGGCGCCTGCAGTTCCGGCCGCCGCGCCCACGCAACAACCTGCGACGCCAACGCAATTGCCGAAACTCGTCTCCGGCCGCTATCCGCAGATTGAGCCGGCCAATCCGCATCCGTCGCCGCGTATGTCGAAGCGCTTTTTGATGGGGATGCTGCCAGACAACATTCGACTGGAGGCGCACTTTACGCATCTCGCGCCCGGCGCGCCGCCCGAACCCATCGGCACGCACAAGCACACCGAGATCTGGTTCATCCACGAAGGCACCGCGCGGCTGATGACGGCGGGCGTGACGCGCGATCTGGTGGCGGGCGAGATGGGCGTGTGCATCGCGGGCGACCAACACACCGTTTACAACGCCAGCCAGACGGAGCCGGCGTCGTACTTCGTGATTACGGTGGGACCGCCGGAGTAAGAAAAGCAGGGACCAAGGGAACAAGGGAACAAGAAGGCAGGGACGCAGGGACTACGGGACCGAAGAGACGCAGTTCACGCGGTCACCAGATGTTCGGCGGCGTGCTTCTTCACCGAGACGAGCTCGAGGGCCGTCTCGGCGATGTGTTCCGCGCTCAACTCGAACACTTTGACCAGTTCCCACGGCGCGCCGGACTCGCCGAAGCGGTCTTTCACTCCGATGGCGCTGGCGATGACCGGGACCCCATAGAGCTTGGGATTCGTAGCCAGAACCAGGCTCACGCGTCCTGCCAAAGCGCCGATCTGATGCTCTTCGGCCGTAATCACTACGCCCGTTTCACGCGCCGCGCGCACGATCGCCTCCGCATCGATGGGCTTAAGCGTGTGCAGATTCACAACACGCGTCTCCAGGCCAAACTCCTGCTTCAGAATCCATGCCGTGCGCATCGCCTCGGGCACCATGGGACCGCAGGCGACGATGCTCAAGTCCTCGCCTTCGTCGGCGTAGTCCTCGGCGAGGCGCGTTTCGAAGGCGTCGACGAAATCAGCTTTTTCCGCGCGCAGGCGAATCACATTCGCTTTGCCGAAAACGAAGGGCGTGGATTCGCTGCTGACGATCGGCGTGGCCTCGCGCGCGAAGCGGATGTACTTGGGCCCCACGTGTTCGAGCAGCAGATGCCGCGTGGCCTTGCGCGTCTCAATAGCGTCGCAGGGCACGACCACGGTCATATTCGGCAAGCCGAGCATGGCAAAGAGATCTTCGAGCGCCTGGTGCGTGGCGCCATCGGCGCCAACAGAGACACCCGCGTGCGCGCCGGCGACAAGCACGTTGAGATTGGAGTAGCAGATGGAAACGCGAACCTGGTCGAGGTTGCGCGCCGCGGAAAACGTGGCGTAAGAGCCGAGCACGGGCAACTTGCCTTCGCGCGCCAAGCCCGCGGCGGCCGCCGTGGCCGACTGCTCCGCGATGCCCATCGAGATCCAGCGCCGCGCGCGCTCCGGCTTGCCGGAATAGAAATCCGCAATGGTGATGGATCCGGAAATGTCGAGACCGATGCACACAATGCGCTCGTCGTCGCCGCATTCCGCGAGCGCGCGGCCAAAGCCCTTGCGTGTAGGCTCCATCGCCACTTGCATGGCGTCGATTTGCGCTGCATCGCGCGCATTCCACCAGAAGTCGCGCGAGTAGCGAGGCATGCGTGCTTCGAGAGCGTGCGAGGCTTCGGCTTGCCAGTGCTTCGCTTTGGCGAGCAAATTATCGACAAGAATGCGCTCGGCGAGACCCAGGTCCGCGAGCGCCGCCGTCAGTTCTTCGCGATTCGGCGCCTTGCCGTGCCAGCCCGGCTGGTTTTCCATAAAGCTCACGCCCTTGCCTTTCACGGTGTCGGCGAGAATCATGACGGGTTTGCCGGTCACCGCGCGCGCCTGCTCCAAGGCGTCGACAATCTGGCTCATGTCGTGTCCGTCGATGCGCAGCACCTCCCAGCCGAAAGCCGCATACTTTGCGGCGAGCGGCTCGACTTGCATGACATCTTTCACCCAGCCGTCGATCTGCAGGCGGTTGCAGTCGATGACGGCGACGATGTTGTCGAGATGAAAATGGCCGGCCTCCATGGCCGCTTCCCACACCTGGCCCTCCTGCTGTTCGCCGTCGCCCATCAGGCAGAAAATCTTGTGGTTTTTGCCGTCGATGCGCGCGGCCAGCGCCATGCCGACCGCGACGCTCAAGCCCTGGCCGAGCGAGCCGGAAGAAATTTCGATGCCCGGCAGCTTGAGCCAGTGGGGATGGCCCTGGAAGGGCGAGCCGAGCTTGCGCAGGGTGACGATGTCGTCGAGCGGGCAGAAACCGGCAATGCCGAGCGACACATACAGTGCCGGCGCCTTGTGGCCCGCCGACCAGAGAATGCGGTCGCGATCGGGCCAGTCAGGATTTTTGGGATCATGCTCAGCCGCGTGCAGATAGAGAGCCGCCGCAATGTCCATGATGGAGAGCGTGCCGCCGGCGTGGCCCGAGCCCGCGGCGCACAACGCGACCAGGTTGTAGCCGCGCATGAGTTGCGCCGCATCGCGTAGTTCGTCGATGGAATATTCCTTGGTGACCTGGCCGGTGGTTGCATCTCGAAGCGACATTGCTGATCTCCTTTAAATACCGCCGCACTCTCGACGCGGTCCCAAAGTGCGGGCGTGGACGCCCGCACTACAGCCGGTCTGGAGACCGGCACTACACGGTTACACGTGCGCCCCAACCCACGCGTCGATGCGCTTGAGCGCTTCCATCAGATTCTCCATGGAATTTGCGACGCTGAAGCGCAAATAACCCTCACCATAGGAGCCGAATGCGGTGCCGGAAAGCGCGGCCACGCCGGCCTCTTCGAGCAAGGCGTCGGCCAGGGGCTTCGATTCCCATCCCGTGCCCGTGATGTTGGCGAAAACATAGAATGCGCCCTTGGGCATGCGCGCGCTGAAGCCCCGAATGCCGTTGAGGCCCGCGACAAAGGCTCGACTGCGCCGCTCGAATTCCAGACGCATCGCATCCACGGCGCTCTGGTCGCCGTTGAGCGCGGCCAACGCTGCGCGTTGCGTAAAACTGGCCGTGCATGAGTTGGAGTTGGTCATCAGGCGCGTGATCTGCGCGGCCAGGTCGGCGCGCATCACTCCGTAGCCGATACGCCAGCCGGTCATGGCATAGGTTTTCGAGAAGCCGTCGAGCAGAATGGTGCGCTCCTGCATTCCCGGCACGCTCATGATCGAGAACGGCCTGCCTTCAAACTGCAGG
>Ga0224555_1004873_pt1 | contig 11872 bp, 7 predicted proteins | sample 714S23034metaG_FD_180687 | JGI IMG/M metagenome (GOLD analysis project Ga0224555, IMG submission 180687) | Peat soil microbial communities from Stordalen Mire, Sweden - 717 S2 30-34 | ecosystem: Environmental > Terrestrial > Soil > Wetlands > Peat | place: Sweden: Norrbotten County, Stordalen...
GGTGACGCCGTTTGAGCGGGTGGCCTATGCGATCGGCTCGGGTGTGCATTTTGGCTGGCAGGACTACATTGACCTGCGCCACGTGCGCCAGCGGAACCAGGACCTGCAGCAGCAACTCACGCGCATGCGCATCGAACAGGCCGCTATCGCCGAGGACGCGCTCCAGGGCCGGCGCCTGCAGGCGCTGCTCGCGTTCAAGGAACAGTATGTCGGATCGACCGTCGCCGCGCAGGTCATCGGCGAAAGCGGAAGCGACACCTCGCACGTGCTCACCATTGACAAGGGTTCGCGCAATGGACTGCGGCCGGACATGCCGGTCATCACCCCGGACGGAATCGTGGGCAAGCTGCGCGACGTCTTCCCCACCACATCACAGGTCCTGGAAATCGACGACCTGACTTCGGGTGCCGGCGTGATTCTTGCGACCACGCGCATTCGCGCCATCCTGCGTGGCACCCTGACCGGCCGGGTCCAGATCGGCAATCTCACCGCCGACTCGCGCATCAAACCGGGCGAGCAGGTGCTTACCTCCGGCGGCGACCAGGTTTATCCTCGCGGGCTGCCCGTCGGCGTCGTTCAGAGCATTGCACCCGACCCTGACCACCAGCCCTATACCGCCATCGCGGTGCGCCCGGCGGTCGATCTGGACCGCGTCGAAGAAGTGCTGGTGATCACGGGAACCCAGCCCAACCTGCCGCCGGATGCCCAACAGGACCTGGCAGCCGCGGAGGCGCAACATGCAGCCGATTTGAGCGCCGAGCGCCTGCCCAGCATTCACGATTCCGATTCCGGAGTTCCCGGCCAAGGCGGAACTCCGCCGGGGACTGCCGCAGCCCCGAACCCAAACGCCCCGCCGGTCGTAGCCGTTCCTCACCCGCTGCCCGCCGCGCATCCCGACCGGTTCACCAGCGGTTCGACCCCGCCCGCCTCCGACTTGACGCCCGGAGGCCCGAATTCACCGCAGAACGGCAGCCCGCCCAGCAGCCCACCCAACCCGCCGTCTAGTTCCTCACCCGGTAGTGGGAAACCTAAATCACAGCCAGCTTCCCCCCAACCGAATGCGCCGCAATAAGGGCGAATTTTTCCTCCCAGCTTGCCGCCCGTTCAGGGATTCGATTTAGGCTGTGAAGGGCGAACCCTCTCCTTATTCACCCGGAGCCGATGGTCACACGCAGTTACATGTCGCGCCGCGAAGTCGAGCAGCAGAGCTTCAGCCTGACGGTCGCATTGCTGGTGCCGCTCGGCGCCATTCTGCTGCAGGTGTTGCTGCCCAAGGCGATGCCGCGGCTCGCCATCCTGGATCTGCCGCTCATCGTCACTCTTTTCTTCGCCATCAGCCGCCGCAACCCCATTGCCGGAACCATCACCGGCGGGACCATCGGCCTGCTACAGGATGTGCTGACCAGTCAGCCCATCGGCGTCAACGGCATGGCGAAGTCTTTGATCGGCTATGCCGCCGCCAGCCTGGGCAGCCGGATCGACGTGGAGAACACCGGCACGCGCGCGGTTCTGACCTTCGGGTTTTCTTTGGTCCAGAGCGTGCTTCTTTTCCTGATCGAGCGCCGCCTGCTGGGCATCCGCGTATTTCACGTGCTTTGGCTGCACGAGCTGCTCCGCGCCATGGTAAATACAGTGGTCGGGGTCCCGATCTACCTCCTGTTGGACCGCTTCAAGTACCAGGAGTAGGCGATGCCCGTCAAGCCCGTTGGCTCGTGCATGAGGAATATCATTGAGCAATGTCAATTCAACCCCATGTGTTGAATCGTCTGATCGCAGCTCAACACTTCGCCGCCAATTCGGGGCCGGAGTTGACCTCGGTATCCGAGCCCATCGCCGTAGCTCAGAAAATACTGGTAGCGCATGATGTATCTGAGCTTGCATTCTTTGCGCTAAGCTCACAGCTAGGGTTGAAGCCTGTCGAGTTCGACGGAAAAACAAAAGCGGAGCCAACTTTCATGGCCACCGTTAGGGCGGTCGCCGATAAAGCATTTCCCAACGACCCCACAAGGGTCGGTAATTCAAACGCTCTCCTTGACCAAATGAACCGGCTTCGTGTGGGTTTCAAACATCATGGCAACCTGCCGGACGTGTCCTCAACATTCCTCATATTCTCCGAGGTGATAGACCTATTGGACGAGGTTTGCACCTCTGTTATAGGCACCTCACTACAAGAGCTCGATTACGCCGCTGCAATCCACGATGGCTCCATAAGAGACGGATTCGCAAGTGCCCGCACGTTGATCGACGGGGGAACCTACAAGGAGGCACTTGAGATAATCTCACTAACTTTGTTCGAGGCTTTTCGGACCGTAAATGCTCCGACATACATAAAGCCCGGGGAAGCGTCATCTGATGACGCGCTTTTGCTATCCGGTAGAGGGGTCGATCCCGCGAGCTTCCTGGTTATGCAAAAGTTTCTTCCCGTTAGTCACAACGGCGAGGAGGTACATTGGGAACTGCGGAAGAAGGGGCATAGCGAGAACTGGACCGAGGAGGCCGCCCGATTCTGCTTGCAGACGGCCGTTTCTGTGATCGTCCGCCTCCAATCGGCGCAGGCCATCCCGGAGCCAAGTGACTTTTACGATTGGTTCGAGGATGTAGTCGAGATCGTCGTTGATAGCCCGAGGGTCTTCAGAACCACGGACCATTTCGGGACGCACGGCGAGCTTGAAGAATTACGGTCATTCAGCAAGGGCGACCGCGTTATCGGTAGGGTTAAGGGGCGTTGGGAACTCGCGCCTAGCGAAACTGAGTCAAACGAATTTGACCTCGAGCACGCACCCTACATCCAGCTGAATCGTATGCTCCCTGGAGAATCGGCGTCTCTATTTTCGTCTACGAGCGAATCGCTCTGGTTCGCCCGGCAAGAGGTGACTATTGGCTATCAGAGCACCGGATGGCGCGCGCGAATTGAGGAGTTCGCAAAGGAAAGGGCCGCCAACCCGCCCGAGTAGGCCCCGTACCCGCCGGCCGCAACTAACACCTTCGTTCGCGCGCCCGCGGCAATTCCGCCGGTTGCAGCGGTCAAATGCGCGGGCGTGAAGAAGTACACTAAGAGGAGCAGGTCCGAACAGCATGATCGCCAATCCCGATCGGTACAATGCCCGCGAGGAGAAGGTCTCGCCGGGCAAGCTCCATGCCACCCAGTACATTGTGGTGCTGGTGCTGGTTGTGCTGGCCACGGGAATGTGGCGCCTGCAAGTGCTGGGCGCGGACAGTTACCGGCAGTTGGCCGAGGCCAATCGCATTCGCAAGGATCCGGTGCGGGCGCCGCGAGGCAAGATCTTCGACCGCGAAGGCCGCATCCTGGTGGACAACTATCCGTCCGTCTCCTGTTATCTGCTGCGCGAGCAGGCCAAGGACGTGCAGGCCGACGTTCCGATGATCGCCCGCGGTCTGAATCTTCCGGTCGAACAGGTGGAAACTACACTGCGACGGTATCAGATCACGCCGAAGTACGAGTCCATCCTTCTGAAGCAGGACATCACCCAGGATGAGCAAGCCTTCATCGAGGCGCACCGCAACGAACTTCCCGAGCTGGAAACGCGTGACGATCAGCGGCGGCTGTATCCCCGCGACGGCTTCGCCGCCCACCTGATCGGCTACGTCGGCGAGGTTTCCGAAGAGGACCTGAACAGCTCCAAGTACGATTTCTACGAGCCCGGCGACGTGGTCGGCAAGTCCGGCGTCGAGGAGACCTACGACTCGCTGTTGCGCGGCGTGGACGGCTCGCGCGACGTCGTCGTCGACAGCCACGGCCGCGAGGTCGGGCAGCTCGGCCAGCAGCTCGCCGTCCCGGGCAAGGACCTCCGGCTCACCATCGACCTCGATCTCCAGCGTGTGGCCGAGCAGGCGATGGAGGGCAAGAACGGCGCCCTGGTGGCCATGGACCCGCACACCGGCGAGATCCTCGCCATGGTGTCGCGTCCTGCCTTCGATCCCAACCAGTTTGCGGTGCGCCTCACCCGCAGTTACTGGTCGCAGCTGGTCAACGATCCTGACCACCCGCTGATGAACAAGGCCATCCAGGCACAGCTCGCGCCGGGCTCGACCTTCAAGATCATCATGTCGCTGGCCGGTCTTGAGGAGAATGTTGCGCAGGATATGCGCGTGATGTGCAACGGCGGCGGCACGTTCTACGGCCGTTTCTTCGCCTGCGATCACCACCACGGCATGGTGGACATCGACCACGCCATCCCGTGGTCCTGCGATACCTACTACTACACGCTCGCGGAGAAGCTGGGCATCGACACCATCGCGAAGTACGGGACCGAAGTCGGCCTGGGGCAAAAGACTGGAATCGATCTGCCCGACGAGGCCACTGGCACCATGCCCTCCACGGCCTGGAAGCTGAGGACACAGCATGAAAAGTGGTACGCGGGCGAGACCATCTCCGTAGGCATCGGACAGGGATCGGTCCAGGTGACGCCGCTACAGCTTGCGCGCGCGCTTTCTGGCATTGCCTCCGGCGGCGTACTCAAGCGGCCGCACGTTGTCTTCCCCGATGAACTACCGCCGGACATGGGTTCCGCTATCGCTGCAAGCTATCCGGGCTCCGGCGACCGCACCATCCCCCTCACGACGCCGAACTGGGAGACCATCACCGACGCCATGGCGCAAACCATGCTTCCGGGCGGCTATGACACCGGCGCGGCCGTCCGTCTGGAGGGCATCGACTTCGCCGGCAAGACCGGCACCGCTCAACTTGTCAACCACAGCATCGGCGGGAACAACCTGTTGACCGGAGCCGCGCGCGCCAACGCATGGTTCGTGGGCATGGCGCCGCGCCGCAATCCTGACATCGTCGTTGCTGTGCTGTGTGAGCATGGAGGCTGGGGAGCTACAGCCGCCGCGCCCCTCGCCGCCCAGGTGATCAACGCATTTGTGACGAAGCAGAGACGGCGCGAGGGCAACCTGATCCAGGTGAGCGCGCCCAAGCCCGCGGCCGTTCCCGCCATTTCGCAGCCATCCAGCTCGCCGCAGCCATCCGGCCTGCCGCAGCCGCCCAGCCAGCCCAAGCCGCCCACGGCTCCCGCCGACATCTCCATGATCGAACCGGGCCCCAGGGTCGCCGGGCCAGAATCCAACCAGCACTGACTGACTGCCGACCCTAGCCCATGCGCCGTTTCTCCTCGTTTCGCGACTTCGACTGGATGCTCCTGACCCTGGTGCTGCTCATCTCCGTCATTAGCGTGCTGGAGATCAAGTCTGCGACCCTGAACACCAAGTTCCACGGCTTCGGCGAGAAGCAGATCGGCTTTCTCCTGATCGGCCTGCTGCTGATGTTTCTGATCTCGTTCGTCGACTATCACCGCCTGGTGGATATCGCGCCGTGGGCCTATGGCGTGAGCCTGCTGGCGCTGGTCGCGGTGCTGAAAGTCGGCACCAAGGTGATGGGTGGGCGTCGCTGGATCAACCTCGGCGGCGGCGTTCACTTCCAGCCGTCGGAGTGGGTAAAGCTGGTGCTCATCCTGATGATGGCGCGATTCTTCTGGGGACGCGTCGGCAGAGACCTGAGCTGGACGGACATCGGCAAGGCGTTCGCGCTGGTATGCATTCCCATGGCGCTGGTGCTGAAGCAGCCTGACCTGGGAACAGCTCTCACCTACTTTCCGGCACTGGTGGTTGGGCTGTTTCTAGGCGGAATTCGCATCAAGCAATTTGCCATCCTGTTGCTCGGGTTCACCCTGCTGGGCGGCGGCGCCTGGATGAGCGGGAAACGCCTGAAGCCCTACCAGATGGCCCGGCTTACCAGCTTCCTCGATCCCGCCAGCGACCCCCGCGGCGCCGGCTACCAACTGCTGCAATCGAAGATCGCGGTCGGGTCGGGCGGCATCTGGGGCAAGGGGGCGAACAAGGGCACGCAGACGCAGGGGGATTTCCTGCCAATTCCCTATACCGACTTCATCTTCGCCGCCTTCTGTGAGGAGCACGGCTTCGTCGGTGGTATGGGCATTCTGCTGATATATTTCCTTATATTGACGCGTTTGATTCAAAACGCGCAGCAGGCATCCGATCTGCCCGGCACCTTCATCGTTATGGGGGTGGTCTCAGTCATGCTGTTCCAGATCGTGGTCAATATTGGAATGGTCCTCGGCCTTATGCCGGTCACGGGGATTCCGCTGCCGCTGATGAGTTACGGCGGGTCTTCGGTTCTGTTCACTCTTCTTGCGCTCGGTATTGTGATGAACATCCGCATGCGCCGTTTCGTGAACTAAGGACCGCCCGAGTCTGCCTCGATCTTGATGCGCACTTGGTCTAGTTGCACCGAAATTCTATAATTGCACCATCTTGTAATTTGGTGCATAATAGCCTCATGAGAACCAGCATCACCCTCGACGACGACGCCTACCAGCTTGCATCTCTCTATGCGAAGGGCCGAGGAATCACCCTTAGTGCCGCCATCAACGAGGCTCTCCGGAAGATCGGCGAGCCGCGGCCTGCGCCTATCTCCTCGCGAATCAGAATCGCACCGAACGGTCTTCCGGTTTTTTCTTCAGGCAAGGTGATTACGTCCGAAATGGTCAAAGAAGCTCTAGAGAACGAGTTTGGGTAAGCCCAAGTACCTTCCAGACGTCAATGTGTTGATCGCCCTTACCGACGACAAACACTTGCTCCACGCGAGAGCGATCCAATGGTTCGGGAGTTCGGGCTACCGCGATTGGGGAGTATGCGCGTTGACCGGAGCAGGCTTGCTACGGTTATTGGCAAACCCTCAAGTCGGTTCACTGACTGTCGAAGAGGCGACGGAGCTGCTCGCCGCTCTCATCGATCATCCCGGTTATCGGTTCTGGCCTATCGTGGACGATTGGACCACCCTCGCGGCTCCCTTCATCGAGAGAGTCTTCGGGCACCAGCAGATCACCGACGCCTATCTCCTCGGACTCGCGGTAAAAGAAGACGGAATCCTGGTAACCATGGACAAGGCAATCAAGTATTTGGCCGGGACGAAGTACAGCAGGAACGTCCTGCTTCTCGAATAAAGCACTCGGAAGTAATGGTCCGAATCGAGAAGCTCACTAGCCCGAAATGGAGGCTGCCCAAGCGCGCAGTGCGATTCTGGTGCATACTGGATTTACCCGGTCACCATCAAGGCCGGCGCAACCCCCGCTCCCTTTGGCGCTAGGCGCCGGGTTCGCGGCGTTAGAGTTTTGAAGATATTAGAAAAAAGGCCGGCCAGGCGAGAGATCAAGTCCGTTGGCCGGACAGGTTTGAAGGGAATGATTGCTTGCGGACTGAAAACGGCCCCGCCACAGGTTTATCCTGAGGTTGTTTCGGCCACAAACTCCGCATGCCACTTGTCGCCCGAAGCGCCTCTCGTGTCTCCGATCATTAGTTTTATCAATCAGATAGCATTTTTTACCGATGCTCTCCGGACGCAGTCTGCGTTGAGTCTCCCGCGGCTGACTGCACCCGTCGGTCTACACATGGCTTCCCGATCCCGCACCCTGTCCGCACCCTCGGTGAGCGGCGCCTAGCACTTTTCCGCTAGCGCCCCTCCGACCTCTCGCCTGCCCTGCCGCTCGCACTCCGGTAACTCAAACCCCGGAGCGGGCAGAAAGAGCAGGACCATGTCGAAAGAAATTTATATCTCCAGCACGCCTCATGAGACGCGGCTGGCAATCGTCGAAGACGAAGCCCTCACCGAAATCTATTACGAGCGCGAGAACGAATACACGCTCGCCGGCTCCATTTACAACGGCCGCGTCACCCGGGTTCTTCCGGGGATGCAGTCGAGCTTCGTGGATGTCGGCCTGGAGCGCGATGCCTTCCTCTACATTACTGATTTCATGGAAGAAACTCCCGATCCGGAGGAGTTCGACACCACCTCGCCGGCAGATCGCCCACCACGCCTGAACGGCGGCGAACGGCAGGATGAGGCAGGCCCCGCTCGCAGCTCCGATCGCGGAGACCGCGGCCGGGGACGCCGGGGAGGCCGCGACCGTGACCGCAATCAGGACCGGCCGGGCGGCGCTGAACCGTCGGCGCGGCAGCCTGGCGCTGAGCACGAACCGCAGGATCGCACCCCCGCCGAGGCCACCGGCGCGAGCCCTTTCTCGCCCGGAGACAGCGCCGACGCGGGCGAAGGCGCTCCCGGCGCGGATGGCGGCCGCCGCTGGCGTGGCCGCCGGGGACGACGTCGCGGGCGCGGCCCGGGAGGCGAGTCCGTCGCCCCAACGCCGGGCACCACGGCGGGATACTCTGAGCTCGAATCTTCGTCCGAAGACGAGCCGTACACCGAGATCGACGCTCCGGCGCCTCAACCGTCCGAGACACCCTTCGCAAGCACCAGCGAGAGTCCGCGCGGCGACCGTTCGCGCGATGCCGGGCGTCGCGGCCAACGTGAGCAAGCCCGCGGCAACCAGCGCTTCGACTCCCCCCGCCGGGATCGCGATCAGCATTCGCAGCGTGCTCCGGGCGATTTCTACGGTGCGGACAGCGGCGAAGTCAGCAGCGGCACTGGGCCGATCGCCAACGCTTACCCCGTCGCCGGCGCGGAAGCCGGTCCCGAGCCGCTGATTCTGCCGGGTGAGTCGCTCTCCAAGTACCGCAAGGGCGAGGACGCGCCGACACCGGCGCAGTCCGCTGCAACGGCAACCCCATCGGCGGCTTCCGTCCAGCTTGCTCCGCCCGCCAACCTCTACACCGTGGCTGCGGGCTGGGATGGCGGCGACACTCTCCCCGGAGAGACCCTTTCGCGGCGCCGTCCCGCCGACTCGCGTTCCCATTCCGAGGCCAGCACCGATTCGCGGTCCGCGCCGCGGCGCAATTTTGACCAAGGCCCGAGGCGCGATGCTCGCAGCGACAGCCATGCTCGCGATTCCCGCGATTCCCGCGATACCCGGCCCGATCGTCGCTTCACGCCCCCGGCGGCTGCCACCCCAGTCGCTCGGGAGCCGGTAAATCCCTTCACGCCGGCCGCCGGAGTGGCTGGCGAACCTGTTGCCCCCAGCGTCGATCAGGCTCCCGATCACGCTCCTGGCAACCAGGCCCCCGAAGTTGCCCAGGCTTCTCCCTTCGTGCCGGACGCGCCTCCTGCCGCCGCCGCCCCGGAGGCGGCCGAGTATGAGCCGACGGAAGCCTCGGCCTCACATCGCGTCGATCCCCTGCCGGTCAGCGAATACCGCCAAGGCGCGCCAACCCTCGACGCTCCCGACGCTTCAGCCGCTCCCGCCCCGCCAGCCCAGGAAGCCGCGGCCGAAGTCGCCGCGGAGCCGTCCGCGCCCGCAGCCGAAGCCCACGACATCACCTCAATCAACGCCACGGGCGAGATGCTCTCCGAGCCGGTCGAGATCGTTCCCGATCTGCCGACCCACCCAGCGCCGATGAAGGTCCCCGAACCCGCGTCGCCCATACGCCACGAGGGCGCGGTTGTGTTGGCCGACGCGGCCGCGGAGTTCCCGGCGCCGGGCGTTGGAATCACAGGAATCGCGGAAATCGCCAGCGGACGCGGCGGATTCGCTCCCGTCTCCGGTCCGCTCGCCGAAGAGGTCTTTGAGGAAGAGGACTCAGACGGCGCTACTCTCCAGGCCAGCTCCATCGAAGAGATGGAGGAGGACCTCGAGGAGGAGACGCTGGAAGGCGCGGCCGATCTCGGCACCATGCTCCGCGAGATGTCCATCGACCACATCACGCGCACGTCGCCCGAGATCGAAGAAGAGGATGACAGCGAGCAGGACGACCTCGAAGAAGACGATTTGGAAGAAGAGGACGAAGAGGACGACCTGGAAGAGCAGGAGGAGGAAAGCCACGAGGAGTTCGAGACCGACGATCGGGCCGGATCGGAAGAGGATGGCCAGTCCGAGGATGAGTTCCAGGAGCAGGAGGCCCAGGCGGCCCGCAGCGGCAGCGCCGGCCAGGGCGGTCTCGAGAATCGCAGCCAGGCCGGCGAAGGCCAGCCGGCGGGAACGCAACCCCGGCGCAGCGGCTTCGACCGCGATGCGGATCGCAAAGGCGGACGCAGGGATGGCCGGCGCGATGGCCGGCGAGGCCGTAGCGACCGACCCGGCGATCGCGGGCACAGCGGCCACAGCGGCGGCCACGGACGCCACTCCGTGCAGTCCATCAATCTGCCCGCCATCAGCGATCTGCTCAAGCCCGGCCAGGAGATTCTTGTCCAGATTGCCAAGGAGCCCATCGCCAAGAAGGGCGCCCGCATCACCTCGCACATCGCGCTTCCCGGCCGTTTCCTGGTGTTCATGCCCACGGTCAACCACACCGGGGTCTCGCGCAAGATCGAGTCCGATGGCGAACGCCGCCGCTTGAAAGAAATCCTGCTCAGCGAAAAGGGCGACGCCAGCGGTGGGTTCATCGTACGCACCGCCGCTGAAGGCGCCAGCGAAGAGGAACTGCGCAGCGATCTCCGCTTCCTGCTGAACCTGTGGGCGGACATCAAGACCCGCTCCGACTCGTCCAAGTCGCCGGCCCTGATCTACCACGACCTGAACCTGATCGAGCGCATCCTGCGCGATCAGGTCACCGACAACTTCTCCGCCATCTGGGTCGACACCGAATCTGAGTACGAGCGCGTCCTGCGTTTCCTGCAGCGCTTCCAGCCGTCGCTGATCCGGCGGGTCAAGCTCTACCTGAAAGACACGCCGCTGTTCGAGCAGTTCGGCATCACCGAGGAGATCAACAAGGCCCTGCGCTCCAAGGTGTGGCTCAAGTCCGGCGGTTCCATCGTCATCAACCAGACCGAAGCGCTGGTGGCCATCGACATCAACACCGGCAAGTTCGTCGGCAAGACGGCGCGGCTGGAAGACACCATCGTCAAGACCAACCTCGACGCCATTCCGGAGATCGTCCGCCAGATCCGGCTGCGGGACCTGGGCGGCATCATCATCATCGACTTCATCGACATGGACGAACGCAAGAATCGCAACCGCGTGATGGCCGCGCTGGAAGATGAGTTGAAGTCCGATCGCGCGCCTTCGAAAGTGCTCCAGTTCAACGACTTTGGCCTGGTCGCCATCACCCGCAAACGCGTCAAGCAGTCGCTCGAGCGCACCCTCTCCACCACCTGCGCCATATGCACCGGCACCGGAATGGTCAAGTCGCCCGTCACCGTTTGCAACGACATCTACATCGAGATGCGCAAGATGCACAAGTTGCTGGACCGCGGCGATGTGATGCTGCGGGTGAACCCCGAGGTGGTCAAGCAGTTGAAGTCGTCGGGCGCGAAGTGGCTACAGGAGATGGAAGAGATGGTCGGCAAGACCATCCTGGTGAAGAGCGACCCCGCCCTCCACCCGGAGCAGTTCGACATTCACTAGAGATCTCTGGAGGTGCCGTCAATCGTCGTGGCTGGCGTCCTCCGAAGGCCCACGCCCTCCCAAAGTCGTCATTCTGGACCCAGTTTCATCGAGTCCAGAATCTCTGTATTCTCTTGATCCGGGCTATTCCTGCTCGACCGCGAAAACGCCGGTCCTCTGCTTGGAATGCTCCTGTTTTCTTGCCTGTAGGCCATTGCCCCATCAGGTACGCACTCCACATCCATCGCCCGGCCGACGTCTCCGCAGGCCGTATGATGCCTCTGGAGACCACCCGAACCGGGATAGGTCTCCATTTTTCTGAAACAATGGCCGCCCGGGAGCGATCCAATTCACACTACGGCGCGTCTTACACTGCAACAAGAGCGTTGGGGGCCCGGTTGAAAATGGAGCCGCCACAACAAACTCAGCCGATTCGGGTTAGGAACGTCTAAGGACTTTTGTCACTTATCAAGGGAGTCATCAAAAAATGCAGACCAACTGTAAGAAACTCTTCCCTATTGCGTGCCGCGCCGCGGTATTCAGCTTCCTGATGGCGGGATCGGCCATGCTGATGCAGGCTCAGCAGACCCCGTCCGTTGCACCGGCCGCGAAGGCGCCCG
>Ga0224555_1004874_pt1 | contig 11869 bp, 10 predicted proteins | sample 714S23034metaG_FD_180687 | JGI IMG/M metagenome (GOLD analysis project Ga0224555, IMG submission 180687) | Peat soil microbial communities from Stordalen Mire, Sweden - 717 S2 30-34 | ecosystem: Environmental > Terrestrial > Soil > Wetlands > Peat | place: Sweden: Norrbotten County, Stordalen...
ACTCGGCGAATTGCGCCGAGGAGCACAACTCTCCCGCCGCGGCGCCCGCCAGCGGAATCAGCTTCCGCACGGACGCCAATTGGCACGAGCGCACCTGGACCTCGCTCAGAAAGGGGCAATGCATAGCCGTCTCGCGAGCCGTTCTACCGGCCCTTCTTTTTCCCGGGCGCCTTCGGATTCGCACCCGGACGGTCGAGCGGCTCGCCGCCATCGGCCATGGTCAGGCCTAAGCCGGGCATGTCAAAGGAGTGGCCGTCGAAGCTTCTCGCCAAGTCTTGCAAAGTACTCTTCGCCGACTGCTCCCGGGCCGGCTTGCGCGCCCGCGCGCGCAAATCCTGTAATAATCCGTAGCCGATGGCGGCGAAACAGACCAGGGTCACGATGCCCAGACTCAGGTTGATCCAATTCAACCACATCGTCTGCGGATCGTTCCAGTTAGCTCCAAACATGCAAACCTCCAGGCGGTAGTCCGCCACTCGAGTCAGTGCACGCCGGTTGCCAAAAGTTAAACTATTGATACGTATAGAGGAAGATTCGTTACGGCAGCACATTGTGCTGGATTTTAAGACACACAAATCTCATATTCCAACATAAAATGTTCATGAATGGATTTTCAGACAACCGTCTGAATTCGCGGCGGGCACCAGCATTCGTCAATGCTCCGGCTTGCCAGCCGAAGCCTTGGCGAAGGCTGGTGGAGGCGGCGGGAGTTGTACTAACCTATAATGCTGATTCTAATGGACTTAACTACTTACAGATACGCAGGAAGCGGTCAAAACGGTCGTTTGGCGGGTCCATCGTACAAAATCCCGTACAGTCCCCTAAGCAGATCCGAACCTGCAATGCGTGAGGGTGTGGCTGTCCATGGTGATGACGGAGCGATAGCGCCTGCCGCTGATGCTCTCGAAGACAAAGACCACTTCGCAATTGCCGGCGATGCTGGACGCGTGCATGGGCGCAGGCAAGGAGATTTCCTCACCCGGCGCGATGTAGACCAGCGTCACGTCGTCGATTCGCCTCTGGCGCTCAGGGCAATTGAGGTCGTTGATGTGAAAAGCGGCGTTAAGTGCGACGCCGTTGCCGACGTTCTTGACTACGAGATTGGTCTCGCCGTCGCCCCTTGCCTCAAGTGCAGCGGTCGTTCCATTCACCCCGAGCAGCGCATCGGCCTGCTTTCGGAGCTTGGGTAACACGGTGAGGAGTGGCTTCGCCATCGCTTCCACCTGTTCAAAGGCAGCAATCCTAAGCTTCCTGGTCTCGTTGGTATAGCACCAAACCAAGCCGAGAAGCGCGGTGTTCACCATTACGCCGGCGATAGCAGCGATCAAAAGACCCAATTGGATGCAATGATCCGTCATGCGATGCAGTATAATCCAACCGATGCTCGAATGGCTGTTCGGGCCACGCAAGGCAGAGGAACTCTCCCCTGACGAGTTGGCTCAGGAGATCGAACGCCGGCGCCGACAGGCGAAACGCTGCGGAGTGGTTGACGCGTTCCTTGAGCTCTACTTCATGAACTGGCAGCACATCGCCTCATGGATAAGGATAGATCGGAAATGGTGCCATCCGGCGGTCACGCAAGCGACACAAAGCGAGGATCGCAAACGTATCAATCTGACAGCGTGCGGCCGAAAGTACGTCGTCACATCCGAGGAGAAATCGTCGATCCTCGGTAGTTACGATGTAACGAAGGAAATCGAGGTGGTCATTGACGACCGCTTGTGCTTGGGAATCTCGGTCGATATCAGATTCGGGGAGTACGCCGATAGCTATTCATCGGGGTATGCGACGGCGTTCGCACCGGGACCGTGGGTAGACGAGATAAAGAAGATCAATGCGGAAACGAAAGAGATGTCCGACCGGAACATGAAGTCGTTAGACCACGAGCACGCGCGAAAAAATGCAGGGAGATTCGGATTATAGTTCGGCAAAGTGTCAATATCGGGCGGCGTTGTCCAGCAGGAACTCTGAGTTCTCGTAGATGTTGCCAATGACCTCGAAGTACCTTCAAGCGGGCAGTTCCCGCCTTCGCTCTTCGAGCTACGGCGGACAAGCCGGCCAGAGGTGACGGTTCGCGAAAGCTCGTCAAGAGCCGGACTTCAAATAATGCTCGAATTACGCGGCTTGTTCGCGGGTGGAGAAGGCAGCGTAGGTCCGTAGGGTCCACGGTGTGAATTTGGAGGTGTGCGGAACGCCGCCTGCGTTGTGCTTGGCGAGCCGTGCTCTGAGATCATTGGTCAGACCAATGTAGCGTTGCTCCGGGTGGGATTGACTTCGAAGAAAGTAGACGTAGTACACCGCGGACTCCGAAGACCGCCCTGCTTCACTTTTCGAGTTCCGGCTTGCCCGCTGCAGCCTTGGCGAAAGCGGGCCCTCCTTCGCTCGCTGCGCGAGCTACGGCGGGCACCAGCCTTCGCCAAGACTCCGGCTTGCCAGCCGAAGCCTTGGCGAAGGCTGGTGGAGGCGGCGGGAGTTGAACCCGCGTCCGAAATGGCCTGCCATGACAAGACTACGTGCGTGTCCGATTCGAAATCTCAGTCCCGCCCTCAGAACCGGCAAGAAGGAACGGAACCCAGCCTGATTGAGTTTAAATCCGCTGCCCCAGGCGGAGGCTTTGGACCGATCCTGCAGAAAGACGCCGATCCGGAGGAGCGCAGGCACCCAACCGGTGGCGGCCACCTAAGAATTAGGCAGCGTAGGCAAACTGCGTGTTATTGGCAGTTGTTGTTTTTCCAGTCGTTTTACGGGAGCCTGGAACCCGGCACGCCTCATCACATCAATTCCATCCCGTCGATACCGTTACGCCCCCTAAGTACAAGGATACACCCACATGGAACAGCGCCCTGCGGGCCGCGTTCTCCCGGCGGGACGATGGTTCGAGCGGCCGGCCAACGCAGTTGTGGTTTCGCGAGCAGAATCGGCAGAGAATGTTTTTGAGCGAAAACGGTTTCGGGATGCGACACTGATAACTTCGGCCATGGGTTCCACCACGCCCGCTCCGGCACACGAAGCGATCGAGATTGAGAAAGAACAGACGCCGCCGCTGTGGAAGGTCGTCCTGCTCGACGACGACGCGCACACCTACGACTACGTGATCGAAATGCTGATGAAGCTGTTTCTGAAGACGATAGACGAAGCTTACTCGCATGCGGTCGAGGTGGATACGATGGGCCGGACCGTGGTCATGATCTGCGAGCGCGAGGCGGCGGAATTCGCGCGCGACCAGATCCACGGCTATGGCGCGGATTGGCGGCTGCCGCGCAGTAAAGGATCGATGAGCGCGACCCTGGAGCCGGCCCCAGGCGGCGCGCTCGCATAGAGCGGCGCGGCCGGCCCAGTTCCGGCGACAGCCGTGGAGGGCCGGCTGATATCATCGGTTTGACTCCCAGCCATGCGGTTTTCTTCCTTCGATCAGCCCTACCAACTCGGGTCCAAAACGGTCCGCGGCCGGCTTGTCATCCCTTCCGGCATCCGCTGCACGCACGCGGCGACGATTCACAAGTGCTTCCGCGAAATCCCGGCCATCGGCGTCGTCACCACCAAGAGCATCAGCGCCCAACCGCGGCCCGGCTATCGCGAGCCCATCTATGCGCGCTACGCCCCGGGCTGCTACATCAACGCGGTCGGTCTGGCCAACCCCGGCGCCGCGGCCTTCCTGGCAGAATTTGAGGGCCTGCGGACGCCCGACGACAAGTTCCTGCTGGTCTCGATCTTCGGCTCCGACGTGGAGAGCTTCGTGGAAGCGGCGCTCACGCTGGCCCCAATCGCCGACGGCTTCGAGCTCAACATGTCGTGCCCGCACGCCAAGGGCTACGGCGCGGAAATCGGGCAGGATTTGAAACTGCTCGAGACCATCACGGAGGCGGTTGTGCGGGCGGTCGGCGTGCCTGTTTTCGTAAAGCTCTCTCCGACTCTTGCGCGGCTCGGCATCACGGCGCAAGCCGCATTGGCGGCGGGCGCGGAGGGCTTCACGCTGATCAACACCGTCGGCCCGGCGTTGGCCGAGGTCGGCACGGAACCGATCCTGCACAACCGGCTCGGCGGCTTGTCCGGCGATGGAATCCGCCCCATGGGCCTGCGCGCCGTCGAGCAGGTGCGCGGCACGGTCGGCAGCGCACCGATCCTCATCGGCATCGGCGGCATCGCCTCGCCCGAGCACGTCCTCCAATACGCGGCCGCCGGCGCGGATCTTTTCGGCGTCGGCAGCGCGCTCACCGGGCTGGACAGCGGCCAGATGCGCGACTACCTGGCACAGATCGAGCACGATCTGGGCCATGACCACGACCACAGCTATGCGCGCTCGTGCGAATCCACCGTGCCCATGGACTACGTGAAAGCCCGCGTCACCGGCCGTGTCGATTACGATGAGTCGCTCTATAAGCTGATCCTCGACAAGCTTCCGGAAGAGGCGCACGATGGCGACCTGGCGGGCAAATTCATCTTCCTCTGCCTGCCGGGGATCGGTGAAAAACCCTTCGCGATTTTTTCGTCTTCGGAAAAAAGCGTGGTCGTGCGCACCGTCGGCATATTCACCGCACACCTGGCCCGCTTGCAGGCCGGCGCGGAGATTCTGCTGCGTGGACCGTACGGCCAGGGCGTGCCGGTGTTCGAGAACAGCACGCTGGTTTTCGTGGGTGGCGGCACGGGCATCGCGTCACTGCTGGAGATCGCCCACAAACTGCGGCCGACGAACAAGCAGCTATTCCTGCTCGGCGCGAGATCCAGCCGGCACCTCTTCGACCTCGACGCATTCCGCCGCCTCGGCCCCGTATTTCTGGCCACCGACGATGGCACTCTAGGCCACCACGGCTACGTTCCGGACCTGATTGAAGAAGCGCTTGCCGGAGTGCCGGCCAGCGAGGTTCAGCGCCTGGTTTTCATCGACTGCGGGCCGCGGCCCATGGTCCAGCGGTGTTTCGAGATTCAGCGCGAACTGGTGCCCGCGGAGCGCATCATCGGCTCTATCGAATACATGACCAGTTGCGGCGTTGGCATTTGCGGAAAATGCGCCAGTCCCTCCGGCGCCCTCACGTGCATCGACGGCCCGTTCCTGCGCGAGCGCGAGTTTCGGCCTGCACCGGCCGGCACGTAGCCCTCTCGGAGGAAGCCACCTGCCGGCCATCGTCCACGCGCAGAGTTCGGCCGTTGCTACTTGATCTTCACCGGGTACGGCCCGTGCGCCGGCAGCTTCGGCGTCGCCTGATCGAGTTGCTTCAGCAGCTCGGCCACACCGCGTTCGAGTTGCGGATCGTGTCCTTCAATAACCGAGCGCGCGTCGTTGTCCACCACGATGTCCGGATCGACGCCGTGGCCTTCCACGGCCCATTCGCCCTTGGCATTGGCGTAGGCGAATTCGGGCACGTTCACGTGGCCCCCGTCCATCAGCGCGCCATGATCGGTGATCCCGACCACGCCGCCCCAGGAGCGCTCGCCAATCAGCACGCCCAGCTTCGCGACGCGAAACATCCACGGGAAAATGTCCCCGTCGGAGGCCGAATTGCCGTCCAGCAGGACCGCCTTGGGACCGATGAACACGCTCTCGGGGTACACGCTTGGCGTCGCCCGATTGCGGGCGTAATCGAGTCCCAACATAACTCGGCTCAGCCGCTGAATGACCATGCGCGAAATGTTGCCGCCGCCATTCGAGCGATCGTCGATGAGGAACGCTTCCTTGCGCAGTTGCGGGTAATACCACTTGATGAATTCGCGAATGCCCGCCTCGCCCATGTCGGGCAGGTGCATGTAGCCGATCCTGCCGTGCGAGAGTTCATCCACTTTGCGGCGGTTCTGTTCCACCCAGTTGAAGTAGACCAGATTGGTCTCGCTGGCCAGCGGGCGGTAGGTGACCTTGCGCGCTCCGGCCAGCGTGGGCGTGGTGTTCAGCGTCAATTGAACCGGCGCGTCGCCGGCATTGCGCAGGTTCTTGTAGATGTCCTGCTTCGTCGTCACTTCCTCGCCGTTGACCGCCAGCACATAGTCGCCAACTCTCGCGTCCACGCCCACCTCGGTCAGCGGCGAACGATAGATCTCTTCCTCGTTCTGCCCCTGGAAGATCTTGGCGATCCGGTAGCGGCCGGAAGCGGCGTCGATTGCAAACCGCGCGCCCGGCAATCCGGCGTGCGGCCGTGGCGGCAGCGGGATGTCGCCGCCGTCGATGTAGGTGTGCTGCACGGTCAATTCAGAGATCATTTCGCTGAGCACGTAATTCAGGTCGGTGCGATGCGCCACGTACGGCAGCAATTGGCTGTAGCGCTGGCGGATGGCCTCCCAATCGTGCCCGTGCATGTTCGGCGCGTAGAAGAAATCGCGGTACCGTCGCCACACCTCGTTGAAGATCTGTTTCCATTCCTCGGTCGGCACCCGCTCCAGCTTCAGGCCGTCGGTCGGTACCATTTTCTTGGTGCTCGCGCCCGTCGGTGTCGCGTCGTAGATATTCCACGCCGAACCCTGGCGGACCAGCACTTTCGATCCGTCCCGCGACAGCACAAACCCGCCAATGTCGTCGACCAGCTTCGTATCCTTCCGGTCTTTGAACGCGAAGATGTGCAGCGCCGGCTTCGTCGCCGCTTCGCGGCCGTAGTATTGCGCCGGCCCGGTGGCGTAGATCAGTGCGTCGGATTTCACCCCCAGGCCGAAGTAGTTGTCGGCTTCGACGGGCACGCGCGTCGCCCGGCTTGCCAGGTCCTCGAAGTCGATGCCCTTGTCTTTGTTGGCGTCCTTTGCCGCCGCGTCCTTGGCCTCGGCGGCCAGCTTATCCTTGTCCTTATCCTTTGCAGCATCGCTCTTCGCCGACTCGTCCTTCTTGATCGTGACTTCGTCGCTTTCCATCGGGAACGGGTTCTTTACGTCCTTGCGCAGCGCCAGCGCAAAGATGCCTCGCGAACGGTTCGTGGCGAAATCGAACTCGATCTGCGAAAGCTGCGGATGAAACTCGTGCACGGCAATGAAGTACAGATAGTCGCCCTTCGGATCCCACTCCGCTGAGCTCTCGTCGAACGTCCCATTCGTCACCTGGTGCAGCTTTCCATCCTGGAGACTCCAGATGTACAGCACCGAGACATTGGCCGTGTTGTTCATGTTGAAGGCCAGGTAACCGCCGCCCGGCGACCAGGCGTAGTCGTGGATCCCGCCCTCGGTGGAATGGGCCACTTCCTGCAGTTTCTTATCGGCCAGCGTGACCACCCACAGCTTGCCGTCCTTGTCGCTGAACGCCAGCCGCGTGCCATCGGGCGACCATCGCGGCTCATAGCGCATGGCCTTGCCGCCACTGGTGATCTGTTCCGCCGGCGTCGACCCATCCTGCGCCACGACGTAGATCTCCTCCTCGCCGCTGGCGTCCGAAATATAGGCGACCTTGGAACCATCCGGCGACCACGTCGGATGTTTGTCATGCGCTCCCGGCGAATGCGTCAGATTGCGCGTCGGCCCATGCTCCACCGGCGCTGAGAAGATATCTCCCCGCGCACCGAACAGCACGCGCTCCCCTTTGGGACTGAGTTCCACCCCTTCAATGTGATTCGCCGCCGAGATATAGCTGGGCCGGCGGTTGATCCCATCGTCCGGCACGTGGACGGAGATCGGCGTGTTCTTGCCCGTCTTGACATCGAGCACCTGCAACTCACCGTCCAGTTCGTAGACGATGCGGCGCTCGCGGTCCGAGGCCGGCCAGCGTACGTCCCACACCGTGTTGCGCGTCACCTGCGTGGTCTTGCCGCTGGCGACGTCGTACGAGTACAGGTTGAAATGGCCGTCTTTGTCGGAGTTGAAGTAGATCTGTTTGCCGATCCACATCGGATCGCGGCTCGCGCGCGGCCCTTCCGAAATCAGCTTGGCCGCGTGCGTCTTGAGGTTGAAAATATACAACTGATTCGCCGTGCCGCCGCTGTAGCGCTTCTCCGGGCGGAAATCGCGCGCCTGCGGCGAGTAGACCATCTCGTTGCCAGCCGGTGAAAACGATCCGGAGCCCGCCACCGGCATCGGCAGCGGCTCGGCCGGCCCGCCGTCCAGCGGCACCCGGTACAGCCGGCTCTGCCCCAGCGCCCAGCCATCGCGCAGCGTCCTGAAGATCACGTAGCGACCGTCATTCGACCACCCGTAAACCTGCTGATCGTAGCCCCAGCGCGGCGCCAGCGGCCCTCGCGCCGGGTAGTACGTCAATTGCCGCGGCTCGCCGCCCGTCGCCGGGATCACATACACCTGCTCGTCTCCGTCGTATTGCCCGGTGAAGGCGATCCACTGCCCATCGGGAGAAAATCGCCCGAACAGTTCCACGCCCGGATGCGCGGTCAGCCGCGTCGCCGTGCCGCCCGTGGCGGCCACTACCCATAGGTCGCCGCCGTAGCTGAAAACGATGCGGCTGTCGTGAATGTCCGGGAAGCGTAGCAGTTTCGTCTGCGCGAAAAGCGGGCTCCAGATTGCAGCCAGCAGGAACGCTCCAGCGAGCACACGCAAGGCGAGTAGCGAGACTGTTTTTTGGGATGGCATGTGTAACCTCAACCGATTGAGCTTACCAAAAACAAGGCGTAATCATGGTGCGCGCCGATCGTGCGCGGATCCAACGCGCTAGTCTAGCGGAAGCCGCGTTGGGTCCCTGCCATAGGTGCCCGCAAGCTCGCTATGACTGGTCCGTGAATTCTTCGTGCCAGGCCATCTGGATCGCTTCGAGCTTGGCTTCGTTCGAGGCCGACGGGTCGTCGCCGAAGTCTTCCAGCTCGACCACCATCTTGTGCAGATCCGTGAAGCGCACCGTGAGCGGATCGACGCCTGGGAACTTCTCCTGCAATGCGATGCCGATATCCTCGGCCATGTTCCAATCGAGTGCCATACTATTGTCCTGTCGCGCAGATTCTTTGATAATCGCCGGCCATTCGCCGTGGCGCAGGCACGACGCTCGGTCGGCGTTGTCAATTCTTACCTGAGACACTACGCTAGCCGATTTTCGTGCCCTTCAGCACCGCCCGTACGGCCGTGTTCATCATATTCTCCGCCAGCTTCCGCGACAGGTTGTCGAGCCGCTCGATGGCCCCGCGAATCTGCGCGTGCGTGCCCGAGTGGTAGACCATCAGCAGCTCGTTCTGCGCCTTGTCGATCTTCAGCCGCTCGACCTCGCTCAGACCGAACCACGCCGCGTTGACCTTGGCCTTCTTGAGCGCTCCCAGAATCGTGTCGGCCTCCACCTGCGCCTCTCGCAACTGCCGCGCCGCGAAGTCCGCCTCGGCCTTCTCAAAGGACTCTTTGATCATCGCCTCCACCTGCTCGTCCGTGAGCCCGTAGGAGGGTTTCACCTCGACCGATTGCTCCTTGCCGCTGCGCATGTCGCGCGCCGAGACGTTGAGAATGCCATTGGCGTCGATGAGAAAGCGGACCTCGATCCGCGCCATGCCCGCCGGCACGGGATCGAGATCTTTCAGATCGAAACGCGCCAGCGAGCGGCAGTCGCTGGCCAGTTCGCGCTCGCCCTGCACCACGTGGATCAGCACATTGCGCTGACCCTCGACCGAAGTCGTGAAGACCTCGGTGGCCGATGCCGGAATCGTCGCGTTGCGGTGAATCAGTCGCGACACCACGCCGCCGATCGTCTCGATGCCCAGCGAGAGCGGCGTCACATCCAGCAGCAGCTTGTCGGTGACGTCGCCGGAAAGAATCGCCGCCTGCACCGCCGCTCCCAGAGCCACCACTTCGTCCGGGTTCAGCTCGCTGTGCGGCTTGGCCTTGAACAGCGTCTCGACCGCTTGCCGCACCAGCGGGATGCGCGTCGAGCCGCCCACCAGCACCACCTCGTCGATCTGCTCAGCCGCCAGACCCGCGTCCAGCATCGCATGGCGGCACGGCCGCAGCGTGCGTTCCACGATCTCCTCGATCAGCCTCTCGAACAGTTCGCGGCCGATCTCGCGCGCGAACCGCTGGCCGTTCCATGCGAACTCGATCGTCTCCAGCGGCGCGAAGCTCAACTTCTCTTTGGCCTCGATCACCGCGCGCCGCAGCGTCTGCACCGCTGCCCCATTGCTCGAAAGATCCGTGCCCCATTCGCTGGCGATGTCCTCGAGCGCGATCGAGAGCAGCAGATTATCGATGTCGTCGCCGCCCAGATGTGTGTCGCCGTTGGTCGAGAGAACCTCGAAAATGCCGTCTTTTAAGCGCAGGATCGAGATATCGAAAGTCCCGCCGCCAAAATCGTAAACCGCCACAACGCCGTTCTTGCGCTTGTCCAGGCCATAGGCCAGCGCCGCCGCCGTCGGTTCGTTCACCAGCCGCAGCACTTCCAGACCGGCGATGCGCCCGGCGTCTTTCGTGGCCTGCCGCTGCCCGTCATTGAAATACGCGGGCACGGTAATGACGGCCTGCGAAATCTCTTCGCCCAGCCACGCCTCGGCTTGCGCTTTGAGCTGCTTCAGAACCTGCGCCGAGATCTCGGGCGGCGTCAGCAGCTTCCCTTCGAGGTCCAGGCGAATGACACTCTCGCTGCCCGCGGCGATCCGGAACGGGAACAGCTTCAGCTCGTCGCGCACATCTTCCACGCCGCGTCCCATCAGGCGCTTCACCGAGTAGACCGTGCGCTCCGGCCGGTCGATGAGCAACTGCCGCGCCCGCTCGCCCACCGTGAACGTGCCGTCGTCGTTGAGCGAAACCACGCTCGGCACCAGCGCCTTTCCGTCCGCGCCGGGGATCACCTGCGGGCCGGTCAGATCCATGAACGCCACCAGGCTGTTGGTCGTCCCGAGGTCGATGCCGACGATGCGTTTCTTCTTGGCTGCGCTGAAGTCGATCTGGAACGTGCTCATGAAACCCAGTTCGGCGCGCTCACGCCTGGCGCGTCGCAAACTCCTTGTTGATTTCTTGAATCAGGTTGCGGATGTAGCGGCGGCGATTCAGCAGGCCCCGAATGGAAGCCAGTACCTGCTGCCGCGCTTCGCCCGGCGCGGCCTCGTCGTGCTCGCGGAACTTCACGGCGGCCGCGGCGTCGATTTCATCCTGCATCGTGACGAAGCGCTCGCGCGAAGCCTCGAGTTGCGGCAGCGCATCCGCATCGCCCTGTCTCAGCTCGTCCAGCGCGATATTCAAATCGAACACTTCCTCGAGCAGTTCCGGCGGCACGTCCTTCGATCGCTGTTCGCCAATGTCGAAGCCGCTCTCTTTGAGAATGTATTCGGCGCGTTGCACCGGGTCGCGCAGGATGCGGTAGCCGTCGTTGAGAATCGACGTCGCTTCGAGTGAATAATTCCGTTCGGTCTCAGTCGCGCGCGTGTACAGGTCGGGATGCAGCCGCCGGCTCAGCATGTAGTAGCGCCGCTGCAATTCGTCGGCGTCGATCGACAGATGCTTCTCAAAACCGAAGAAGGCGAAGTAATCGGGAACCGGACGCTGCAGCGAGTTGCAGAACTTGCAGAACAGCGATGCCGACTCGGCCTCCTCTTCGGGCGTCTGGCCGCAGCGCCAGCAGGTGTGGTCGGCAATGTGGAAACTCATACGTGCCTTCTAGTCAGCGATTGTATCCGCATCCCGCCTCGGCTGCCGGCTTGTCGCGGAGCTACCGTTTCCGAGCAGCGACTGTGTTTCCGAGCCGCGACCGTCTGACGGAGCCGCGACTGAAGGGAGCGGTTCTTCGCGTTGTTTCTGAGCCGCGACTGTGTTTCTGAGCCGCGACTGTGTTTCCGAGCCGCGACTGTTAAGGAGCGGTCCGAACCGACCCGCGACCGCAGGCAACGGTTTTTCGTAAAAGCACACCATCGCACAGTTAGGCCGCTACGTCGAGAACGACGTGCCGCAACCGCAGCTCTTCGTCGCGTGCGGATTCTGGAATTCGAAGCCCGAGTGCATCAGTGATTCTTTGTAGTCCAAAGTCATCCCGTCCAGGAACACGATGCTCTTC
>Ga0224555_1004875_pt1 | contig 11868 bp, 10 predicted proteins | sample 714S23034metaG_FD_180687 | JGI IMG/M metagenome (GOLD analysis project Ga0224555, IMG submission 180687) | Peat soil microbial communities from Stordalen Mire, Sweden - 717 S2 30-34 | ecosystem: Environmental > Terrestrial > Soil > Wetlands > Peat | place: Sweden: Norrbotten County, Stordalen...
CGGGACACTTCATTGACGACTCGCGACAGCGCCGGCGTGGGCTGCACAAGTTCGTGCACCATGATTCGAAAGTGCCAGTCCGGCAAATTTGGTTCGGTTACGCTTTGCAGGCGAGCTCGGATGACCGCACGCAAGATGTCCTCTGGAGGTGCATTCTGATCAAGCGCATGGTTGATCGCATCCACCCGCGCCGCCCGCACCGATTGCTGCAAGACTTCGGTATACAGGCCTAATTTGTCGCCGAAGTAATAGTTGACCGCTGCGATATTTGCGCCCGAGCGCTTGACGATTTCCCGCACCGTGGTCGCGTGATAGCCGCGCTCGGCGAAGACGTGACCGGCAGCTTCTACCAGCTTCTCCCGTGTCGAGGCAGCGGCCCCGGGCGCGGACACCCGATGGTTTTGCCCTCGATTTTGTTGCGACAGGAACATGAAACAACAGTCTTAAACGACAGTCTGAAACATGAGTTTGAATCTCGCCGAGGCCATCTTGTCAGATTCGTGATCAAGAAAGATGTTCACTGTTGCTCATAATCGTGAGAGGCCGCTTGATTTGATAAGGGCTGCCGGTTGAATAATCCGCGGATCCGATGTGAACGTGTGGCCGGCAGAGAGGCCGACCACTGCCGGGCCGCGAGGCTAATTCTCCCAAAACTATGCTAGCGAAATTATGCGAGTCCGCCACTCCCACGCGTTCTCCGCGGACACTGTGCAATAGAGACCAGTTTTTCCGACAAGGCAGTGTCACAGTTTTATTTCGGCACTTAGCTCGATGGCCGAAAATTAGCGCGTTGTCGAACTTCCTTTTGAGGTCGATCCAGCACTCTCCGCGGCAACACTCCAGAGTGGAGAGTTGCAGGTCGTATTTCCCCGCTCCCGCTAAGCAAGTTTTTCAGACACCCGGTCACCTCAACATTTGACGGAGGCCATCTTTGAAGATAGGTGGAGAGAAATCATGACCGACCAGAACCGGCCTAACTCGGAACCTGCGGGATACGATTCTCTGGCAGAGCTTGCGCTGGACCTGCGCTGGTCGTGGAACCATGCTACCGACGGTGTGTGGAAGGCGCTCGATCCCATGCTGTGGGAACTCACGAAAAACCCCTGGGTTGTACTGCAGACAGTCTCGCGCAATCAGATTGAGCGCGTGCTCGCCGATCCTGCTTTTCGTAAGAACATCGACGAACTGCTCCAGGCCAAGCATCATGCGGCGGAGACTTCTGCATGGTTTCAGCAAAAGTATCCACAAGCCCGCTTGACCTGCGTCGCGTATTTCAGCATGGAATTCATGTTGAGTGAAGCGCTCCCTATCTATTCAGGAGGACTTGGCAATGTGGCCGGCGATCAACTCAAAGCAGCCAGCGATTTGGGCGTGCCGGTGGTTGGAGTTGGGCTGCTGTACCAGCAGGGTTATTTTCGCCAGGTGATCGACAAGGAGGGAGCGCAACAAGCTCTTTATCCTTACAACGACCCCGGACAGTTGCCGATCACTCCATTGCGCCAACCCAATGGGGAGTGGTTGCGGCTGGAGATCGCGCTGCCCGGTTACTCGGTCTGGCTGCGCGCCTGGCAGGTCCAGGTCGGTAGAGTAAAGCTGTACCTGCTGGATAGTAATGACGCGGCGAACTTTCCGGCTCATCGCGGGATCACGAGCGAACTCTACGGGGGCGGACCGGAGTTGCGTCTCAAGCAGGAGTTACTTCTCGGGATCGGCGGCTGGCGACTGCTCAGAGCGCTCGGATTTAAACCCGAAGTCTGTCACCTCAATGAAGGTCATGCGGCCTTCGCGGTGTTGGAGCGAGCCCGAAGTTTCATGGAAGAAACCGGCCAGTCTTTCGAAGTGGCACTGGCCGCGACTCGGGTCGGCAATCTCTTCACCACTCACACAGCAGTGGCAGCCGGCTTTGACCGTTTCGATCCGGCGCTCATCGCGCAATACCTCGGTAATTATGCCAGGCAGAGACTTGGCATAGAACTCGCCGACTTGCTTGCCTTAGGCCGCCAGAACCCGAATGACGCGTCGGAGAGTTTCAACATGGCATATCTCGCCATCCGCGGGAGCGGGGCAGTGAATGGCGTGAGTCGCTTGCATGAGAAAGTCAGCCGGCATCTCTTTGCGCCTCTGTTCCCGCACTGGCCGGAGGACGAAGTTCCGATCGGACACGTGACCAATGGAGTTCATATGCCGACCTGGGATTCGGCGGCGGCCGACGACCTCTGGACGGCAGCCTGTGGCAAGGGCCGGTGGCTGGGGACGACGGAGAACTTAGAGCAGGACATTCGTCGCGTCTCCGACTCTGCGCTCTGGAAATTCCGCAGCGCCGCCAGCGTGTCTTTGGTGGAATATGCTCGCGGACGGCTGTCCCGGCAACTGGCTGCTTCAGGCGCTTCGGCAGAGTCGGTTGACCGGGCGAAGCATCTCTTTGATCCCAACGCGTTGACACTGGGCTTTGCGCGGCGCTTCGCAACCTACAAGAGACCGAACCTGCTGCTGCACGATCCGCAGCGATTGCTTCGTTTATTGAGTAATTCTGAGCGTCCAGTGCAACTCATCATCGCTGGCAAGGCCCACCCCGAGGACGAGGCGGGAAAGGCCCTGATTCAGCAATGGGTGCAGTTCATCCGCCGGCCAGAGACGCGCCCCCATGTGATCTTCCTGAGTGATTACGACATGTTTCTGACTGAACACCTGGTGCAGGGCGTGGATGTGTGGATCAACACGCCACGCCGGCCCTGGGAGGCTTGCGGGACGAGCGGCATGAAAGTGCTGGTCAATGGGGGCATCAATCTCTCGGAGTTGGATGGCTGGTGGGCAGAAGCCTACACGCCGGAAGTGGGGTGGGCCTTGGGAGACGGCCAGGAACATGGCGACGATCCCGCCGGGGACGCTGTCGAAGCCAACGCACTCTACGACTTGCTTGAACGCGAAGTGATTCCCGAGTTCTATGCCCGAGACCCGAACGGCGTTCCTACCGCATGGGTTGCACGGATGCGGGAAAGTATGGCGCAACTGACTCCGCGCTTCGCTGCCGACCGCGCGGTGCGTGAATACACTGAGCAACACTATCTTCCTGCGGCAACCGCCTACCGCGACCGCGCGGCGCACCAAGGCGGAATTGGCAAGCAAGTGGTCGATTGCCAGGATGAAGTCGATAGGAAGTGGGGATCGCTGCGCTTCGGAAACCTGCGGGTCAAAACCGATGCGGACCACCATGCGTTTGAAGTCGAGATATTCCTCAATGATCTCGGCAAGAATGCGGTGCGAGTTGAACTGTATGCGGATGCAATTAACGGCGGCGATCCTGTACGGCAGGAAATGAAGTGGGAGCGCCTGCTTCCTGGTGCACCCGAGGGCAGCGTCTACCACGCGACGGTGCCTGCCGCACGCCCACCGGGAGACTACACGGCGCGAGCGATGCCTCACGGCGACGGCCTTTCGGTTCCACTGGAAGACACCCGGATTCTATGGCAACGATGACGGAAATGCCGCAGCGCGAGTTGCACGATTACATCGCGGACATCTCCGAGCACGCTGACGTGCGTGCGAGCCCCCGATCCAGCGCCATTCTTCTGGCTCGCGCAGCAAACCGTCAAACACGGTATTGACGGACGCCAAATGAAAAGAGCGATCCCGGTCACGACGCTGTTTCTGGATGTCGGCGGGGTGCTGCTCACCAATGGGTGGGATCATCTTGCTCGCAGACGGGCGGCGAAGAATTTCCAGCTGCCGTGGGCGGAGATGGAAGAACGGCACCGCCTGGTCTTCGAAACTCATGAAGAGGGGAAACTTACGTTCGAGGAATATTTGGGTTGGGTGGTCTTCTACAAAAAGCGACGGTTCACCCGGTCACAGTTTCGGCGCTTTATGTTCGCGCAATCGAGACCTTACCCCAAGATGATTGATCTGGTTGCCCAACTTAAGATCCAGCACGGATTGAAGGTCGCGGTGGTCAGCAACGAATCGCGCGCGGTAAATGCGTATCGCATTCGGAAGTTCAAGTTCGACCGGTTTGTGGATACTTTTATTTCTTCTTGCTTCGTTCACATCCGCAAGCCCGATGTGGAGATCTTTCGGCTTGCGCTGGACATTGCCCAGGCGCCGGCGCGGCACGTGGTCTATATCGAAAACACTCCGATGTTTGTTCAGATCGCGGCAGGTTTGGGGATTCGAAGCATCCTTCATACCGATTACAAGTCCACCTGCGCCAAGCTGGCTTCGTTCGGATTGCGGCTCGACCGATGACAAAATCCATCGAGCATTTTGCACAGACGAAAGACTGAAGAACTGAAGCACTGATGATCGCAAGAACACGAAGGAGAACTGAACTATGACACCCGACATACTCGCTGCGGAGCTGCTCGACCACAAACCCGAAGCAACGAACAAGAAGGAATTGACCTCGCAAGCGGACACGAAGACAGATGCGATCACTCCAGAGCTGCTCGCCAAGATGAACGCTTACTGGCGAGCCGCCAACTATCTGGCGGTCGGTCAGATTTATCTCTACGACAATCCGCTGCTGAAGGAACCGCTGAAGTTGTCCCACATCAAGCCGCTGGTGGTCGGGCACTGGGGCACGGTGCCGGGCCAGAACTTCATCTACGTGCATCTAAACCGGGTCATCAAGAAGTATGACCTGAACATGTTCTACATCGCCGGTCCCGGCCACGGCGGCGCGGCGCTGGTGGGCAACGTCTACCTCGAGGGCACGTGGAGTGAGGTTTATCCGAACGTCACGCAAGACGAAGCGGGAATGAAGGAGCTGTTCAAGCAGTTCTCGTTCCCCGGCGGGATTTCCAGTCACGTTGCGCCCACGACGCCGGGATCGATTCACGAAGGCGGCGAGCTGGGATATTCGCTCAGTCATGCGTTTGGAGCGGCGTTCGACAATCCCGATCTGATCGTGGCCTGCGTGATCGGCGACGGCGAAGCAGAAACCGCCTCGCTCGCGACCTCATGGCAATCCAACAAGTTTCTCGACCCCATTACCGACGGAGCCGTGCTGCCCATCCTGCACCTCAACGGCTACAAGATCAGCAATCCAACCGTTCTGGCGCGCATCGAGCATGAAGAGTTGGAACAATTTCTGCGCGGCTGCGGCTGGACGCCCTACTTTGTGGAAGGCGATGACCCGGAAAAGATGCATGAACTCATGGCTGCTATTTTAGAAAAAGCCATCGAAGACATTCGTCGATTCCAAACGAACGCTCGAAACAACAACGACACAACGCGGCCGCGCTGGCCCATGATTGTACTCAAGTCGCCGAAGGGTTGGACGGGGCCGAAATTCGTCGACGGCCTGCAAATCGAAAGCACATTTCGAGCGCACCAGGTACCGCTTCTGGTCGACCCAGAGCATCCCGATCACGTCAAGCTGCTGGAGAGCTGGATGAAGAGCTACAAGGCCGAAGAGTTGTTCGATGAGAACGGGCGACTGAGGCCGGAACTGGCCGAGTTGGCGCCGAAAGGCGACCGCCGGATGGGAAGTAATCCTCACGCCAACGGCGGCATTCTGCTGCGCGATCTGCGCATGCCGGATTTCCATCTCCATGCGGTGAACGTGCCTTCACCCGGCGCGGTCAGCGCCCAGGATACGCAGGTGCTGGGTTCGTTCCTACGCGATGTCGCCAAGATGAATCAGGAGCAGCGTAATTTCCGTGTCTTCGGTCCTGATGAAACAGTCTCGAATCTGCTTGGCGCGGTGTTTGAAGTCACTAACCGGCAATGGGATGCCCGCGAAGTAAGTAACGATGAATTCCTTGCGCCCGCCGGCCGCGTGCTGGACTCGATGCTCAGCGAGAACCAGTGCGAAGGTTGGTTGGAAGGCTATCTTCTCACCGGACGGCACGGCCTGTTCAACAGTTATGAAGCCTTCATTCGCATCATCGACTCGATGTTCAGCCAGCACGCCAAGTGGCTGAAGGTCTGCCTGGAACTGCCCTGGCGCCAGAAGATCTCGTCGTTGAACTATCTGCTCGCCTCTCATGTTTGGCAGCAGGATCACAACGGATTCACGCATCAGGATCCAGGCTTTCTCGACCATGTCATCAACAAGAAAGCGGACATCGTGCGAGTTTACCTTCCGGCCGACGCTAATTGCCTGTTGTCGGTTTTCGATCACTGCCTGCGCAGCCGGAATTACGTCAACGTGGTGGTGGCAGGAAAACACGCCCTTCCGCAATGGCTGACCATGGATCAAGCGGTGGTGCATTGCACGGAAGGAATCGGCATCTGGCAATGGGCCAGCAACGACCAGGACGCCGCCGAACCCGATGTGGTGATGGCCTGTTGCGGAGACACGCCGACGCTGGAGATACTGGCCGCCGTTTCGATCCTGCGCCAGCATCTACCCGAACTGAAAATCCGGGTGGTCAATGTCGTTGATCTCATGAAGCTGCAGCCCTGCACGGAGCACCCTCACGGGCTCAGCGAGAAAGACTACGATTCGCTGTTCACGAAAGACAAGCACATCATATTTGCTTTTCATGGGTACCCGTGGCTGGTCCACCGGCTGACCTACCGCCGCACCAACCACAATCTGCATGTGCGCGGCTATATAGAAGAGGGCACGATCACGACGCCCTTTGACATGCGAGTGCAGAACGATCTGGACCGCTTCCATCTGGTGCTCGATGTGGTGAATCGCTTGCCGGACCTGGGTTCCAAAGGCGCCTACCTGAAGCAGCAGATGCAGGACAAGCTCATCGAGCACAAGCACTACATCGACAAGCATGGCCAGGATATGCCGGAAATCCGCAACTGGAAATGGAACAACAGCCAATGAAGACATAAGCGCTGATCAATACCGCGCGGAGAATGGTCGCCGACCACAAAGGGCTGCTCGCGATGGATCAGAGCACAACCTGCAATAAACGATTTGCCAAGTGGGGGATTCCACAGAATGAGGAGACCCGGCGCGCCTATCGTTTTCCGACGTACAAAACGGCAATCACTGCGACGGTCACAATCACCACGGTGGCGAGCGTCATCAGTAGCTTCGGATCCATCAGATTTAGGTTCATCGAAATCTTCCTGCATCCAACATTTTCACCAAGGCAATTTTGTTCACACGAGTCCTTCTGGCATAAGAGACTTGTGAAAGGCCAGTATCAAACTTTGGGCTTCGGAAAAACTGATCAGAATTGATCGCGTTGTGAATCAACCATTCGTTCAGGCTGTCCTGGATAATTCTTCGGTCGATGACGAAACGTCACCGTGTCGCGGGACATACAGGTTTAGATCCAGTGCTTTCGCAGCAGCCACACTTTGATGATCTGTGTAAGGCCCATGTAGCTGAGCAGCGTGAGCATAAGGATTGGCCAGTACAGCGGCGGGAGATGTGTGAAGCCCAGGGCAGAGGCCAAAGGGGAATACGGTAGCCACACGCCAATAGCCATAATGCATAAGGTCGTGGCCGTCAGCGCCCAGCTCGCTCGGCTCTGCAAGAACGGAATTTTATTTGTACGAATGACGTGGATGATGAGCGTCTGCGTCATCAAGGACTCGACGAACCATCCGGTCTGAAATAGCGACGCTCGGGATGGACCCCAGCAGCGGAAGATCCAGAGCATGACGAAAAAAGTCGTATAGTCGAAAATCGAGCTAATGGGACCGATATAGAGAATGAACCGCCTGATCTCTCCGATGTCCCAGGGCCGTGGTCGCGCTACTTGTTCTTCGTCTACGGCGTCGGCTGGAATGGGTACCTGCGAGAAGTCATACAGGAGATTGTTCGTCAACACCTGAATCGGAGCCATGGGCAGGAAAGGGAGAAAGGCGCTCGCTCCCAGAACGCTGAACATGTTCCCGAAGTTGGAACTCGCTCCCATCCGGATGTACTTTACGATATTCGCGAAGACCTTCCGGCCTTCAATTACGCCTCCTTCCAGCACCATCAGATCTTTCTCCAGCAAGATCAGGTCGGCGGACTCCTTGGCGATGTCCGTCGCGGTGTCGACCGAGATGCCAACATCCGCCGCTCGCAAGGCGGGAGCGTCGTTGATGCCATCGCCCATGAATCCGACAACGTGCCCTTTGCTCCGCAGCACGCGAATGACCCGCTCTTTGTCCGCGGGCGAGAGCCGGGCAAACAGCGTCGCCTTTTCCGCACGCTCCGCCAGTTCGGCATCGGACATTTTCTGCACATCGTCGCCCAGCAGCATGGGATCAGCCTGAAGGCCAACGTCCTTGCAGATCTTGCGGCTGATGAGATGGTTATCGCCGGTGAGGATTTTTACGGCTACGCCATGCTTGGCGAGAGCCGCAAGGGCAGGGCCGGCGGTGTTCTTGGGCGGGTCCAGGAATGCGACGTATCCTCTGAGCACGAGTTCGCTCTCGTCGGCCTTGGCGCAGATTTGCTTCCCGGGGAGTTCCTTGGAAGCCACGGCCAGCACGCGGAACCCGTCGTTGCTGAGGCTGTCGTATTCCGCTTTCAGCCCGACCATCCGATCGGTTTCCATCGGCGACAACTTCCCGTCGAGTTCAAAATGCGAGCAGCGGTGAAATACGTCCTCCGGAGCCCCCTTGGTCAACAGGATCGCCTTACCTTCCGGGTCTGCCACCAGGACAGACATCATGCGTCGAGTGAAGTCGAATGGGAGTTCATCTAACTTCTTATACTTTTCGACGATCGCCTTCCCGCGGAAGTCGGTACTATCCAGAATCGCCCGATCCAGCAGGTTCTTGAGACCGGTCTGGAAGTAGCTGATCAGGTATCCGGCCAGGAGCACGTCATCGCTTTCGCGCCCGGCGATGTTGCAATGCCGCATGAGGACGACGCGGTCTTCGGTGAGCGTACCGGTCTTGTCGGTGCACAGCACATCCATCCCCCCGAAATTCTGGATGGAGTTAAGCCGCTTGACGATCACCTTCTTGCGGCTCATGGCGAGGGCACCATTCGAGAGACAAACGGAGACGATCATGGGCAGCATTTCGGGAGTGAGCCCTACCGCCGCAGCCAGTGCGAAGAAGAAGGCTCCTTTCCAATCGTGTTTGGTGAAACCGTTGATGAAGAAAACCAGAGGCACCATCACGGCCATGAATTGCATCATGAGCCAGGTGAAGCGGTTCAGACCTTGGTCGAAGCTGGTCAGCGCTCGTTCCCCGGTGATCGAGCTGGCCATGCTGCCCAGGTAGGTTTCTACGCCCGTCGTCACCACGACTGCGGTTGCCGTCCCGCTCTCGACGCTCGTCCCCATGAAGCATATGTTCTTAGTTCAGTGGGCGAGGTCCCTTTTTCGGTTTCGGGATCGTGGAACTTCTCGACCGGAAGCGACTCACCTGTGAGGCTGCCCTGGTTAACGAAGACGTCTTTCGAGGACAGCAGCCGCACGTCGCCGGGAATCATATCGCCGGCGGCCAGTCTGACGATGTCACCCGGCACCAAGTCCCGCAGTGGTATCTCTCTCGCCGTGCCGTCTCGAACAACCGTCGCGGTCACATGGATCATAGCCTTCAGTTTCTCCGCGGCGGAGTCCGCCCTGGCTTCCTGCCAGAAACGAAGTCCTACACTCAGCGCTACCATACCCAACATCACAGAGCCGGCGCGCGGGTCGCCCGTAAGGAACGAAATTGCCGACAGAGTGGAGAGCAGGATTACCAGTGGATTGCGGATGATTTTCAGAACGCGAACGATCCCGCCTTGCTTCCGCTCTTGTGCGATCTCATTCGGACCGGTACTGCGCGCGCGTTCTTCGGCATCTGCTTGGGTCAGGCCATTGTCAGACGTTCGCAAGTTCCGGAGCAATTCTTCGCCGTCCTTCTGGGCGGCATCGAGGACGGCGGGCGAAACCCGAATATTCTGGCTCTTTGTCTTGGTTAGGATCGGGCGCTCGTTCGGGCTGGGAGACGGCGGCGCAAGCTTAGAATCTGAGGCTGCAGCGGCAGCCAAAGCTCCTGTCGCATTATCCGCATTGGGTGTTGTCATCTTTTCCTGAACCGGCTCACGGGGAACCTCTCAAGCCAAGGATTTACCCGGCCAATTTTTCGTCACTGCCAGAACTGACTGCGACTTTTTGATGAACCATTCCTGACTGTTCATGCTGCGGGCATGGTCGCGATCGGAAGGCCGATCATAGGTTCCATCGGGTTTCATATGGCGGGCTTTGACCACGCCGGCAAGGTAGATGGCAAGCACCTCATCATGGAGAAACCGCACCAGCCTGGGGTCGCGCACCGGAAAGTCCACTTCCACTCTGCGATTAAGGTTGCGCGGCATCAGGTCGGCGCTACCCAGGTAAATCTCCTCGTGTCCAGCATTGCGAAAATAGAAAATGCGGCTGTGCTCAAGGAATCGTCCCACGATACTTGTGACCCTAATGTTTTCGCTGATACCAGCTATCGCAGGACGCAAACAACAGATCCCGCGCACCAGAAGATCCACCTGGACTCCGGCTTGTGAGGCCTCATAAAAGAGTTGAATCATCGGCTTATCCACCAGCGCGTTCATCTCTTCTGAGGCAGAGCATTGAGGAGGAAAAAGAGGCAGATCAAAAACTGACTCTACGGTCGGACCGAATCAGTGTCTAAGGCTGCCGACCTCATGAAACGGCCGCGCCTTTGGCCAGTCTAGGAAAGCATTCAGCCAGGACGATCCGAGGCCAGCTGTTCGCGTTTATCAGATCTTTAGTCAGACATTCCTAAAAGGAGGAATAGAAATGAACGGACTTTCGTGTAAGTCACTGCGATTGCTTTTGCCTCTGGGTTCGCTGGTGTTTTGCGTATCCCTAATGGCCGTCCCAACCCCGTCTCAGGATAACCAGCCGACGGCCCCAGACAACACCAAGACAAACAAAGATCAGGCAGGCCCGACTGCGGATCAACAGAAGATGAATCCTTCAGACAGGGCCGTCACACAGAAGATTCGAAAAGCGATCCACGAGGATCAAAGTCTCTCCACCTACGCGCACAACATCAAGGTCATTACGCAGGATGGCAAAGTGACACTTCGTGGGCCAGTGCGGTCTGAAGAGGAGAAGAGTAATTTGGAAGCCAAAGCGGCCAGCGTAGCAGGGCAAGAAAACGTAACGAATCAACTCGACGTCACACCTTCGAAATGATTGAGCAGAAATCGAAACTAGCCTGAACTCAAAGGAGAATAGACATATGTCAAGTAAAAAAGTAGGCGTATTTGGAATCTTCTCAACTCGTATTGCTGTTGACAATGCAATGGATTCGCTCGTCCGAGCGGGCTTTCCGACTTCCGACATTTCGGTGCTCTTGCCGGAGAATCTGGGCGGATCGAAGAACATGGGAACAGAAAAGGAAACGAAAGCGCCCGAAGGTACGGCAGTGGGTGTGACCGCAGGGGGTGTAATTGGTGGCACGCTGGGCCTCCTGGCGGGTGTTGGTCTTTTGGCGATCCCTGGCCTGGGCCCGTTCATCGCCGCAGGTCCCATCATGGCAGGCCTAGCGGGATTGGGCGTTGGAGGGGCCGTTGGTGGAGTTACTGGCGCCTTGATTGGCATGGGCATTCCTGAATTCGAAGCCAAGAGATACGAAGGTCGCCTGCAGAAGGGCGAAATTCTGCTCTCTGTGCATTGCGACACGGCCGAGGAAATCAAGCGTGCCAAGGAAGTTCTCAAGTCGACGGGGGGAGACGACGTTTCCTCCACAGGAGAATCTTCTGTCGATACCAAGAAGACAGATCGCGACTTCGCCGGTACGACTGCGCGTTGAACTCCTAGTCGAAGAGGAGGAGGTCTGCTCGGGCTTTCCTCCTCTTCGTTGGTTCTTGGGAAGCTTGGTTTGATGGATCCAAACTGCATAGTTCTGACGAATGAGCGAGTTCCCGCTCGACGATGGCCAGAGAGAGCCGCACTCTAAACAACAAACATGGCCACACCCGCGGCGAACATTGCCACCGTGGTG
>Ga0224555_1004876_pt1 | contig 11866 bp, 14 predicted proteins | sample 714S23034metaG_FD_180687 | JGI IMG/M metagenome (GOLD analysis project Ga0224555, IMG submission 180687) | Peat soil microbial communities from Stordalen Mire, Sweden - 717 S2 30-34 | ecosystem: Environmental > Terrestrial > Soil > Wetlands > Peat | place: Sweden: Norrbotten County, Stordalen...
GAGCGGGTCAGGTGCCTCTAGCAGGCTGCGGAAAAACTCTTCGAAACTGTCATCCTGAGCGCAGCGAAGGATCTCGCTCTGCGTATCTTCTTGAAAATGCACAGGGCCAGATTCTTCGCTTCGCTCAGGATGACAGTTTCGAAGAGTTTTTCCGCAGCCTGCTAGAGGACGAGGATCTCGCTCACTCCGCCACCCTCGCCAGCTCATCAAAGAAATCGGGGAAGGAAATATCAACGCAATCGCACTTCTTGATGGCCGTGTTGCCTTGCGCGATTAGTCCCGCCACAGCAAATGCCATGGCAATCCGATGGTCGTCGTGGGGGTCGATCTCGGCGCCACGCAGGGTTTGTCGCCCGGCAATACGCAGTCCATCCGGGAATTCCTCCACTTCAGCGCCCATTCGCCTCAGATTGTCCGCCACCGCTGCAAGGCGATCACTTTCCTTCACGCGCAACTCCGCCGCCCCTCGGAAAATCAATCCTTGTTCCGTCTGTGTCCCCAGGACCGCCAGGACAGGCAATTCATCAATGAGGGCGGGAACCGCACTCTCCGGGATTTCACCTCCTCGCAACTGGCTGGCCTCCACGTGCAGGTCGCCGATCAGTTCGCCGTTCATCATCTCCAGATTAACTACCTTTACGCGCCCGCCCATAGGTACAAGGACATCGAGAATGCCTGTGCGTGTCGGGTTCAGGCCCACGTTATGTAGCATCAGGTTGGAGTGCGGCGTGACCAGTCCCGCCACGATGAAAAACGCCGCCGAAGAAAAATCACCCGGCACGTAGAGCTTCTTGCCTTCCAGGTGCGCTCTGCCTCGCACCGCAATGGTCCGCTGATGCCGTCCGATGTCGGCCCCCATTTGTTCCAGCGCGATCTCCGTATGGTCCCGTGTCCGGACCTTTTCGATTACTTCGGTCTCACCCTCTGCGAACAGTCCCGCCAGGAGAACGGCCGACTTCACTTGCGCGCTGGCCACCGGCATTTCGTAACGAATGGGCTGGAGCGCGCCGCCTTCGATTTCCAGGGGCGGCAGCCCACCTTGCTGGGACTTGATCCGCGCTCCCATCTGCGAAAGCGGGTCCGCGACGCGCTTCATGGGGCGCCGGGAGAGCGAAGCATCGCCTACCATCACGGAACGAAAGGGTTGTCCGGCCAGAATGCCTGCCAGCATCCGCATCGTCGAACCTGAGTTGCCGGCGTCCAGAGGCTCGGGGGCGGGCCGCAATCCGCCCAGACCGGCGCCCTCGATCGTCACCACATTGTCCTTGCGCTCGATCTTCACTCCAAGCTGCTTCAGACAGGAAAGCGTGGATTGACAATCGGCGCTCGTGGAGAAGAAGTGGATCTCGCTCGGTCCCTTTGCAATCGCCCCGAGCATGGCATAGCGGTGGGAGATGGACTTGTCCCCGGGAAACTGAATAGTGCCTGTAAGGCTCTTAGCAGGCTTGATCTTCTTCGTTCTTGAACCAAACAACTCCATCCCCGGCACTCCTTAATTTACGGTCAGCAGAATTTTGCCGACTGTCTCGCGCCCTTCCATTTTGCGGTGCGCCTCCGCCGCTTGCGCCAGAGGCAATTTCAACCCGATCACTATTTTCAGCTTGTCATCGGTAATCCAACTTATCACCCGCTGAATTCCCTCGCGCGCCACTTCCGGCCGCTGGCTGAGGGTGAAAAGATAAAAGGCGCTTACTTTGAGCGATCTTTCGAAGAGACTTGCCATGATATTCACAGGTTCGGGAGAGCCACTGGCAATGCCGTAAAGGATGACATGGCCTAAAGGAGCCAGGCATTTCAAGTTACCCGCAAAAGTCGCTCGCCCGACGGAATCAAGCACCAGGTCCACTCCCCGGCCCTCCGTCAGGTTTTTAATCCGCTCCGCAAAATCCACCTTGTTGTAGAGGATGACTTCATCGGCGCCCATTTCGCGAGCCAGCTTGGCTTTTTCTTCAGTCGAGGTAGTCCCAAACACTCTCGCGCCGGCCTGTTTGGCCATCTGGACGGCCTGAAGCCCCACGCCCCCTGCCGCAGCATGAACAAGCACGGACATGCCGGGTTTCACTTGATCAACAGTGTAAAGCATGTGATAGGCCGTCAGCGATTGGATCGGAAACGCGGCTCCGGCCTCCAGGCTGAGTTTGTCGGGCAGGAATATCAACTGCTCGGCGGGCGCCACGGTGTATTCCGCATAGCAGTGCTGGCCGCCGAGGGTGGTTACCCTCCGGCCAACGAGAGCACCGGCGACTCCCTCGCCAACCTCTTCCACAACTCCGGCCGCCTCGAACCCCGGTGTTTCCGGAAACTGCGGTTGGCGCGCGTAGCGGCCTCGTCGGAACAGCGTGTCGGCAAAGTTAACGCCCGCCACGTGGATTCGCACCAGCGCTTCGCCTGCCCCTGGGTGGGGTTTCTCAACCTCCTCCAGTTTCAGGACGTCAGGACCGCCAATGGTGTGAAAACGGATTGCTTGCATACTTAACCTCTGTGGGCAGGCGATTGTCCATTTCCGCCGCGAGCACCAAAAGCAAAGTGGGGTGTTTCGAAAGCTGCCGCGACGTGTGACGCTTCAAGGCTCAGGCCCTGCCCGGCAGGCAGTAACCTCAGGCCTGCCGAGCCTCGACTTTCAACCCTGGACCCTCGACTTTCGACTGTACTTACCGCGAGCAAGCCTGTAAGCCGAATTTTCCAGCCGACGTTGCAAGCCCACAAGTTATTGAAAACCAATCGCCGCAGATTGTCAATGAAGTCAGTTTTGGCAGTGTCGGCAGATTCTCTGTCACAGTACCGTCACAATTTCTGGACGCCAAGAAACCCGATGTGTTTCTAAGGATGGTGAGATGGACAACTGGTATCCTATGAGCAAGAGCATGATGGAAGACTCCGCCGAATTCAGGAATCTGACTCCCGCTGAGAAGGTGCTCTGGCTTTCCATTCTCAGTGAAGTCAACTTGCGGGGGGAATTCTACAAGGCTGACTTGGAATGGGCTGTTACGCTGGATTTGAGCCTGTCCAAGGTCCGGCAAGCGCGGCGCAAGTTCCAAGCCTTGGGATGGCTCACGGTCAAACCTGGGTATAAGGCCCACGATGTACGCCTCGCCACGCAGTACTACTCCGCGAAGTGGGCCAAGCCTGAGAAAGGGGTTTTCTTTGGGCAGATGCCCCGATATACCTGGGAATGGTTCTTGGCGAGGTTGCGGCACGGTTTCATCGGGCTGCCCTTGGGTCATGACCATCTGGTCGTCTATGCGTACCTCTGCTACTTCTGGAACAAGTTTGGCGCAACGAGCGGGGTTTTCATACCAAAGCACGTGCTGCAAAAAGTAACGAACCTTCCCGGGATCGCCAACAAAGTGGAGTCGCTCGCCGGCGCCTCTGAATCCTTGATTGAATTCAGCGACGCATACCACATCATTCGATTGCTGAAATTCGGATGTTGGAAAGAACCGAGCGAGCATGAAGCCGTGGCAGGGTGGGAGGCGGGGGATACAGAGATGCTCAGGCTGGCCATTGTCAAGGCAAGGGAGCGGCAGAGGGCAAAAGAGAAAAAGCAGGCAAAGGCCAAAGCCTTGCGCGATACAATATGGTTCACGCCTTAGATTTTGACCTTACGCCCTTAAATGATGACCTTTAGATTTTCCACGCTCAAGTTCTGCAATGACCTGGGCCCCCAGCAAAATAATAATGGCTATCGCCTCTATACTGAGCAGGGCCACCACTGACGTAGCAAAAGAACCGTAGATTAAATTTACCGAAGAGAGGAAAGAGTAGTACCAGACCAACACACGGCGGGTGATTTCCCATAAAACCGTCGCTATTGTCCCTCCCATCAGAGCGTGCCGGAACGTGATGCGCACCACGGGCATGACCAGGTAGAAGGAAGTCAGCAACAACACTTCGCCGAGTATCCCGATTACATACAGCGCAACAAAGGAAGGGCCCTCAAGGCTGAGAACCCATCCCAATATGACTAACTGCCTGCCGCTATGTGTTTCTATGGCGCCCGCAATAAACGACACAAGCAGGATACCCAGGCCGATTAAAAAGATATATGCGTAAGGAATAATGGCGGACAGGAGAAAGTGACGGCGTTGAGTTCTGACACGATGAAAAAAGATCACCGACATGGCGCTTTCGAGCACGGTAAAGGCAATGGAACTGAAAAAGAGCATAGCCAGAAATACAAAACTCCCGACCGACCTGGGGTGCCCAAGAAATACCCGCACTTGTTCAGTCAATGTAGCAGCATAACCCGGTATCATCATTTCTATATATGTCGACAAGGTGTAAAATAACTGGCCCTCCTCGACAAAATGTGACAGCACAATGAGGGCGAGGATCGACATTGGCACAATTGACAGCAGGGTATAATAGGCGATAGCGCCGGCCAGCAAGAGACCCTGATTGCGTCTGAAATCATGCAATACATTGATCAGGAAACTAAGGAACCGGCTGAGGAGCAAATATTTATTTTGATACTTCTTCATTGCAGGGATAAAGGATCCAAAGATAAAAAGTAATTTGATTTCGGCATGATCTAGAAGAAAGAACCGGGCCTCTTTGTTCTTGTCCGTTCTGTAGAGAAGAACGCCTATTCACCGCTCTCCAGGCCCTTCTTCACTTTTCGTTCCTTCTCCTCCTAGGCACTGCAGCCGCAGGCGGAAAAAACCAGGCTCCTCAGATCATCGCCCGAGTATTCCCCGCCCGGACCGTGGAAGGATATGTTCCCGTTCTTCGTGTACTCACAGGATATCGGCAGCCCATTGTTCGAACACGTGTCTTTGAAACCCTATAGATAAGTGAACATAAGCTGCAGTGGGATTGCAGCCTGTCCGTATGATACCTCTCCAGCTTGTGATATGAAATCCCGTGTATACTTCGGCGCGTCTGCCGCGACCGCCCAGAGCCCAGGACCGATCACAAACGAGATTTTACACCGAAACGATTTTGCAGGATGTGAAATCTTTACACAGGTCTCCTACCAGTACGGCGGATTAATCTCTCCTGCTCACGAAAAGTCAACCTTGTCGATCTCGCGATCCGGCAGTGCACGAGCATTCTGAGGTCCTCTGGAAGGGAGGCGAGGGAGGCCGGCCGAAAACAAATATGTTCGCCGGGTTGAAGTATCGTAACCGGTAAGCGAGCTACATCCTCAGCTTGATGGCGCAACGCCACCGGCGGCCGAGACTCTGGCGCAGGGGGGGTTCGATTCAGCTGGTGTTGGTCGAAGGCGGCATCCAGCGCGCCGGCAGGAGGTCCTGGATGTCGCTGGTCTTTGCCGTCGGCAGCCAGCCGAGCATATCGGTCAGGTATTCCTGGGGATTGATGCCGCGGCGGCGTCATCGAGGGCTTCAACAATAAGCTCAAACTGACCACCAGAAAATCGTACGGCTTTCGCACATTCAGAGCTGCCGAAATCGCTCTCTATCATACCCTTGGCGCTTTACCGGAACCGGAACGGACCCACAAATTTTGCTGACGAGGCGATTCATTAGACCAAGGGTCATAGCCTTGCGGCCAAAAGAGGAAGCACCCTCCGCTTTTTTCATCTTAAGTGTCATGGCCCAAGTGTGATGGCCCAAGTGCCACGGCCCAAGTGTCATGGCCTAAGTGTCATAATCCTGGCAGATAATCTACACGTTTTGTGACACCCACCGAAGAGTTAAAATATAGAATACTGAGAATAGATAGATGAATAGAATAGTGAGAATAGATAGATGAATAGAATACTGAGAATAGGTAGGTAGATGATTTGCTTCGGGTCTTTGTGACCAATGAAAGAAGCAAAGAGAGTCGGTCATCCGCCCAAAAACTGGACGCTGACCCTTTGGCTTTTCTTGCAAAGGAACTCGGAACGAAACCATGAAGGCCGAGAGTATTGTCTTGCGCCGGGAAACTCTCCAAAACCAACCAAAGGAAGCTGCCATGAACAGGAAGCGGAAAGGTGGCAGAAACGGACAGTACTCTATGTTGGCGTGGTTGGCGGGGGGTAGGCTTGTCAGTAGTTTTGAGCGGGAGCTTGGCCTAGACCGTGTGTCCAACACAATTCTTATGCGTGACAGAATCATATCCCCAGTTTGGCATGTGTCATCTTGCGACAAGGGGGATAGGGGGTCGTTTTTTGCAGTCGCCATCCGATGCGGACCGCCGTCCCATCGGGGACGCGCGCGGACGAAATTGGGAAAGGGGGTTTAATTCAATTCTTCCCTTGGGTTTGCTGCCAATCCTATCCGTTGCACCCCAGCGATGGAAGCTGGAATCACAGATCACGTGTGGGAACTTGAGGAACTGCTAACGGTGGATTAGTAATTCATTTTAATCCTGAACGGCTCCGTTCTGTGATAGGATCTGTCTCAGTATGTCCAGAAAGGAGCCTGCCATGACCAAGGAGATATACGCTTGGGTCACTCTAATCGGCTTGGTTTCAATCCAAGCATTCCCCACGACTTTGGAAACCGGTCAAGTAGCGTCCACTTTATCAACCTCTGGTTTTGTTGCGGAGGTAAACCAACGGATAGAAACGGACAGACTCCAGGTGCGCGTCTACCAAGGGAAACAGCTTGTTCAATTGGAACGTTTCACGGACTTGTTTGTAGTCACGCCGCTTGCTGGGCGCTCCCAAATGATCGAGAGCTTGGTTGGAAGAAGTGTGGCAATCGTGCGGTCAGCAAAGCGACGCGATATATGGCAAGTCTACGTCCTGAGCTCCGTAGCCGTATTCGGTCGACAGGGTCGTCTCCTGGAAGGATTCTACGAGCCCGTCCAACAGCACGTTCCGACCAGGATGTACCAAAACCCGCTGACGTTGCCTGAGAATATCTTTAAGATCAAACAGGTGTTCGTTTCAACTCGGCAGCGTCCTGTTGAAATAAAACTCGATGGGCAGGTCATCTACCTCAAGTCAGGGGATGCGCTTGTTGTGCTCTAACCTGACCCGGATTGCAACAGGCTAAGATGACCTACTATTCTTCAGGCTAAAAGAACCCGCTACCATACCAACACCAATTTCAGGCACTACCCGCCAATACTTCCGCTTGTAATATTGTGAAAAACCAAAGTTGGCACGGTATGTTGTCAGCCAAGTTATCAATGCCGAAATTTGACCCTCAGCGCATCGCGCACAGGCCGTTCCCAAAGGTAATTCAAACAGAGATTATGCCTTCTGGTGAATGTATTCTAACTATCCGAGACGTGGCCGCATTGCTCAAGGTTTCCATTTCGTGGGTCTATGACCGGCTCCGGGACAATGCGCGGGACCGCTTGCCGGGCTACAAACTGCAAGGTGTCGGGCGTAAAGGCCACTGAAACGCGCAAGAACCAACCTGAAATCGCAGGAACGAACCGGCCCACACTTTGTAGATAAGTATTGCCCGCATCGCTCGCTTGTGGTAACTATCTTCTCCCGAACCTCTATCTTCCCGGTTGTGATTAATGGCAGCAAACGAGGAGAATCAATCATGGCATCCAAGAATTACTACAAATGTGTGCAATGCCAGCAAGAAACCCCTTCGGGTCATCTCTTCGACGCGCTGCACGACCTTTCTAAGGGCGTGGTGAGCAACTGCGCAGCCTGCGGCGGGACGAACCAACTACACAAGATGTTTGAGTTTGCCTTGAAGCCGGCAGCGCAGAATGCAAGCTGCTGCATGTGTTCCTGCCTTCAAAACTCGATTCGTGGCAGAAGAAAAATAATGGGAACTGGGTCACTTTCTATCCCTTCCTCGTTGTCATGGAACACACGAGCAAGGAAGGCCGAGTTTTCTGGATGCCTTATTGGCACATTGAAGAGGGGACGGGGACGAAAAAGAAAAAGTATGGGCAATTCGCGTCGTTTTTGGAGGAACCTCTATTGAAAAGCTTACTTGCACAGGCCCATGCCAAAGGCTACCTCCGCGATTTGACCCAGGAGTGAGATTCGATCAGAGCCAGCAACACACAATTAGAGAAGTATCCAATGGAAAAGGCTGTGGAAGATGCGGTCCGACTGCTTTTCAAAAACGACGCCTTACTTCTGGAAAATAATGTCGCCGAGCGCGCGATAGCTGCGAAATTGGCGCAGTATTTAGTACCTTACTTTCCAGGCCACCAAGTGGATGTTGAATACAATCGGCACGGTCTTGAAAGTAAGAAGGTCGATCTTCCTGAATACTGCCGTGGTGGAGGCAAGAAGCTAATTCTTCCCGACGTTGTTGTTCACCAACGCGGACACGATGACGAAAACCTACTCGTCGTCCAGATCAAGAAGGAAACAAATCCCGAGCCACGCGACTGCGACCGTGCCATAATCGCTGCCATGAGGCGCGAGTTCCATTACAGACGCGGACTTCTACTTGACCTTCCCGCTGGTCCAGGTGCGATAGATCGCAAACCCAATCTTGAATGGCTTTAAGATGTGATGACGAATACGACTCTCAAAACAATTTCAGCCAGTATCTCAACGCACTTTTCAGTCACTACCTTTCCTATTGCCCCCATTATGGCCGGAGAGTACAACCACCCGTTATGAGCACGGATGACCCGGCAAGGCGGAAACTTGCCTGGAACTGGCTCTGGTTTCTTCCTCTCTGTTTGGCGGTGGTCTTCCTTGTCGAAGGGCACACGGTCCCGTATGCCTTTGGAGCCTTTAAGTTTGCATACCAACGTTGGTCTTGGGCCGCGCTGATTTCACCCTCGACGTATTTCTGTTTTAGCGTAATTACAGCTTCCGTCTGGGCGCCGCTTCGAGGTCTGAAGTTCATCTCCATAGTCGTCACGTCAGACGATGAAACGAGAGTTAGGAAACGTTATCTCTACGTTTTCCTTCTTGCCGCTGCGATTTTCGCGATCCCTTTTATCACTGACGCCCTGATATGGGGATCATTTCCGCTTGGCTTTGACAATGAGGGGGTGTTGCGGTTAAGAATGATTCCGTTCGTTCCGTGGCCTGAGGGTCACTATGGGGAATTCTGACGGATGGGTTGAAGAATGTCCCACCACCAAGAAATGCTTACTCTGTAAAGTTAGGAGAATATCCGACTGACAAAGCGGGGCTGGTCAAACGGTAGTAATCAAGTGAATTTCTCACGACAATCGGAAGCAAAGCGCGATATAATCCGGGTGAACCGGCAACCCCGGTAAGGAGGTGTTTGCTTGAAAGCACTCTTGAAAGGGTCCCGGAGCTAAAAGTGCAGACCTCGACGGGATCATACAATCCCAATAACGTCGGGACAATCGTGGGTCTCGCCATAGGCAGAATCAAATCTAGAACCTATGCGTCTTAGCGTTTTGGTAGTGATCCTACCAGAGCGCCGGAAAAGAGACGGCCCAAGGAACCGCCCTGACCTTTTGGCAAACGTTGTCGTCGGGTAACCCCTGGCGTTAAGGGGCTGGGGACTTGGCCAGCCCCCAAAAATCCCGCCTTGCTTCCATCTGTGCTTGTCCGCAAAACGGGGTAGTGTCCTAAATGTGTGTTGATAAGCCTTTTGCAGGTTCACGGCGCTGACCAGATGACCTTGCCCTCTTTGTCGAACATGGTCAATGCGGCCGCAGACGTTTGATGTTGCTCGCCAGTCCCTGTACTTACGGTCTTCGTAACGCCCAAAACGGAGCGGAAGCCTTGGCTGTCTGTGACCGCGAGGGCGGGGCCAGCGTCCTTTACAACTCCGAGCACTGCCACCCCTCCTCGCTCGCCTCTGACCATAAGCCCAATGGTATTGAGAAATGAATGTTGACCCTTTACCCCGTCCAAGGAAAGGGCGGGGCCACTACCAACAGTATTGAGCGATGCCGTTCCATCCACTCCATCCATCCAGAGAGACGGGCTAGCCTTATAAACTCTGAGCGCTACCGTTCCTTTATCATCTGTTAGGGTGAGAGACGAACCGCCACCAACGTCGAGCGAGGCAGATGCTTTGCCATCCGGCTCTTCTAAAGAGAGAATCGAGCCATTCTTACCAGCGGCGAGCCACACCTTTTCTTTTCTCGTGCCGTAAATGGTGAGTCCTGGAACGCCATGTGTCATTGACAACTCAGCCCTGCGAGTTCCATCTTGATCCACTAAGAAAAACGCGTTCGCTTCCACGGCTTTGTGGCTCGATGTTTGGGCCATCAAGACCAGCGAGATTAGGATAAGAACGGGTACAGCCGCGCCTAGTTTCAACCTTCGCTTCTGCCTCTCTAACTTTTCTAGTCTTTCAAGGATCCCTTGGGTGTCTGAATTGTTCGGTTCCACGATCCACCTCTCAGGTTGCTAGATGGCGTGATTGTACTCCGGTTTGGGTACTGGGGGGTATAATACGACAGAGAAGGGTAAAGCCCCGACTAGCATCGGGGGTGTCAAAACTCTTTGGGTACAATCCAAGGATAGCGGAAGTGAACCTTTCGTAAGGAGAGGCCGTGAATAGAAAAATGATTTGGCGGGACGAGACTGCCTTTAGTGGGTGGGTCTGTTCTAATTGTGGATGGCTTTTCCCAAACCCTGCGCCTATAGGTGTGGATATGCCGCCCATGGATGAGAGCCAAGCAAAAGAAATTTACGAGTCGAAAGCTATGGAAGGGTTCTCTCGACACGATTGCGCCAAACACCCACTTATGAGTTCATAGACCAACACACATTTAGCACACGACCACAGAATCTCAAAATTTGACGAGCCGGATTGCTTCCGGTATAATGGTCTCGATTCCGAGCTAAGGTGCGTCGTGTTCGCGGAGCATCGGCTTTAGGAACCCACCGCTTGGCAGTCGCATGGCAGTCGTAGGGCAATCGCATGACAACCGAATAAGGTTGTGAATGGCAGTTGAATGCTTGGTCCCACACAAAAGAACGTGTGAGGAGCCATATATCCATCGCACGGAGATGAGAGAACATGGACAAGCGTTTCTTAACTGTTCGCGAGACAGCGACCTTTCTAGGTATCAGTCCTTCGGCCATCCGCCTTTGGATTTCACAGAACCGATTACGTGCTGTAAGGGCCGGAAGCCGCGTCCTGATTGACCGCCAATACTTGGAGGAACGGGTGGCCAGTGGGCGATTGTTGGAGCCGGTCTGCGAGAGCGAACCGACACCGAACGGGCCGAACGGGGATAAGGCGATTCCTCGGAGAGCGGAGGCCCAATGACGCCAACCAAAGTATCGGGGTTTACCCAAATTCAAAACTCATTCATTCGGGACGAGACTATCAGTGCCAAAGTCAAGACCATCGGCACGATTTATGCCTCGTACGCTGGAAAGGACAGCATGGCCTTTCCGGGATTCAAGCTCCTTATGGCACTGAGTAAATTGGGCCGGGACGCAGTGACAGCAGGACGAGCAGAACTTGTGAAACGCGGACACCTCAAGAAATTAATCATGAAGAACGAGAAGGGGCAGTACAGCAGAGTCCGATATCAGGTCAATGCGACACTTCTCGTTCCCCGAACGACTGAGAACCTATTCACTGCGTCTCCGCAGACGGATTAGCGGGGCGCGGGTTTTCAGTCCGACTTAGTTATATAGAGTCATAGTCATAGTCATTTGGAGAAATACAAAACATGAATCAAGATAAAAACAACGATCTCTGCGAGGTTTTGCAAGTGAACCAAAAAAAGCTGCCTTTAAAGTCGGTTTTAGCCGTTAAGTACCTTGAAAGGCGCTGGGTGGAAAAGGGGTGCCCGAGGGAAGCGCAAGCCTTGCAAGAATTCTTGGATGAGGCAATCACTTTCTGTCCGACAGTGGGTTATATATACCCCAAAGTGTTCCTGTTGCGGTTGAAAGAATTACAGCGGGGTAAGCGGAGCCCGACAAGCTGAAAGCGGGCAGAGCCATCCAAAACGAGCGACTATGACAGTGACAGCGCATCCCTTTAAGCGGAACGAAGCCCATGAGAAGTACCGGGAGCGGCACCATGGGCATCGT
>Ga0224555_1004878_pt1 | contig 11863 bp, 10 predicted proteins | sample 714S23034metaG_FD_180687 | JGI IMG/M metagenome (GOLD analysis project Ga0224555, IMG submission 180687) | Peat soil microbial communities from Stordalen Mire, Sweden - 717 S2 30-34 | ecosystem: Environmental > Terrestrial > Soil > Wetlands > Peat | place: Sweden: Norrbotten County, Stordalen...
TCGCCAGATTCTCGAAGCCGTCCCGGCCACCAAAGTGCTCATACTTTCGGCGTACAACGATGAGGTGTATGTCGAGGAGGCCGCCAACTCCGGCGCGATGGGCTTTCTGATCAAACAAACCGCCGCTGATATTGTGTGCTCCGCTATTCGGGAAATTCACGAAGGGAACACATTTTTCAGCCCTTCGATTCCCAAGCATCTTCGGAAAAGGAATGGCAAAAAGAAGATGAATTGACCCACCAGTTGATGGCTTCACGTTTCAAACCGGCTCGGAGCCAGGAGAAAACACGAGAGTTTAAAAAGTGAGAACGGGCACTTGGATGGGTACTGTCCCCATCCGGAATTCTCTGGCAAACAAATTATTGGAAAATGGTTTGCTCGTTTTCGAGGAAACCTTGCAAATGGCGCAGGCGGGTGGGGTGCCGCATTTTGCGCAACGCCTTGGCTTCGATTTGGCGAATGCGCTCGCGCGTCACGTTGTATTGCTGCCCAATTTCTTCCAAGGTCCGTGCATAGCCGTCCATCAGGCCGAAACGCATTTCCACAATCTTGCGCTCGCGCTCGGTCAAGGTGGCCAGAACGTCGCTCAAAGTGTCCTTGAGCATACTGTAACTGGTCACGTCCGAAGGATTGGCCGCCTTTTTGTCTTCAATGAAATCTCCAACGCTGGCGTCATCCCCGTCGCCCACGGGCGCCTGGAGGGAAATGCATTGCTGGGCCATTTTGAGAATGGCGCGCACGCGTTCGACGGGAAGATTCAGTTCGTCGGCGATTTCCTCCGGCTCGGCTTCGCGGCCCAATTCCTGCATCAGGCGCTTCTGCACGCGCATGAGGCGGTTAATGACCTCGATCATGTGGACCGGAATGCGGACGGTGCGGGCCTGGTCGGCCACGGCGCGGGTAATGCCCTGGCGAATCCACCAGATGGCGTAGGTGGAGAATTTGTAGCCGCGTTGATATTCGAATTTTTCGACACCTTTCATCAGGCCCATGTTGCCTTCCTGAATGAGGTCCAGAAAGGGGAGGCCGCGATTGGTGTGCTTTTTGGCAACGGAAATGACCAGGCGCAAATTGGCGGCGGCCATTTCGCATTTGGCGTCATCGGCCCGGGTGGCGGCCTTCTTCATGGCGCTGTGGCCGGCCAGAAACTGGCGGTGCGGCATGCGGACAAGTTTTTCCAGTGCGGCCACTTTGGCGTGCTCGGCGGCCAACTGGGTGGTTTTGGACGCGGACTTGCGGCGCTTCTCCAATTCCTCGATGGAGCGAAGAGTGGATTGAAGCTGGTCGGCGGCATGGTCCGAAACGAGCATGATTTCCTCGGCCACTTTGGGCTTGTAATAAAATTTCGGAAAGGCGGCCTGGAGGGCAATGTGCAGGCGCTGAAAATTCTTCAGGAAGCGCGAGGGCGCGGGCTTGGCGCCGGACGGGCGGCATTGTTCATAAGCTTTGTCGAGTTTTTGATCCAAGTCGCGCGCGCGCCGGACGAGCCGCCGCAGGACGGTCAAATGACTGGAACGGCTTTTGACTTTCTTATCAACAATCACCCGGTCAAAGCGTTCGCCGGGCGGGTCGGAAAGCAGCTTCTCGGCCAGCGCGATGTGTTCCTTGCCTGTAAAACCGAATCCGAACAAAATACGGCGCGCCACGGTTCCGCCTTCTTCGATTCGTTTACAAATTTCCACTTCCTGTTCGCGGGTCAGCAAAGGGACTTTGCCCATTTGGCGCAGATACATTTGGACGGGATCGTCCAGGATATCCAGGCGGCTTTCCTCTACTACTTCTTCTTCCGGTTCGGGCGGCTTGGGGCGATCAAGCTCGGGCGCTTCCACGATCTCGACTTCACAGCCGCGCAGCTTGGAATAAATGGCATCGAGCAGTTCGGGTGAAACAACCCCATCCGGGATCGCGTCATTGATGTCATCATAGGTGACATAGCCCTGGTCCTGCGCAAGGCGGAGCAACTCTTTGATCTTCTCAGCAATAATGGGAGAATCGGTGGTGATGGTGGCAGGCGACGCGGCGACAGCGGGCGCGGCAGGTTGTGGCGATTGAAGGCCTCCGTTGGAAGAACGCCCCGCCTCATTTTTGGATTTGGCGTGGCCTTTGCTAGGGTTCAAAGGGTAAAGCGCGCCCCTTTAACTGCCGGTTTCTTCTGGGGCAAGTAATTGGGAACGCTTCGTCTGCCATTGACCCGAATGACTGTCTTCCTCAGCATGATTCTTTGGACACCAGTTCGGTGTTCACGTTCATTAATAACCCCGCAGACTTTGCCCGCAGCAAGGAGGTGTAAAACGGGTGAAAAGAACTTTGGCGAAAAGCGGCTCGGACAAGACGGCCAGCAAGGGTTGCGCGATTTTTGATGGATCGAAAACGTCATGCTCGGTTCCCACCAAACCCAGGTCATTCTGGCGGGCGAAATCACCACCGAGGCGGCCACCCTCTACGCCTACGGCACCAATTTTTCCAATCTCACGCCCCAGCGCGTGGCCGCGGTGGTCATGTCCGGCGGGCGGGAAAGGCATCTGATCGAAGACACGTTCAACGCCCAAAAAAACAACGGGATCGGGCTGGAACACATTTTTTGCGCCCATGCCACAGCCTCCAAAAACGACGACACCATGATGCAGGTCGCCCAAGTGCTCTGGACGTTGACCTGCCGAGGTGGTTTGCAACGACTCTATGAGTGGGCCCGCCGGGCTACCGAGCAAGGCTTGGCCCAAGCCCTCTGGGAAGGGCTGCGGGCCGCGCGCCTGCCACCGGACTTGCCGCCTTTGGGACAAATCCGCTTCGGCTTCACTTAACCGGCCGGCGCGGAAAGCATCCAACCCGATCCCGTTGACAGTCTAAATAACAAAGTCCGGCACCCTCTGCACGGCATCCCCTCTTGCGCTATCACCCGGCCAATCCCATCGCTCTCGCCGCCACTCCGCTTTGCCCCGGAGGGGAAAAGGACTCATTCGGAATCGCCGGATTTCTGCTTGGAAATCCGGTAATTGGCTGTATAGTGATTTAGGTGAAATACCTGACGAAACAGGAACAGTTTGTGCTCTGTCTTATTATTGCGTTGGTGCTGACAGGCTGGGCCGTGAAGGTGTATCGCGCGGCACATCCCTCCGCGCCGGCGGTTTGGAAGGAAAAATCCTGATATGCGACCCGCGAATCTCGAAGACGATCTGCAAAAGATAGTGGCGGCGGACCCCCGCTATCCCCTGGAGGCTTACCTGTTTGTGCAGGACGCCCTCAAGCACACCCAGCGCGCCTTGGGCCGGAACAAACTCGACCAGAAGCACGTCGGCGGCAGGGAGTTGCTGGAAGGCATCCGCCTCTACGCCCTGAATTCTTACGGCCCGATGGTTCCCACGATGCTGGAAGAATGGGGCATTCATTCTTGCGAAGATTTCGGCGAAATCGTTTTCAACATGATTGAGCACAAAGTCGCCAGCAAGACCGACTCCGATACCCGGGCTGATTTCAAGGGCGGCTACAATTTCGACGACGTTTTCCGCAAACCGTTTCTCCCTTCCAAGGCCCTGGCGGCCGTGGAAAAAATGCGCAATCCGAAAATGATAGTCAGGGAATGAGACCCACAACACCCCCAACCCCAGGAGCGAACCCTTGAGCGAACTGCCCGCCGAAGAGTCCTTTTTCGATTTCAAATGCCCCTATTGCGGTGAGCTGAACTCCTTTCCCGCCGCCTCCGCTCACACGTTGCAGGAATGCGCCTCCTGCGGCGAATCGCTCGTTGTGCCGAACAGCGGCGCCGGCACGGGTGGCAAACTGCCGCTGCCCATGAGCACTCCGCGGTTGGTCTTGCGCAGGTTTCGTCCCGACGATTCGGTCAAGCTGGCGGAGATGGTGGCGCAAGACGAAACCTGCACGCTGCCCGTGACGGAGGCCAATGCCGACCAATTCATTGAACAACAGCGCGTCGCGCGCTTCACGCGGAGCGAATCCGGCATCTATCTGGCGGTCGAATTGGCGGAGGGCCGCGAGCTGGCCGGTTTCGTTTTGATGTATTACTCGGACAGGAACCACGACAACGCCGGATTCTCGCTGACGATCATTCCTCCGCGCCGCCGCCAGGGGCTGGGATTCGAAGTCACCCGCGCCGCGCTGGATTTCGCTTTCAACGGCCTGTGCGCCCGCCGCGTCTCCGTCTCCTGCCCCAGCAAGGACGCCGCCGCGCGCCGGATAGCGGAAAAAGCGGGGATGCGCCAGGAAGGCGAGTTCATCAAGTCCTGGTTCGACGGCAAGGAATGGGCCAACGTCTCGTGGTACGCCGTGTTGAAAGAGGAGCGGTCCCCGGCCTCTTCCTAATCCTTCTTCGCCACTTTGATTTCCAGATAGAGGTCGCGCAGTTGGCGGGCTTCGACGCCGGCGGGGGAATCGGTCATCAGGTCGGTGCCTTTGGCCGTTTTGGGGAAGGCTATCACGTCGCGGATGCTGGACGTGCCGCACAAAATCGCGATCATTCGGTCGAAGCCCAACGCAATCCCTCCATGCGGCGGCGCGCCGTAACGGAAGGCCTCCAGCATGTAGCCAAACCGCGCCTTGACCAATTCGGGCGGAATTTGCAGAACTTGCTCGAAGACCACCTTTTGCACTTCCGGCTGGTGAATGCGGATGGAGCCGCCGCCCAGTTCGACGCCGTTGACCACGATGTCGTAATGCTGGCCGCGCACTTTTTTTGGGTCCGTGGCCAGCAGCGGAATGTCCTCCGCCACCGGCGCGGTGAAGGGATGATGGCTCGAATACCAGCGGTTCTGTTCCTTGTCGAACGACAGCAACGGAAAATCCACCACCCATAGAAAATCAAAACGGTTCGGGTCCAGCGCCAGCTTGCCGCGCGCTTTCAAAACATCGGCGCAATAGACGCGGATTTTGCCCAGGATTTCGCAGGCCGCCAGCCATTGGTCGGCGGCGAAAAGAATCAGGTCGCCTTCCTCAATGTTAAGTTTGGCGGCCAGGGCGGCTTTTTCCGTCTCGTTGAAAAACTTGACGATGGGCGATTTCCATTCGCCCTTTTCCACTTTGATATAGGCCAGGCCCTTGGCGCCGAAGCTCTTGGCGTATTCGGTCATCGTCTCGATCTCGCCCTGCGTGGCGTCGGCCAGGCCCTTGGCGTTGAGGGCTTTGACCACGCCGCCGGCGGCCACCGCGCCGCTGAAGACCTTGAACTTGGCGGCGCGGAATTCCCCGGTGAAATCGGCCAGCTCCAAGCCGTAGCGCGTGTCCGGCTTGTCAATGCCATAGCGGTTGAGCGCCTCCTGGTAGGTAAGACGCTTGAAGGGCGTCGGGATGTCCACGTTGAGCGCGGTTTTCCAAATCCGCTTCAGCAGGCCCTCGATCAGCGCGTAAATGTCCTCCCGTTCGATGAAGGACATTTCCAGGTCAATTTGCGTGAACTCCGGCTGCCGGTCGGCCCGCAAATCTTCATCCCGGTAGCAGCGGGCGAGTTGAAAATACTTCTCGATCCCGCCCACCATGAGGATTTGTTTGAACTGCTGCGGCGATTGCGGCAGCGCGTAAAACTTGCCCGGATGCAGCCGGCTGGGCACCAGGAATTCGCGCGCTCCTTCGGGAGTGGATTTGAACAACGTCGGCGTTTCCACCTCCAGGAAGCCCTCCTGGTCAAAATAGACGCGCGTGGCGGTGGCGACTTTGCTGCGCAGGCGGAGGTTGCGGACCATCTCCGGGCGGCGCAAATCCAGATAGCGGTATTGCAGGCGCAACTCCTCATTGACGGTCTTGGCCACTTCCGGGTCGTCCACCGGGAAGGGCAGCACGTCGGCCATGTTGAGCACTTCCAGCGCGGTGGCGGCGATCTCGATTTCGCCGGTGGGGATTTTCGGGTTGTTCGTGCCCGCCGGGCGGGCGCGCACCAGGCCGGAAACGCTCACGACGCATTCGCTGCGAAGCGACGCGGCGCGGTCGAAAAGCTCCTTGGGCAAATCCGACGGATCGAAGACCGTTTGCGTGCGGCCTTCGCGGTCGCGGATATCAATAAAAATCAGACCCCCCAAGTCCCGCCGGGAATGGACCCAGCCGGAGAGGGTCGCGCTCCGGCCAATGTGGGCCGGACGCAACTCGTTACAGTGATGCGTGCGTTTCATGCGGACAGCGGAGATACGGACACCCGGCGGCAAGGCCGCGGCGGACCTTAAACCTCAAAGTCAAAAGCCAGCACGTTCTCCACAATGGGCATGGCCATGGTTTTGAACCGCTCATGTTCGGGGTTGACAATATACGCGTCGCGCGCGGCGACGTCGGAGAAGGTCATAATGAAGCCGTGCGTCAGGCCTTGGCTGTTGCCTTCCGGGCTGCAATTGGTGCCGGAAACATAGTCATCAATGCCGGGCACCGTCTCCGACAAGTCCAGCACATCCTCAAAGAACTTCGTGACTTGTTCCTCGGTCGTGCCGTCTTTGAACTTCAATAAGACAATGTGTTTTACCTTAGACATGCCCCTAGAGTAGTTTCTTTTCCCGTTGACTCAAGTATAATCCTCAAAATTAAGAATCTTTGTGGCCGGACCGTTTTGAGCGTATCTTGGACGCGCATGTCTGCTTTAATCGCCATTGTCGGCCGCCCCAACGTCGGAAAGTCGGCCCTTTTCAACCGCATCGCCGGCCGCCGCATCGCCATCGTGCATGACCAACCGGGCGTGACGCGCGACCGCGTGACGGCTCAGGTCGAATGGCACGGGCAGCCCTTCACGCTGGTGGATACGGGCGGCATCGGACTGGTGCATGGGGAAAAGGCCAGCGACGCCATCACCCGCGCCGCCTTTGAGCAGGTCCAGTTGGCCATCGAGGCCGCCCATGTCATCATCCTGGTCGTCAACGTGCAGGAAGGCGTCGTGCCGCTGGACACCGAGGTCGCCGCGCGGCTGCGGCGCGCCGGCAAACAGGTGCTGGTGGCGGTCAATAAAGTGGACAATGACCGGGACGACATCGGGGCCGGCGAGTTTTCTGAACTGGGTTTTGCCGGGATTTTCCCCGTCAGCGCCATCCATCAGCGGGGAATTGACGCCTTGATGGACGCCGCCATGGCCACCCTGCCTGCCGACACCGGCCCGGCCGGGACCGCGGAAACCGGCGCCGAGCCGGCCCTCAAGCTGGCCGTGGTGGGCCGGCCCAACGTCGGCAAATCGTCCCTCATCAACGCGCTGACCCACTCCGAGCGGGTCATTGTCTCCCCCATTCCCGGCACCACGCGAGATTCGGTGGATGTTCCCTTTGAAGTCGAAACCGATGGCGTGCGGCAGAAATACATTCTCATTGATACCGCCGGCGTGCGGCGGGCGGGCCGCGTGGACGACTCGGTCGAATTCTTCAGTGTCAAACGGACGGAGGAATCCATCGCCCGTTGTGACATCGTTGTGTTCATGCTGGACGCCGAGGCCGGCATTGTGACGCAGGACAAAAAAGTGGCCGACAAGATCATCCAGGAAAAGAGGGCCTGCATTCTGGTGGTCAACAAATGGGACCTGGCCACGCCGGGCTTGGAAGCCGGACGCCGGGATTTGCGCGCCGCCAGCCGGGAAAAACGCCGCGAAGGCCAGGCCAAACCGTTAGCCTCCCTGGCCGAGTTTGCCGACTGGGTGCGCGAGCGGTTGTTCTTCCTGGATTACGCGCCCGTGGTTTTCACCTCGGCCACGACGGGCTTCAATTTGGATCGCCTGCTCGAATCCATCCGCTACGTCGCCTCGCAACTGCGGCAGAAGGTGCCCACGGGGATATTGAATCGAACGCTCAACGATGCCATCGAGCGGCGGCAGCCGGTCAGCTCCGCCGGGCACCGGCTCAAGTTTTTTTACGCCACGCAAGTCCGGCAGGCGCCGCCGACGTTCCTGCTGTTTGTCAACCGGGCCGATCTCTTGACCGACCAATACCGGAAGTACCTCGCGCAGGAAATGCGGCGCGCGTTTGGTTATGAGGGATGCCCCATTATCCTGGTGGCGCGCGCCCGCGAAAAAACCATTGAGCCAGTCCGCAAACACCATCCCCGCTCAAAGTAGCGGCCGGGAAAAAGAAATGGAGCCAGTTGCCGGACGAAGATCGTTTTGACGTGGCTGGCGCTCAATTTGTTCAATCAAATATACAGCGTTTTTGAACGGGAAGAATTCACGGGGTGACTTTCGGTCGTTGTGCCCGGATCAGCCTCTCGCCCAATTCTGAAAGCGTGGAAACCACCAAATCCGGCTGCGGACGATGAGTGGCGGCTTGGCTGGCGGTTGATTCTCCGGTTAATACCAGCACAGCCAGGGCGCCCGCCCGCCTGGCCATGGCCATGTCGGTATAGAGACGGTCCCCCACCATGGCCAACTGCCGGGGTTGCAAAGAGTAGCGCCGCAAAATCCCGCGCAGCATCGCAACGTCGGGTTTGCCCAGGACAGCGCGTGGCGCGCATCCCGTCGCCCTTGTCAACGCCGCGGTAATGGAACCGCAATCCACCAGCACAGTAGGTTCATCGGTGGGGCAGACATGGTCGGGATTGGTCGCAAAATACGGCGCTCCCTGGGTGATCCACCACGCCGCCCGGCAGAGTCGCGAATACGTGAGGGTGGTGTCAAATCCCACAATAACCGCGTCCGGTCGTTGACGCGGATGATCCGGCAAAAGGACGTAACCGGCGTCTGCAAATGACTTGCACATGCTGGGCGTGCCCAGAATAAACAAGGATCGAAACTGCGGCCAGTTTTCCCGCAGGAACTCAATGGTTGACTCGGTGGACGTATAGAGCTGGTCGGACTTGACCTTGAGCCCCATCTTGAGAAGGTTTGCCTGGTGATCGCGCTTGTTTTTGGACGGATTATTGGTCAGAAATGTGTGCCCAATCCCGAGTTTTCCCAGCACGTCGAGAAAGGGCATTGTGGCCGGAAATAAAGTTCTGCCGCGATAAATGGTTCCATCCATATCCAATGCGATGTGGCGGATATTACCCAACTTCTTTATAGTCATTGCCTCGTTTTTTAACCGATTTAGCATAAGCGTTAACGCTCAAAGCAAACCAGTAACAGAGCCGTTTGTCAATTTATTTAGAGTGATATTTCTTCATTTACACGTTGACAACCCCTGAAATGCCCTGCATAGTGCGTTAACGCTTTATGAAGGCATGAAAGACTCTATACTGAAACAACGGAACCTTGCACTGACACAACTGTCCGAGACGCCGCTTGATTTGCTGGTGATCGGCGGCGGCATTGTTGGCGCTGGCATTGCGCGCGACGCTTCGATGCGCGGTCTGAAAACGGCACTGGTCGAGCAGCATGATTTTGCCTTTGGCACAAGCAGCCGTTCGACGCGTCTGCTGCACGGGGGCATCCGCTATCTGGCGCAGGGAAGAATCGGATTAGTCCGCGAGGCCAGCATCGAGAAAGGGGTGTTGCAACGGATCGCCCCGCATCTTGCCAAACCGCTGGCGTTTGTATTTCCCATCTATCCCGGCGCGGATTGGCCGCTGTGGCAAATGCGGCTGGGCGTCAAGTTTTATGATCTGTTGTGCGGCGGCAGAAATCTCGGAAAGTCGTCCTCCTTGTCCAAGGAACAATGTTTGCAGACCGTCCCGCATCTGCGCCGGGAGGATTTGAGCGGGGCGGTGCGGTACTTTGACGGTTTCACCAACGACGCGCGGCTGGTCATTGACACGTTGCGGTCCGCCTCCGCGCATGGCGCGAAACTCTTAAACTATGTCAAATTTGAAGGCGCGCATCGTGATCGGGATGTCTGGCACTGTGGAGTGAAAGACCAATTAACCGCACGATCTTTTGTCTGCCAGGCGCGGGTGGTGGTCAACGCCACCGGGCCGTGGGCGCCGGGCGTTCCGCACGGCAAAATCCAGCTACGCCTGACCAAAGGGGTGCATTTGGTGGTGGATCATGCGCGCTTGCCCATGACCGATGCCGTCGTGCTGACGGCTGGCAAACGCATTCTCTTTGCCATTCCTTGGGGAAAATGCGTCATTTTGGGCACCACTGACACCGACTACTCCGGCTCATTGGATGACGTGCAACCCTCTCCGGAGGATGTTTCCTATGTGCTTAAAACCGTGAACGAGTTTTTCCCGGCGGCGCGCATCACGGGGAGTGACATCATCAGTTCCTGGGCCGGCCTTCGTCCGCTGATTGCCAATTCAAACGGCTCCGCGTCAGACATTTCGCGGGCGCATCAGATTCGCAGTCCCGAGCCGGGATGGTGGGATGTCGCCGGCGGCAAATTGACCACCTATCGGCTGATTGCCGAACAAACGGTGGATCGAATCGCCGCCGCCCAAAAATGGCGCCTTCCAAAGTGTTTGACAGCAGCGGAACCGCTCTTGCGGCAGGAGGAAACAGACCTCGTCAGCGGGATTCTCCCGCCGGTTTTCGACCGGAATACCATGGCTCATTGCTGCACCCGCGAATGGGCCCTGCATCTTGATGACGTGATGACACGCCGGACAAGCTGGCGATATTACTATCCCGATGCCAGCGAAAAGGCTGTTCAGGTCGCGCATTGGATGGGGGAATTTCTGGGGTGGTCGAAAGCCGGCGTGGAAAGCGAGCTGCGCCGATATCGCGGCGCTCCTGGGCCAACACCCAGCCCGAACCGACGAAGCCCGGGCGTCATTGTTCGAGAAGTGGCGCCAACTCAAGCATCAGGCCGCCAGGGCCACACTGGCGGGGTGCAAATCAGTTTTTAAACATGCCCGGCTCCGCAGGAGCGTCGCCCTACCGAACCGTGCGTGGTAGGGCGACGCTCCTGCGGAGCCATCCCCTTAACGCATAAAAACTGATTTGCGCCCACACTGGCGGCGGAGGAAAAATCCAAGTTGACAGGACCGCCTGATCCAGCCATCATGGCCCCGTCCGGCGAAACAGAAGCGGGCTCTGCTGAAGAGCAACCCGCCGAGGGATAACGGGACGAGGCGACGAAATAAAAACGCCTCCATTTCCTGGGGAGGCCAAAACCTCCCCGAAAGCTCTTTGGAGGCCTTTATTTTTGAGCCTCCACGTGCCTTTAAAACTAGGGCTTGGGGGCTGGAATCCCCAGGCCGTTAATTGCTTAAACGTGAACTGGAAAAGTCCATTTCACGCTGAGCCAAGACAGCGGCCAGCGATGTCCACAGATTCATACAGTCCGCCGAAATATTTTCAGATCAGCCGAGAAATTATCGGAATGATTCAACGTGGTGCGATTCTGCCCGGCGCGCCGGTGCCATCGGAAAATGAGTTGATTAAAGCGCACCAAATCAGCAACACCACCGCACGCAAGGTGCTCCTTGAATTGGAGAGAGGGGGCTGGGTCATGCGCGTGAAAGGGAAGGGAACCTTTGTTCGCGATTTTGCCGTGGTGCGCGCGATAGACCGTATTTTTGGCTTTACCCGGAACATGGTTGAGGCCGGTCGCAAACCGACCACGCGTTTGCTGGGGTTTCATTTGCAGGAGCCTGACCACACCCAAACCATCAATGGCCGTGAGTTCACCCTCAAGGGACCCCTTTGCGAAATAGAACGGCTCCGCCTGGCCGATGGCATCCCGATGATGAAGGAAACGCGATATATTTCCCAACGTCTCTGCCCTGACATTCATCGCCGTGACCTGGAGCATTCGCTTTATGACATTTTTAAAGCGGATTATGGAATTCATCTGACCGAGATAAACCAAATGCTCAGCGCCGTGGTTCTGGAGTCCGGCTCGTTTGGGGTGTTTGAAGTGGCAAAGGCGATTCCGGCCTTCCGTGTTGAAGGCGTGTCCTTTTGCGGCAAGGGCATCATTGTGGAAATGGAAGATTCTCTTTATCGCGGTGATATGTACCGGTTTGCGGCCAAAGCGGTGTGTTGATGGCTGGTTTGGGCGAGCAGGCGGCTAATTTTTGGCGC
>Ga0224555_1004884_pt1 | contig 11848 bp, 15 predicted proteins | sample 714S23034metaG_FD_180687 | JGI IMG/M metagenome (GOLD analysis project Ga0224555, IMG submission 180687) | Peat soil microbial communities from Stordalen Mire, Sweden - 717 S2 30-34 | ecosystem: Environmental > Terrestrial > Soil > Wetlands > Peat | place: Sweden: Norrbotten County, Stordalen...
TTCTGGTGCAAAAATAATATTTCCTCAGTTTGAGACTATAATTTTTACCTTTGTGTGTTATTTTATCCGTGATGAAATCAATCAAATATCCTAATTGTGAAGGTTTTTTCTGATTTTGCAAGGGAGCCAGATTTTTTGCAACGGAACCAAAAATGATCCAAGAGATGTTCTGAATATCATCAGGCTTTCTAAGAAGACTTATTCCAAGATGTATCAGAATCTTATCTGGGCAACCGGTTACAATATTTTTACAATTCCTCTTGCAGCAGGGGTGCTCTATGGATATGGAGTTTTATTAAGTCCTGCAATGGGTGCAGTTTTTATGAGTCTGAGTACCGTGATTGTAGCCATAAATGCAAGAACTTTGAAGATGGAATGATTTGATGCTGAGAAGAATTCGCGATCTGAATTCCCTGGATAAATTCCATTGTAAGGACATTGGCAGAACAGTAATCCGGATAAATTTTAGGCACTACAACATTTTTCACATTTTTAAAATTATCTTCAAAACGTCGCATGTTAACGGCTTCGATTCTGAGGTCAAATTCCCGGGTAAGCATCTCTCGGATCTCTAATAAAAAAGCATCAATATCGAATTTTTTTTCTATCCCTAGTACCTTTTTTATAATAAGTTTAAAATCGTTTAGGATAGAAAGATCAATATTAATAGTATCAATGAGATTTGGGCGAAGAATCTTTAAAGCTACCGATTTGCCTTCAACAACTCCTTTGTAAACCTGTGCAATTGAGCCGGAAGCAATGGGATTTGGATCAAAGCTGTCAAAAATTTCAATGAAAGCTTTTGCCCTCCTTTCCCTTTCCGCCTTCAGGTCTTCTTTACTTTTTTTCTGCTGGCGCTCTTCGCGAGTCTCATATTCACAAATGCAAGCAAGGTCAAGGGATTCGGCCATTTCCTCAAAAGGGATTGGCTTAACCTTGTCCTGAAGGTTTGCCATTTCTATAACATAAGGTTGGGGTACTAGGTCAGGCCGCTTGCTCATAGTCTGCCCCATTTTGATGAACGTCGGCCCGAGTTCTTCGAAAGCCTGCCTGAGTTTTACTGCTATCTGCCTACTCTCTATATCAAAAGCACATGTACACTCTGGATTTGAGATATAATCAGTATGCAGGTCCCGGTAGAGTTCCGGAATAAGGTTCTACTTTATAAGGACTCTTGTAACCTCAAGATAGCGCTTTGTCTTCCCCAGCATTCTTTTATGAATTAGTCGTTATTGTTTAATAGAGTTTCTTCAAACTGGATTGAGATTATGGTTCCGTTGCAAAAAATTCTTTCTAATTTGAGTTCTAATCATAATCAAATTCCAAGATTAATAACCGTTGATAAGAATCCAGCTTATCCACCTGCTATAGGTAAACTGAAAAATGATAAAATACTACCTAAAAACATAGGCATTCGACAAATCAAGTATTTGAATAACATTATAGAACAAGATCATAGATCTATAAAGCGAATCGTTAATCCAATGTTAGGATTTCAGTCTTTTCGATCTGCTAATCAGACTTTAAAAGGAATTGAAGCTATGAATATAATCAAAAAAGGACAAGTAAATGATCTAAATTACTCTGTTTTTAATGAAGTCAAATACATTAATCAATTGTTTGGCATAGTTTTATAATGTTAGTACATTTTCCTTGAATATTTTGATTTTTATTCATTACCTATAGATTTACATATTTTTTTGAATTTTTTGCAACGGAACCTTATTTTCTATGTAATTATAAATTACATATACAATGGTTGAAACAGCAATAATTACTGTTACAGCAAACTTAAATCCTTGAATATTACTTGTTTCATCAACCATTATATTATGAATACATCACTATATTTTCATATTTTTGCACCACAACCATTTGATATCTGCAGAGACATTAATAATTTAATAATAAATGATCATTAATAGCAAATGATTTTTACTAAAACTTGAGGAATCTGTGATGAATGAGACAATGATAGGTAATGAAATTTTGGACTTCAGGTTAAGAGACCACAAAGAAGATGAGGTGCATCTCCGTGACTTCCGTGGCAAGAAGGTGCTCCTATCGTTTCATCCATTAGCCTGGACTAAAATATGTACAGAACAGATGAATTCACTTGAGGAAAAACATGAGTTGTTCACAAAACTGAATACCGTGGCTTTTGGCATTAGTGTGGATCCCATTCCTTCAAAAAGGGCCTGGGCTAAGGAACTGGGGATTACACACATCAGACTTCTTTCAGATTTTTGGCCGCATGGAGAAGTTGCCAGAAAGGATGGAATATTCAGGGAAAAAGAAGGATTTTCTGAAAGAGCAAACATAATTATTGATGAGGAACAGAAAGTAATATTCTTCAAAATATATTCACTCCATGAACTTCCAGATATAACGGAGATCACAAAATTCCTGGAAGCATAAATAGGACTTAGATGTTTGCCTGCTTTGTAGGCAACTATCAAGTTTCCGCACTTTTTACACTAACGAGGATCTCGACAAACCGCTGATTTCAATAAATTGACTTTTGGTAAATCGGATAGTTAAAAAACAAAACCAATTAAATTTATTGATTTTAACAACAAGGAGGATGAAATGAAAGTTCTTTATGTTTATGCACATCCTGAACCTAAATCTTTTAACTCTGCGCTGAAAGATATAGCTCTTGATACCCCGAAAGAGACAGGGCATGAAATAATGCTTTCCGATCTTTATGCAATGGAATTTAACCCTGTTCTAACAGCTACATACTTTCCAGAACGTAAAAATTTGGAGGTGTTTAAACCTTTCTTTGAAGCTCTCACGGCCTCAAAGAAAGGGATTTTTGCGTCGGATATTAAAGAAGAAATGGAAAAAGTGAAATGGGCTGACATATTAATTTTTCAGTTCCAGATTTACTTCACAGCCATGCTAGCAATTATGAAAGGATGGATAGATCGCATTCTAGCTCCGGGATTCAGTTTTAATCCTATCACTAACAGTATCTATAATACCGGTCTTTTAAAAGGGAAATGCGCAATGCTTGTTACCACCACCGGATCTCCAAAGGAAATGTATTCTGAAGGAGGAGCACATGGAGATCTTAACAAACACCTAAAGTCAATAATTCACTGTATATTTGAATATATGGGATTGAAAGTTCTTCCTTCTCACATAATCTACGAAGCAAGTAGTATGTCCAGAGAAAAAGGGACTGAAGAACTGAAAAATTACAAAAAACAGTTACTTAAACTTTGACTTCGAGAAAGTTCCAAAAAATTATTGTGAAAAATCAAGTTCTCGCTATGTGTTTCTAAAATCCATAATAAATAACTTGTTGAAATCGAAAATTTATTTAATTCTCTATACTGGAGTTTTGTTTAGAGTACTATATGATTAATTTTTTCTAATATTTCCATTTAGGATTGTGGTTTAGGCTAATTAGTTCCAAGTGTTCCACGAGCTCCATATGCTCTGTGAGTTCCAGAAGTTCCATAATTCATGGATCAACAATGTTTTCCTATTACTGATAGCATTTAGGAAATATATAGGTTAAGTTACAAAAGCTGTGCATCAATGAAATGATAAAAACGTAACCTTGTTAGCATAGCTGTTGACTCTGCATTCTGCTTTATACAATGAAAAAAGTATATGGTAAAGGTCCCATATTCAATAGTCATCGTGATGATAGCGATCAATGATCATGGTTTTCAATGATGACCGTTGTCTCCATCGTTCTGTTTGTGGCCCCCATGGCGATTCCACCAATGTTCATGGCTTCCATGATTTTCGTGGTTCCCATGGTGATTCCACCAATGTTCATGGCTCCCCTAATGGTCGTGCCTCCTCTGATCGTGGTAGTGATCAGGTTCAGCGCTAGATGCTGCTGCCGTAAATGATACTACAAATAAGACTGCTAGCAAAATAACTAGTATCTTCCTAAATCTCATATATCGTTCACCCAATTATTTTTTGATAGCTAATGCTGTGATTTTTTTAATTTGTTTCATATATTCAATTTGATACAATCAAGAATGTGTCATTTTTTTCTGGACATATTCCTTGACAAATTTTTTGCCTAGCTACTTATGATTATTTTCGTCATTATTTTAGATTAATGATGTCAAAAATAATTTCTGAGTAAAAATTACTTCCACATAAAATGTTTTAACAATTAAAAATTCAGTCTATATTAATAATGGTTTCTCATTATTGATGGCATTTAGGAAATCCAGAGATTTAGATACAAAAACTGTGCATATAATACCGATAAATCTTGTTTTTTGTGAAATTTATTTCTTTCCATAATCGAATATAAATCAGAAAATTATTAAAGGAGTGTACAATAATAAACTATAGCTGAAGAATAATAAACTATAGCTGAAGAATAATAAACTATAGCTGAAGACATCAAAAATGAAAGTTTTTTATGTTGAGGTAATATTTTGGATATAAGAACTGTTCTGGATTATTTATCAAAAATTGATATAAATAATCTCCATTCTACTGATCATTTTATGATAAGAGTAGATGAACGTAAAAGTGATATATATCCAGACCTAAATGGTATTATAAAAATTATTATCAATGAAACTCCATTAGGTATACTTAAACAATCCGAAGATAAATTTAAACTGATTTATAATCTTAATAAAGACTATGATTATATAATTATAATTAGCGTGAAAAAAACGAATCCATTAAGGATTAATCTAATAAGTTGTTTCCCAGAAGAATCTAGGAGAAGAAGGAGGGAAAGTGTCTCCGATTTCAAATCTCAGTAAATTTGATTATGATTTTGAAAACGATACGATTTTCTTTTATGGGACTGATAAAAAGTATAAAACTTCTATAGATATAGATGATATAATACTTGATGTCGGCGAAGATAATTCAGCAATCGCTATCGAAATTCTAGATGCTTCTAAAAAATTTAATGTTCCAAAAAGCGACTTATCAAACATCCTACATTTCAATGCTGAAATTTCTGTCAGCAAAGAAACTATCAAAGTGATTATGAAACTTGTGATAAAAAAGCGAAATGGTTTAATTAATAAATTCATGGAAGCATGTGGATTAAACAATAATTATCTACCGGTTAGCACTCAGGAAATGGCACTTAGTTATTAATTTCATATTTTTGCTTTGCCTTTTCTCTTTTGATTTGTTTGCCTACTTGATTTATAGTGATTTCTTCAATCTTTTTTAATTTTGGCTGTATTTTCAAATTCAGAGTTTCTCGCCTTAGAAAGTGGATTTTTGCTCATCAAAGATTGAGGTTCAGCTTAAATTCATAGATTTTATCACAAAAACTGTGCATCATCGTTTTTAGAGAATTATGTTATTTTTTACAGTGTCTTTTTTAGGATTTGTATTGGAAGGTAGCTTAATTTCTTTTCAGAATGGCTGTTTTGTAAGTTAAGGTATTGGTATTTTGATGCTAATATTAAAACTTATACATATTCAATTAAATGTAATACACTAATAAATTTAAAAAATCAAACAAATATATTTCTATTCTAATTCTTTTGTAGAATGAAGTATTATCCAAATTTGTTTTTGTAGTTATTTTTCATTATTACTATCTAAATAAATATCAGGAGCCTGAAAATGAAAAAACAACATCTGACAAAGCAAAGTGTATCGATCAGTTTGCAAGAAAAGGATTTGTTTTGACGTCTTTGTCTGCAAGCCCCCAAAAACTAAATATGGGAGGTTGTATGTTAAATGAAGTTACGATCAGTCGCCCGATTATGGATTCATATTTCAAAAAGCTAAGCAATTGCCTGGAACTTGATGTGGCCATTGTTGATGGAATGCTTTTGTCCGGTCGTAAGGCTGCGCAAAATATCCTGGCGCGCTTATGATTTCGGACTCCAAGCGTAGGATATCCTGCTCCTTACTGCAACGTGGTCTCTACCTGATATTGACCGAACCGCGAGACGGTTATGAGCGCCTGTGCCATTGGGCCGTAGAGGCTGGGTTTCCCGCCGTGCAACTCCGCTACAAGGGAAATAATGAATGGGAGCATTTAGCCTTGGCCCGTAAGCTGCGGCAAATTATTAACGGTAGCAATACGCTCTTTATAGTGAATGATCGGCCCGATATCGCAATCATGGCAGATGCCGACGGTCTACATATAGGACAGGATGATCTTCCGGCCACGGAGGTTCGACATCTCATCGGCCCCAACATGCTCCTTGGGCTTTCGACGCACAACCTGAACCAAGTCGCAGATGCGAACGACAAGCCCGTGGATTACATTGGTTTTGGCCCTTTGTTTGCGACCAATTCCAAAGCCAAGCCAGACCCGATTGTGGGCCCCGAAATGCTCCCAGCCGCATACAGTATCATTAGACATCCCATCGTCGCCATTGGCGGTTTAAATCTGGAACGCATTAAAGGCATCGCGCCCTATGCTCAAAATGTGGCGGTTATCAGTGCCGTATGCGATGCTTCTGATCCCCTATCCGTTATGCGCAAAATGCAGCCCGCTATCCTCGGCATTTCGCTCGCTTCGCATGCAGGCATAGTCGATGGCAGAATCTTGAGGAATTCATCACATCATTCCTAAAGTGTGTTCTAATTGCATCTACTAGAGGTGCGAGGTGGTGATCGAAAAAAACTACGGCGACACTATGCTGCAGTTTTTGGGGAGATTGTTCCCAAAACGGCTTATGAATGCAGAAAATTAGCGGATGGGGATATTCTTGAGGTGGTGTGCTTTGTATCCGGGGGGTAAGATGAGGATGAAAATTAACGGCAAGGATAAAGAAATAAAGTGCGGGAGTCTTTTTGAGCTTAAGGTGGAGAGTGGTCTTGGCTTTTGGATCATTTAGTCGTCATCTTGAACGGATTCCAGACGAACGAGGATCTGCCCTTAAACGAGGGGGTGAGGTTGTCTTTATCGAAAAAGGAAAGATGCCGGATCAGGACGAATTCGAAGCCATGATCAGTGCCAGGCATACTCCGCAGGTGTATGAGAAGGCTAAGCGGACGCGTGTGGTGTGGCGGGGCTTGGTGGGTTGGGGTCAACTATTGCGGTACCTCTTGCCAGAACGGGGGTTGCAGCCAGTGATGAACGATTATGTTTTTGTTTAGGGCCCAATTACAGTTATTTAGAATATATACCCAGTAGTATATTTAATTTGAAATAAGGCCAACATCTTCCATGCAATTCTACTTCCCAGGTTAGTTCTTAGTCTTTATAGGTGTCTGTTCGGCGTGTAATACAATCTACAATTGTTCACATTATTATTTAATATTATTACTATTTTTATAATAGCTTCTGAATAATGAGTATTTCAGTATGAAACATTTTAAAAGTCAACTGCAATCTGATATTCATTACATTTTTTAGTTATTATAAAAGATTGGATTCCGAGCCAATAGTTTTGCTGACAAAGTTCATGCTTTTGTTGTTTTCAATTATGCATAGGTTTTATAGCAAAAGCTATGCATTAAAATACCGGTTTTGTAATGAAAGAAAAAGAATGCAGAGTCGATTTGATTTCACAGAACTTTTGGTATACTGCACTAATATATTTGACAGTCCATTAGGGTATCGTGTCATCGAAATTGTCAAATGTGAAGACATTAAAACAAATATAGTATATCTAGTAACAGGATATCCAACTCATTTTCAATTGCAATATAATGGAATTTGGGGTACGGGTTTGAGCGTTGCAAAAATTAGCCATTATGGAAATCAAAATTCATAATGAATTGGAGAGGAATTACTGCTGACGATACACACATCAACAGTATCTAATTTACTTTATTGGGTTTTTGGATAGCATATTTAGTAGATTGTTTTTGTGTTGATTACAGAGACTTTGTTGCGATCAACAACTACATTTTTAGATTATGTTGTTGAATCATTGCTCAATCAACAAATTAAAAAGTCAACTGATCTTTTGCTAGTAATTTGTTTCTTACTATCAGTGAGAACTACAGTAATGAAGCGCTGGAAACGATATAATCTGCACGTATTAGGTAGATAACTCTTTTCAATGATGTATGGAAATCACATCTATCATTTTGATAAACCCAAATTTTTGGTTGGGTGATAATAGGCTGATATATGCAACTCATTGAAATCTTAGGTTTATCAAAAGCTACAATCTATAATTATCTGTATATTTATTTTAAATTGATTCTACAAAAAATAGTTTATTAATAAAATTTATTTCCCCATAAAATGTTTCAAAATCAAAAAAATATATTATTTATACTTTTATCATTCTTGGAGATTTTTACAAATTTAACATTTAGCCTTTCTCTCAAAATGTATAGATTGTGCCACAAAATTGATGCACCAGTAAAAGGAATCCATCTGATGCTCAGAGATATGATAATTGGAGGAAAAGCAAAGCTCAGTTTTATAGTGAGCCATAGAATTTCCTTAGATGAGGTCTCGGATGCCTATAGAGAATTTGATCAACGGACGAATGGTTATACAAAAGTAATAATCAAACCGCAAAAGTGATCCTCTTTAAGTTGAAGATTATGGATTTAGTATAAAACTTACTTAAATAACGTGCAAGAAGCTGAAAATAAACAAGCAAAAATATATAATCTGAAAAAGCGGATCGAGCTGATGAAAAAAGCTAGAGCTGATATTCAACAGGTTCAGGAAATGATTAAATAAGGCAAATGAGTTCTACAAAATAACAATATTAGAATTTATATGTGTCTAGGGTTTTTAGCTGGATATTCAAAAATTATGATCCCGCTTCCTGGACTAATTTTACGCTCTAACAGAGGAAGATAATATGGCTAAAGAGTTATACAAATTACCAGATTTGAAATATGGATATGCAGACTTGGAACCTTTTATTTCCGAAGAACAATTACGAATACACCATGATAAACATCACCAGGCTTATGTAACTAATACAAATTCAATTTTGCAAATGATGGATAAAGCAAGAGCGGAAGGAACTGATTTTGATTACAAGGCAAATGCAAAAGCTTTGGCTTTTAATTTGGGAGGACATATCCTTCATGATTATTTTTGGTTGGAGATGACTCCTGCAAACAATGCTAGCAAAGAACCTATTGGCGAATTGTCTGACGTGATCAAAACAGATTTCGGAAATTTTGAACGGTTTAAAAAGGAATTTACTCAGGTCGCATCAAGTGTTGAAGGTTCCGGTTGGGCGGCATTAACCTTCTGCAAGGGTACTAAAAGACTTGGAATCATGCAGATAGAAAAGCACAATGTAAATATAATTCCAAGTTTCTCGGTTATAATGGCTCTGGACGTATGGGAACACGCTTACTACATTGACTACAAGAATGAAAGAGGCAAATTCATAGACGCATTCTGGAATGTAGTCGACTGGGAGAAAATTGATAAGCACTTTAAAAACATTGAAAAATAATTAGAATGCTAGCTTAAAGCAGATTCGATATTATTTTGTTCACCTGCACACGTTGAACACTTTCAAGAGGATTTCGATAAACATCTGATTTTCATAGAGTATATGGAGCACTTGTCGAAAGTGGGAAAATCTAAAAAACGAGATTTAATTAGAAATCGAAGCAATAGCATCGAAATTAATTTCTAAGGAGGTATTTAATGATTAAGGTAAACGTGATATTTCACAGTATTTATGGGCACATTTACAAGATGGCAGAGGCAATAGTTGAAGGGGCAAGAGAAGTCGAAGGAGTTGAGGTAGGAATTTATCAGGTTCCTGAGACTCTGCCTAACGATGTTTTGGAGAAAATGGGGGCAATCGAGACAAAAATGCTTTTTGCACATATACCTGTGCTGACCCGAGACATGTATGAGGATGTACTGGCTGGAGCAGATGCATTGATATTTGGAACGCCTACGCGATACGGGATGATGACTGCCGAGATGCGCACAGTCCTTGATGGTTTAGGAGAGCTATGGAGTAGAGACGCCTTCGTAAGGAAGGTAGGGAGCGTCTTCGCTTCAAGTGGAACACAACATGGAGGCCAAGAATCCACAATCCTAACGTTTCATGTTAGCCTTCTTCATCTTGGGATGATTATTGTTGGGCTTCCTTATGCAGAAAAGCGACAGATGAGAATGGATGAAATTACAGGCGGTAGCCCATATGGAGCTTCAACAATCGCAGGTGGAGACGGAAGCCGTCAGCCTTCAGAAAACGAGCTTGCAATGGCCCGTTATCAGGGTAGACACGTAGCCCAAATTGCAACAAAACTCGTTGGGAGGTAAGAATGTGATATTGAGTATATTTATTTCATTGGTATTCTGTTAAGATAAGGGGTTCTGGTGCGAAAATTTTGGCTTTGTTGCAAAATCAATGAAAACCTTCACAATTAGGAAAGTTAATCATTTTCATTAGAAAGAAAATGGCATATAAAGGTGAAAATTATAGCGTCAAAATACAGAAATATTATTTTTGCAACGGAACCTTTTATTCTATTGTATCATTAGAAAGGATTTTTTGCAACTGAACCGGTTAGTTTTGCCCTTGCAGAGTCTAATGCACTCTTATTTACAATTTCTTCCGCAAAGACATCAGCAAGTATTTCAAATTTGCCTTTTGAGCAGTTTTTTGTGAAAGTCATAAACGACAGCTGTCTTAATACAGGCATTTCATTATTATGACGAAGGTGCCATACTTCGTGAGCAAGTACAGCTTTTAATTCCAGATCATTCATCAATTCAAGCATTCCCATTGATAAAAAAATGATTTTTCCAGAGATAAAGGCTCTGGGAACCGCAGAATCATAGTAATACACCTTTGCTTCTTCGGTCAGGGTGTTCACAAATGCCTGGGGCCAGTTTATTATCTCGATAAGCTGCTTTGCCTTATACCTTTTGATAAGTATTTTGTAGTACACCTTTGGCAGAAGTATAAATATTACAGTTGAAAGAATTGCATAGGCGGTATATATCTCGAGTGTGAGCATTTGACTACACTGCATAACAAAGAAAAATGTACAGATAGCAAAGAGCACGAATAACTGCGAGGCAATGAACGAAACAATTTGGCTAACTGGTTTTCTTGCTTTAAGGTAAAATATGAAAAATAGTAAAGCTAGGAATACCTGTATCTCTAATAACAGTAAAAAGCTGGAATCGGTGATACATGAAACAAAACATCAAATTTTTTCTGTTATAGAAAACATGTTCATCATTCAAAGAGAGCTCACTTTTTATTATTGTAAGTATGAAAGTTTTCAATAGCCACTTTGCCAAATGTATCCACAAGACTATCCAGTACTTTTTTTGTTATAGTGCTTGCTGTTTTATCCATAGGCTCTGTTGCATAGTATATATATCTTACTTTCTGGCCGCTTTTATTTACCTCTCTTTTCGCAAAACCGGCTTTTACAAGCCTATCCAGTGTTCCGGCTACACAGGATAAAGGCAGAATCCCTGTCTTAGTGGTAATTTCCGACGTAGTTAATTTCTCATTTTTCCACAAACACTCCATAATTTGAGCTTCAATGGGACTGAAAAATTTGGTCAGGCCTTCATTGGAGATGTTTATTCGATCAAGTTTTACCATATTTTTACAAATGCTGTAAACAAATATAAGCTTTATGATTACAAGTTTTCAGCCCAGATCTTCGAATTTAAGGTCGTGTCCCTGAATTATTGATCAATTCCGAAAAAGCGAGTACATCCCACTTATTTGATTAATATATTGGGAGATTCTCACGCTTTCGATTTTCAATGATTCATACCCACGACCAAACGTTGTATTACCTTTTTATCATTAACCAAGAAGATTCCGTTGCAAAAAATCCTTTTTAATGATACAATAGAATAAAACGAAAACCAAAGATAGTAATATGCTATCTAATTCCTTTAAATGGAAGCATTATGAAGGAGAAATTATTCTATTGAATGTGAGATGGTACTTAA
>Ga0224555_1004885_pt1 | contig 11847 bp, 8 predicted proteins | sample 714S23034metaG_FD_180687 | JGI IMG/M metagenome (GOLD analysis project Ga0224555, IMG submission 180687) | Peat soil microbial communities from Stordalen Mire, Sweden - 717 S2 30-34 | ecosystem: Environmental > Terrestrial > Soil > Wetlands > Peat | place: Sweden: Norrbotten County, Stordalen...
CGCCCGCCAACACTGGATCGCCGAACGACTACTCGACCGCACGGCACTGGTCACCACCCATTTGCGGCCCACGTTCTTCCTGGAATGGATCAACTGGACGTGGGTGCGCCGCGACACCGAAGGGATTCTGCGACTCCCGTTCGCCGACGGCCGCCACGCTCCCATCGGCGGCCGGGACCAAGCCAAGGTGATCGCTGCGACCCTGCAGAATCCGGCTTCCCACGACCGCCAGATCTACCCCCTCTTCGGTGCCGAAGAACTCGACTACTACGGCATCGCCGACAAGGTGCAGCACGCATTGGGGCTGCCGGTGCGCTACGAGCCTATCGACATCCCCGTCTTCCTGCGTCCCAGACCGCACACGGCGCGACGCCGTTCCTGGTGCAACACCTCAGCCACGTGGCGCAGGACTAGCGCGACGGCATCTTCTCCGGCATGAACAACCTTGTCGAGGTCATCAGCGGGAGCACACCGATGACCGTTCAGGAGTATGTGATTTCGACACGGTCGAAGTTCGACACCGACGGCAGATACGCGGTCGAGGACGTGCTGCTCCCGACCGCCTGACATCCGCCGTGTCATGTGTTCCGCGAACGCCATCGAGTCGCTCAATCCCCACTTCCGTTGCTCTCACAAGTTCGTCTCAACAGTCGCCGTGCACGGTTGGATGAGCCGCGACGCTGCGCGGGATTGATGGGGTAGTTGGTCGATGCCGGCAGTCCAACGGGCGTAGTGTCAAGGGTGCTGAGAATTTCAGCTGGTTCGGGATGAGTTCGGCCGTCCGCCGCTTAACTCAAGGAGCATCGGCTCCGAGCCCTCACACGCCGCTGATCAAATGCACGGCAGGTCACCATGACCACTTCGCTTGCTTTCCACCAACCCACCTACTTGCGGGCGCAACAGATTCCGACGACGGCTGCCTCGCAGACTTCCTCATGCGCAACAACGGCCTCATCCCCGACTGAGGGCGAAACCCTCGATTCCTCGATATCTACTAAGGACATGCGATGAAGGCCTTGGTCGTCCTGGTTGTGGTGCTCGTTCTTGTCGGCCTGATCGTGTTGCCGCTGTCGATCAGAGTCGTGACGCAATACGAGAAGGGTGTGTTGTTCCGCCTCGGCAAGGTGGTCGGTGTCAAGGACCCCGGGCTGGCCGTGATCATCCCGGCCATCGATCGGCTGTTGAAGGTCTCGCTGCGGATTGTGACGATGCCGATCCAGTCCCAGGGCATCATCACCCGCGACAACGTCAGCGTCGACATTTCGGCGGTCGCGTACTTCCGGGTTGTCGACCCGGTGAAGTCGGTGATCGCCATCGAGAACGTCAACGCCGCGATCAACCAGATCGCGCAGACCACGCTGCGCAATGTCGTCGGCCAGCACACCCTTGACCAGGCGCTGTCGGAGACCGACGCGATCAACGCCGATATCCGAAAGATCCTCGACATCGCAACACTCGAATGGGGTGTCGAAGTGACACTGGTCGAGCTCAAAGACATTCAGTTGCCCGACAGTATGAAACGCGCGATGGCCCGGCAAGCCGAGGCCGAGCGCGAGAAGCGAGCCAAAATTATTGCGGCGGAGGGCGAATCAATGGCCGCGGCCGCGTTGGGTGACGCGTCGGACACGATGATGGCGCACCCGTTGGCTTTGCAACTGCGCAACCTGCAAACTCTTGTTGAAATCGGGGTGGAGAAGAACACCACCATCGTGTTCCCGGCGCCTTTAATGAGTGCAATCGGTGAACTGGGTGCCTTCCTCTCCAGAGAAGGTGCGGTCGCCGCGTCCCCGACCCAACTGGTCACCACCGCGAATGGGGCCGACACGTCAACGCAAACCGGATAGATGCGAGTCGGCCCAAGGGAGCACCACGATGACGACCCGGACCCTCGAACCAGAACTGCTGCACAAGATGGACGCCTACTGGCGGGCGGCGAATTACCTGTCGGTCGGCCAGATCTACCTGTATGACAATCCGTTGTTGAAACGTCCGCTGGCGCTATCGGATGTGAAACCGCTCGTGGTCGGCCATTGGGGAACGACGCCGGGGCAGAACTTCATCTACGTGCACCTGAACCGGGTCATCACGAAGTACAGCCTGGACATGTTCTACATCGCCGGCCCCGGCCACGGCGGCCCGGCCCTGGTCGCCAACACCTACCTTGAGGGTTCCTACACCGAGATTTATCCCGACGTCAGCCAGGACGAGCCCGGGCTGAAGAAGCTGTTCACCCAATTCTCTTTTCCCGGAGGCATTTCCAGCCATGTAGCACCGACGACTCCGGGATCGATCCACGAAGGCGGGGAACTGGGCTACTCGCTGAGTCACGCGTTCGGCGCTGTTTTCGACAACCCGGGCCTGGTTGTCGCGTGCGTGATCGGCGACGGCGAGGCCGAGACCGGGCCACTGGCGACGGCCTGGCATTCCACCAAGTTCCTCAACCCGATCGGTGACGGAGCGGTGCTGCCGATCCTGCATCTGAACGGCTACAAGATCAGCAACCCCACCGTGCTGGCCCGCATCGAACACGAGGAGCTGGACCAGTTCCTGCGTGGCTGCGGCTGGGAACCGCGCTACGTCGAGGGCCAGGACCCCGAAGACATGCACGAGCTGATGGCCACTGTCCTCGATGAGACGGTCGAGGCCATTCACGGGATCCAGCGCAACGCGCGAACCGCCGGCGACACCACCCGCAAACGGTGGCCGATGATCGTGTTGCGCTCCCCCAAGGGCTGGACCGGACCCAAGGTCGTGGACGGCCTGCAGATCGAAGGGACCTTCCGGGCACACCAGGTGCCGCTGCTCGTCGATGAACACCATCCCGGGCACCTCGAGTTGCTCGAGAGCTGGATGCGCAGCTACAAACCCACCGAACTGTTCGACGTGGCCGGGCGGCTACTGCCCGACCTGGCCGCACTGGCCCCGCATGGGCAACAGCGGATGGGCGCCAACCCGCACACCAACGGCGGGGTGTTGCTGCGTGACCTACGGCTGCCCGACTTCCGCGCCCACGCGGTCGCGGTGGCCGCGCCCGGCGCGGTGGACGCCGAGGACACCCGCGTGCTGGGCACTTTTTTGCGCGACGTCATCGCGCTCAATGACGAGGCGCGCAACTTCCGGATCTTCGGCCCCGACGAAACCCTGTCGAACATGCTCGGCGCGGTCTTCGAGGTCACCGACCGGCAGTGGGAGGCCCGCACCGTCGAGAACGACGAGTTCCTCGCTCCCGCGGGCAGGGTGCTGGATTCGATGCTCAGCGAGCACCAATGCGAGGGTTGGCTGGAGGGTTATCTGCTGACCGGCCGGCACGGGCTGTTCAACTGCTACGAGGCGTTCATCCACATCATCGACTCGATGTTCAACCAGCACGCCAAATGGCTTAAGGTCACTGCGCAATTGCCGTGGCGCCGTGACATCGCATCGCTGAACTACCTGCTCGCCTCTCATGTCTGGCAGCAAGACCACAACGGCTTCACCCACCAAGACCCCGGCTTCTTGGACCACGTCGTCAACAAGAAAGCCGATATCGTGCGGGTCTACCTGCCGCCGGACGCCAACTGCCTGCTCTCGGTTACCGACCATTGTCTGCGCAGCCGCCACTACGTCAACGTGATCGTCGCCGGCAAACGCGCGATGCCGCAATGGCTCAGCATGGATGAAGCGGTGGTGCACTGCACCGAAGGCATCGGCATCTGGGAATGGGCCGGAAACGACCGCGGCGCCGAACCGGATGCGGTCCTGGCGTGCTGCGGAGATACCCCCACCCTCGAAGTGCTCGCCGCGGTATTGATCCTGCGGGAACACCTGCCCAAGTTGAAGATTCGCGTGGTCAACGTGGTGGACCTGATGAAACTGCAGTCAGCCAGCGAGCACCCACACGGACTGAGCGATCGCGACTACGACACCCTGTTCACCACCGACAAACACATCATCTTCGCCTTCCATGGTTATCCCACCTTGATCCACCGACTCACCTACCGCAGAACCAACCACAACCTGCACGTGCGTGGCTACAACGAAGAAGGCACCATCACCACACCCTTCGACATGCGGGTACAAAACAAACTCGACCGTTTCCACCTGGTCAGCGACGTCATCGACCGCCTGCCCCAGCTCGGCGCGGAGGGCGACTACCTCAAACAGACCATGACCGACAAACTCGTCGAACACACCCGCTACATCAGCACCCACGGCCAAGACCACCCCGAAATCCGCAACTGGAGATGGAACCCTGCGCCATGACGACATCTGAGGTGATCGGAATGACCATGTCTGCTGTTAAAGCGGCGAAGCCACGCGTGACGTCGGAACCGAACTACTCTCCGGCGCTGATGCCCGCAACGGTATATCGGTCCATCGCCCAACAAGCGCTGAAGCTGACGGGCGCAGAAATCACACTGGTCGCCGTCGCAGTCAACCACGACATACCCACGTCGGAGGTGGCCGATCTGATGATCGTGGAAACCGCCGGTGCTGCAATGACCTCGCCGGCGGCCCATGTCATCTCCCTCGCCGGTACCTCGATCGGGCAGGCCTTCGTGGAGCGGACCCCTCGACGACTGAAGAACTTCGACGTCGCCATCGACGGCGTCCAACATGCCGGCCCAGCGCTGGTGCTTCCGCTGTGCACCACCGATAGCGTGGCCGGGGTGTTGGTCGCGCTGCGGCGCGACGGCGCGCCGACGTTCGGCGACGAGCAACTCGACATGATGGCCGCATTTACCGACCAGGCGGCGCTCGCCTGGCAGCTGGGGTCCACACAGCGCCGAATGCATGAACTCGACATTCTCGCTGACCGCGACAGGATCGCCCACGACCTGCACCACCACGTGATCCAGCAGATCCTCGCGGTCGAACTGGCTCTGCAGGGGACCATTCCGCGGGCGCGATCAACTGAGGTGCAGCAGAGACTGTCCGGCAGCATTGATGATCTTCAAGGCGTCATTCAGCAGATCCGAACCGCAATTTTCGACCTGCACGGCGCCCCGCCGCACATCACCCGGCTGCGACAGCGGCTCGACAACGCAGTCGCGCAGTTCTGCGGATCCGAACTGGGCACCACGGTTCAATTCGTGGGCCCCTTGTCGGTTGTCGATGCTGCACTCGCCGATCACGCTGAAGCCGTTGTGCGCGAAGCGGTCGGCAACGCTGTCCGGCATGCTGGCGCGACCAAACTTGCGGTGACGGTCAAGGTCGAGGACGACGTGTGCATCGAGGTTATCGACAACGGTCGAGGCGTCGCCGGCGGCATCACCGGCAGGGGCTTGACCGGCTTGCATCACCGCGCGCAGCAGGCCGGCGGCGCGTTCAGCATCGCGGATGCTCCCGGCGGAGGCACCGTGCTGCGCTGGTCAGCGCCGCTGCCCTGATCATCTCGCACCGTCTTCACGGTGGTTGTCATAACACCCGCGCGCTGCAGTTGGTGCCGCACATCGTCGGTGGAGATAGCCTGTGCTACAACCTGTTCGGTCAGTGAGTGGGCCAGCGTTCGAGGTGATGGCGGACTTTCACCCGGCCCCTTCACTGATCGCAACCAATCGGGTCACCGCACGTTCAATACCATCGGCAAGCTCGTCGACATCGGGTACCGCGTCATAGTCGGCGGTGATACCGAACACCAGATCGTCCCCGTAACTGAGCATCGCGATGCCCGTGCGGAGGCGAAGTGCGATCGGTGGGATAGGTAGCAGGCGCAGCACATCTCGACCCATCATGCGTAACCGACGACGGGGGCCCGGCACGTTGGTTGCCAAGGCGACGATCCCGAGTTGGGGAAGCCGGGTTAGTAACCGAACCGCCCAGGCCGTCAAAGCGAAGGGGATGTAGTTGGCTGCCGAGAAGATCGCAGATCCGGCTTGTCGTTGCCCGCCGGACTTGACTCTTGTCAATCGGCGGTGCACCGCTTGCAGCCTTTCTACGGGATCCTCGAGCTCGATGGGAAGGTATGGCAGCATGAGAGAGACGCGATTATCTAATTGGTTCGATGCGTCGGCCGACCGCACCGACACCGGCACCAATGTGCGCAGCGAATTTTGTTGCGGCTGTTCGCCTCGGTGCATCAGCATTGCCCGGAAGCTATCGGTAATCGCAGCCAGTGCAACATCATTGATGGTCACGTCAAACTTATGGCAAATCATGGCCACATCGACAAGGAGGACTTGGGCTGCGCTGTAACGCCGCAGATTGCTGACCGGGCCGATCAGCGAGGAATCCGCCGGACTCAGGATGCCGGCGACAATTTGAACAGCGCCGGCCGCAATGCGAGCAGCGGCACTCGTGACGGCGTTAGAAAGGTGCCAGATGCCGCCAGCCCAGTCCAGCGGATTCAGGCTCGGCCCGGACGGACGAGGCGCCGACGACTCGGCGGCGGCACGTATCCGGTTGGCGAACGTTTCTGCATCCGCGCCGTCGCATAGCCCCGCGACCAGGCGCGTCGCGGAGATTCCGTCGGCGATGCAGTGGTGCAGCTTAGTCAGGACCGCCCAGCGATTCTCGGCCAGTCCTTCGATAGTCCAGCTTTCCCACAACGGTCGATCTCGATCGAGGCGTCGTTCCATGATATCGGCGACGACCCGGAATAGCGCTGCATCATCGCCTGGCTGCGGCAGCGCAATTCGATGCACATGATGGGCGAGATCGAACTGCGGATCATCGACCCATTCCGGCGCCGCGAGGTCGAGCGGATGCGTGTGCACCACCTGCGTGAACCGGGGAATCTCAGACACCCGCTCGGCGAGCACCGAGACGAGCGAGGCGTGGTCGGGGGCCGGCCCCTCCATGACGGCCAGGCCGCCGATCGCCAGACTCACGTGCCGGTCGGAATCTTCGGCCTCGAGGAAGCCGGCATCAAGTGTCGACAAGTGCTCCACCAGCGGCCTCCAAAGTTGTTTCGGTTCAATCACTATCCGCCTCGTGTAGGTGCTCCGGCAGAGCCTTGGAGCACCATGGGAGGCAAGCGGCTCACAGGGTCGACGCCACCAGGCCGGTCAGATCGGCGAGGCGGTGGGAGTAACCCCACTCGTTGTCGTACCAGCCGACGATCTTCACCAGATCACCAGTGACTTTGGTGAGCCCGGAATCAAAGATGCACGACGACGGGTCGGTCACGATGTCGGAGGAGACGATGGGATCCTCGGTGTAGGTGAGGAAGCCCTTCAGCTCACCGTCGGCCGCGGCCGCAAACGCCGCGTTGACCGCCTCAGTGGTTGCCGGCTCTCGGACGATGACGGTGAGATCGGTAGCCGAACCCGTGGGCACCGGCACCCGCAACGCGTACCCGTCGAGCCGTCCCTCGAGCTGGGGCAACACCACGCTGATCGCGCGGGCGGCCCCGGTGGACGTGGGCACCACGTTGATCGCCGCGGCGCGGGCCCGGCGAAGGTCGCGGTGCGGACCGTCCTGCAGGTTCTGGTCCGGGGTGTAGGCGTGGACGGTAGTCATGAGCCCGCGCTCGATTCCGAACACCTCGTCGAGCACCATCGCCATCGGCGCCAGGCAGTTGGTAGTACACGAGGCATTGGAAACGACGGTCTGCGTGCCGTCGTAGTCGCGGTGGTTGACACCCATCACAACGGTCAGGTCTGCACCCTTCGACGTCGCGGACACCACCACCTTCTTCGCTCCGCCGTGAAGGTGACCGCGGGCCTGCTCCGCGGCGGTGTACCGACCGGTCGACTCGATTACGACATCCACGCCGAGATCTCCCCACCGCACCGCCGCCGGCCCGTCGGCGATAGACCACGCCTTGATCCGGTGGTCTCCCACCACGAAGTCCTCGCCGTCGACCGATACGTCGTGGGGTAAGCGTCCGAGGACGGAGTCGTATTTGAGCAGGTGCGCCAGAGTCTTGTTGTCCGTGAGGTCATTCACCGCGACGATCTCGATGTCGGTGGTGCCTGCCGCGCGTTGTACGTCCACCGCACGAAAGAAGTTTCGGCCGACACGCCCAAAACCGTTCACGCCTACCCGAATAGCCATGGTGATCTCCTCGTAGTTCTGTGGTCTGGGCGCATCATCACGTGCACGCCACCTTGAGTCTGACCGCGCTTCGGGCCGAGCAGCAGAGGACAAGGTCCTCGCTTTCCTGGGAATTCAGGACCGGCTTCTCGAGCCAAGTGCTGGTCGGGCTGGTTGAGTGGGGCGATCTTCCGGCCTCGGCTGAATCGCGGACAGCGGCGGTGAATGCGGTGGTCGCGGCCACCCCAAACGTCAAGAGGGGTGGATATTAGACCGCTTAGCGGACGGCGGTTGAGTCCGATCCGATTCGGGTCTTTGTGTTTGATACAGCCGCAGTGGAATTCGATTCGGTTGCCCGTATCGTCGTATGCGCTCCCGCCACGATCAACGCAACTTCGTCGGTGTCTGGGTGGATGTCAACCACAAAGCGTCATGTGACGTTTGAGTTCTGTTGTGAGCGTGACTATCTCATCGGCTTCGACTGCGACCCCGATGTCATCGGTGTCGCGGCAGAGCCTTCGAGTTTGCGTTCACCGCCACCGACGACAGGCCCCAGCGGCACACACCGGACTATTTTCTGCGCATGGCGCATGGTGGCGCCGTGGTTGTCGACATCAGCCCGATGACCTGATCAATCATGAAGGATCGGCTGACAGGATATCTGTCGGTTCGTCAAGTTAGTTGCTGCATTTGCGATACAAGCGTGTCCACCACGCACAGCCCGCGTTGATGGTCTGTCGCGGGCGAGGTGGCAACGGGCCCTACACGTGACAACGGACCGCGATCCGTGATGACTTTGGACCCTATGGAGGCGTGGCGGCGGTCGAAACGATGGGATCAGCGTCGCCTCGATCCGGCGGATTGACAACCCCAGAAGGATAATGACATGACGACTGCCAGCGGAAAAGTGCTGTTGTTGACCCACCGCGACGTTGATGTCGTCGCGTGCCAATTCCTGGATTCTGACTACGCCGCCGACGCGTATATAAATTGGCCGCTCGAACGACGCCTCGAAGGTTTCCTTCGGAATCGCGGAATGGCACGAGTCGCCGACGATGGCGATACGTGCGACATCCTGCGTGACCGCGTCATGAGCTATATCAATGTGGTTCCTGCCACTTGCGTCAAGGCGAAAACCTCTTAGTGGCCGAAAGCTCAAGCTTGCCGGTCGACGGTGCGCGTCTTCCGCCGGTTTGGCGAGGTGCGTCTCAGTGATGATATCGACGGATTCATGAAGTTGGTTGGCGACGAGTTGATGTGTGGAGAGAACACGACCACCGGTGAAGTCTTCACGCTTCGCAGCTACAGCAACAGAAGAGCGACAGCGTACGACTCGCGGCGGCAACCCGTGTCTCCAAAAGGTTGAGGCACTATCTATGTTGATTGCCCCGGTGAAGGAGCCACCCGAACCCCGGATAACTCAGCCAGCACCCGAACCGCGAGATCGCCTTCGGCGCGGTCGATCGTGCGGCATGAGACCCTGTCCTTCGAAGGCGTCGACTGCACCAGTCAGAGAAATCGGGAGGGAAGCGCTCCGTTGGATGGCCGCTGCGTGGGTCCAATGCCGTCGGGGATCGGGGACCAATGCCTCTGGGGCGCGGTATGGGGGTCTCCGTACCGTAGATGACGACAAAGGGTAGGACGCAAACGGAGTCGGCGCAGCCTCCTAACTGGCGAGGTCACCACGCGCACCGCCGTCCTGACCGCTGGGCAGTGTCACAGTTTCGGGCCCCTCAATGGCTACCGTCGCCGGACGTCTGCGCTATCGAATACTTTGGAGCATCAGTGCCCAATACGAATACCGACGTTGAACTCACGAGCCGGCAGTTGAGCCAGTTGCGCGACGACGTGGACGACCTCCTGGCGCGATTGGCCACAGCCGAGTCACAGTGGTCCTGGTTGCTCACCGGTGTGGCGGCCCAGAATCGATCGAGTGCCCGAAACATGCTGCATTATTGGGCAATTCGGCAATGCGATCTGCGCGACCTGCAGGCCCGGCTGGCTGCCCACGGGCTGTCCTCATTGGGTCGCAGCGAGCCTCATGTCGAGGCCACGTTGCTTTTGGTGAGGTCGGCAATCTCTGCGATGCTCGGTGACATCTGGCAACAACCCCCATTGACTGGCGCCAGTGTCGAGAACGGCCCCGAACTGCTCCGCCACCGAACAGAGCAGTTGCTCGGCCCGGAGCCGGTCGATCGCGTGACCCGCATCATGGTCACACTGCCCTCCTCGGCTGCGACCGACCGCGACTTGGTTCGCCAGTTGGTGAAACGCGGCATGAACATCGCACGCATCAACTGCGCGCACGACGATGCCGAGGCATGGCGCTCTATGGCACAACATGTCAAGCAAGCGGCCGAGGCGACCGGCCGAACCTGCTTGGTCGCTATGGACCTTGGGGGACCAAAGCTGCGGACTGGGCCGCTTGAACCCGGGCCGCGCATCGTGAAACTCCGGCCATCCAGGAACGCGCTTGGGCAGGAAACCGCCCCGGCGCGGGCGTGGCTGACTGCGGCGGAAGACCCGACCGACCCGCCCGAAGCCGGTATGGTTTCGCTACCGGTGTCCGGGCAATGGCTCAGCCGCCGCCACGACGACGACGTCCTGCATCTGCACGACACCCGCGGCTCGAAACGCAGGCTGGTGCTGAAAGCGGTTGGCCAGAAGCCAGGCGCCCCCTGCGGATTCGTCGCGACTGCCGGCAAGACCACCTACCTCGCCACCGGGACGGTGCTGCACGTCCACGGCATCGAGGATTCGACACGCCTCGGAGAACTCCCGCAAACCGAACAGAGCCTTGTCCTGCATCGCGGAGACATTCTCGAACTGACCAGAGATTGCTCGCCGGCGCCGCTGGCCGCCGAGGGTGTTCCGCGCATTGGGTGCACGCTGCCCGAGATCTTCGATCATGCTCACATTGGGCAGAAGGTGCACCTCGATGACGGTCGGATCAGCGGCGAGGTAGTCAGCGTAGGTGCTGGCGTGCTGAGGTTGCGGATCGACCACGCCGCAGACGCAGGGTCGCGCCTCCGCGCCGGCAAGGGAGTCAATGTGCCCGACGCCAACCTCCCGATCTCCGCCCTGACCGAGAAGGACCTGTCTGACCTATCAACGGTCGTCGAGCTGGCCGATCTGATCGAGATGTCTTTTGTACGAGACCCTTCCGATGTCGAGCAGTTACTCGACGCGTTGAGCCGGCTCCGCGGCGACTCATTGGGAATCGTACTGAAAATTGAGACCCGGCAAGCATTCGAACATCTTCCGCAACTGCTGCTTACGGCGATGCGGCATCCGCGCGTCGGTGTGATGATCGCTCGGGGGGACCTTGCCGTCGAGTGCGGATACGAACGCCTCGCCGAGTTGCAGGAAGAGATTCTGTGGCTGTGCGAGGCGGCGCACCTGCCCGTGATCTGGGCCACCCAAGTACTCGAACAGCTCACTAAGAGAGGCAATCCCTCGCGCGCGGAGATCAGCGACGCGGCAATGAGCGAACGGGCCGAATGCGCGATGCTCAACAAAGGGCCGTATATCAACGACGCCGTCGTCGTCCTCGACAGCATCCTTCGGCGAATGACGGATCACCACTACAAGAAGAACGCACTGCTGGGGTCCCTGCACTCTTGGTACCCCGGCTCGCGCGGTGAGCAGCCGTGAAGAACGTCTGCAGCGCGCCACTACGCCAAAGCGGACGTGAGATTGTCAGCGTCCAGGTGGGCGGTAAACATGCCACCGTCAGTCGATATCGGCAGGCATGTGCGGGTGCCGGTGGAACCGCCGGCCTCGCTCTTACCCCGACTATGACCGCCGGGCTGCTTCCAGCAATAGCCGTTGTTCGGCTGCGCTGACGGCGTGTCGCGCCGCGCCAACCGCATCGGGATTAACCGAAACCGA
>Ga0224555_1004887_pt1 | contig 11843 bp, 11 predicted proteins | sample 714S23034metaG_FD_180687 | JGI IMG/M metagenome (GOLD analysis project Ga0224555, IMG submission 180687) | Peat soil microbial communities from Stordalen Mire, Sweden - 717 S2 30-34 | ecosystem: Environmental > Terrestrial > Soil > Wetlands > Peat | place: Sweden: Norrbotten County, Stordalen...
AGGCGGCCAATCGCTTTTGGCAGCGGCGAATGTCGGGCAAGACGCGGGCGTTTTGGATGCCAGCAGCATAGACGCATTTATTGCTGCGGCAAAGACGCGGCAATGGGACCGGGAAAAGTCCGTTCGAGCATTGGCATAACCCCGGATGAGGATGTTTTTTAACAAAAGGAAATCCCAAATGACAGTTCTTATCGTTCTTACTTCTCATGACCAACTTGGCGACACCGGAAAGAAGACTGGTTTCTGGCTGGAAGAGTTCGCCACACCCTATTACGTGTTAAGCGATGCTGGAGCGGCAATCACGCTGGCGTCCCCAAAGGGCGGCCAGCCGCCGCTCGATCCGAAGAGTGATCTCCCCGAAAACCTGACCGAATTAACAAAACGCTTCCGCACAGACAACGCGGCACAGGCTCTACTTGCCAACACGAAAAAGCTGGCCGACGTGTCCGTGGACGATTTCGACGCAGTCTTCTACCCCGGTGGACATGGCCCGATGTGGGACATGCCCGATAACGCGACGTCCATTGCGCTGATCGAAGCCTTCGTGAAGGCCGACAAGCCAGTAGCCGCAGTGTGCCACGCGCCCGCTGCCTTGGTCAATGTGCGCGGAAAGGACGGCGGGTATTTGGTCAAAGGCAAGCGCGTGACAGGGTTCACGAATGCGGAAGAAGGAGTTGTGGGCTTGAGCGCAGTCGTCCCGTTCCTCTTGGAGGACCGGCTAAAGGAACGCGGTGGCTTATACAGCGCTGGGGCCAACTGGGCTCCCTATGTCCAAGTGGACGGCAAGCTTGTGACCGGTCAGAATCCGGCCTCCTCGGGATCCGTAGCGAAAGAGTTGCTGAAGCTGCTTCGCTCTGTTTGAGATGATGCGAATGAACGGTGACAATCCCCGCTGATTCCAACAGGCACTGTCAATATCCGCGAAAAAATTGCGGCGGGAAACGGCTCCGCCGCATGGGGATTATTTTTTTGGCGGCGGCGTAATTTTTGGCCACTTCAGCCCAATTGATCACGCTCCAGATCGCCTTGAGATAATCGGGCCGGCGGTTTTGGTACTTCAAGTAGTAGGCGTGCTCCCAAACGTCCACGCCAAAAATGGGCTGGGTCGGCGGATGGCGTCTCCAGTCGAGCGCGCTCGGTGCCGTCACCGCGTCCGCCCGAAAATCCCGCGCCAGAACCATTCCGAACGCGCGGCTAGGAACATTAGGACTGAGCGCGCGGGCGGCTGAAATAACGCTCTTTGCACCCACGCCGCCCAGCGCAGTCGCGGAGTAAACCTCTTGTCGCAACGCGTGGCAATCTCGTACCGCGCTCCGTCCCAAGTCAGTTGACCGTCGCTGAATTCCGCGAGCGACCCAATGGCCAGTTCCGCGGATTCAAAAGCCATGGACATGCCGTTGCCCGTCACGGGCGGGATCATGGTCAACGCATCGCCGACGCAACACTCATTCCGTTGGGTCGCGCGTTGCGGTTGCAGGCAAAGACCCGCCACCGAGCAGAAGGAGTCTTCATCGAATCGCGCCTCAGCCAAGCGCGAATGCAGCACCGATGCGGGCGGTCCGCGCAGCCAGTCGCGCCAGCGTTGCGCCAGGTCGGGCACAACCGACTTGCTGCGAAACAAGCCGCAGATGTTCACTTCGCCGCCCGGCAAGCGGCATAAACCCACATAACCCGAGGGCACAAAGTGCATCTCCAGGTCGGCGTCCAGCGCGACGTCGCGAGCGTGAACTTTGAGACCGAACAGCCGCCATCCATCCGTCACCGCCTCTGCGCGCCGGCCGGTGGCGCGCACAATTCCAGTTCCGAATTCCCCGCGCCATCGCGCGCCCAAACGCAACTCGCCGCCCAGGCGCTGAAATTCACGAGCGAGCCATTCATCCAAAATAAAACGCGAGACACACAAAGCGGCTTCCGGAAGCGGGCGCGCCACGACCATCCCCTTTCCGGCAAAGAACGCCGCGTTCCCCGCGGAACCAACCCCCGCCTTTTGCAACCCCTCCAACAAACCGAGTCGTGCGAGCGAAGCTCTGCCGCCGCCGCTGATGAATTCGCCGCAAACGCGGTGTCGCGGATAGCGCCCCGCTTCCCACACCGTGACGGGCACACCGCGTTGGCGCAGACCGATGCCCAGCGTCAAGCCAGCCAGTCCTCCGCCCACAATGGTGACGCTCTCAGTCATTTCTTTTCGCGATGAAGCAGTGGCTGAACCAGCCGGCGGATTGCTCGCTCAACTGCCATTGGTTATCCCCCGGCCAGAGCGCGGATAGTTCGCGGCCGACAAAACCCGCGCGCACGCTGACGACGGCATCGTGCCTCGTAATCACGTTGCACCTGACGAGATGCAGCAACCGGGAGGCCATGAGCGCAAACGGTGAACGTCGTGGCTCGCACGCGATGAACAGGTTCGTTCTGGCGGCGGCCAGCCGGAACAATGCCGTCAGTGATTCGTCTGTGAAATGGTGCAGAAACAAGTTGGCAAACATCACGTCCACGGCGGGAAAAGGTTGCTCCAGCCAGGCAAACACATCGTTCGCCACACTTTCTACGGACCAATTCAGTGCGGCGAACGCGTGCCGCGTTTCGGGTGAAACAATGTTCTGGCGATCGAGCAACATAACTCGGGCCGTCAGACCCGGAGCCGACACGCGACGCGCCAACCGTAGAAGCAAGGTTCCATCCCCCGCGCCCAGTTCGACCAGACTGAGTGGTCGCGAGCGAGAGAAAGTTTCATCGAAATGATGGTGAAACGCCCGCGACAAAATATCGTCGTGTCCCATGATGGAATTCAACCGCCGCAAATCCGCCCGCGACCCGACAGCCCGCGGATCGGCGGGCGGCAGGTCGTCCAGCAGTTCCGGTTCGACAAGACGACACATGGCTCAATCCACCTTCAACAGAGCCCCGTGACAACAGAACCCCGCGCCGAAAGATGACAGCCACCACCAACCGCCGGGCGCACTCTCCGCCAGCGCCCTCTCCAGCACGAAGAGCACGAACGGGCTGCTGACATTGCCATAGTCGGACAACACTGCGGCACTCCGCCGCAAATCGCTTTCACTGAGGCCGAGACGTCTTTGCAAGGCGGCCAGCACTTCGCGCCCGCCGGCGTGCAGAATCCAGCCGGTCAAATCCGCGCGCTTTAACTTGGCGCGGTTGAGCATTTCCGTGAGGAGATTTTCTGCGTGTCCGGCCGCCCGCGCGGGCACCTGGCTGGTCAGGATATTTCTCAACATGCCGGCGTGTTGCTCGAAGCGGAGAAGGTCACGCTCGGCCGGACTGAGAATACTTCCGGCACTCGTCCACTCCACTGGACGCGCATGAACGGCGGGCTGAACCGACAACACGGCTGCGCCCGCTCCGTCGCCGAAAAGGCAGGCGCTGATGAGCACGCCGGGGTCGTTGTCCAGATAAAAAGCCGCGCTGCAAATCTCGACACAGACGGACAGGACATGTTGCGCCCGGCCCGCCGCCAGCAGCGCTTCCGCCGTCCTCCAATTGGGCAAGGCCGCGCCGCAACCTTGCCCCACCAAATCGAGCGCCACCACGTCGGAGCGCAACCCCAGCCGTTCGCTGACATAGCTGGTGAGTCCGGGACACAGATAACCGGTGCAAGTGCTGATGATGACCACGTCCACCTCCGCCGGCGCGAGCCGGGCCTGGGTCAGGGCGCGTTCGGCGGCTTGCACAGCGAGCGCGGGCGCGTGCTCTGCGAAGCGGGCATGCAGCACATCGGGTGTCAGGACAAACATCTCGTCCAAATTTGCCACCGCCAGGTGCCGGGTGGTAATCCCGTTTTCTCCGGACAACACTTTCTTGAGCAACGCGCGGGAGCGTGCGTTGAGTTGCGGAAACTGGGGTGATTGTTGCAGCGCGGCCCAACATTCCATCTGCGTGAAACGCCGCAGCGGGACTGCGGTGCCGAGTCCGGTCAAAAACATGGCGAAGGCTAACGCATAACCAGGGCATATTCACGCCCAATGTGCGTCTTCAGCCGGACAAATCCGGATTCGCCCGCGTTCGGCTCAAGCCAGGCCTTTGATGAAATTGTTCATAACAGGGCAACCAAATTTTGGAAAAGCCTGCCATCGCTTTAAAGTGTTCGTCCCGTCTCCCATTCCAGCTATTTAGATTCCGTCCCAAGAGTAGCCCTTTTGTAATTCAACGCTTCGCACGAGGCATGGTGGGAACGCCGTGAGCGAGTTATTCACATTCGGATAGTAAAAAAATCCTTAAGGGGCAAATTTTAACGACACCGCTTCTGTCATTTCCGTCGGTGGAGGTCTTCGGAACCCCGCTACGCCGCCTGGCGTACGGGTTCTTTCTTTTCTCTTTTCAGCCGCGCCAGCATCCATAAGTTGTGTGTCAATACTCCCCAGGCCACCGCCAACTCCCGGTGGGCAAATCCCTTGGCTCGCATCGGCCGCCCCAAAAACCCCCGCTGCAAAATACTGATCCGCCCCTCCGTCTGCGACCGCCGCTTCTGCATCCGCACAAAGCGCGGCTCTTTCATCCGCTCCTTCAATGCGGACGGACTTTTGGGGCAGAGGCCGTCAAATATCTCCGCCCATGCCAATCCGCCGCTGTTGGCCTTGCTGGCAAAGCCCCGGTCGCTTCCCACAGCCCCGATTTTCCTTTTCATGCCCACCACCACCCGCTCCAGGCTCTCCACCAATACAGAGGCGTCGGCCGGCGCGGACTCCTGCCACAGGTAGTAATCCAAAATGATCCCTTGCCGGTTTTCTCCCAGCAGCAGTTTGTTCCCAAATTCCACCTCCGCTCCGGCCTTGCCCCGCACCAGCACTTGGATGTCCGGCTCATACAGACTTAAAATCTTCTCCGCATTGTCCACCTTCCGCTCGCCGATAATCCGCTCGTGCGCCTGTTTCTGCGCCCGCGGCAAAAGCTCCAGCACCTGGTCAATCCGCCCCAGGACCTGATCGGCCTGGCGCCGTGTCCAATCGGTTTTCTTCCACTCCTGATCCAGCAGGTCCCGATGCTTGCGGGCATGGCGCCCCACCACCTTGACCAGCTTTTCATGCCTCGCAAAACCCGTTTGCGTTCCTTCCGGCTCTCAGGCTTGCGGCGGCTGTGAGTCATCTCGATGCAGAGTCGGTTGATCCGCCGCAGAAACTCGGCCGGCGGTTCCATCCGGGCTTTCAACCCTTCCCGGCGAATGAGCGTGACGGCTTTCATCAACGTGCGCGTGGCGTCGCGCAACAAGACCCAATCCACCGGAAAATGCACGTTGGCCTTGAGCGCCGTCGTATCCACAAAATACTCCTCCAAGTCCACCGGCTCTTTTAAATCCAGCGGGCCGGCTGGATCCATCCCCGCCAGCAAAAGTCTCTCCATCATCCGGCGCATCTGCGCCGCTTCCAACCAGTGCGCGAAACGTTGCAACTCGCTCTTGGAGGGCACCCGCACCGCATCCAGCGCGTCCACCAGGCAAAACCACTGATACAGCGGACTGCCCGCCAGGGCACAGCTGAAGCCCCGGTAATCCTCTTGCAGCAGTGTGCGCAGGATCGTGCAGCGCAGCGCCCGCCGGCTGCGCAGTTGAAATTGCTGTTGCTGCCGGGCGGTGGGAGGACGGGAGGCGGGCTTGGGCTTCAGCCAGTCCTGTAGGGCTTTCTCCACAAAATCGGCTTCCAGGCCGCTGGCCTGTAAAAGACTCTCGATTTGTTGGAGACGCTGGCACAGAGTCAGGTAATCGACATTGCCCACGATGGTGGGCAGGCGCGGGCGCAGGTCGGTGGGAAAGGGAATAATTAAACTTGACATTGTGCTAGACTATACTCTAGCTTTCAAGAAGCAAGAAAAATCGTTCGTTTTACTCAAAAAATATGGAAGCCACTTATCCTTTGCGCGTCCAAGCCATCCGCTCGCGCGGACAAAAACCCCGAATGTACGTCAGCTTTCCTCTGGCCTTGGCCGCCGCCATTGGTTTGGAGCCGGGCGACGAGATGCAATGGGAACTGCTGGATCGCGGCGAACTTCATCTGGTGAGGATCAAGACGGCTCCGCCGGCCGCCAAATCCAAGTCACGCAAAGCATAGCACCACCGACATAACGCTACGATTTACCCATCTTGGGCAAATTTGAAGTGTTTTGAAGCTAGACCATTGCTACACGACGCCCCGTCCCCCCGTCATTGGGGACAGAATCTATTTAGATCAGACTGCCACGCCTCGGGTTTGCCGTTCCACTCAGTCTAGCGGCAGTGCTGAAACTTCGATTTGCAGAACACGCCCAAGCGGTTAGAGTTTGAATTGGAATAGAAATGGCCGCCGCGAACCGGTGGCCGGTGGGGAACTATGAAAGCCTCTGAACTTATCGTCAATTGCCTTGCGAACGAGGGTGTCGGCTATGTCTTCGGCATCCCGGGCGAGGAGAACATGGATGGTTGGACACTTTACCGCAGGCATTATGTGTGCCACGCTGGTCGCTGGCACTGAACACCAAACCGGATTATTGGCCGGCAAATTTAACTGCAACCAAACCCATGAAAGAACAAATCAGCCTTTATTACCGAGAGGGTTCCTCGGACAAGGTTTACCACGCCAACTTGGACCCTCGACGGGACGGATGGATCGTGAACTTCGCCTTTGGGCGCAGGGGATCCACCTTGCAGACCGGCACCAAAACCAGCGAACCCGTCGCCTACGACAAGGCCAAGAAGATCTACGACAAGATCGTCGCCGAGAAGATGGCCAAGGGTTACACCCCTGCGGCCGGAGGAACGCCCTACGTCGGCACCGAGAACGCGGGCAAAGTCAGCGGACTCCTGCCCCAGCTTCTGAATATGATCGGCGATGCAGAACTGGAATTGCTCCTCAACGACTCGGCGCATTGCGGTCAGGAGAAATTCGACGGCCGCCACATCATGGTGCGAAAAGACAAGGCCGTAGAAGGGGCCAACAAGAAAGGGCTGCTCATCGCCCTTCCCCTCCCCATTCAGAAGGCTTTGGAGGCATTCATCGGCACCTTCGTCATCGACGGCGAAGCCATTGGCGACAGGCTCTATGTATTCGACCTCCTGGAAAGCGATGGCAAAAACCTGCGTTCCAGGCCGTACAAGGATCGGTACTTGGAGTTGATGAACATGGTGGCACGGTCCCCGGGAAGCAGAGGAGCCATCCTCCTGGTCGAAACCGCTTGGACCCCAAAAGAGAAGCGCCAGATGTTCGAAAATCTGAAGAAGAAAAAGCGCGAAGGCATCGTCTTCAAATTGGTGAGCGCTCCAGTCATAGTTGGCCGTCCGAGCAGCGGAGGCTCCCAGTTGAAATACAAGTTTTACGCCACAGCATCAGTCGTCGTCACCAAGGTCAATGCCCAGCGGAGCGTGGCCGTCAGCGTGTATGATAACTCCGGTGAAGTTTCACTTCCGGTTGCCGCCGGGAATGTCACCATACCGGTCAACCAGCCAGTTCCAAAAGTTGGGCAGGTACTGGAAGTCCGCTATCTCTACGCCTACAAGGGAGGGAGTCTTTTCCAACCCACCAGCCTCGGCGTCCGAGATGACGTTGCCCCACCCGAATGCGTGATTGGTCAACTCAAGTACAAAGCCGGGGACAAGGATGAGGACGAAGGATAAGCGGATTTGCCCCAGGGCATACTCTGACACTTTTTGGGAAGGCAGGCTGCGTTAAGTTTGTGGCGGGAGATTTTATGACCGATCCGCTTCCGCCTGGCGCGGACTTGGCATGGGTCAGTGCGATTGTTCACCAGAATTCCCGGAAGCAGAATTGCCAACTCTTCGCCAAGGCATTCCATGCACTCATCCCGATGGGCCGGATTGTCATCCGCGATATTCTGATGCATCCGGCCCACACGCATCCGGTGGCGGGCGCGTTGTTTGCCGTGAACATGCTCGTAGCGACAGAGGGCGGCGGCACATATACCTTCGAAGAATTGCGAGAAGACCTCGGAGCAGCGGGCTTTGTCGGTCCTGCGGTGGTCCGTCAGGATGATGGCATGAACTCCGTTCTGGTCGCTGAGAAGCCTGGCCAAGGCTGACTTTGAGTATCCGACTGAGGAGCCATGTTTAGTGTCTGTGGGTGAGAGACCATGCTGTGAAAACTGAGCGGCTTAACTGCATCCCCTAATTCACCTGTTCATCTTGCTACGAGTGCGCTGTTGGGAATGCGCTCACGCCCGACGACGAATCATTTTTGAGCGGCTGCGCCCAAGCGCTAAGGCCATTTTGGATAAACGAAAAAGGAATGACGGATATCAGATTTTGGACTTGGAAATTGACGGTGGCGAGTTGCTTGATGATCGCTGCGAACATTTCGTGGATGCGAAGATTGAGTTGCAGGTGTGACCTTTCGCGAGAAAGAAAGTGATTCGCTTCATAGAGTTCAAGATTTGGTTTCAAGCGGCCGTTTTCTATGCTTTCCCGAGCCACCCTTGATGACTGGAATCCGGGCGGTGACGGTGGTGCCATGGCCGGGCGTGGATTTGATCGCGAATTTGCCACCGACCATCTCCAACCGTTCCCTCATGCCGAGCAAACCCAATCGTCCATTTCCTTTCGTGCGGAGGACACGTTTCACATCAAAGGATTTGCCGTCGTCGGTTATTGTCAGGCAAATCCAGTCCGGCAGTTTTTTAATTTGAACTTCTACCGCGCTGGCCTGCGCATGGATGGCCACGTTATTGAGGGCTTCCAGGGCGACGCGGTAGAGGACGGCACTCTGGTCGATGGGCAGGTGGTTTACCGCCGCGTAGGCAGTCAAACGCGTCCGAACGCCCGTCCGCTTCGTGAAATCCTTCATAAAAGTGTGTAGTGCTGGAATCAGTCCCAAATCATCCAAAACCGTCGGGCGCAGTTCCACGGCGAACCGATGCACCATGGCCAGTGATTTTTCCACGAGCAGTTGCGTCTGCGCAATTTTCAGTCGGAGGCTCGTGGGATTGTCCGCCGACTTCGGAGTCAAGGATGACAGATGGATACTAATACCCACCAGAGTTTGGAGGACCGTATCATGCAGCTCGCGGCTGATGCGCTTTCGTTCCGCTTCCTGCGCGAGCAGAATTTCGTGGGACAATTGCCGTAATTGTTGCTCGCTGAGTTTGAGTGCTTGCTCCAGAGTTTTGCGCCGGATAATTTCCTGCTCCAGCTTCCGGTTCGAGGCGGTCATTACGTCCAGGCGGCGCTGGGCCGCCTCCGCAAATTTGCGTGCGGTGATGTCCACCACAGTGGCGCGACACGCTTGCTTGTTGGGCGAGCATTGGGCTTCAATGTTCACGAACCGGAGCGGTTGGCCTTTGCCAGCAAGCTCAAAATCACCGGATTGTTTGGTCTCACCTGCAAAAACTTGTTCAAGAAAGGTGCTGAAAGCCGGACGAAACTCGGCGGAAACCAACTGCCCAAAAGACTGGCCCACCAAACGGGAACGTTCGATTCCGACCAGCGTTGCCCCGGTCAGATTGGCCTGAAGGATGGCGCCTGTTGCGGCGAGTGTAAAATAACCGCTCGGCGCGAAATCGTAGAGGTCGGTGTAATTCTCCAGCGCCACCTCCAGTGCATCCCGGGCTTGCCGCAACTCGGCGTTCTGCATCTCCAGTTCAATCTGATGGACCTGCAATTCGTGAAGCAGCCTCCGGGAATCCACTCCGGTCTTCGCCACGCCCGCATTCTATTTCTTCTGCTCCCGTAAATATGCCTCGGCCCGACTGCGCAGTTGGGCGGCCTTGGCTGATGATGGCGGTTTCTTTTCCATGATGCGGACGCTTCACTATTGGCGCGCGCGCCGCGATTTGCCAGCCGCCTTGGTTCGCTTCCCGCCGCCCGCTTCTGATGCCGCCCGCTCCGCCGAATCTTCTGCGACACGCTTTTCCAAAGCCGTGTGCTTGCCGCGCAACTTACCCTCCAGATTTTTGGCCACGGTGATGTTCGCGAAAGTGATCACCACGCCGTTAATCCGGTCGTCCATCGTGCGATACGGCATGATGCGCACGCTGAACCAGCGGCCACCGCGCGCGCTGATGGTTTTTTCCACAGCGGCCAGTTTCTGCAACACCACGCGCGCATCGTCGGCCAGTTCCGGGTATTGCAAATCCGAGACCAGGTCGGTGATGGGCCGGCCCGCGTCGCCGGGGATGAGCTTGATGATTTTCGTAACCTGCGGGGTGAACCGCCGCACGTTGAGTTCCTTGTCCAAAAACAGGGTCGCAATGTCCGTGCTGTCGAGCAGGTTCTTCATGTCGTTGCTGGCGTGTGACAGCTCGTCCACCTTGACCTGCAACTCCGTGTTGACCGTCTGCAATTCCTCATTCATGGATTGCATCTCCTCCTTCGAGGTGGTGAGTTCCTCGTTGGTGGACTGCATTTCTTCATTCGTGGATTGCAATTCCTCGTTGGCGGAACGGAGTTCCTCCTGTGAAGTCTGCATCTCTTCGTGGGTGGCCCGTGACTCGCCGCGAACCTGCAAAAGCTCCTGCTCCAATTCCGCCACGCGCGGGTTGCGGGCGTCAGGCTTCGCGCGCCGGACGGTCGCCTTGGTCGTCACGGGCTCGACCACATCGTTGAAAACAATTATCATCAAACCCTGCAACGGCCCGGATGCATCAAGACGCCGGACAGTCACATCCACGCACTGCGTCCCGCCGTTCGTCCCGACCTTGAGTCCGCGCAAGGTCACGCCTTCTTTTTTCCGCAGCGCTTCCTTGAAGGCGTTCGCCAGTTCATAACGCAACCCTTCGCGGGCCATGGCAAAAATATTCAAGTTGGCCTTGCCGGCGGCGGGTTCCAGGTATTTGCCGGTCCGGCCGCTGATGTAAAAAATCTCGCCCGCGTCATTGGTGAGCACGGCTGGCGGGGCGTAACTTTGCAGCACCAAATGATCCGCCAAAGCCTGGAGACTGGCCGGCGGGTTGGTCGCCGGCCGCGCCTCGGAAATGACCGGCGGGCCGGCGGTAAAGGACGAGGGAAAAACAATCTGCTCCGGCCGCAGCACGGATTCTGTCCGCCGGAAGATCCGCGATTTGGCGCCCAACGGGGTAAATAGATTGGCGAAATCCCCAACCGTTTCCGCGCTGCCTTGAAACAAGATGCCGCCGGGGGTGAGGCTGTAGTGAAACAGCGGAATCAGTTTCTTCTGCACCTCGGTGGTCAGATAGATCAGCAAGTTGCGGCAGCTCAAAATGTCCAGCTTGGTGAACGGCGGGTCCATGATTAGATTCTGCGGCGCAAAGATCACCATCTCGCGAATCTCTTTGCGCGCCCTGTAGCCGTGTTCTTCCTTGGTGAAGAATCGCTTCAGCCGGGCTTCCGAAATGTCGGCGGAGATGTTGGCTGAAAAGATGCCCAACCGGGCTTTTTCAATCGCGTCCCGGTCCAGGTCAGTGGCGAAGATTTGAATCGAAAACTTTCCCCGTGGCTTAATTTCTTCAAGCGCCTCTTTGAACACGATGGCCAGAGAATAGGCTTCTTCCCCCGTGGAGCAGCCGGGCACCCACGCGCGCAACGCCTTGCCGGGTGGGCGGCTCGCGAGCAACGCGGGAATGGCTTCTGCGGACAACTGCTCCCAAGCGGCGGAGTCGCGGAAAAAATTCGTCACGCCGATCAATAATTCCTTGAACAGCAGGTCCAGCTCCTGCGAATTCTCCTGCAAGTAGCGGACATAAGGCGCCATCTTTTTGATCTGGTGAATGCCCATGCGGCGCTCAATCCGGCGATAGAGCGTGTTCCGTTTGTAAAAAGAAAAGTCGTTGCCCGTGTGGGCGCGCAACAGAATGACCACCTTTTCCAGGGCGCTCTGCGCCTTGTCATCCAGCACTTCTTCACTCCGGGCCAGGAGCGGGGTGCGTTGCAGATAGGCGAGAATTTTCCCCGGCAA
>Ga0224555_1004888_pt1 | contig 11841 bp, 10 predicted proteins | sample 714S23034metaG_FD_180687 | JGI IMG/M metagenome (GOLD analysis project Ga0224555, IMG submission 180687) | Peat soil microbial communities from Stordalen Mire, Sweden - 717 S2 30-34 | ecosystem: Environmental > Terrestrial > Soil > Wetlands > Peat | place: Sweden: Norrbotten County, Stordalen...
CGCGCTTCAAGCTTGTCGACGCCGACGGTCGCGGCTGGTGGGTCGACATCGACGGCGCGTGCGATCTCTCGCAGGGTCATCGGACCGTCGGCAAGCTTGATCAGCAGCTCGACCTTCCCAGGCCCGAGATCGAGGGCGGCGTGGAGCGCACGCCGGCGGTCCTGTCCGGCGACGAAGTCATAAAGGACGGTCCATACTCGGGATGCGGTGTCCAGCGGCGTGGCCGATCGGGTGGTCATCGGGCTCCTTCTGGGGTGGGACTCATATCAGTGGCGAGGCGCGCGCCGTTTCGCTCGGCGGTCGCCAGCGCCCAGCGTCCGGTGGAGACGACGCCAAGCACGATGACCATGACTCCACAGCCGGCAACCACCGTCCAGGCCGCGTGGCTGGCGTGCACGAAGCGGGCCGCGCTGCCGGCGATGATCGCACCGGTGACCGCGACTCCGAGGGCCGCGCCGGTCTGGCGGCAAGTAGAGGCGATCGCTCCCGCGACACCGGCCTGGTCTCGGGGCATGCCCGAGAGTGCGGTGTTAGTAATCGGGGCGCTGACCAGACCCGCCCCCACACCGTAGACGAGGTAGGCGACGATCAGATACCACACAACGGTGTGCGCGCTAAGGCCGATCATCAGGATCGCGCCCACGGCGATCAGCCCACCGGACACGATCAGAGCGAGTCTCGGCCCACGTCTGGCTACCAACCGGCCTGAGACGGTGGAGAACACGCCGAGCATCGCGGCCATCGGAATCGTGAGCAATCCGGCATGCAGCGCGCTGTAGCCACGAACGTCCTGCAGATACAGCGTGTTGAGGAACAGAAAGCCGCCTAGGGTCGCCAACGCGACGACCCCGATCAGCGCCGCGCCCGAGAACGGCGCGCTGCGGAAATACCGCATGTCGACCAGCGGCTCAGGCTGGCGGGACTCGAGGACAACCAACACCATTGCCGCGAGCAAGGCAACCGCGAACAAGGCGACGATCGGCGCCGAGCCCCATCCGCTGCGTGGCCCCTCGATGATCCCCGCGGTCAGGCAGCCCAGCAGCGCAATCATCACCAGCTGCCCGGGAGAGTCGAGCCGCCGGGGCTGCTCAGCCCGCGACTCGGGCACGAACCGCTGCGTGAGCGCGATCGCGATCAGGCCGACGGGAACGTTGATCCAGAAGATTGAACGCCACCCGATCCCGCTGACCAGCAGGCCCCCGAGCACAGGGCCGCTTGCGAGGCTGAGTCCGGCGACCGATCCCCACAGGCCGATCGCCTTCGCGCGCCCGGCGCGGTCGGTGAACGTGTTGGCGATGATCGACATCGCCACCGGGTTGAGCATCGACCCGCCGACGGCCTGCAGTCCGCGAAAGGCGATCAGCCATCCGAGCGACGGAGCCAGGCTGCACAGCAACGACCCCAGCGAGAAGGCTCCCAGCCCGATCTGAAAGACTCGGCGGCGGCCGAAGCGATCCGCGAGCGAGCCCGACAGCATTAGCAGGCAAGCAATAACGAGGGTGTACGCATCGATCGTCCACTGCAGACCGCTCACCGACGCGTGCAGTGCGCTCTGGATCGACGGCAGGGCGACATTGACGATCGTAACGTCGAGGCCCGCCATGAACACGCTCAGACAACACGTAGCCAGCACCACGGAACGGCGCCGAGTGTCACGATCGGCACGAGACAGGGAGCTAACCGTTGCCATAAACACTGTTGTAGCACAACAATTAAAGGCGTTGGGGTGATCCTGGGGTCCAGGCATGCATGCGAGCGTCCCAATCTCATGCTTGGCGACCCGGCAATCGCCGCAGTTCTCGACGCCTGGTGCCGCGAGCAGCGCACAATTCTCGCCTATCTTCTCTGTTTCGGTAGCGCACGGTTGCGAGCCGGCACTGCCCGAGCTTCGCGACGAGGCGGATCTCCTTGGCTAGGAACTCCGCTAGCCCTGGAACGACGGCCATCCCTGACTGACACGCCTCTCACAGTGCTGGTCCGCCCGCGAGTCCGCACCGAACTCGGTTCGGACGCAGGCTGCACTCGGGTTGACGGACCGTCAGCGTGCAACCGATGCGGGGCGAAGGCGCTCCGTCTACGGGTCTCGTCACGGTGCAGGCCCGAAAAGCCTACGTGTCGCTGCTCACGCGCCGATGCTCGGAAGCTCCCGGAGGCTATCCGCCGAGCACGTCGTAGTCTCCGTGAAGGATTATCGCTTCGCTCGTGTCGCTTTACGCCCTTAGCCCGCCACCGCCCGGTAGGGGCGGAAGAACGCGCGCAGCTCCTCCGCGTAGAGCTCGGGCTCCTCGAACGCCGCGAAGTGCCCACCGCGGGCGGGTTCGGTTACGCGCACAGCGTTCGCCGTGCGATCGAGCCATGCCCGCGGCGGGCGGACGATGTCGCCAGGAAAGAGCGAGAAGCCGGACGGCACCTCGACCCGGCGGGAGTGCTGCGCGAGCGGAATTGCGGCGTTCGCGCGGTACATGCGCATCGACGAGCCGATCGTCTCGGTGAGCCAGTAGAGCGTGACGTTCGTGAGGATTTCGTCCTTGGTGAAGCGTTGCTCGATGTCGCCATCGCAGTCGCTCCACGCCCGGAGCTTCTCGACGATCCACGCGGCGAGCCCGACTGGCGAGTCGGTGAGTCCGAAGGCAGCAGTCTGGGGCTTTGTGCGGTGCATGGCGGCATAGGCGCCCTCGGTCGCTCCCCAGGCCGCGGCACCTTCGAGAAAGGCGCGCTCTTCGGGCGCGAGGTCCGCTGGATCACCTGTAAACACGGGCAGGCCCGCGTCGGTGCGGTGGATTGCCACGACCCGGTCGGCGTGATCGAGCCCGAGGTAGCGACTCACGTGGCTGCCGATGTCGCCGCCCGCGGCGCCGAAGCGCGCGTAGCCGAGGACACCCATGAGCTCGGCCCAAAAGCCGGCGACGGCGATGGAGTCGAGGGCCGGCCCGGTCGCGCGGTCGGAATACCCGTAGCCCGGCATGTCGGGCACGACCACGTGGAACGCATCGGCAGGGTCGGCGCCGTGCGCGCCGGGGTCGCTGAGCAGTGAGATGACCTTCGTATAACGCCAGAACGAGTCCGGCCAGCCATGACAGAGGACCAGCGGCAGTACCGGCTCGGTTTGAGCAGCGGCCCGGGCGTGCACGAAGTGGATCCCGAGGCCTCCTAGCTGGACTCGAAAGCGGGGGAGGCGGGCGAGCGCCGCCTCCTGCGCCAGCCAATCGAACTCGTCCGCCCAGTAAGCGACGAGCTTGCGAAGGTAAGCGAGATCAGTCCCGAGCGACCAGCTGGCGTCCTCGGGCGTGTCCGGCCAGCGCGTCGCGCGCAGCCGCGCGCGGAGATCCTCGAGCGCCGCGGGGACGGTCTGCGGCACGAACGGCTCGGGACGGGGTGAGGCGTCCATTATGGGACGCATCCTACGGGCCGCGCCGCGCTACTTGGCGAACGCGCTGAGTGTCGCTTGCCAGTCTTAAGGGACCAGGCCGTTGCCAGAAGCATGGGACCACCTGGCGTCCACATCGACCGGCTGACGCGATGATTTCGGCGTAGACAACCCATCACCAGACTCACAGCTGATCAACAACGTGTCGAGTCACGACACCTAGCCGCCCAGGGAGGTTTGAGTAAGAATCATCCGGCCACGAAGCGATCGGACATCAGAAACACTGGCTGATCAGGGCAAACGTTGTGATAATGACAACGAGTGGAGAGGGTGGGATTCGAACCCGCGACCTCTCTCTTGGAGAGGCGATGCCGTGGCAGCGAGAGCTCGCGAGTTCAAGACTGCACGCGCGCAGGAGCTGACGTTCGAGAACTCGGACCTCGTGGCGGAGGAGCACCATCAGCATCCTTGTTGCTTGCATCGTTGGCAGCATTGCAGAAGACAGAGGAGGGAAGACCACGTGGGTGGACGTCGAGCCTTCTGACCGGACGTTTCTCAGAACCTTGCCAAGGTGATCAGTACGGGAGCTGACGCGGGCGATTGAGAACGCCCCAGGTTGTTCACTACCTAGGCTAGTGACCGCGGAGTCGAGGTCTGGGTCCGCCGATAGGGGAGCGGACGACACCAGGCATCATTTGGGCAGCGCACCCTTCGCCGTAAGCGGGAAGAACTGAGGAAAGAGTCCTGGTCAAGCGGCCAGATCCCAGATCGTCTCGCGTGTCGTATGTGGGAAAGTCCCCCCCTCTGACACTGGCGTGGTGTCGCGAGGGAGCTGAACTTCCTATGGGGGGTGTCGGACGCCTCTAGCCACCGCGCCAGTAGGCATTCAGCCGCGCAATGGCTTGCTCCTTCGACATTGCGGCGACCTCGTCTTCAGTGACCCCAACGCGATGGATCAGGAGGTACACGACCTCGCTGGGGAGTGCCTCGGGTGGCGCAGCTGGGCGGCCACGGTCTGGCCGGTCGCTGCCACGAACACAGGCCCAGAACTCAGCCTCGGTCACCGCCAACTGGTCCCGCAGTATGTGTGACCAGATCGACGGTCCGTAGTCCGTGCGGTCGGGCGGATGGGAGACATGGGTCCGGAGCGTGCGACCGTCCGGAAGGTCGAGCTCGTAGGTCAGGTGATGCGTGCCGGTCCTGCCTCGCGCGTCGCGGACAACGCGCCAACCCTCGTTCTCGCAGAACTTGGCGTGATCCGCTCGTGCCGGCGTCGGCCAATCGCTCACGCCGAGGCGCCCACGAGCCACTTCTTCAGCTGGTCATCCTCGCTCAAGGAGACGAGCTGCACGAGCGCCCAGTTGTCTCGGTGGTTGGGTGCGTCGAGCAGGTGGTCCTGCCAGTCCTCTGCATACTCCCGGAGCGCGTCGACCATCTCCTCGAGTGCTTCGTCAAACGACGCGCCATCAGCTGCTATCGGAACGCCGGGAACGAAGATGGACCATCCTTCGGCCTCTGCGACCACCGATGCGTGAACGGCGAGGGAATCGGTGAGGAGGGTCCGCAGCCGCTCGGCATCGACTACGGCCGACGGGCTCCCGTCTCTGCGCACGAGCGCCGGACGGCCACTCTCGGCCGCGTCGAGGAGCTCCTTGAAGTGGGCGCGTCCTTCGCTGTAGCTGTCGAAAACGAGAGTCGTCATAGCCTCATCCTCCTTCCGTACCTTACGTACGTCACGTACCTTAGCGGGTTCGTCGGAGCGAGTGCACGCTGAGCCACGCTGGGGCATGCCCGGTTGGGTCCGTCGCACCACGAGTTGTCGCGCGGCAGGCTTAAGTGTGTCTTCGGACCTTGCTGCCGGGTGCCGAGAAGAGTCAGGTAAGAGGATTGGTTGTCCCCGACGCGACTGATAGAAATTCGTGAACGATCGCGCCTCTCGTTGCTACTAAGTAGGTGTGGCATGTGTATCCGAGGCTCGTTCTCTGACGGTGGTGCCATCCAGCGGATCAACGCCTCTGAGTCTGAAGATTCTCCGACCGACGGAAGCGGAGGTAATGGATCATCCCGAGTTGGACGACCGTGAACTCTTGCGCCGGGTGGCATCTCGAGATCCGCATGCCCTAACTGATCTCTATCGGCGTCACGGTCGCGTACTTTTCGGCCAGATTTTCTTCGTCGTCAGCGATCGAGGGATGAGCGAGGAGATCCTGCAGGACACGATGGTCGCGGTCTGGCGCGATGCGGCGAGTTTCCGTGGAGACTCCAGAGTGCGCTCTTGGATGATCGCTATCGCGCGCAGGAAGGCCCGGGACCAGATGCGTCGACACCGATCGGCAGCCGTGGATGACGATGTCCTGTCTGAACATCCCGACGCGGCGCCCGGTCCCGAACTGCTGGCGCTCGATCGCGTCGAGATGGCGGACGTCGCCACCGCCGTGACCAGGCTTAGTCCAGGGCACCGAGAAGTCCTGGGTCTCGTCTTCGGCGCCGGTCTGACCCTTCCAGAAGTCGCCGACATTCTCGAGATCCCAGAAGGGACGGTGAAGAGCCGCCTGAATACAGCCCGAACCGTCCTGTCAGAGCAGTTGCGTGAGAAAGGATATTCCCGATGAACAGCGAATCACCCCATCTGAGCCTGGAGGATCTGATCCAAAGCGCCGAAGGTGCCTCGCGAGACGAGAAGCACTTGGCCAACTGCCCGACCTGCCAGGCTCGGGTCCGCGACTGGAATCGGATCTCTGAAGCTGTCACTGTCGCCGTGGGCACCGTGGAGCCGCCACCTCAGTTGATCGACGAAGTACTTGCCTCGGTTGACCACTCCCCAGCCCCCACGCGCGGCCGGCGCCACGTCGGGCCAAGCCGTCGCGCCCGCCTGGGGTCAGTGGCCGCGCTTGTCGTTGTTGGTCTCGGCGCCTTTGGCCTCACGTTCGCGCTTGGTCCGAGCACCGGGGTCACTGGTGTCGCCGGAGCGAGCGCAAGCGTCCTCGGTCGCCAGGTCATGCTTCCGCGCGGGTTCCGGCTCGTCAGAATGTCAGGCTCGTCGTGTGATCCATGGGCAGTGGCGATCACGATCCGGGTTCCCGTGGACATCGCGATGACGCCGGGTCTAGAACCGAAACGGACTAGCCGCCAGCTCCCGGTTCAGGGTATCGGCGACCTGGTCAAGGGGCCAAGCGCAGAACAGACCTGCATCCAGTCGTCGAAGAGTGCCCCTTACATGCTGCCGACCGGAGTCTCCGCCACCGCTCCCCTCATTCCCGCCAAGCAAGGTGGCGCACCCACCTCGATCGACGGGTTCTACGCCGAGGTCGTGCCGATCAAGGTTGCGGCAGTGAATTCTCCAGCGCCACGGATGACCTGGACTCACGTAGCGTGCGGGCAAATTCCTAGTGGGCCATCTGGTGCGAGCGGAGCCTCAGGACCTAGTGGGCCATCTGGTGCGAGCGGAACCTCAGGACCGAGCGGAGCCTCAGGACCGAGCGGAGCCTCAGGACCGAGCGGAGCCTCAGGACCGAGCGGAGCCTCAGGACCGAGCGGGGTTCAAGTGTCGTGCGGAGCGCCTGGTCCGATTGGGGCATCTGGACCGAACCAAAAGTTGGACAGTGTCATTCCGGGGACTGTCATCTATGTTCGAGTCCCCGCGGGCGACGGGAAGTATCAGCTCGTGACTGTCATTGGTTGGTCAATGCCAGCCAAGCAACTGGTCAGTATCGCGACCGAAGCGCTGGCTCCTAGGAGCTGAACCGCTGACCCATGCGTCGCCGGTTGCCGCAGCTTGTAAAGGTCGCGGCGATCGGCGACGTCGTCGGTCTGCCTGTTCTGCACTGCTGTACAAATCCAAGGTGCGATCGGGGGACCCGGGGATGCGACAGGAACGACCGGCCGATCCCGAGACTTCCAGAACAGCAGTACCGGGTCTTTGGTGGCTCCTCCCGGTAGTCGCAACCTGTGGCATCCTCCTCGCGCTGTTGCGCTCCGAGCTCGTCCAGCTGCCCTACCTGAACGATTCGGCGATGCACGGGGAAATGGTCCGTTTCGCCTTGGCGAAGATCCGCAACGGCCACTTCCCGCCCGACTCATGGTTCCCGTTTCTCAATCTCGGCTCGCCGCAATACCTCCACTACCAGAGCCTCGGAGCGATGCTCACTGCGCTCCTCGCCTGGGCGATCGGCGTCGGACGCGCCTTCACGCTGACCACCTGGCTGCTCGTCGGCTGCTGGCCGCTTTGTGTTTACGCGGCCGGCCGTCTCTTCGGCTTGAGACGAGGCGCGGCCATGACAGCCGCCGTGCTCTCCCCCTTCGTCTCCAGCTTCACCGGCGTCGGTTACGAGCAAATCAGCTATCTCTGGAGCGGCTACGGACTGTGGAGCCAGCTCTGGGCCATGTGGACACTCCCGTTCGCATGGGCGCTCTCATGGCGCGCGGTCGAGGAGCGACGCTTCGTCGTGCCTGCCGCCATTGCCGTAGCGGCCACGGCCGCTTTCCACTTCCAGACCGGCTATCTGGCTTTTGGCGCAGTGGCGGTGTTCGTGCTCGCCCGGCCCTCGCAGCTACTGGCCAGGGTCGGACGAGGCTCCCTCGTAGCTGGAGGCGCGGCCGCACTCTCTGCCTGGGCACTCGTGCCGCTCGTCCTCGAGGGTAAATGGGCCGCCATCAATGAGTTCCTGATCAGCGGACCAGACACGAACTCTTACGGAGCGAGGAAGGTGCTTGACGCACTCGTGACAGGAGACATCCTCGACTGGCACCACCTACTGCTCATCACACCGCTGTTCCTTATTGGGTTTGTGCTCTGTCTCTATGCATGGCTACGCCCCGATTCAATCGCTGCGGTCGGACACGGCGCGGCGCGTGCGCTCGTGCTCGTCTTTGTGTGCAGCCTCATTCTCTTCTTTGGTCGTCCCACGCTGGGGTCGCTGCTCGACCTGCTGCCGGGTTCCAAGGATCTGTTCCTCCGACGGTTCCTTGTCGGAGTGCAGCTCTCCGGGCTGTTCTTTGCCGGGGTAGGCGTCGCCCAAGTTGCGACTTGGGTAGTCGCTGGAGCAACACGAGTGATCGGCGCGCGAGGCGTTGCTCGACGCGGGACGGTTGTTGGAAGCCTTGCGCTCGGGTGCATCGCGATGGGTGCGCTCGTGCCGGCTTGGTCGTTCATCGTTGGCCAGACCGATCGAAACGGCTCGTTCATCTCTGAGCAACACTCGGCCGCTCCTGCCGTTGCACAGCTCGACGCTCTCGTCGCGACGATCAACACGAAGGGCGGCGGTCGCGCATTTGCCGGCGACCCGTCCGACTGGGGTGCGTACTTCACCGTCGGGGAGGTGCCGGTCTATGAGTACCTGGCATCCGAGGACGTAGACGAAGTCGGCTTCACGGTTCGAACAGCGTCACTCATGACCGACCCCGAAGTGGAGTTCGACGAGAAGAACCCAGCCGACTACGCCGCGTTCGGTATCCGCTGGCTGGTTTTGCCGACGGGCATGCACTCGCCGGTGCCAGCGGCAGCCGTGGAGCACCGGGGCGGCTACGCACTGTGGGAGATTCCCGGCAACGGCTACGTACAGGTCGTCGACACGCGCGGCAGTGTCACTGCGACGTCTGGTGACCTTGGCTCGGTATCGGCCAGGTTTCTCGCTGATCTCTCAGCTGCCCACCCGGTTTACCCGACAGTCGCCTACGGCAGCGGACGGGCGTCGCGGGGAACCCTCCCAGGCGGCAAGCAAGCATCAGGGCCCGCCGGCCGCGTGCTCTCCGAACGTTCCGATCTTGCCAATGGAACAGTCGTCGTGAGGGTGTCGGTCGTGCGAAACGCCGTGGTGCTGCTGTCCGCTTCCTACGACCCGGGCTGGCGCGCGCTCGTGGACGGGCGCGCCGTCGCCACGGAGATGGTGGCGCCAGCCCTCGTCGGGGTGCGCGTCGGACCGGGGGTACATACGGTGCGTTTTGTCTACAAGGGCTTCCCCGACTACCCACAGTTGCTCGTGCTCGCGGCCTTAGCTCTCGTCGGATTGGTCATCATCGAGAAACGCCCAATGACTCGCAGGCCTGGGCGCACGACTTGACCGTTTGTGGAGTTCGCCGTCGAAAGCAGTGGTGATGACGAAGAGGGTGGGGATTGAGACGTCTGCCTAACCAGACCCTGGGATCTTGGAATCAACCAGCTCGGTCAGCGCCGCCCACGTCGACACGTGCGGCGTCCGCTTTCCGCGCCGGTAGTAGGACGCTGACGCTTAGAGAACTAGCCCGAGTCGCTATTGCGCGAGAGGTGTGGACCTAAGTCTCGAATCGGTGTGCGAGACGACCGGAATCGCTCTGCACGGGGTCGAAATGGGGGAGCGAGGGCCAGTTCGGGACTCCCGGGCCGCTGCTTCAGGCGACCCGCCGAAGCTCCGACCAGCCACTATCTGCTTCAAGAGGGCGTGGACCTAAGTTTCGAGTCGGTCCTCCGACACGACCTTCGCCCGCAAGTTCCCAGCTCAACGGCCAAAAACGGGCGTGGAGTAAGCCGCTCCTTCACCGACGCTGAACCGCTGTTGTCGAGAACACCCAGCTCAGGGGTGCGATCGGGGCGTGGGGGTTCGAGCCGGCGTAAGCGCGTTTCAAGCTGTTTGATCGCAGCGCATGCTCAGCGGCGGCCGGCTTGGAGGCTACCCGGCCGGGTGGTTCGGACAGTTGAACATCCACCGGATCCCGTACCGGTCGGAGCAGGTTCCCCAGTACGCGCCCCAGGGCATGTCCATGAGGCCGAACTGGTCGCTCCCGCCATCGGACAGGAGCTTGAACAGTCGCTCGGTCTCGGAGCGGTCCTCGAGCTCGAGGTTGATCGTCATCGAGTTGCCGAGGCGGCGCTCATGGCCGAGCGACTCGAGCATGTCGGTCCCCATGATGACGTGGCCCGCCAGGATCGGGAGCTCGACGTGCATGACCATCTCCTTCTCGGCCTCAGACAGCTCGGGCTGGCCGGGGGAGGGGGGTATGTCGCCCATCCGGGAGATCGGCGCGAGGAACTCGGTGCCGAACACCGACTTGTAGAAGTTGAACGCCTCCTCGGTGTTCCCCATGAAGTTGAGGTAGGTGCTGACTCGGGGCATCGGCTGTCCTTTCTGTCTCGTTGTGTCGTTGTTGACTCAGGCTGACGCCGTTGCCAGGAGTCCGTCGATCTGGCCGAGCGCCTGGGTCATCCCCTCGGCCATACCCATGCCGAGCATCATCTCCATCTGCGCGAGATCGACGAAGCGCGAGACCGCGGTCATCTTCGTGCGTGTCCCGATCGCCTCGAACGTCACGTATCCCGACATCGGCGGTATTTCGGGTGTCGGCTCGCCGTCGGGTCCAGCGAGGCCGTTCGCGAAGTCGATCCGGTTCGGCTTGTCGATCGCTTGCATCTGCCAGTAGCCACCGTGGGTCTCACCGTCGGGCCCGGTCATGTGATAACGGGACTCGCCGCCGACGACGAAGTCGTGGCGGGTGAAGGTGGCCGGCCACGACGGCGGCCCCCACCACCGCTCGAGCTTGTGCGGGTCCTCCCACACCGTCCACACCTGCTCGGGTGTGGCGTCGAACTCGGCGACGAGGGTCAGGGTGAGGTTCTCGGGGTCCTTGGTGGTGCTGATCACGGTCACGGCCGTTCTCCTTCATCGGCTGTTGCGAGGACGTCGGCAATTCGGTTGGCTCGGTCGATCCACAGCGCCTCGTACTGGTCGAGGAGCGCGATCGCTTTCGCAATCGTGGGGCCGTTGGCGTGCACGATCTGCTCCCTCCCGCGGCGCTCCTTGGTGACGAGCGTCGCCCGTTCCAGCACCGCGATGTGCTTTTGCACCGCGGTGAGGCTGATCGAGTAGTGCCGGGATAAGGCAGACACCGACTCGTCACTGCGGATCGCACGGCCGAGAATGTCCCTCCGGGTCATGTCGGCGAGCGCGTGGAAGGTCCGGTCGAACTCCGCTTCAGTCAGTGGTCTATCTACAACCATACGGTTGTAGATTAGCCATGCGGGATTGCCCGCGCAAGAGGCGACAAAGTCGCTTCCTCGCCCGACCTTCCTCTGACGCAGGAGAAGGAGACGACGTCGCACTAGCCGGATCGGCTAGTGCGCGGGGGTGTGGACCTAGGCTTCGAGTCGGTGGTTGAGACCCTCCGAATCGGCCTGGAGGTGGTCGAAATGGGGGTGCGGTGGCTATTTTGAGGCTCTTAGGCTGCGGGTTCAGGCGACCTGCCGAAGCTCTGACCAGCCACTATCTGCTTCAAGAGGGCGTGGAGTTAAGTTTCGAGTCGGTCCTCCGACACGCTCCAGGTCTACGCGCCTGCAGCGGCTCGTGCCGGGGGGGAGCTGACCCCCAGCTGTACGCCGTCCGGAAACACCAGAGTATTGGTTGGCGTTCAGGACGTGCTTGAGACCTGAAGACGGCGAACGATCTCGTCCAACTCGATTTCGCCGGAGGCTACGTCCATCACGAGTTGGAAGGCCTCCTCGTCGC
>Ga0224555_1004889_pt1 | contig 11837 bp, 21 predicted proteins | sample 714S23034metaG_FD_180687 | JGI IMG/M metagenome (GOLD analysis project Ga0224555, IMG submission 180687) | Peat soil microbial communities from Stordalen Mire, Sweden - 717 S2 30-34 | ecosystem: Environmental > Terrestrial > Soil > Wetlands > Peat | place: Sweden: Norrbotten County, Stordalen...
TGCCGCTCAGTATGCTTATTCTGGTGGTAGAATAGAAGCTCACTGTCTAGGTAACTCGCCACCCAAGAAGTTCATCTATAGATACGATATAAACTCTGCATATCCATCACAGATGAAGAATCTACCGTGTCTTATACATGGAGAGTGGGTATGGCACGATGGTCCTCCAATAACTGAGTTCTCTATAGTCCATCTAAGCTGGAATCTAGACTCCAGATTGTTCTATCCCTTCTTCTATAGAAAACGAGATGGATCAATCAGTTACCCTCAAACCGGAGAGGGATGGTACTGGTATCCAGAGTACCAGCTAGAGCAGAACATACATATTCACGAGTCCTGGTCTTATGTTACAGACTGTGACTGTAGACCAATGGGTTGGGTAGATGACATGTATAAGTTCAGGCTTGAACTAAAGGCCAGAGGATCAGCAGCAGAGAAGGCTCTCAAACTAGGAATGAATAGCTTCTATGGAAAATTTGTTCAGAAGGCCGGTTACCAAAGAGGAAGAAGAATTCCTGGCTATCATTCTCTTGCCTACGGTGGATATATTACTAGCTCAAATAGAGCCCAGTTATATAGAGCAGCTATCCAACACCCAACTGATGTTCTTATGTTTGCTACTGATGCCTTTTACTCCACCAGGAAGCACAACCTCCCCTGTTCGACAGCTCTAGGAGAGTGGGACTTTGCTAGATATGATCAGATAACTATAGCTCAGGCAGGAGTCTACTGGACTCTCAAGGATGGTATTTGGGGCGAGAAATACCGTGGTTTTGATGCCGAAAGTTTGAGTAGAGAAAGGGTTATAAAGGCATGGAAAACCAAGACAGATTATCAGGCTACACTGACGAGATTTATTGGTCTTGGTTCAGCCCTAAGTTCCACCAAATATTGGTCCAAATGGAGGACGTGGCAGACAGCGGACAGAAAGCTAGATATCTATCCAACTGGGAAAAGAAGCTCAATGGGGAACTTCGATTACTCCAGGGGATTGTACCCAACTCAGGCAGCATACAACTGGACACCGGACGAGATCTCATACAAGTACACCTTACCTTGGGGAGAAGTAACGGATGAGTGGAACTACGAAGCTCTAGATGGCATACCGTTCAGGATTATAGAAGAAGAACTGGAGGATTTGTGGGCCGAGTAAGGTGTATCTAATAACCGACCAGATGACTCAGCACCAGATAGCTCTCCAGTTCTGGAGTGAACTGTGGCCTTATCTCATGGTGCTAGTCATTATGATAGGTGTGCATGAAGTCTTATCCAAGTGGGAAAAGAATAGGAAGGCAGACAATGAGTGAAAAAGAAACTAACAAGGGCAGCGATGGCGGTACTGATACTGGGACTAGTACAGAAACGACCACTAATAAAGAAATTACTAACAGTGGTGTATCTGCTGCTGACCTCGCTTCTCTCCGTGATACTCTACTTGAGCAGCTTGAGACAATCAAGAAAACGAAAGAGAGTCCAGAGAAAGATACGGAAGTTGGGAAACTCAACCAGAGAATCGACAAGCTCACAGATGCACTAGTAGATTTTGGAAAGGGGATCACAGATGAGATTAGGGGTAAGAAATCTGAGGATAAAAATGGAGGATCAGATACAAGCATGGTTGTCACTACTCCCGGCAAAGGACGAGGACAAGAAGCTAGTGGACAAGCTAGCGAAGAAGGACAATCGGCGGTTGGACGAGGATTCTGGAGAAGGGTATTAGGATGATCTATGGGTCTCTTTGACGACCTAAAAGAGGGTGCATTTCCAGACGACGGACTAGATGATCTAGCCGAATCTGGCCTAGACCTAAAAGACCTAGAAGCAGCAGAAATAAAGGTGAGTGAAAATGGTTCAGGAACAGGAGCAATCTCTACAGGAGAAACCCCAAAAAGACGAGGACGTAAACCATATCCTAGGGACGAGTATGGAAATATTATTAGGCCAGATGGCTCTACTGGTGGTAAAGGTGGAGGATCACCTAAATCGGGCGGCAAGCCTACTCTTTCCAACAGACCCGCCCGAAAGAAGGAGATAGTATCTACACTCGTAGATATTAACCCCCTCATTTGTCAGGGTATGTGCTTACTCACTAGCGTACCAGTACAGTATGCTATGGGTATCCACATGGATAAGGACTCACCAGACTTTGGTAAGGTCTTTATCACGGACATAGGTAGAATGTTGATCCTGCCTGACAACCTGATAGATGTATATGGTGAGGCTGGTTCACGATTTGCTGAGACTCCACTAGGCATTAAACTATCGGCCAACATGGGTGGTATAGCACCCTACTTGTTTGTAGTCATGGCTCTAATCTCTACTGGTATGTGGGGAGCTAATGTATTTAGAGCTAAGGCTCAGCTTAAGCCAGTGGTTGAGCAGATGAAGAAGCACCAGCAGATGAGTGCTACAGAGCAGCAACAGCGTAACGAGGACATATTCGCACCTAGTTAAGGAGAAGTGATGGATCTAGATTATACTTATGAGAGTTACCACCATATAGATAGTACAGAGGATGCTGTGCCAGAACATATCAGAAATATGTTTACTATTGATCCTTCTGTTATACAGATAGTACAACTAGATGAAGAGTCTTGTCGAACATGGAACAGGAGTCATAATGAACGCTGAAAACTATAAGACTTTTGCTATTGTCATGGCTAGCCTAGGCATAGTCATGCTAGCTACAGGGCTGATGATTTTCTTTATCTACCCTAAGATGATGACTTCTGGTGCTGGTGGTCCTCAGGGTGGGTTGGAAGTAACTACCACAGAAGGACAGATACAAGATGATACGTTTAGACCAGATGAGGAAGCAACCGGGACTGATTCCTGATCCTAGAATAGTGGTCAACTACCGCCTAATAACAAAGATACTGGTGAGTGGTTGTCCTCTCTGTGGCAATACAGATAGACGCAACTTTTACACCAAGAGAGCGGAGAGTAGGATGCCATTCTTTATCAAGTGTAAGTCATGTAACAAAGCGTGGTCGCTATGAACAAGATTATCTGTGGTAAAGAAAGACCAAGTGGTAGATTGTTTCGGAACTGGCCTATGGGTTTATACTGTACCAAACAACCAGAACATACAGGAGAGCACAGAAATACTGCCAGAGTTGACGGTGTAGAATATGCTTGGGAGGAATCAGACTATGCTCTCGACTAACGTACCCGCTAGCAACTACTGTCCTGGCTGTAAGAAAAGCTGGTTAGATGGCATGTACCACTGTGGCATGTGTCACAAGTCTTTTGCCAACCAGTCTGATCTAATTTCACACTGGGATGAGCACGGATTATGTAGGAAGGATAAGGGATGAGAATTGAGTTCAGAACTATCAATCCAAATGTCAAAATTGTGTGGGGTGATAAGGGCGATCATACTTATGCAGCACTAGAGACTGGCGGCCAAAATTCTGGCTTTGGATTCATTCACATCAAGCAGTTTCCAGGCCATATAGTCTTTGACTCCCTTGAGGAAGTACGAGAAGTAGCTGGTGCCCTAGCTCTAGCTTTATTTGAGAGAGCAGAACGACAAGGAAAGTGGGATAAGTTGACGAGAAAAGAGAATGATGACTGAGTGCCTATACCCCTAGCACCGAACGATAGATATGCCTGTATCGGCAAGACAGGTTCAGGTAAGACATCATTCGCCACAGTCCTGGCCACCACCCTTATCCCAGTAGATGAGGGTGAGTGGCAGGCATGGTGGATAGATACTAAAGGTGATCCAAAAGACATCAAACGACTCAAAGACTGGGGGTTTCTCCATGTTAATGCGTATAAGCGTGATGTCCCCAAACATATCAAGCGTCATAACCGAATCTATTTCCCTGTCAGAGAGCGAGACGGTGGGCCTTCTATCATTACTCAGTCCCAGCAGATCATTGCCGATGCTCTCAGACGAAAGAAAGTTCTGCTCATTATTGATGAGTATACTCACGTCGTCGTTAACAGTCGCTCTCCGGGTAAACATCTCGGTAATGCCTTTAGAACAGGCAGGGGTTTAAATGTCGGAATCATAGGTTGTACACAGGAGCCTGTCTACGTACCTAGACAGTTACTTTCGCAAGCTGGACACCTATTCTTATTTGAAGTCACTTACCCACCCGACCTCAAATATCTTACCAATCTATACACTGAATATGTACAACCTCTGGAAACCTATAACCACCAACATGGATTCCATACCAAGCATATCGATGGACCAAGTAAGTGGAGATATTATGAGAACCAGCAACAGTGGTGGGACGACATAGTTGTGCCTCTACAGAAGGTTGCTGATTCTGAGAAAAGCGGCTAGAGCACCGGCCAGGGGTGATAGACTACAGTCAGGGAAAACGAACACCCTCCCCTAAAGGTGTCACCCGCAACCCTAATAGCTATTAGAGCACAGAAAGGTAATGGATGATTTGTGGATGGTCACATCCGTGTATCGCTAGGTAACATAGCAGTTATTACTCTTGTTGCCGTTCTAGGGGTAGGGATTACCCTTATCGTCTTGAATTATTTTGCAGACAAGGATGTCCCTGGTGTCTCCCATCTGTCTGTAGGTGGGCTACACTACCTTAATGGAAAGGTAGCAGCATAATGGCTAGTAGATCAAATCAAGGTACAGGGCAGGTAGGTACTCAGGGACCATCTGCTTCTCCTATGCAAGCAAGGGCCGCTGCTAACCGCATGTTCTTGCAGTATGCTCCTAAGGTTCCGTTGCCAGTAGTTCAGGCTACTTTAGCAGCTGGAGCTACAGGTGGAGCTAACTCAATCTACACCTTCTCCGAGCTTATTCCTGCTATTCCAGTTTGGGCAACCGACTTCTTGTTCTTCAACTACTTGAATGTCGCAGTTGTTGCTCCTACTGCTGGCAGTTTTGTTGTCTCTCCATTTGCCCCCGAGTGTTTCCTTTCTAGTCAGTTGACTCTTGCTGGTTCCCCACCGTGGAACCTTATGGAACATACACCTTGGGCTCTTGACTGGAAAAGACATCGTATTGGTTGGGACCCGGCAACTATTGGAGCAGGAGCAGGAACTATTCCCTCAGTTGGAGCACTTGTTGCCCCATTTGATAATATCCTTGACCTTGGTCCAGTAGTTACTAACTCTCCTGGTCCTACTAACTATCCTGTTGACCCGGGAGCTACTGTTACTAATGGTACTGGTTCCCCTGCCACTTATACTCACTTGTGGAGATGGGTGGATAGGATCAGGCTACAGAGGAATCCTAGCCTTCTGGCTGGTTGTGTTCCTCTTGGTGACCCTGAGAATAGGCCCAGGATTAAGTTGCAGTTGAATCCACTTTTCGGTTTGGCTGGTTCTTCTCAACCGCAGAATACTCCTTATGTTAATGCGTCTGCGAATACTACAGCTTCGGTAGCTACTAACCCAGCTATTACTAACTTGATTATTCGTGCCGCTCGACTGGATGTTCTGCCTAGTGGTGTGTCTATTCCTACCCCACAGGTAGGCATGGGCATCACAGTTAATAACTATCAGGTGACCATTTCTACTAAGGGTCAGATTCAGCAGTACCTTCACCAACAGTCTATGCTCTATACAGCTATTGAGCACATCACTGTTAGTGCTGGTATTGGCTGTGAGTCTGACTACTTTGGTTTGTGGCTCACTCAGGAGCAACGGTCTAACCGTTGGGAATATGATGCTCAGCAGTCAACTTATCAAGCTTACTTCGAGAACTTCTGGGAGAGGTATCAGAGGTATCCTGAGTTGGGCTGGCTGTCAGCAGACTTTGATCGTGGAGAATACCCACCACTTCCTGCTCTGACTCCTTATGATGCTTTTATGACTCCTGACTTTGGTTATGCTCAGATGTTTGGTGTAGTTCCTACTCCTAACATGACTACAGCTAACCGGATTCCCACCTCCGCTACTCTTACTGATGCTTACGAGCAGATTTATGAGTTCGGCCTTGTCAACGTACCTTACTAAGGAGGAATAGATGGGACCAAATGTTTCAGCTAGTTCTGTCCCTTGGTTGGTAGGGGGATTCGTCTTTGCTCTGCTACTTCTTTTGGGTAGCGTTATTGTCGTCGGACACAAGCTCTAGGAGTATGAATGAAAACGATTGTCTGGGTTTTGATCCTTGGTATCGGGGGCTTGTTCCTCTACAACCATTTCGTTAAGAAGTAGCCATGCTAGGCGGCGCAGTTATGGTGGCAGTATCCATATTTGGTTTATATGGTGCCGCCACCGGCCGTCTTGCAGCTATGTTAGCAGCTATTCTAGCACCTAGTCTTTTAAGTCAGACTGAACAGTCTAAACTTAGGGCTAACCTAGGTGTTAACTATCCTACCCAGCAGGCTTGTGAACTAGTTAATGGAAAGGGTAACTGTATGTCAGCTACCGATCCTAAGACTGGTAAGACTGTGTGGGGCGTCAACCCTCTAAAAGCAGCACCGAGCGTATAATGCAGGGATTTATACTGCTAGAGATAATCATCCTATGGGCACTCAGACTCCACAATGAGGGTACCTGGAAGAAGTTCTTTGGTGCCATGGCTGGTACTTATTCTCTGAATTATGCTAATCAAGCGGTGACTCTATGACACTACTAGCTACTACAGGAGAAGCTGTCAGCGGTGCCCCATCAGAAACTACAGTTCTGCCTAAGTGGTGGACAGAGTATTCAGGTATTATCTTCCTTGGATTTGCCATACTAGCTTACTCCATCGGAGGTACTAGGTTCGGTTTACCTATGGCTTTATTCTTAGCTATAGCTATTATCTATTCTGCTAACATAGCAATCGTTAAACCTACAACATCTTAAGGAGTTTTTATGGGCGAACAGATCGTAGCTGCCCTTGTAACGGGCATAGTCATTATCGGCGTCATAGCTGTCATCTATCAGTTGAATACTGCTAGTGGAGTTAAGGGTGCCAAGGCTGGTGCAGGAGTAGCTAGTGATGTCACTGGTGTCTCCAATAACGTCATCACGTCTATCTTTAAATGAAAGGATAGCTAGTGGCTAATGCTATCCTAGACACTGAGGCATTTCCTGAGACACTAGGTATCCCTGGTAATGTCTATAGGCAAGATCCTATTAATAACAGGTGGAAGGCATCGTCCTTACATGATGGTGTTGTTTCTATCATTAAGCCTAACTACGCTGGTCTAGGTTCTATGGCTCGTTATGATTGGAATAAGCCTCGTACTGGATCACAACCTCCTGCCAACTATCCTCTACACATGCCTAGGTGGAATAATCTCGTGGCTACTAGCAACTGGGCAGGAAGAAATATCCCCTCTGGTCAACTTGGTGCATATCTAGTTCCTGTTAAGACTTACGGTCGCTCTATGGAGTTTGCTCCTGGCGGCGTCGCAAGTCTGAAAGGTTAAGGTGATCTATGGCTAATGGAGAAGTTAGACCTCCTGCTGTTAGACCACAAGGGCCAGCACAATCTAGTGCTGGAGGATTTGGAGTATGGGCTAGAAGTCACGTACCTTTTCTAATCGTGGCTCTATTAGTTGTAGGCATAGGTGGGTATCTTTGGTACAAGCACGAGAAGAACAAGACGACAGCAGCTACCACAGCAGCTACCACTACTGGTACTGATTTATTGACAGCTACCGAGAGTGGAGACTTGGATACTATGGCTAGTAATACTACAGCCGAAGTCCAAGCTATTAACCAGTTGTATGGTGCTCTTGTTTCTACTACTCCTGTAGCTCCATCTACTACGGTACCAGTTGCACCTAGTTCACCAACATCACCTACTAGTCCTAATCCTCCTTCTACTAATACTGGTCCCCCTAGTCCACCGGTAATAGGTGGTGGACCACCCGCTACTCCACCTGCTCCGGTAACTACAACAACTACCCAACCCGGATATTTTAATGCTGCTACAGCAGCAGCTACTATGACTAGTGCTCCACAAGGAGTACCAGCTGGACTAGGTAGAGTAACTCCACCTACTAGTGCTGTTAAAACAGCAGGTACAGTAACTACAGGCCCGTCAATCTTTACGGCTACTCAAGCTGCTAAGACCGAAGTACCAGCTACAAAGCCAGTAACTAAGCCTACTAAGGCAGCACCAAAGCAGACCTATACTAATGCTCAGGAGTTGACGGCCTTATGAGAACTAACAAGCTATCTCTAAGACAACCTGAGCAAGAACTACAGTACAATGAGATGGGAGAACCTCTCCCTACTATTCAAGCTGCTCATCATATCCGTCCCCACGGATACCCTATAGCTATTGGTATGCACGGAGGTTATCAGCCTCCAGTAACTCATACTCTAGCAGTTAGGGAGAAAGATGTAATCACTCAACCATTGGATGTTGAGAATAAGACAGCAGCTAAGTCAGCAGCATATTATGGTAAGCAAAACTACTGGCACCAGGACAGATTAGCTTATCTAGTTCCTGGTACAGCAGCTAGTACAGGACCAATCACCAACTAATGGCTATTACGTCAGATTCTACAACTAGCTCACCAGGACAAGTATCTGGTAACGAATCTGATACTACTGACACGTCTGGTGAAACGTATGCATCAGATCTACCATCATGGGAGACTACTGATCTTACAAGTTTAGCTCAAGAAGGTAAACTTTACGGTATTGATCCTTATGTTATAGGAGCACTCACTCAGGCCGAAGAACGTGGTGTAGGTGGTTTTATTAACGCCGAACACTATGGAGGTTTCTTCGGCCTGAGTGATGTTGCTTCTTATCCTGGTGGTAGTCCTAGTGCTGCTTTACTACAAGACACTAGCTCACCATCTTTTGAGCAACAAGCTGAGATAACAGCAAGTCAGATTGCTTATAATGAAAAGACTACTAGTGATCTTTATGCTGCTGTAGCTAAGTCATGGGGTGGAGACGCAAGCTATCTACCTGATTATGGGATACCTAATACCAGCAACTCAGGACTGACGTTTCCCACTAATGTTGGTTATGGACCGCCAGTTGTTACTGGTGGGAAAACTACTAGTCCTGATACTACTAATACAGGACCACAATCTTTTGGTGCGGCTAGTACCCTAGGAAAGATACTTATACAACTAGACTTAATTCTTAATCCTCAACACTCTATCCAGGCACCAGGAACATTAGAGAGTATTCTAACTCTCGGTGCTGCTGATGCTGCTTACGGTATTAGTGACGTAGCTATGATCGTAGCTACAGTCATATTCCGTGGCTTCTTTGTCCTTGGTTTTCTGGCCCTACTTTGGACCGGAATACAAGATATTACTGAGAAGCGGGCTGGTAGAGTAGCTGGTGGGATTGCTGCTCCTATCAAGGGAGTAGCTGGTATCATTGGTAGTGGTACTGATAGATATGGTACTCCTATCCAGAGAGCCAGAGAAGAAAGACTCCGTGGTGCTGCTGCTATACAGGCTCAAGGTGTAGCTGCCAGAAGTACTATTGCAGAATCTAGGGCGGCTACAACTAGATCAGTTGAAACCAGAAAGACTCGTAGACAGACTAGACAGCTTGCAGAACTAGGACGTAAGGCAGAACTAGAAGCTGAACGTCAGAGACTAGCTGCTATTCGTGCATCTGTAGCTCAGAGAAGTGTGGCTGTTAAAGAGTCTCGTGAGGCTAGGATAGGTGGATTGCTTAATCTTCGTAACCCGGAACTGCCAGAATAATCATGGGCGTTCTCGTACCTGTCGATAGTTATGATCCCAAAGCTAACGTCCAGGTTCCTATAAATCAGGACTTAGAAAATAGCATCATTAACACTGATACTGTTAATGCTGTATTGCTATGTGAGGATACCAGCTTCGGCTCGTCGAGAACTTATGAACTGTTAGCGGGGGCAGCTATTCCCTGGGAGCATAAAACGTGCTTCGCTATACTAGCTGCTCCCACTACAGTAGTACAGTTGTGGGTAACTACAGTCTCATTCTACTTCCCTGGTATTATTAACGTACTCAACGTTAACACCATCGTTAATCCTGCCCCACCACCAGTAGTAGAACACTTACTAGCTACAGTACCTAATGGCACTCTCACAGCTACAGTTACTATACCAGATACCATCTTTACTCTCAAGATAGTAGCCCCACCAGTAGCTAACAATACCTGTACTATTACAGGCACAACTACGGGCTATAAGTATCCAGTTAAAGAAGTACTCGGTGGATACGAGTGGTGGGCAGATATAACCGAACCAGTTGATCCTCAGGTTAATATTACCTTCTCTGCTCTAGGGGTTGGTCCCTGGTATATCATAGGTGATCTATCTACCAGGATGGCCGCTACACAAGACTTTGCTGATGGTATTGTTGGTCAGATAGCGCCAGGTTCTGCTATCCAGTTAGGTGCTAGAGATGTTAATAATCTTATAGCTGCTCTGAGGATTACTTCCTATGGCTCTTTAGAGGTAGCTACTTGTGCATCTAATGTACCAACCTACGGACAAGTAAATGTTGGAGTAACAGCTACACAAATAGCAGTAGGTAGGGCTGGTCGTACAGGACTCACAATCCATAACGTCTCTACCTCTAGCGAAATAGCTTATATTGGAGATAGTTCTGTAACTGATGTTACTGGTTATGCACTTGAACCTGGACACTCTATTACCGTAGCGTCCCCCATTTCTTTCTACAGCATCACTTCTACTGGAACAGCATCACTCAGTTATGAGGACGAATAATGGCTAAACAAACATCAGATGGTGGGGGCACACCGATCAGCGGAGGCAGTGGTCTGCTCGCTTTCTCTCAGTTCGCACCTGGGACTGCTCGGATATACACACAGTCCGGCGGTGGCAGCGGACTCGTACCCGTTGACTCGACTAACCCTGATCTCAGTATCCAATGGATTACCCCATCCTCCGGCAATGTGCTCGTGCAGCTGAACGGAACGGCGGAATCAGGAACGGGCACTCACTCTTATTGGGGTCTCGCGGCTCACGATACGGGATACCAAATAGGCTACTCGGTCACGATATTAGGCCCGGGCCAGGAGGGATCTCCTGTCGCTTCTATCCTGTTGCTCGGCGGGACCCCGGGAGTCGTCAACTACGTCGATTGGGCCTGGCAGTGTACTTTTGGCGCCATGTACCTAAGCTGTCAAGGGGTGCAAGGCCCCCCAAGCGGCATCAATACCGGACCCGCCACCATGCTCGTGTGGGCGGCGCCGTAGTTCGTTAAGATCTAGTCTTAGAAAAAGGAACGATGATGTTTGGTACAGATTCAGAAGCATTTCCTATAGCTAGTACGATCAAACCCTACGGTCATTCCTCAGTACATGGATTCTATCCTACTATCTGGTCACCTACACAAGTAAAGGAACTACACTCTAAACTAGGTATCGAATATGCAGTAGCTATCTGTGTCCCACCACAGAAGTTTCCTTGGGCTCAGACTGTAGAAAATACCCTCAGAGAGATGGTACAAGCTGTGATCAAGTGGGGATATCCTAAGCGTTGCCCACTAGTCTTAGACATAGAAGAACATACTACTGAGATGCAGTTCGGAACCAATATAGTTTCTGTGATAGGATTCTGGCAAAGTCTCTGCAACTCATATGGATACTTCCCTAAGATATATGGCTCTGGTGAGATCATGGCTAGGTGTCAGATCAGAGAAGGATGGCTAGCAGAATGGCCCAATGCCTTACCACCGACAACTCCCATTCTACCTCAAGCTTTATGGGCATGGCAGTTCGTAGGAGACTATAGGCTGTCTGTTACTGATTTTATAGATCTAGATGTATTCTCACCACTTGGCCCCTTCCTTGATATCGTCAACTGGAAGTCTACTTCTCCTGCCCCTCCCCCTGTTAAGGAGTATGAGGTAACTGTCACTGGTCCAGACGGATTCAAGATAAGTGGTAAGATAACGTGAGCGTAACTAGAGGCTTAGGCCGAG
>Ga0224555_1004892_pt1 | contig 11833 bp, 10 predicted proteins | sample 714S23034metaG_FD_180687 | JGI IMG/M metagenome (GOLD analysis project Ga0224555, IMG submission 180687) | Peat soil microbial communities from Stordalen Mire, Sweden - 717 S2 30-34 | ecosystem: Environmental > Terrestrial > Soil > Wetlands > Peat | place: Sweden: Norrbotten County, Stordalen...
TCATGGCCTCTACTTGATTCCCACCGCCGAGGTCCCCGTCACCAACCTCTTCCGCGACGAGACCCTCGACGAGTCCCAGCTCACCATCAGCTTCTGCGCCTACACTCCCTGCTTCCGCTCCGAGGCCGGCAGCTACGGCAAGGACGTCCGCGGCATGATCCGCCAGCACCAGTTCCAGAAGGTCGAACTGGTCAAATTCACCAAACCTGAGGACTCCGACGCCGAGCACGAGCGCCTCACCCGCGACGCCGAGCGCGTCCTCGAGGCTCTCGGCCTGCCCTACCGCCGCATGCTCCTCTGCACCGGCGACATGGGCTTCTCCTCCGCCAAAACCTACGACCTCGAAGTCTGGCTCCCCGGCCAGGGCCTCTACCGCGAGATATCCTCCTGCTCCAACTTCGAAGCCTTCCAGGCCCGTCGTGCCAATATCCGCTACGAGGGCCAGGAGGCACGACGAAAACTCCTCAAGTTGCCGAAGCCGTTCGTTCACACCCTCAACGGCAGCGGCCTCGCCGTCGGACGCACCTACCTCGCCATCCTCGAGAACTACCAGCAACCCGACGGCACCGTTCGCATCCCCTCGGCCCTCGTCCCCTACATGAACAACCAAACCCTCATCACCAAACGCGTCTAGCAACCCCACCACTCTCAATACGTCGTCATTCTGACTCGAAGAGTCAGAATCTCCGTATCTGCTCTATGCCGTGCTCCATTCGTGACTGTTCCATCGCTACGCGTGGGGTTAATTCGCTATAGGCACCTTGTCCGCAGACTCGACAACCACCGTTTCAACCTGAACCTTCTCCGGCTTCAGCAGAAGCCCCGTCGCCTGTTTCAGCGCTACGTCGAGCGAGGGAAGAGCGCTGTCGGCGTCGATCTTGGGCTCATAGCTAAACCCGATGTCGTAGCTGCCGCTGATGCCAGTCTGATCGACGACGGGGAAGCCCGCCGCGGAGGTAAGGTACTTGGCCAGTTGCGGCATGGACCAGTTGACTCCGCGCATCTCGCCGGACCCAACGTGGATGCGAAAGCCGGGGAAGTGATCTCCCTTGGTGGCCGTCAGGTGCGCGCCTCCTTCCGCGACGACAAGAGCATATCCACGACTCAAGCGCGTTTCGCTGTGCGCCACCAGGTGGAAGCGCTGCTGCAGCAGATCCTGCAGCCGAGGCTTGAGCTCGTCGCGGGTGAGAGCTACACCGTCCTCGGGCTTGGCAGCAACATCGTAGAGATTGGTTTCCAGCCAGCCGAGCTTGCTCACAATCTGGCTGTCGTCGATGCCGTAAGCGAGTTGGATAAGCAGCGCGAGCGATACGTGAGTTGCGCTGAATCGGCCTGTGCCCGGAGCACTCCAGCTGCCGCTCTTCGGGTCGGCCTCGGGCGGTGCGGGCTTTACGGTGGCGACTTCAAAGGCGGCCCGCGGGGTCTGCGCGGTTGCAGGAATAAACGAGAGCAGCAGAGAGGACAGCAAAAGATTTGTCATTCTGAGCGCAGCGAACGGGGTCCCCGGCCAGCTCGCTGGCTGGGGCTGGAAGAATCCCCGTATTTCGCATTTGCTTCTAGGTTGCTGTGGTCTCATGGTTTGATTTCATCCTACGTACTTCCCCGCTTCACGGATTGGCAGCGGGCTGGTAGCCCGAGGCTTTAGCCTCGGGTTTCTCGCGGGCTGGCGCCTGCGCTCTGAGCGCAAAGCCGAAGCATGTCGCCCGCGGCAGCGGGTCAAGATGAACTGAATGGCTGACCTTGCTCAAAAGTAGTCATTGCGGGCAGTTCGAAGGATATCCTAGAATCATCCCGGCTAATGCAGTCTAGCCAGTCCGCGAAGAGCCCACTATGCGTCTCGGCAAGCTGACCCTGTTCTCGTGTGCCGCGGTCCTAACCTTGCCCATGCTCGGCGCAGGGCAACAGCCGTCCTCCGCCACGCCCACCATCAAGGTCTACTCCCGCGAAACCATCGTCGACGTGCTCGTCACGGACGCCAGCGGAGCTCCCGTCCGCGGCCTCAAACGATCCGACTTCACCGTCGAAGAAAATGGCAAGCCGCAGGCCATCCGCAGCTTCGCGGAATTCGACCAGGCCCCTCCGCCGCCCGAACCTGCGCCCGAACTCGCTGCCAACGAATTCACCAATAACCGGCCATTGCCCGAGACCGGCCCCGTCAACATCCTCCTGCTCGACACGCTCAACTCCCAGCAGCCCAGCGACGTCGTCCACGAACAGCAAGCGGTGATGGACTACCTCGGCAAGATGCGCCCGGGCACCCAGATAGCCATCTTTCTGCTCTCCCCCAGCGGCCTGCACACGCTGCAGCCCTTCACCTCCGAGGCATCCCTGCTGCGCCGCGCCGTCCAAACCCAAATGTTCGAGTTCGGCACCGACATTGAAAAGTGGACGCGAGACTGGTATACGGTCGATGCGATCGATCAGCTCGCAGCCTACGTCTCCAGGATCAAAGGCCGCAAGAACCTCCTTTGGTTTACTCCTGGCATGCCGATCCCGCTCGTCCGCGATGGAGGCTACAGTTGGAGCGATCCAACTGTGGGCGGTGGCTGGACCGCGCCCGACATGGGCGTGGTCTACAGGCTGATGGATGCCTATGAACTGCTCACCGCCGAACAGATCGCCGTCTACCCGGTCGACCCTCGCGGCGTCGGCGGTCTCGGCATGGCCACCATGAAGGCCGAGGCCGTGGCCGAGGATCTCGGCGGCGTGGCCTACTACAACACCAACGATCTCGGCTCGGCCATCGCCAGCGCCATCGACCATGGCTCCCACTTCTACACGCTTTCCTATTTCCCTCCGCAAAAGAAGGACGACGGCCACTTCCACACCATCCGCGTCGCCGTCGACCTTCCCGGCCTACGCCTGGTCTACCGCAAGGGATACAACGCGGAGCTGCCTCAGCTGCGCCTGCCGACCTCCGGCCCATCCCTTATGAAGGCCTCGCTCGAAGCCAAGCTGCCCAACGCCACCCAGTTGCTGTTTGACGTTCAGGTAGAGCCCGGCACACGCCCCGTTGGCCCTCCCGATCCTCCGGTTCAGGGCTCGCTCGCCCACAAGTACCGGAATGCTCCCCTCACCCGCTTCGGCCTCCTCTACACCCTCGAAGCCAACCAGCTCGCCTTTGCCGACGGCCCCGGCGGAACCCACAACGGTTCCCTCGAATTCGACATTGCCGCCTACAACAACCACCGCAAACTCGTCACCACCCTCAAGCAGACTACCAAGCTGCCCCTCGACGCCGACCAGGACCCGCAGTATCTCGATCAGCCCTTCCAGTTCTCCCAGCAACTCGACCTTCCCTCGGGATCGATCTATCTCCGTGTCGGCATCCTCGACCGCACCTCCAACAAAGTCGGCACCCTGGAAATCCCTCTCACGGTCCCCAGGAATGGAGCAGCCCGTCGCGGTCTGGTTATCGAGAAGCCCTCGGAAAACTAGCGAACGCAGAAACGGGATTGCGGCAAGCTCACCCCCCGGAAATGCGCCGACCCGAACTCGCTCAAAACCCGACTTCTCAAGCACTACCGCGAGTCAGTTTGCAGTGGGAGTCTTTTCCACGTGATCCACTACCAGTTGCTCCGTTTTGGCTTTGCCCAACTCCAGCTTGAGGCCTAGTTTCTGCACCGAGGCAAAGATCGCCGGATCGAGCTCCTCGCCAGGCTGCGGCGGGGAGATGAGTGCCAGCATATCCGGCGAGATCTGACCCTTCCGGGTAGTAACGATCCCACTGCCGGCGGCAGCTCGTAAGAAAATCAAGCCCGGCGACAGGGATGAGTTAACGGCGACCTCATAGGTGCCTTTCAGTCCGGTCTGATCGACCACCGTCTGCCAGTCGCCCCGATACTCGTGCATGTCCGAAGCAGATTTGCCGCGACTGTCACCTGCATTCAGGATATTCGTTAGCAGGTCGGCGAACCCCGCCATCGTCATGCTTGCTTTCAGCGTAGAACCTTCGTGGCCGTTCCAGTAGATGTAGACCGGTCCATCCTTGGTGCCGACTACGCGGTCATACTGGGCGACAGGTGTGCCCCAGGCTGGTGGTACAATGGTGGCGGACTCCACCAGCTTGGGTCCCCCTTTGGCGACCACCAGTGCCATCACCTGCTGGCTCTTGCTCTCGCGGTGGGCTACCAGCCCAAAGCGGTCTTCCAGCAACGCCTGCAACATCGCCGGAGCGTCGGCTTTGGACGCGCCGGCGGGCATTGTGGCTACGATGTCGTAAGGATCTCCGTCGTCCGCGAGCCACTCCGGCCATTTCACCTGCATGGAGTTCACGCCGTAGGCGTAAAGGATCAGGTTTCGAAGCGACATGTACCTGAACTCCGCCCGCGATCCCGCGAAGGAAACTCCAATCTTGCGAGCCATGACCTGCTTCAAGTCAACCGGAAAATGTGCTGATGATGGCTCGATCGTCGCTGTGTCGAAAGAGAGGTTGCTAAGCGGTACCTGTGCATTCGTCGACGCAAAGGCTGCACTTGCGGCAACGAAAATGCCAACTACAAAGGCAACGCCAGAACGGTTTCGCACGTTGTTACCTCAACTGCTCTATGCGGATCAGTCTAGTCCCTTGGTCAACCTCCCGAAATACGGGGTGATGATTATCCAGTTAGCCCCGGTGACCGGCATTGGCGCGCTGAAGGCGCGATCTATCGTAGCCTGGGGCAACGCCCCAGGTGCCGAACAACCGAGGATTCGGCGGGCTGAAGGCCCGCGCTAAATCCGCGTAGAGCTATCCACAAGCCCCCCTGAGCTAACTGGATGATCATCTACGGGGCTTTCGCCAAGCTCACCGCCCCGGAAACGCGCCGACCCGAACTCGCTCAAAACGAGACTTTACAGGCTGTTGCCCTATGGCAGCAGACACGCACCGGCCAAACGCAACCCGCCCGGCCGTTGACTGGGACAAACTCGAAGGCCCGGCCCTAAGCGAACTAACACCTCGGTTGTATCTGCTGACGCGTTGGAGGGATTATCTGCGGTTGCTTGTGGACTGTACGCTTCGATTTTCTTGGGTCCGCGCGCGGGGGCACTTCTTCGAGGGGGTCGCACCCGGAGTCCGCGTGCGGAAAGATCGTCAAGCAGTTGGCTTTTGCGGATCACAACCCATTTGCCATCGGGGCGCCATTCACCTGCTGGAACCAGCGGAAGGTGGTCTAATGGATGGCACGAGGTTCAACTTACCGATGACTGAAACGGAAATTCCCGACTACTACGAATTCCTGGAGATCAGCCCTCAGGCTACTCAAGAGACGATTCATCGTGTCTACCGGTATCTGGCGACTCGGTATCATCCTGACAGCGCGGGGACGGGCGACCTGGATAAGTTCGCCCAATTATCGGCGATCTACAAGGTTCTCTCGGACCCTGCTCGAAGAGCGGAATACAATGCCCAGCGAGCGACGCATCCGGCTGCGGCTCAAGACCCGCTGTCGACCACAATTGACTTCATGGACCAGGTGGAGGGTGACCAAAACCGCCGGCTCGCGGTTCTTGCCATCCTCTATTACCGTCGGCGCATGTATCCCAGTGACCCGGAAGTGTCTCTCCCCGAAATCGAGCGCCGCATGGGGTTCCCACGCGATTATCTCGACTTTACCACCTGGTATCTGACGAAAAAGAGGTTCATCACCAGGGCGGATAACTCGGATTTCACCCTGACGGTGGAAGGCGTTGACTTCATTGAGACGCAGCGCGCAACCGTGCCGCTGCTCGATCGGCTCCTTACCACCGGAAGTCACACCGGCGATAAGGACGCACGCAACCAACTGCCTGCCTGGCTGCCCCCTCCGCATAGCCCCAGCGACTTGGACCTTCCGGCCGTAGTTTAGCCCCGCATCTTTCCTGCTCGTCACCCTGAGCGGATCGCGCCCGCTGTCGCCCAAACGCTTCAGAGGACGCTGAGAAACTCTGCTCCGTGCGCTTTTCGGAGTAGCAGCGGGCTTTAGCCCGCGGTAAGTCGCACATAAACCGACGGGCTTTAGCCCCGGGCCCGCTCTCCGCGTCCCGCCCGCAACCACTCCCGTCCACTCGCGTCATTCTGACTCGCAGAGTCAGAATCCCCGTATTTGCTTCTCGCTTGTCATTCTGAGCGCAGCGAAGAATCCCCGCATTCCGCCCGTGCCGCCGCAGCGTCCCGTGGGTGCCCCGTCCTAGCTCCGCTAGGGCGGGATCGTGCCGCCACCGAATCCTCGAAGACAAGTGACTGCGAACACATCGGGAATCGGCTCGCCTTATTAGAATTTGAATAAAAGGAACTACAGGAGTGCGGCCTCGTGTCTGGCCCTGTCGTTATGCGGGGAGTAATTCGGCAACTCATTGATTCCAGCTATACTTCCATTTTAAGCCTCCTGGAATCAGCGAGCTACAAAGAGACCAAGAAACTAGTCGCTGTGTTTTGTTGATCATAGGGATTTCGATAGGGGGTGGGGGGTGGGGTACAGTAAGGAAGGGGAACACGCGGTGCGCAACCTTCTCAACAGCTACTTCTGGTGGTCCTACGAGCGCGGCAGCTTTCACTTTGACGTGCTGGTGACGCTGATCCTCCTCTTCCTCTTCCTCTCGCCCCGCGTCATCGACTTCAAAGACCGCCCTGTCGAAACCGTCGCCCTCCAATCCACAGAGGTGCTGGTCAAGGAAGCCGGCGAGGTCAACGGCGACGCCCAGTTCGTCTACCAGATCCGTGCCGACATGCCGGGCGGCCCGCAGGTCACCCAGACCGAGCCGGAACGCCGCGACGCCATCCTGCGCGTGGTCGAGCCCATCTCCGGAGCCGTCACCATCCAGCACGATGAGCCCGTTCTCGATTCCCACGGCAAGGTCGTCGCGTATAACGCCTGGGTGGTGCGCTGATGCGGCTCGCCCCGCCGCCACCGCGTCTAAGCCTCAGGAGCGCACCCGCCTTGTCAAAGCCGGATTGGAAACTTCGCCGCGTCGCCCAACTCGCCGTCACCGCCTCGGTCCTTGCGGCCGCATTCTCGCTCGCCGCGCAACCCAAGGCGGACCGGCTCCAGGATGTGCTCAGCCAGATGGACGCAGCCAGCGCAAGGTTTCACTCCGCCGAAGCCGACATCCGCAAGGAGCACTTTGAAAAGCTCGTCAGCGATACTTCCGCCGACACGGGGACCGTCTACTTCCTGCGCAACGGCAGTTCCATGCAACTTGGCGCAAAGTTCAATCCTCCCGACGCCAAAACACTCGAATACAAGGACGGCAAGGGCCGCCTCTACAACGCCGGCACCAACCACATCGACGAGTTCTCCGCTTCCGGTGAGAACCAGGCGAAGTTTGAGACCTTCATCACCCTGGGCTTCGGCGGCAGCGGCGCCGACCTCAGGAAGCAGTGGACCATCTCCGACCTCGGGACCGAACAGATGAAAGACGGCGGCAATCCGGTGCCGGTCGAGAAGCTCGACCTGGTCTCGAAGGACCCCTCCGCGCGCGCCAACTACTCACACGTCACCATCTGGGTCGATCCCGTGCGCGACGTCACGCTGAAACAGGAATTCTTCGCGCCCGACGGCAACACCGATACCGCAATCTACACCAACATTCGTCTCAACCCGGTCATCGACCTGAAGGCCTTTGCCATCAAGTGCCAGGGCAAGTGCAGCTAGCCCGGCTTCGCCGTCTCCGCCAATCCCACCCGCACCCGTTCCACCTTGCGCTCGGTCGACTTCAGCACCTCCAGCCGCAGCCCGCCTTCTTCAATCACTTCCCCCGCATGCGGAATGTGCCCCGCAATCTCTGATACAAGCCCTCCCAGCGTTGTCGCTTCATAGCCCTGCGGCAGGTGCAGCGTCGGCCGCGGCGCTCCGTTCCCTTCCGGCTCGTCCACGGATTCGCCGTCCGCGCCTGCTTCCGGCGGCTCGCGTGTCCCTGCTTCCAACTGGTCCGCAAACAGCTCGCGCAGCCGCGACACTTCGAAGCTTCCCGGCACCACGAATCTCCCGTCCGCCTCGCGCACCGGCTCGTTCACCTCTTCGGCCTGGTCATGTTCGTCCGCGATCGAGCCCACGATCGCCTCCAGCAGGTCCTCGATCGTCACCAGTCCGGCCACGCCGCCGTACTCGTCGATCACTATCCGCATGTGCTGCTTCTCCCGCTGCATGTCGCTCAGCAGTTCGGCCACCTTTTTCGTCTCCGGAACGAACTCGGTCGGACGCTGCAACTCCGCCACGGTTCGCCGCGCCGCATCCGCATCCAGCACCTGCAGCAGATCGCGCGCAAACACGATTCCGGTCACATGGTCCAGCGAGCCCACGAACACCGGCACCCGCGAGAACGAGTTCTCCTTCAGCACCTCCAGAAGGTCCTTGAGCGTCAGCGTCTCCGGCACGGCAAATATCTCCGGCCGCGGCGTCATCACCTCACGCACCACCTTGTCGCCAAACTCCACCGCCGACCGAACCAGTTCGCGGTCGCTCTCCTCCAGAATGCCTTCCTCCTCGCCCGCCTCCAGCAGGGCGTCCATCGCCTCCGACGGATGTTCTTCCTCTTCCGCGTCCTCCGGCTCCGCCAGCGCCACAATGGACAGCAGCAGCCCCAGCGTCAGCGTCACCGGCAGGATCAGGTAGAACAGCGCCTCCAGCAGCAGCCGTATATGCGCAATCCACAGGCCGCGCGTCCGCGCGAACAGCAGTTGCGGAATCAGCCGGTCGAAGAACAGGATCAGCAGAATCAGGAAGAAGCCCGTAACCGCGATCTCTTCAACCGTCGGCACGCGCGCCAGCGACGGTTGCGCCTTTACATGCACGTACAGGCGCAACCCGGCAATCAGCGCAATCGCCGCCAGCGTAAGCTGCCGCAGCACCGACGCTGACAGCGCAATCGACTCCCGCCCCAACCACAGTCCCGGCTCCACTGCGCGCGTCCAGGCATCGATGTTGTCCTGATACTCGCGCGCCAGAAACTTGCCCATCTCGCTGTATACGCGGTCCACATACGCGGCCAGCGCCAGGATCACCAGCAGCACCGCCAGGGTCAGGTTGTAATAGACGCCGCTCATGCCCGCACCCGCCTGCTCGCAGGCCGTTTCTTGCTCCCCTTTGCACCGTCATCCTGAGCTTTACGCTTGTCACTCTGAGCGGAGACCTTACGCTTGTCATTCTGAGCGGAGACTTTATGCTTGTCATTCTGAGCGGAGCGAAGAATCCCCGTATCTAGCCGTTGCTGTTGCTTGCCCTTGATCGCTCCACTCGACCGCGCAATCAGACTCGCCGGCAGCCCCAATTCCTGCCGCAGTTCCAGCTCGCGCGCTGCCATCTCGCCCGCGTCGCGCTCGTGGTCGAAGCCCGCCAGGTGCAGCAGCCCGTGCAGCAGCAACACCCGCACCTCGTCGCGCAGCGAATGCCCGAACCGCGCCGCCTGCCGCGCGGCCATCTCGAGCGAAATCGCCAGGTCCCCGGCCAGTTCCGGTGCCTGGGGATCGCCGAAGAACACCGTGGTCACCGCCGCCGGAAACGACAGCACGTCTGTAGCCTTGTCTTTGCCGAGAAATGTCCGATTCAGCCGCCGCAGCGTCGCATCGTCCGCCAGCAGCACGTGGACCTCGCCCTCCAGCCCCACCGCCGCCCGCGCCGCGCGCAGAAACCGGCCCAACCCAGCCGCCGACAGGCCCACACTCCGCCACGTGTTCGCCTTGCCGTCCATCCCTCGCAGAGGTTCCAGGGTAATCATGCGTACTTCGATGCTACTAGAAACAGCCTCATTCGCTGCGCCAACTGACCAATATAGAACCCGTCATCCTGAGCGGAGCCTCTCGCAGTTTGATCGCGAGAGGCGGAGTCGAAGAGCCTGTCCTGAGCCTGTCGAAGGAACCTGCCATCCCGCCGGCCGTTCCGAGACTTTTCGCGCCTTTCGGGCGACGACCTCGCCTTCCCCGGCCCAGACTATCCTAGTGCAGTGCGTCGGAAATAAGTGTACGTATGAGGCGCCGCTAGATCATGGTTTTTCGGAGTAGCAGCGGGCTTTAGCCCGCGGTAAGTGGCACATAACTGTTGGGGCTTTAGCCCCGGGCCTTCTCCTCCCGGCTCCGATCCAGATGCGAATACATGCCCATCTGCGTGGCGCACTACACTAGCGTTTCCCCGCCCGCACCTTGCCGAAGTGCGTAGACAACTGCACCGCCAGCAGCAGCGCGCCCAGCCCCACCGCAATCCATCCAGACCAGGCCGCGTCTCCGTGAGGCCGGAAGAAATGCAGCAGAAGCACTCCAGCCACAAGGTTCCCCAACCCCCACAACGCATTCACCAGAGGCGAGGAATCCCCAATTCCGGGCGGCTTGGAAAACGGAGTCGGAAGCGGATTTCCGGACAGCCCCTGGACAAAGTGCGGAACGCCGTTGGCGAGAAACATCCCGCCTAAGAACTCGAGCACGTAAAAATACCACGGCATCTCTTGACGCACCCTTTCGCGCCTTTACTGCACCTTCGCGTTTACTGTTCCCTGTTCCCTGTTCCCTGTGACCTGCCCTTACTGCGGCTTCGAGATCGGCTTCGGCGGCGCTTCCGCACCTTCCGCGGCCTCCAACCCTGGAGTTGCCAGTCCCGCATCGCCCAGTTCCAGCGGCAACTGCTGCTGGGCGCGGCCGTAGCTGTCGTACGCCCGCACAATCCGCTGGACAAGATGATGGCGGACCACATCGACATCTTCGAAGTGGCAGAACCGGATCCCTTCCACGCCGTCCAGCACCTGCAGCGCCTCAAACAAGCCGGACCTCTTCGGATTGGGCAGGTCGATCTGGGTCATATCGCCCGTAATCACCGCCTTCGATCCGCTGCCCATGCGGGTCACGAACATCTTCATCTGCTCATTGGTGGTGTTCTGCGCCTCGTCCATGATGATGAACGCGTCGTTCAGCGTGCGCCCGCGCATGAACGCCAGCGGCGCCACTTCGATCACGTTCCGCTCCAGCAGCTTGTCCACCTTATCCTGATCCAGCAGGTCGTACAGCGCGTCATACAGCGGGCGCAGGTACGGGTCCACCTTCTCCTGCAAGCTGCCCGGCAGAAATCCCAGCCGCTCGCCCGCTTCCACCGCCGGCCGCACCAGGATGATCCGGCTCACCCGCTTGGCCATCAGCGCCGACACCGCCATCGCCACCGCCAGGTATGTCTTGCCCGTACCCGCCGGCCCGATGCCGAAGGTCATGTCGCCCTGCTCGATCGCCTCGACGTACTTCCTCTGGTTGGGCGAGCGCGGCTGCACCATCCGCTTCACCCCGGCCGACCGCTGCTTGCCTGAGTCCACCAGCGACTTCAGCGTCACCGCCGGGTCCGCAATCACCAGCCGCAGCATTCCCTTCAGTTCGCCGTTCTGCAGCACCACGCCCGACTTGCGCAGACTTTCGTAATCGAAAAAGATGCGCTCCACGCGTTCCACGCCCTCCAGCGGGCCGGTGATGTGGATTGCGTCCGACCGGAGATCGATCAGGACCTGAAGTCCGTCTTCCATGAGCCGAAGGTTCTCGTCGCGGGTCCCGTACAGGGGCTCAATGCCAGGCGTGATCTCAAGGGATTTTTTTATCAAGCGGTTGTCTGACCTCCGTCAGGACATGCAGGGTTGGATGCTCCGTAAGCAACTGGGGGATTTGAGTTTATAGCGAAGCTTCGGCCAACACTCCGCGCAGCACCGGGTAACGTCTGCGGGCTTGCAATCGGATTGGCGTGGGTTGCCAATAATTTGCCGAAGTTGCGCACAGAGTAGATCGCCCCCCGCGCACAGTCAAGTCAATTTTAGATGCACCCGGAATCCCCCGCGATACACCCCTGCCGTTGCTCTTACCGTTACCCTTTTGTTTGTCATTCCGCAGCGGAGCGGAGGAATCTGCTTCTTC
>Ga0224555_1004893_pt1 | contig 11831 bp, 8 predicted proteins | sample 714S23034metaG_FD_180687 | JGI IMG/M metagenome (GOLD analysis project Ga0224555, IMG submission 180687) | Peat soil microbial communities from Stordalen Mire, Sweden - 717 S2 30-34 | ecosystem: Environmental > Terrestrial > Soil > Wetlands > Peat | place: Sweden: Norrbotten County, Stordalen...
GTCACCGAGTAAGTGATGGCCCCTTTTGAAGCCGAGCTGGCGCTCACCTTAAACGGAGCATTGCCGTAGGTCTCGACGGGAATTGCCGCGAAGACCAGCGTGGGCGTCTCCTGATTGACGGTGAAGCTGGCAGTGGCAGTGGCGGCGATGTAGTCGGTGGTTGCCGCCTGGGTGGCTTTCAGGTTGACCGTGCCCACACCGGTGATGGTCAACAATCCAGTTGTACCGTCAACGGTGGCTGGCCCGCTGGTGACCGAGTAGGTGATCGCGCCGGTCGAAGCCGAGCTGGCGCTAACCGTAAACGGGGCCTCTCCGTAGGTCTGGGTTGGAATTGCAGCGAAGACGAGCGTGGGGGTTCCCTTGTCGACGGTAAAGCTGACGCTAGCCGTTGCGGCGGCGTAGTTGCCGCTGGCTGCCTGGCTGGCGCCGAGTTTGACGGTGCCCGTTCCAGTCAGCGTGACCAATCCACTGGCGCTGTCGATGGTTGCCGGGCCGCTGATTACCGAATAGGTGATCGCGCCGCTCGAAGCCGAGCTGGCGCTCGCCGTAAACGGCGCCTCACCGTAAGTCTGGACGGGAATCGCCGCGAAGACGAGGGTGGGCGTCTCAGGGTTGACGGTGAACGTGGCGCTAGCCGTGGCGGTGGTGTAGTTGGCTGTCGCTGCCTGGCTGGCGCCGAGCACCACCGTGCCCGCTCCAGTGATGGTCACCAGTCCAGTCGAGCTGTCGATGGTCGCCGGTCCGCTGGTGACCGAGTAGGTGATCGCGCCGGTTGAAGCCGACTTGGCGCTGGCGGTAAAGGCCGCCGCGCCGTAGGTCTTGGTGGATATGGCGGCAAATGCCAGCTTGGGCGTTTCCGGATTCACCGTAAAGCTGGTGGTCGCGGTTGCTGCAGCATAGTCGCCGCCGGCTGCCTGGCTGGCGCTGAGGTCGACCGTACCCGCTCCGGTGAGGGTTACCAACCCACTTGCGCTGTTGACGGTCGCCGGTCCGCTGGTGACCGAATAAGTGACGGCTGCTTTTGAAGCCGAGCTGGCGCTGACTGTAAACGGGGCATCGCCGTAGGTCTTGGCTGGTATGGCCGCAAAGGTCAGCGTCGGCGCCTCTGCGCCGACAGTGATCGAATACTTCTGGCTGGCTGTGTCAAGAAAGACGTCGGTAGCCGTGACGGTGAAGCTGAAGGGGCCAACAGCCGTGGCCGTTCCGGTCACGGCGCCGGTTCCGGCATTCAGAGTGAGCCCGGTGGGCAGGGTGCCCGCGCTGCTGTAGGTCAGAGTCCCAATGCCACCCGTGGCAGCGGCGCTACCCGTGTAAAACGCGTTGTAAGTCGCGGTAGCCGGCATGACGCCGGTGAAGGTGATGGCCGGAGCTGCCTGAATGGTAATGGTTAGCGGCGCAGAGCTCTCAGTCATCGGCGTTGGCGTGCCTGAATCGGTGACCGTGAAGACCAGGTTGCTGAACGTTCCTGCGCAGGCGCCGGTTGGAGTGCCGCTGAGGACGCCGGCCGTGGTCAATTTAAGGCAGGACGGCAGCGTACCGCTGGTCAGAGCCCACGTGTAGGGAGAAATGCCGCCGGTAGCTTCCAACTGAATCGAGTATGCGACTCCCACTGAGCCGGAAGCCAATACTCCGGTCGAACCGCCGCTGGTGATGGCAGGTTTGGCCGTTATGGTCACCGTGATATCGGCAGTCTTGGTGCTGTCGGCCACCGAGGTGGCCGTAATCGTCACCGTGACTGGCGAACTGGTGGGCGCAGGCGCCGTGTAGGTGGCCGAGGTGGCGCTGGTGTTTGAAAATGCTCCCCCGCCGCTTACGCTCCACTTCACCCCGTCGTCGTTCCGGTCGTTGGTTACGGTTGCCGTAAGCGTGACCGAATCTGCGCCATCCACGGTTGCCGCCGACGCCGTCACTTTTACACTTACCGGGGTCGAACTTCCACCGCAGCCAGCCAATCCGAATAAAGCAAAAAATGACGCAAAAACCGCTACCGACGCGAACCCACACCGACTCCGCAGCATTGACCCCTCCGCTTTACAATGGGAACGTCCTCTCTATAGGGTAGAGAGCAGAAGACGATCAATTGAAATCAGCCGAAATGTCCGATTTTCGTCTGATTTCGTCTGATCTCGTGGTCAAGCTCACTTTTGGAGCGTTTTTACGTCTACTTAATAAGACTCCATTTTCATCGGCTTTTTGGTAGTTTAAACTACTTGCAATCAGCACCCAGTTCCACTTTTTGCAGTGTGTTCCTGGTTTTTCGTCCTCAGAGCAGACGATTCCAATGGGTCCAGAATCCAAAGCGCGACTCATCACTCCTGAAGCCTCTGCATCTGTGCGGTTGAACAGTTGGAAAGAGATTGCCAACTATCTTGATCGCGATCCCCGGACGGTCCAGTTATGGGAGAAGTCCGAGGGCCTGCCGGTACACCGTCTCAACCATCAGACCAGGGCCAGCGTTTACGCATACAGCGGAGAGATCGACGCCTGGCTTCGAGGGCGGTCGAACCTGGCCGGCGGCGAGGCGGCCGAGAAGCTGGAATCAGAATCCGCGCCTGAGCCGAAGGGGCAGCGCTCCACAGGGATGTACATTTTGACAGTGCTGGCGCTTGCCGCGACGCTGGCCGCTTCGTTCTGGATCGGGTTGCGGCAAAAAGCGGCGGCTCGGTCTTCGGCCCCGGTTCTTGCCGTTCTTCCTTTTCAGAATCAAACCTCGACCGACGACTTCCTTGTGGACGGCCTCACCGACGAACTGATCGCCGATCTGGGACGAATCGGCAAGATTCAGGTCATCGCCCACCACTCCTCGATGCAGTTCAAAGGCCGGCAGTTGACATTGCCCCAGGTTGCAGCCGAGCTCCATGCCACGTTGGCGCTGGAGGGAACCGTGGCCCAGGCCGGCAATCAGACGCAGGTCACCGTCGAGCTCCTCGACGCGGTGAACAATACGCATCTCTGGGGCGCCACCTATACTCGCCAGGCCGGCGATATGGTCGCCTTGCAGGATGAAATCGCATCCCGGATCGCGATCGAGGTCACGCAAAAAGTCACAGGCTCCGTGCCCCAGGCTGTATTTCCCGCGCGAGCCGTGGATCCCAACGCCCGGAAGGCCTATCTCGAGGGCCGCTTTTACTGGAATCAGCGCGATCTGCCCGGCATGCAGAAGGCCATCTCCTCGTTTGGCCACGCCATTTCCATCGATCCCAAGTACGTTCCCGCCTACTCCGGACTCGCCGAGTCTTATGACCTGATGACGGACCGCGGCATTCTCTCCGACGCCGAGGCCTTTCAAAGGGCCAAGACGGCCGCACAAACCGCCCTCTCGCTCGATCCCGATTCTGCTGAAGCCTACAATGCGCTGGCCTTTGCCACGTATCGCCAGGATTGGGACTTCGCCCGCGCCGAGCAGTATTTTCAAAAAGCCATCGAGCTGAACCCAAACTATGCCGTCGCGCACCAGTGGTACGGGGAGTTCCTCGGCGACCTGCGCCGCAACGACGAGAGCATTGCCGAACTGCGCAAGGCCAAGGATCTCGACCCGCTGTCGCCCATGGTGGGCAGCGATCTGGCCGACGGCTACCTCCATGCCGGGCGCGTCGTCGAGGCCGGCGATGAATTGAAACGGGTCCTGGATCTCTATCCCGACTTTCTCTACGCTCATCTATACCGCATCAGCCTCGATACCGGACAATCCGATTTTGCCGCGGCCGAAGCCGAGGCCCAGGTCATCCTCAAGCGAACCGGCGACGCGACTCCCCTGCAAATGGTGGAAATCCGGCGGCTGGTCTCGCAGGGAAATATGGATCAGGCGCGGAGCGAGGTGAGGCGTCTGTTATCGAGCCGGCAAGGCGCGACCTTCCCCGCCTATAACGTCGCCCAGCTCGACTTCGCCATCGGACAAGACGATGCGGGTTATGCGGCCCTTGAAAAAGCCTATCGCGATCATTCGTGGTGGCTGGTTACCATGCTGGTCGATCCGGGCTTCTCGCCGGTCCGCAATCAACCCCGTTTTCTCGATCTGGCCCGGCGCGTCGGCCTTCCCGTTGCATCCAACAGCGTCAATCGCGACCAGGCCGAGCGCTAGCGGGCATTTCTCACGGCCAGATCGACGCTCTGTAGCGCCGACCTCCTGGTCGGTTGTACTGGCGGCGTCCTCGCCGCCAGAGCAAAGACTCGTTCATCTATACAGTTTGCACACACCGTAAGGGAGCAAACGGCGTCCGGCGTGGGTCGGGAGACCCGCGCTACAACCGGTCAACCACCCCACGGACTAAGACCTGTCCGCAGGGACCCCGGCCAGGAGGCCGGCGCTACAAATTCGTTGACGCGCCTTGTGAGAAATGCGGGCTAGCGGGCCGCCGGCTCTGACCCATTCACTGCGACGCGTTTCTCCCGGTGCTGTGCGGCCGCATTTTGCGTGCCGCGATGACCGCATTTTTGGTTAGGGTTCGCCAACGCGATTTCCGGCCAAAAGCAAAGCCCGCTGATTTAGCGGGCTTTGGCGTCAAATATCTGGTAGCGCTACCGGGAATTGAACCCGGGTTTTAAGATTGAGAATCTAGCAGCCTACCTAGCATAATGAATCACTTACAGGGAGTTTTGCGTTTCCTGTGCCACAGGGTGTGCCACAGTATTGCAAATTTCACTGAATTTGGTTCGTCGCTGGTGGGAATGCAGCGGCCAATCCCTCTGCCACGTTGCGCGTCTGGTATTCGACAAACTTCTCGAATCCAGCGGCAACGTGAGTCTCTGTGACGTGGATGTAATACCGTGCGGCCACTGAGGGCGAGCTATGCCCCATCAGGCGGGCCAGGGTGAAACGGTCCATGCCGGACTGTGCGGCCCGCGTCCCGAACGTGTGACGCCAGCAATAGAATTCAAAGCTCGCCAAGCCCGCATCCTCGATTGTCTTTTCGTGCGGATGCTGCATGGAAACAACGTGCCCCGATATGCCGTCACCCGGAAACACGAACGGGGAAGGGTTCACCTTGCCCTCTGCGGCCTTCTTGCGCCGCTGTAGAACGTCCGCAGCGCGCGGGGTAAGGGGAAGGCTTCGCTGTGCGCTGTCCGTCTTGCCTTGGCGAACGTGGATGACACCGTGAGGGCATTCTGTGCGCTCTGTCAGGTCTACATCGGCCCACCGGAGCAGGAATAGTTCGCTGTTCGGGCGCATCCCGGTATCCACGGCCAGAATCGCCGCATCCCGGAGATTGCCGGAAGCTTTCGCCAGATACTTTGCCTCTTCCTCGAAACTCACCACGCGGTCACGGCCCTTGGCTTGGGGCAATTCGTGGATGGTGGGCACCCGGTCCAGCTTGCCCCATTCGACGGCCAGATGCAGCACCCGGCGCAACGTCCGCAGATCGCCGTTCACGGTGATTACGGAATTCTTGGGCACTTCCTGCCGATGGCGCGCGTACCGGCTCACCAGATCGCCTGTAATCGCGTCCAGCGGGGCATCTGCGATGGCAGCGAACGTCAACAGCCTATCCAGGCACACACTGTAAAACGTGTGCGTCCCCGGCTTTGTGTGCGTATTGGCGTATTGCAGGAATTCTTGAGCAAAGGCGCGAAATACCGGAGGAGCGCTGGTGGTGGCCATCGGCCAAGGGTCGTTCGGGTGAAGTTGTCCGAGAGAGAGTGCCCGCCGATGTTCCCGCTCTACATCTTTAGCGTCCTTACGATTCCGTACTTTTGCAGGACGGCGAACCATAAAGTCACTCTTGCTTCCGTCCTCATTCTTGATCGTGTAGCGGAATTTGTACCAGAGTGAATTCCCTCTTTTGTAGATCATCGGGTATCTCCCTTCGCGGTTACTTTGGGTTTGTTCTTGCTGCCCTTTGGCCGTCCGCCCAACTTGCCATTATCGCGGGACGATTCCGCCTTGCGCTTGCTGGTGACTTCACCCCGGCAAGCGGGACAGTAGCAGATCAGCTCGATTTTGTGGATGGGGCATTTCATGGAATCACTATACCAGACACGTTAGGTTATAGCGAGAGAATTCAGCGCGCGCAAAAAAAGAAGCTCCGCAACGTGCGGACGCTTCGACTGCGGTCTCGCGGGGGCAAGGGGTCATCTGCTTCGCAGGTCCGTCGCTACGCGATTCCCGAACACCCAAAACCAAAATCCATCCTTGTTGGAAGCACCTAGACGGATCAGCAAAGTTTGCAACGGGGTTCAGCAAATTTCAACAGATGGGGTTCAGCAAACTTTGCTATGGTATGGCCGTCCGCGAACTGTAGAGCGCCCGTGGCTTGCGTTTCTTTCTGAGCCGATTTTCAAGCCGGACCCAATCAAATGAGTAGGCTGGTAGTGTGTATTCAAAACTCTGCCCCTCTTGCCGGGTGCAGGAAATCAAACCATGCTCGATAAGCCGCTTTCTGGCATCGCAGATTTTTCGCGGGCTGTAGCCTGTTTCGGATGCAAGCGCCCTATCAGACGCCTTGAACTGATTCTTTTCATGGCGGTTGGCATTTTCGCAGAGAGCAAGAAAAACAAGGCTTGCAGCAGGCCCAAGCCTTGCCGCCGTGCCGCTACTGAAAAACTTGCTGGGCATTGCGGAATAGAGACCAATTTCGACCGGCATGGCTCCTACCCCCGCCCGCCGCTCAAGGCAAGACGTGCTTTGCCAGTCTCGGACATTTGATGCCTGAGGCGGAGGCGATTAGACCCCCGCCCCTTCTGGTTTGAGTTTTTGGGTTGCTCTGACCTTCGCCCGGCAACAGGCGAAACTTGAGAATTTTTGCGCAAAAATTGGCCGCCGCGCGCCGATGCCTTCTTGATTGGTTGATTCGTTGCTTGGGTGATTCTCTGATTAAATGATTCCTGATTAAGAGATTGAAGGATTGAAAGATTGGGGCGCTCAATCTTGTTTGTCTGAGTAGCTCTCATGGGCGCTCGATTTTCAGAATATCGGTCACGCGGCTGTAAACCAGCGCTTCCGGCTTGGCTGTGTCCTTGCCATCCTTCACCGCATCGGCAACTCGCACGGTATAGAGCAAGCCCGCCTCTGTGAACGCCTCCAGCGTCATTGTCTGGCCCTTGCGGGGCGTTTCCCCGTTTGCTTGAGACCAAACAGCATAGAAACGCGAGCGGCGGCCTATATGGGGCTTTGTCGCATCGCTGCCCATGTTGTAAAACGCGCTCACGAGCGTTCCATCCGTCAGCAGGGAAAATTCCAGCCGGAGACTCCAGCGCCGAAACGCGCGAACCCACTCCGGGCCTTGCCAGCCGACGCACACGGCCTGATAGTCGCCCGGAGAAACACGCGGGAGTTCTATGCCCTGCCACGTCAGACCGGGACTGTCTTTTGCTTCGCTCGCCATCGCTGCGCCCCGTTCTCACTTGCATTCCCCTGCTGTCGGAGCGCTCAAGCGGGCCTCTATCCAGGCGTCAAGATCGACGCGGCGATACCGCACCAGCTTTTCTCCAGCGCGGAAATAGCGGGGGCCTTTGCTCTCCGCGCGCCATAGTCTCAGCGCAGCCTCACTGATTCCTACGTATTTTGCAGCCTGTTTGGGCGTGAGCGCGTCTTGAATGTCTGTCACCATTGATACCTCCCTCATCGCTGCCGCAAGCGCGGGCTAGCGCGTATTGAGGTGAGAGTATCGGACTTGGGATTCCAATGTAGGGACAGTGCTCCGAGTTTTTAGAGAGTCAGTTTGTCCCATTTCTCAGGATCAGAGAACGTTCCGTAAAGTGACTCTAACCCGGTCGGCCTCGGGGCCGGGGACCGGAGAAGCTCTCTGTAATGCCGCTGTCTCAGCTTTTTCAATTTCCCCGCGCTGAATGATCCCTTTACACCGAGCGCGTCGTATGCTCCCTGCAAAATGTCCGCCACGCACTCGTCATGGAACTGCCCAGTTGACTGTTTGACGTGTCTGATGATCGGACCAATCCCGCCAATCTTCTGTGCGCGCTTATATTCACGGTGCATGGCGGCGACGGCTTCAGCCTCGGCCCTGAAGAAATTTACAAAGACCTTGCACCGATTCGAACAGTGAAGCGCGGTGTTAAACCGCTTGTCGGCCTTCGCAAAATCCAAGCTGTGGTCAATAAGGAACGCCCTCCACACGAGAGAGTAAGTTAAGGGGTCAGAGACGGTTGAATCAACCCTCTTATAGACTCGTTCAAGATCGTCTGCCAACTTCGTAAGACGAGCCTGAAGGCGAGTGAAGAACCGAATATTCGCCTTGTCGTTTGGTGGGCAATTCAACGCAGTTTGCATCAGTAAGGTGAGGGGGTCGGCACCTGCCCGTGACAACTCCTCGATGCGCTGCCGAACGATTGGATAGGACAGAATCTTCAGCATCCGCTCAAAGAGATAAAGCATCGAATTTGCGAATTGTTCTTTCGAAATTCCAGTACGTTTAAGGAAGTCTTCGCGGGATTCCATGTGTCACCCTTCCGTGACCTTCCCGATTCTTGCAGATCACCGGGAAGGCGGGACGGGAAGGCGTCCCGCTTTGTCGCAGCCGATGATCGGTCGGCAGCTATCCGGCTCAGTCTGACAGTACCATTTTTCGGGTGAACGGCGCGGGGCCGGATGCGGAGGCTACTGAGTAGAGACCGCGATTGCATTGGCTACAGCACCTGTCGTGCCGCTCGGCGCGGGCAAGATTTCGGGCGTACCGTTCACCCAGTATGCGGCGCTCTCGGTTGAGTTGCTGTATGCGAAGCCCGCTACATACACGCTACTGCCGGAGACTGCAATTGCATTGGCTTCGGCACTTGTCATACCGCTGGGCAAGGACAAGGGTTCGAGTGTGCCATTCATCCAGTACGCGGCAGGCCCGTTTTCCTGCGGGTTGTTGTTAGTGTTAAAAGCGTAGCCCGCCACATACACGTTGTTGCCGGAGACCGCGATTGCATTGGCTTCGGCTTGCGTCGTGCCGCTGGGCAGCGGCAAGGTCTCCAATGTGCCGTTAGCCCAGTAGACGGCAGGCCCGTTGCTCCCCGAATTGTTGTTATACGCATAGCCCGCCACGTACACATCGCTCCCGGAAACCGTGATGGCGGTGGCTTCAGCATTCGTCGTGCCGCTGGGCGACGGCAAAGTTTCGGGTGTGCCGTTCACCCAATAAAGGGCGACGGTTTCGTCGTTGCCTGTCGGGAGGCCCGCATACCCCGCCACATACACGTCGTTGCCGGAGATTGCTATCCCGGTTGCTTCAGCATTCGTCGTGCCGCTGGGCGAGGGCAGGGTTTCCGGTGTGCCGTTCACCCAATATACGGCGCTCCCTGTTGAGCCGTTAGCAGTCACGAACCCCGACACATAGACGTTGCTGCCGGAAACCGCGATCCCGGTAGCCCAAGATTCTATCGCCCCACTGGGCAACGGCAAAGTTTCGAGCGTGCCGTTCACCCAGTATGCGGCGGTATCGTTGCCATTCGCACCAATCACCCGCCCCGACACATAGATATTGCTGCCGGAGACGGCAATCCCGGTGGAGGTGTTACCGTTCGTGCCGCTGGGCGACGGCAACGCTGTAACGATGGGGGTTGAGCTACTGGAGGCAAGCTGCCATTCAGTGGGGTTCGAATCCGCGGTGGTATAGGACGCAAATCCGACTATGTAAACCGTCGTGGTTTGACCGCTGGCCGCGTTGACGGTGAAGCTGTCCGCTACCTGCGAAGCTGCCGCATAGGTGCTGTTGCCGGCCTGGTTGGCGTCGATGGTGCAGGTTCCGGCTGCCACGAATGTGGCCGTCGTCCCGGAGACCGTGCAAACGCTGGTGGTGGCCGACGTAAAGGCGACTGCGAGGCCGGAGCTTGCCGTTGCCGAGAGCGTAAGCGGCGTTCCCACCGTCTGCGTGCCGGGATTGGCGAAGGTGATGGTTTGCGCGGTTAGACCGCTGCCGCCGGTGCTGGTAGCACCACCGCCGCCGCAACCGCCAAGGAGCAGTGCCGCAAAGAAGAAGAGCAATGCAAAGGGATTCTTTCGGGTCAACTGCATATTGACAGCCTTTCCTGAGCCAAGAGAGTGTATGCGCTAAATATAGCGCAAAGGCTAACCGGATCATGGACGCATGGCAAGGGACATCTGCGTGGCAACTGGCGAGCGAATCAGAAAGTTGCGCCGCGCCCGAAACTGGCGGCAGATCGACCTTGCCGAGCATTCAGGCGTCCATGAAGTTCACATCTCGGATTTGGAGCGCGGAACACGGGAGCCGGGACTGCGAACACTTAGCAAGATCGCCCGCGCTTTGGGAACTTCCCTATCGGAACTGCTGAAAGGATTGTAACCCCGACGGGAATCGGGGCGGTCTGGCGCACAGATGCTGTAACAGGGTGGTGCTACAATCGACCGCAAATAGAAAAGCCTCGATTCGCGGTCGAGGCAATTCAGGTCTGGCGCACACTCAGATCATAGCAGGGGTGTGCAGTTATGAGTATCAGAATTGCATTTGAAAATTGTGCAGATGGTTGGGTTTATTGGCAGCCGGAATCTCCGAATTTAGAAGACATTCGCAAGCGAGCGGCGGAACTTCCACTTGAACCGGTTGGTATCGGAATTACTTGGGAGGAATACGACCGAAGTTTCTCGCAAGCACCAGAATCAGAGACGATGCGCCTTCTACGGAGGATAGCGCAGCCGCGAGATTACGAGATCGTGACGCGGCATTTGCGGCAACAGGGTTTTCTGTCATGACATCATCAAGAATGGGTTTCCACGCCAGGAATCGAAAACTACCATCGGTCTCCTTAATTTGGCATGTATTCAGTACACGTTCCAATCCATCCACGCGATTAAGCAGTTCGTTGACGTATTCGCCTAAAATCGAGGCAATCTCTTCGTCTCTCATGCCGGGAATTATACGACCCCGCAACAGAGACTGATTGCTGCCCTAGAACGAACTCGGGAAACGACAGAAAGGCGGCTTGAATCGGGGGAATTCAAACATGGCGGGACGTGGCGGAATCCGAAAGGGTGCGGGACGCAAGTCGAAAGCCTCCAAATGACTTCCGCTTCCCCCGGCAGCGCATTGCGGGCCTTGCGGGGGAGCGCCTGCCGGAACACAATAGCAGCATGAGCCAAACGCGCACGGCGGATGCATCGGTGAACCTTGGCAGGCACCAGCGGGTTTGCTCTGCTTTTCCCCTCACACGTTTCGACCGATGCGATAATGGTGCTAATGGCAGCCGTGCAGACCATCCATTGGACGCGGGTTGAGCGGACGGAACGAATCTTGGAGCCGAGTGCTCAGCCCCTCTTGCCCGTCAAAGAAGCCACGATCTACCCGGCGCAGTTCCCAATTCTCCTGAGAGAGCGGCTGCAAGGAAAGTCTGTGGCAGAGGTGGCCGACTTCCTTGGAATCCCCCCGGAGCAGGTCAACAGGCTTCTGGCGGGCCACTGGCGGCCCACAAAGGGCATTTGCCGGAAGATGGGGCTCAAGGTTGTGTATGCCTTGGCAGAGCAGCCGGGTACGGAAAAGTCCTCCTAAATTGCAACACGCATCGCGTAGGTGCGCGCGCGATACGGGCAACAGAGGGAATTTCGACGCCAGTACGCGCATATGTGCGCTCGCGCGCGAGGAATAGGAATCTGGTTCAGAGGCTCCAACCGTCAATTTTCACAGGAACCCGCGCGCATATATGCGCCGCGCAAACGATCTTGCTCGAAAACGACTGTGCCACAGGATGTGCCACAGATTGCGCGCTTTGTGCCACCAGCACGCGCTAGGAGGAATTTCAGGCAAAAGCAAAGCCCGCTGATTTAGCGGGCTTTAGCGTTCAATATCTGGTAGCGCTACCGGGAATTGAACCCGGGTTTTAAGATTGAGAATCTCACGTCCTACCCCTAGACGATAGCGCCACACACAGTGGGGACGGCC
>Ga0224555_1004895_pt1 | contig 11826 bp, 7 predicted proteins | sample 714S23034metaG_FD_180687 | JGI IMG/M metagenome (GOLD analysis project Ga0224555, IMG submission 180687) | Peat soil microbial communities from Stordalen Mire, Sweden - 717 S2 30-34 | ecosystem: Environmental > Terrestrial > Soil > Wetlands > Peat | place: Sweden: Norrbotten County, Stordalen...
ATCCAGCGAATGGTCTTTGGCGGCTTTCGCCCGGGACGTGATTCGCAGTGAACGAAGATAGGCCGCATTGTGCGTCAGGTCGAGCGTGCCCCGCATATAGCCATGCACCTGCTGCGACGCGGCCCGTGCCCCACCCCGAGCCTCACCCCGAGTCAGGTTCAGATCGGTGGCTCCGGCCTCGATCCGGTAGCTCTCGGGGTTCGCAGCCGTGGCGGGCAGATAGCTCATGAGCAGCGAAACATCGTTGGCGGCGAAGTCGAGCGGCGCGTACCGGTTCTGGAAGTCGAAGGCGGCGGCGCGGTCTTCATAGTGGAGCATGCCCTGCTCGACGGAAACGTGGCCGGCCTCGGCATCGAAGATGGTATCGATTGCCGATTTGCCCGGTTTGCGGGGGTTCCGGGGTTGAGGTTGGTTGGTCGAGCCGTCAGGGTAGACGATGAGGTGCAGTGCGGGGCGGGAGACATCGAGATCGCGCAGCAATACGCGCGGACTCCAGAATCCCAGCACGCTCAGCCGCACCCGCAGGTGCTCGACCTGTGCGTAGGGCGCCTCGCCGGGGTCTTCAAGGCCGTGGATGACCAATCCGTCCGCATCGGCTTCAAGATGGAGCAGACGCCAGTGGAAGGAAGCGATTTCAACGCGTCCGCCGGTGGATTGCTCGAGCCAGGCCACCATCCGATTGCGGACGAATGCCTCGAATCTGGCGGAACTGGCCCCAAAATAGAGGCCGACGACGGTCACCGTCAGCAAAACTCCCAAGCCGGCCACCGAAAGAGGAAGATGGCGCAGGAAGAAGCGCCGCAAACGGCTCGGCGGACGGGGCGGCTCGGCAGGGATGGGAAGCGTGGATTTCGGCTCGCTCATCGGCTTCCTTTATCTTGCGGGCCTTGAGGAGCGCCCGGAGGAGCGTCTGGCGGCTCAGGGGTTTCCAGCGCGGGGTCGAGCACCTCGACCTCGCCCTGCTTGCGCAGGTTCTTGAGCCAGTCGCCGAAGAGGGCATTCACCTGCCGCTGGAGCAGAATCTCCTGAATGCGCGGCGCAACCTTGTCCAGCGTTGGAATCGCTTCTCCGGCGGCGTACTGGGGCAGAAGCGTGTCGTGGTAGTAGGCCGCGATTTCCTGCGGAGAGATTTGAATGCCCTGGCGGAATCGCTGCTCGATGAAGCGCAGAATCTCAATCCGGGTGCGCATAGACGCCTCGACCCGCTCCTGCGTCAGGCCGTGCGCGTCAAGGAATGCCTTCCATCCGGCGGCGGAGACGCAGTTCTGGCGGACGCAGGCGGGCAGTTCCTTGCGGATCTCCGCGAGCCGAGCCTCAACCTCGGAAGGCGAGGCCTCTGAGGCCTGCTGGTCTTCCTGGTGGATCTGCTGTTGAATGAGCGCGCGGCCGATCAATTGCGCCAGGGCGCGCTGGCGGGTGAGAACGCCGAGTCCGCCGCGGCCGGGATCAAGAACAGCCAGCCGCATCTCCTCGTCGAGATCGCTGGCCAGAATGGCCTGGTTGTTGACCACGGCCACCACCCGGTCAAGCATCACGGCGGCAGCGGCCGGCTGAGACGGAGCCTGCGCCCATGCCGGCGTGAGCGCCGCGCCAGCCACGCCGGCCGCCAGCATCCACAGGCAAGCGGAAGCTGGCGCGATCCTGAGTCGAATTAGGGGACGGCTGTTCACTAGAAGGTCTGTCCCAGGCTGAAGAAGAAGTTGAAGTGGCCGCCCTCGCCGACGTGCATTGCAGACAGCGGATTCGAGAGCGAGTAGTTGTAGACGACCGGGTAAAAGGGCGGATTCAGGTTATAGCTGAAATCCAGCCGTACGGGCCCGACCGGTGTATGGTAGCGCAAGCCGACCCCAGGCGTGTGAGAGAAGTAGTTGAAGCTGCACTGCCCCTGCTGGCCGGTTGAGGTGCTGGGGCCCGTGGGAGCGGTGGGCGAACCAGCCGGAACCTGGCAGTTCGCGCGATTCGGCTGGCGAACCCTGAGTGCGCTGGCCCAGGCATCGGAGGCGTTGGTGAAGATGTTGCCCATGTCGTGGAAGAGCACAAAGCTGACCGTGTTGCCCACCCACGGAAGCATGGGCGGCGGCAGGCGCAATTCGGTGCTCTCAATGAGCGCGCCCGCGCCGCCGATAGGGTAACCCGTCTCAGGATCGCGGGGACCGGCCGAGTTGCTGCCGAAGCCGCGCAGCGAAGTGGCTCCGCCGGCATAGAGCCGCTCGGGGAGTGGAATCAGTTTGTCGCCACCCGACCCGAAGGCCCGTTCCTGGCCGTAGCGCGTGTTGCGGGCGAGCACGAAACGGCTCTTGTCGAAGCTCCAATAGCTGGAGTTGGATACGTCGAGACGATTGAAGTCCGCCTGCGCGCCCAGCGCCCCGTCAGAGAGGAATTCCTGAAAGCTGGTGTAGGTGCCGCGATGCGCGTCGAGGGGCGAGTCGCGAGTATCGCGAATCCAGGTGAGCGCCGGACCCGCCACGCGCACCGCCGTGGACAGGAGCGCAATTTCGGCGGGAAAAACCTGCAAGCTGCTGGCCTGCACCTTGACGCGGCGGAAGTCGAATTCATAGACCACGGTATTGGCCTTGGAGACGAATGAACCCGGCGTATTGAAGTGCTCGGTCCAGCGCAACCCGCCGTCCAGCTTCGAGGCCACGTAAGTGGTCACGTCCAGGCTGTTGGCGTAGCCGCCGGAGAATGCAAGCCCGAAGTTCCGGTTGCCCTCGAAGTGCGGAATCTGGAAGAGCAGGTCGATCTTCTGCTCAAGCAAACCGTAGTTGCCGCGCAGCGAGGCCGACTGCTCGCGGCCGAAGAGGTTGTTGTGGGTGATGTCAGCGAGTATGCGGGGGCTGACGCCCGTTTTGCCGTTGGGATTGCAGATTGCGCCGCCGGCGATTGCCCCGCGGCAGTTATTCTCCGGCGTTCCGGTTTGCGCCTCGAAGCCGAAGCCATAAGTGAGCGCCCAGCGCCGCGCCTCGATCGCCTGAAGCAGAACGGTCTTGTTGGCCTCGCCGCCGGTGGGGTTCTCGACTGCCGTATCGACCTCGTTGAAGAGCGCGAACTCGTAGAGATTGCGTTGCGTCTCCTGCAGGGCCGATTCGTTGAGCGGGTCGCCGGGATGAAGTGTGATGGCCCTGGCCACGGTCTCGCGGCGGGTGTAATGGAGCCCGGTGAGCAGCACATTGCGCACAAAAATCTGCTGCCCTTCAGTCAAATGGAAGACCACATCCACTTTCCCCGCGTCGCTTGGCTCAACCTGCTGGGCCACCTCAACCCGCACCTGATCGAAGCCGCGGCTTCGGTAATAGGTCCATAGCGCATCCCGGTCTCCGGCCAGGTTCTGGGGCGAAAGCAACTGCCCCGGCGCGGTGTTGAGCAGGGTGGCAAGCTGCTTTGTCTCCACATGGTCATTGCCTTCAAGCCGCACCGTGCCCACCCGCATTTGTTCGCCCTCCTCGATGCGGTAGACCACGGCCAGCGGAGCCGTTTCAGCCTGCGCGCCCGATCTTGGGGCGGTTGAGTTGGCTGCGGGAGCGCCGGCATCTGCCGCGACGGTTTCCGGGGTGCTGGTCTCTGGAGTGATCTTGGCCTTGGAGAAACCGTTGTTCTGGTAGACGGCCTGCAAGGCGCTCACGTCGGCCGAAACCAGCGCCTGCGAGTAGGCGCCATGGCGGTCGAGGGAGTCGGCGCCCCTCACGCTCAGCCGCTCCTCAAGGGTTGCGGAGTCAAAGTAGCGGTTGCCCGCCACTGTGACCCGCTCGACGCGCCTCCGCGGTCCCAGTTGCACTCTGTAGAGGATCGTCACCTCCTCGGCGTTCGAGGATTGCCGCTCGTGATCCACCTTCACGTCGAAGTAGCCCTGGCGCTGGTAGTAGTCGCGCAGGCGGCGATTGCCTTCATTCAGCAGATCGTCGTCCACGGTTCCCTCCTCGAAGATGGGAATCACGTGCTTCATGCGCTCCGGCCCCATCGGGGCTCCCTCGACGCGCACCTTGACCACGGGGCCCCGATTGGCGGAAAAGAGGAAGTTGACCCTTTTGGTGTCCTCGGCGTACTGCGCGGACTCGAGTTTGATTTCGGCTTCGAGCCGACCCTGCCCCTGGTAGTGCTTCAAGACGCCGGCCAGAGCGCGGTTGGCGGTGTCGTGGTCCACATGCGCGCCGGTTTTGAGGTGGGCGTGGCGGCGAAATTCCTCCGCGCTCATTCCCGAGTCGCCCGTAACCTGGACCGTGCCGACCCGCGCCTGCGGGCCAGAGACCACTTTGAACGCGATGTCCACCAATTGTTCATCGGGATGGGGCGTGAGGGTTTGGGTAATCACCGGCGAGTGGAAGCCGTTTTCGGTCATGGTCTGGCGCATCTGTTCGAGCGCCAGGGTCAACTTGGCCGGGATATAGCGAGCGCCCGGTGCAAGCTGGCTGGCGCGGGCAAGCTGCGTATCGATGGTGGCGCCCTTGGCCCCATCCACGCTGACCGTCCCGATAAACGTGCGCGGCGTTCCGACAAAGACAATGGCCACGCCGCTCTGCTCGCGCGATCCCGTCACCTGCACGTCCTCATAAAGGCCGGTGGCAAAGAGCTGGCGCAGGCTTTTCTTCAGATCTTCAGAGCGGAGCGGTGCTCCCTCGGCCTGGGCAAGGTGGCCGGGCAACGGGGCAAGCCGGGCGGTCGCAATTCCCTTGAAGGAGATGCTCTGCACGGGCAAGCCTTCCCACTGGGAAAGGGAATCAGCGGCAGCCGCTGGCAGCGTCGGCGATGCTTGCAAGATTGCGCCGTCCAGGATAGCCGCGGGAGAGATAGCCGCGTCAATTCCATCCCCAAGCGCGGCCGGTTGCTGGCTCCAGGCGCTCATTCCACCACAAATTGCAAGCGCCAAAACACATACCGGCAGAACGCTGTGCCTGTACCGATTGCCGCACTGCCCCGCCGGTTTTGCTTTCAAGACCATATCTCCCAAAAATGCGGACAAGAACGCCCCGCTGCGTGAAAATACCTCCTCAACGCGAAAACCCAAGAGGCGCTGGCCACGATCATCTTCCGCCGAAGCTCCGCCAACTGACTGCTTCCCTTTATACTAACGAGGAAAGATGCCCAACGCAGCAGCGGCTTGTTCAAGGAGTGATCCTTAAGGAAGCGTATGTCTCAATTGCGGTCCCCGAAGCAACCGCCGGATCCAACTCCCTTGAAGCTCGTCGGGGAAGCATCCCGATCGGCTCAAACCGCTCGATCCGCGCCTGTTGCGCACGCGGCTTCACCTGAAGCAGGCCATGCCGATACGCTGGCTCTGGCCCAGGCCGGCGACCATCGCGCTTTTGCCCAACTCTACTCTTTACACAAAAGGCGCATCTACTCTTTATGCCTGCGCATGGTGGGCAATGTTGCGGAAGCTGAAGACCTGACCCAGGAAGCCTTTCTCCAGTTGCACCGAAAGATTGACAGTTTTCGCGGCGACTCGGCGTTTTCCACCTGGCTTCACCGGCTGGCCATCAATGTGGTTCTGATGCACTTGCGCAAGAAGGGTTTATCCTTGATTTCACTCGATGAGGCGATGGAGCCCACCCTTGAAGAGGGCTCTGGCCGCAGCTTCGGCGCTCCCGATCTGACCTTGGCGGGGTCAATTGACAGGCTGGCCCTGCAACGCGCTGTCGCCAACCTGCCGGCCGGTTACCGGCTGATCTTCATTCTCCACGACATTGAAGGCTACGAACACAACGAGATAGCCTCCATGCTCGAGTGCTCGATCGGCAACAGCAAATCCCAATTGCACAAGGCACGGCTGAAACTGCGCGACGCCCTGCGCACCTATCCAAGGCAGGAGGAGCGGCGATGACGGAAGATCCCAGCACAATCGGTTGCGCCGCTTTCCAAGCCCAGTTGCCAGAGCTGATCGGCTCCGGCGTCGATATCGGGACTCATCCCCACATCCAGACCTGCGCGGTTTGCCGTGCCCTGCTGGCCGACCTGGAAGCCATTGCCGAGGCTGCCCGCCAGTTGCTTCCCATCGTGGAACCGCCGGACGACCTGTGGAAACAGATCGAATCAAAGATCAAGGATGAGGAAAGCTCTTCCAAGCAGGGCTGAAGATTCCAGTCAGTGCGGATTGGGCTGAATCGGCTGTGGAGTTTTTTGGCCGAGTGCGTTCTCCTGCGCCGCATTGGGGTTCCACACTGGCACAATCCTCCTCGGATTGGCAGGGTACTCTCACCTTCCCGCAGCTTTGGCCGATACACCATTCGAGAAACAATGCATCCAAGCATGAACGGGGTCGCGGATCCGCAGGGAGTTCGCGGGCGGTTTCAGCGGACTGTGCATCGGCGGCGCGGGGCTGGTACGGGAACCGCGCTCATCGCCTGTCCGTACCGGTCGAGGCAAGCGCGGTTTTCGGGGCGGCAAGAGGCGGCCGTAACGAATCGACATTCCTGAAACTTTTCAAAGTCTGCGCTGTCTAATGAAGGAAACCTGATACGAGGACACTCAATGCCAAACCAGCCTTCCATACCACCGCAACCCCAGATTCCATCCGCTAAGAGCAGTACGGGGGTGCGCAGGATTCCGGTTCTGCCGGTTCGCGACACTGTTCTTTTTCCCCATGCCGTGCTGCCGCTGACCGTCGGCCGTGAGAGTTCGATCCAGTTGATCGAGTCGCTGGGCGAGGAGCGGACGATTGTGGTGACGGCGCAACTTGACCCGCGGCTTGACTCGCCCAAACCGGCCGATCTGCACACGGTGGGAACGCTGGCCACGGTACACAAGGTTGTGCGCATGCCCAACCAGAGCCGCTTTGTCTTTACCGAGGGCGTGGAGCGGGTGCGGCTGGTGCGCTACTCGCAGACTGAGCCTTTCATGGTGGCCGAAGTCGAGGCCCTGGAAGACGCGGAACCGGCGTCCACCTCGAGCGTCGAGGCGCTGGTGCGCAACGTGATCGGGCAATTCCAGCAGATTGTGGCGGAGTCGCCGACGCTCTCGGACGAGTTGCGGACGATTGCCGCCAACATTGAAGAGCCGAGCCGTCTGGTGGACTTTGTGGCCTCTTCGCTGCCGTTTTTAACCACCGACGACAAGCAGCAACTGCTTGAGACGGCGAGCATCCTGGCGCGGCTTGAGATGTTGAACGGCCACTTGGCCAAGGAGATCGAGGTGCAGCAGTTGCGCGCCAAGATCCAGACCGAGGTCCAGGACCAGGTGCAGCAGTCGCAGCGCGACTACTATCTGCGCGAGCAGCTCAAGGCCATTCAGAAGGAACTGGGCGATGTGGACGAGGGCCAGCGCGAGACCGAGGAACTGCGCCAGAAGATTGAAGCCGTGGGCATGCCCGAGGACGTGAAGAAAGAGGCGCTGAAGGAACTGGCGCGGCTTTCGCGCATGTCTCCCATGGCTGCCGACTACTCGCTTACCCGCAACTACATCGAGTGGCTGGCGGTGCTGCCGTGGGCAAAAAGCTCCGGGTCCAAGATCGATATCGGCAAGGCCAAGGAGATTCTGGACGAAGACCACTATGAACTGAAAAAGGTGAAGGACCGCATCCTGGATTACCTGAGCGTGCTGGAGTTGAAGCCGGACATGAAGGGGCCGATCCTGTGCTTTGTGGGGCCTCCGGGAGTGGGCAAGACCAGCCTGGGCCGGTCGATCGCGCGAGCCTTGGGCCGCAAGTTCCAGCGCATCTCGCTCGGCGGCATGCACGACGAGGCGGAGATTCGCGGCCATCGCCGTACCTACATTGGCGCATTGCCGGGCCAGATCATTCAGAGCATCCGGCGTGCCGAAACCAACGACCCGGTCATCATGCTCGACGAGGTGGACAAACTGGGCCGCGACTTCCGCGGCGATCCGGCCTCGGCGCTGCTTGAGACCCTGGACCCCGAGCAGAACAATACCTTCCGCGACAATTACCTGGACGTGCCGTTTGATCTATCCAAGGCGCTGTTCATTTGCACGGCCAACATGCTCGACACGGTCCCTCCGCCGCTGCTTGACCGCATGGAGCTGATCTTCCTGCAGGGCTACACCGAAGAGGAAAAGGTGCAGATCGCCAACCGCTACCTGATTCCGCGCCAGATCAGGGAGAACGGTATCACGGTGGAGCAGATTGAGTTTCCCGAGGATGCGGTGCGCTACGTGGTGCGCCACTACACGCGCGAGGCCGGGGTGCGCAAGCTGGAGCAGGCGCTGGGCACAGTATGCAGAAAACAGGCGCGGCGCGTGGTCGAGGGCCACAAGGAAAAGCTGGTGGTGACGCGCGAAGTGCTCAAAGAGTTCCTGGGCGGCATCCAGGTGCGCGTCGAGACCGAGGTTTCAGAGCGGGTGAAGCGCCCCGGAGTGGCCGTGGGCCTGGCCTGGACGCCGGCCGGCGGCGACATTCTCTTCATTGAGGCCAACAAGATGAAGGGCAAGGGCGGCTTTACCATGACCGGGCAAATCGGCGAGGTGATGCAGGAGTCGATGCAGGCCGCGCTGACCTGGGTGCGGTCAAATGCCGTGTCGCTGGGCCTGGCAGAGGACTTTACCAAGGAGATCGACCTGCACATTCACGTGCCGGCCGGTGCAATTCCCAAGGACGGCCCCTCGGCCGGCGTGACCATGGCAACCGTGCTGGTTTCGCTCTTGACCGATATGCCGGTGCGCCCGCTGACGGCCATGACCGGCGAAATCACGCTCAGCGGCAATGTGCTGCCGGTCGGCGGCATCAAGGAGAAATTCCTGGCCGCGCGCCGGGCGGGAATCCAAACCATCATTCTGCCGGCTGAGAACCGCCAGGATGTGGAAGAAGACCTTACGCCGGAACTGATGGAAGGCGTGACGGTGCATTACGCCAGCCGCATCGAGGACGTGCTGGCCGTGGCGCTGCCGCTGTTGAATGCCCGGCCGGATACGTCGCCCGTGGGGGCTGAGCTTGCGGTGAGCACGGCCGCTTGAGTAGAGCCGCGCGCAAACGAGGAAGGCCGGCGAACCTGCCGGCCTTTTCCGTGAGGCGGCCCAGATGCCATCTGCCAGCCGCGCTGGTGAAACCGCCGTTTGTGCCGATGAAAGACTGTAGAATCCAGAGCGCACTTCAGCGCAAAAAGCGGTGACCATGGCAGCAACACAGGCAACCCCCTATACAACCACGCAATCGATAGTTCCATTACACCTCTCCGGAAACACAACTCCGCAACAGAACAAGCAGCTTCAGGAATTTCTAGGTGAAGCGGTCCAGGAGGCCTACCGGGCTTCGATTGAGCAGTTGGACCGGCAGAGTGCGCAAACCGTGCTTGATCTGGACAAGAAGCTCAAGAGTGAATTGGCGCAGTCGGTGGTGGAGATTATTCAGCGCCACACCGTGTGCGACAAGTACAAGGACGAGCAGGTTGGCTCGAATCGCGCGTATCCGCCCACCTACCGGGTCAAGCCTGTGGAGGCGCAGGTAACGGAGCTGAGGAAATTCTTTCCGTGCCTGGGCAGTTGCCAGGAGAGACTGGCTCACAGGCCCTTGCCGGAGGGAGCCGAGGCATGGTTCGCGGTTCCTCGCTGGCAGGCGCTGGCTCCAACGTATAGCGAGGCCGTCGAGATGGTGATCGGCGTCCTGGCCACAAAGCGGAAGTTTCAGAATCGCATTGCGGGGCGCATGGGGCCGGCATATCTTCGCCAGAGCGAGCGCTCAAAGCTCGCCGCAACGATACTGGCCGACCAGCAGCAGGGAAACGACATTCTGGTGATAGCCGCACAAGCCGGCATGCGTCACCGCGGATGCTCTGCGCGGCGCGCCCGCGTGGCGATGGCAGGCAACGAATTCGGCGCCGGGGTGTTTGCCGTGGCCTGCATCCTGCTCACCCATCCTGAGAGACTCTCCCACGAAGATACGTTGATGATCGATTGCGGAGGCGATGAGTATTCCCTGCGCGGCGACTATACCTTCGACCGGGTTCCACTCTTCGACTACGACATTTCCGGCATAGAATTCAGCGCCTTCTACGATGATCGATCGCGCAACCTTTGGGGAACGCCGTCCGGCTTCTTGTACAAGGTGGTGTGATCAAGCCCTGGGTCCGGGATGTTTTATCGACTGAATGCCGCCTGCCGCGTCTAACTGGCAGGCGGTATTCTTTTCTCCAATGATGCAGGTGCGAGTTCTTCCCTTTGGCGTGTTGAGAGATTGGCTGGGTGCTTCCCCCGCAATGGCCGAGTTGCCAAGGGGCGCTACGGTCGCGGATCTGCTTGCGTGGCTAAAGCCCCGCCCTTTCAAAGCAGCCCAATCTTTCTGTGGGGCAGTCGCTTTGGCGTTCGGAGTGCTTCTGGCTCCGCCACTGTCCGCGCAAGAGACGACCTTGCACCTGGACGTGAAGCTGGTGAATGTCTTTGTCAACGTGACAGACAGGAACGGGGCCATTGTGGGCGGGCTCACCAAAGACGACTTTGCCATCGCCGAGGACGGGCGGCCGCAACAGATTGCGGTCTTCGAGCGGCAGTCGGAGTTGCCGCTGAACCTGACGCTGGGCATCGACACCAGCGGCAGCGTGCAAAAGGACATGGCCGAAGAGGCGGATGCGGCCAAGAGGTTTGCCCATGCCATCCTGCGCCCTCAGGACCAGATGAGCCTGCTCCAGTTTGCCACCGTGGTCCGCGAACTCACGCCCTTCACCAACAAGGTGAGCCAGATCGATCGCGGCTTGGGCCAGTTGCGCGGCGACTGGGCTACGGCGCTCTACGACGCGATTCTTCTGGGTTCCGAGCGGCTGGGCCACAAACAGGGGCGCAAGGTGCTGGTGCTGGTTTCCGACGGCGACGATACCGCCAAAAACACCACCTACGCACAGGCTTTGGAGGCGGCTCTGCGCAACGAGGTCATGATTTACACCATCATCGACGTGCCCATCGAGGCCAGCGCCGGTCGCGACCTGGGCGGCGAACACGCGCTCATCACCCTGGCCGAGCAGACCGGCGGCAAGAGCTTCTATGAGAGCGACGGCGGCCTCGACAAGGCCTTTGCGCGGGTCAGCGACGACCTGCGCACCCAGTATTTGCTGGGCTATTATCCAAAGAGGCAAGAGCCCGGAAGGGCCTTTCACCGGGTGCAGGTAACCGTCCCCAGGGCCGCGGCCGATGCCTTCAACATTCGCCACAAAACCGGCTATTACATTGACTCGCCAGCCAAAGGCAACTGATAGGCGCGGATAGGCGCGGATTTTGGATTGCTCTCTCGAAACGCCGGTAGTGGGTTGTTTTCCGGTTTGGCGGTAATCCACCCGCAACTAGAAAACTTGGAGATTTTGATGAGTGCATTGGCGATTTTGCATCAGCTGAGCAGGCGAACGGCACAAGGCCCTGCCCTGAAAGTCGTTGGAGGCATGAAACCACGGACCATCGCCAATGGAAACACCGCCGTTGGAACCAACCCAATTTCTACTTTGCCGAAGTCCTGGCCCCATCCGAGGCTGCGGAGGATGAAGCGGCTACGCAGTGATTGCGGTGTCGAACTCTGTGTAATTGTCGAGGTAATCTTTGATAATCAGATAGCACTCGCAAGAGGTCTTCATGAGCCCAGGGACGTCGAGGATGCGAATTTCTCCGCGAGTGTAGTCGATAAGTCCTTTTTGCTTGAGAATCCCGGCTGTCGTAGAAACAGTGGGACGGCGAACCCCAAGCATGTCTGCGAGAAACTCATGTGAAATCTTGAACGTGTCGATGTGCGCGCGGTCCGCGCAGAGGAGCAGCCAGCGGGCGAGCCGCTGTTCGAAGCTGTGTTTCGCATTGCATCCAGCGGATTGCATTGCCTGAACGAGTTGCGCCTGAACATAGCGCAGAGCCAGAGACTGAAAGTCGCCGCCAAGGCGGAACTCTCTTCTCGCGTCCTCCACGCGGCAA
>Ga0224555_1004896_pt1 | contig 11825 bp, 12 predicted proteins | sample 714S23034metaG_FD_180687 | JGI IMG/M metagenome (GOLD analysis project Ga0224555, IMG submission 180687) | Peat soil microbial communities from Stordalen Mire, Sweden - 717 S2 30-34 | ecosystem: Environmental > Terrestrial > Soil > Wetlands > Peat | place: Sweden: Norrbotten County, Stordalen...
ACATTTGCGCGAAGCTTAAAAAGAATCTTTGATCACCAGTAAATCCATTAATTATCTTAGGCTCCTCTTTCAATGAAAGTTTATAGGCATCGTAGGCCATCGTCAACCCACCGAAGTCTGCTATATTCTCCTGCAGGGTCAGGTTGCCGTTTACATGTAGGCCAGGAAGGACTTCAAACCTATTGTACTCATCCACCAAAATACCCGTGTTTTTATTAAAGCTATCAGCATCTTTTTGTGTCCACCAATTAATTAAATTTCCATTAACATCGAACTTCCTACCCTGACTATCGAAGTGGTGGGTCATCTCGTGTCCTATAATGGCACCAATTGCGCCGTAGTTTATTGCATCATCAGCGTCTTTGTTGAAGAAGGGAGGCTGAAGAATGCCAGCTGGAAAGACTACGAGAACCTTATTAAAATCAGCATAGGCATTCGTTTCCTGGGGATTCATCTCCCAGAGCTTATGATCCACTGGCTTGCCGATCTTATCCAAGCCATCGAAACTGTGGTGGAACTTAAATTTAGAGGCACGAAGGACATTCATGACATATGAATCATTATTCACTTCAAGCTCTGAATAATTTAACCATTCATCGGGGTAGCCTACCTGAACATCCAAGACATCAAGTTTCATTAGGGCCTCTTTCTTGGTTTCAGGGCCCATCCACGGCAAATTTTTAATTCTTTCCCGGAAGGCTTTCTTTAGGTTGGATACCATCTCCTGCATTTTGGCCTTGGAACTTGAGTTAAAATATTTATCTACATAGACCCTACCTATGTCCTCACCTATAGCTCTGTATTCTGCATCAAGGACTCTCTTCCAGCGAGGCTTCATCTCCTGTTGGCCATTGAGCTCTTTCTCATAGAAATTAAAGTGCTCTGTCTCTAGATCTGAGCTGAGATAGGGGGAAGTAGCTAAAATCAGCTTCCAACGAAGGAAAGTTTTCAAGTTAGTTATACTTTCTTCCTGAATAACAGTGCTTAACTCCTTGAAGTATGATGGGTTTCTGACATTGACCTCAGCTATTTCTGGTTGACCCAAGAAACTAAAGGCACTAGACCAATTCATTCCTGGAGCAAAAGCCTGAAGCTCCTTAAGGCTCATTTCATTATATGTTTTGACCTCATCTTTATTTTCCACATTAGTAAAGGTTGCATTGGCGAGCTTGGTCTCTATTTCCATGACGGTTCTGGCATTACTCTCCGCGATATTTGGGCTATCACCGAGAAAGACGAACATTTTGGCAACGTGAGTTAGATATTGCTCTCTTATCTGGATAGATTCGTTGTCCTGTCTGAAATAGAAATCTCTATCTGGGAGGCCTAAACCTCCCTGGGTGAGAGTAGCGATCATGACTGTACTGTTCTTTTTATTGGGTTCGGCATACATAGAGAAGAAAGGGTCTATGCCACAATCCATCATTTTCATGGATACAGAGTGGACATCGGAGATGTTGAAGATGTTGTTTATCATCTTTAGCTCGTCTTTGATGGGATCCAGACGCTGCTTTTCAAGGGTAGCAGTATCCGTTCCAATAATGTAAAATTTACCCATCTTCTGCTCGCGGCTTTCCTTAGGAGCAGAGGTGTTGTTGGCTGCACTCTCCACTATACTTTTAACGTGGTCATAGGTTCTGTCCTCCACTATCAAAAATTCTCCATATCGTGATTTATCTGCAGGTACTGGGTGGTTTTTTGTCCAAGCTCCATTAACATACTCATAAAAATCGTCTCCAGGTTTTACAGAGGGGGTTATACTTCCTGGATCGAAAGCTTTCTCATATCCTGAAATTGTTGTATTGCCCATCGAAGTTTCAGAAGAACCAAAAGCTACGAGGTTTAAAGCGATAATTAATGTGATACCAAAAGCGAATACATATATTACTCTCTTTCTTTTCATAAGTCCTCAACTTTTATGGATTCTAAGATATCTTACACTAGAGCATATGTCTGAGCTAATTTCTCTAAAGCTTCAACATTGAGTATATCTATAAATACTAAGTCACAAGAATATCAAAATTATTATCATTTGCAAAAAAATTGGATGGAAAAGTTCCATTTAAAGATAAAAAGTATAATTCATTAAGTTAAAGACCAAAATAATGTAGAGGTAGGTTTATATTACCCAAATGGATAGGTCTGAAATACGATTGCTCTTTTTACTATTATTGATGGTACTTATTTCACCTATTACCTGTCAGTAAATCCAAAAAAAGTATTCTAAAAGCGTAGGCAAATCATAATATGTTCTACGATGCTGATTTTAAATCAAGCACATTCAGGGAAAATAAATTTATAAAAATCAAATTTTAAAGCATATATTGTTGTACATTTTAATCAAAAGATCCTGTTATTATCCTTTATTTTGGACTAATGCATATGTACAACAATATATATGATTTAGACATAGTTCAAAATTAGAATGATTTTCGAAAAGAATCCAACATGTTTTATATGTAATACCTCATAATACTCCTGTATGCCAGATGAAATACGTATGCCTGTTAATGCTAAGATCCCCAAGAGTTTGCATGATTCAATGCTTGTAGCCGTTGAAGAAGGGAAATACAAAGATAAAACGACATGTATTACTGAAGCGCTTGAAAAAATACTCAATAATACGCAGCAAGAACAATTAATAAACACTAAAATATTACAAAGCAAAGAAACAGAAATACAAAACCTTGAATCTAAATTACAGACAAAATACGCTGAAATTGAAAAATTACTGGATATATTACGCAAAGCTCCGGACCCTATGGAGTTTGCACAACTTTGCACAAAGTCTGATGAATTATATGCCCACAATGAAACACTAAAGAAAGAATTAGAAGACATCAAGAATCTATATAATAATTACATGCTCCAAATGCAGACCTTGATTAATCAAAAGGCTATAGAAGCGCCAGGAGCTAAGAAACCTTGGTGGCGTTTTTGGTAAATCCGACTACAATTATACCAATGAATAAAATGAGTAGTGAAATCTTTTATATTAAAAATCAGTCTTGTTAGAATAAAAATATTATATAGTTGACTACTCTTGGTTTTCTCTATCAAAAACAAGCTTTTCTAGAATTTTTTTCCTAATCCCATCTGTATCATTGACAATTATCTTGATGTTCTGATTCAGGTTTTCTGAAACAACATTCGTTTTTCTGTACACCCGCCGACCAAACTCGTCAGGGAAGCGTCTCTCCAGTATGAACATACAAACTTGACAATTTCCACCTTTAGCGGCTTCATTCAGTCGCTCCAAAAGTTTCAGAGCTCCGTCTGCATTACATTTATTTATATATTTATAAAACTGATAATATTTCCCCTATTTCTCTGTCTTCCCCTTGTTCAACCAGATATTGAATGTTTTGTATGTGATGCCGGCTGACGAAGCAGCTAAGCTATAAGTCAATCCGAACGCAATATTATCACCGATTCTCTGTTGTATTTCAGGCGTCAATTTACAAGGTCTCACCATGGTCGCACCGTTTTTTATTTTTTATAATTAATATTAGCAAATCTTGTATTTAATATTAAGTTATTTTTGTTCTGCATGCAAGCGGGGTTTATACGCATCGAATCAAATAAGAGCCAATCTCAGGCTCTGTGAGCTATTGTTTTGAGTATGGTGATGGCTATTTCATTAACTTGCAATACAAATCTTCCTAGTAGCCCCAGGACAAGTCATTTTTCCCAAACTAATTCCCCATGAATCAAAAACTAGATAACAGGGGGTAGGTTCACGAGATTTTCTATATATTATTATTATTACTTTAAAAATATATAAATTTATACATCTATTTGCGGGAGTAGGAACTCTTCTGGCTGTTATAATTCATAAGATCAGGACCAAAGAATGTAATACTAATTACTTTAAGTTCGTATAATATATTTATAAAAGTATATAACAAATTAAATTTAATTCTAATTAGTATACTTCCCCGTATAATCAATTCGATATTCTATCGAGCTGTAGGTGTTCTCCTTCGCCTGCAGCTCATAAGATCAACTTTTTTGATATCTAAGTGCAGCGGGATCAATAATAATTGGGGGTATTGAATGAATACAGACACGATTCTAATAGATGTTTAGGATAGGTATGATAAGAAATTAATCGAAGGAATTACACCGGTAAATCAAGTTAATCAGACACTGTCACGTCTTAAAGACTATAAGAGATACATGAAAATCACACTAGAATAGAAAAAAAATGGGGGTACCAAAAGAAAAAAAGTAATAAATGTTGTATTTAAACAACCTTAGCAGAAGAATCTGTTTTTATACAGTCTGCTTGTACGATTGGTTCAGCTTTCCTTTCTGCATTGTTAACATTATCTGCTTTAGGTGAAACTTTGGAATCTGAGTTTATCATACTATATATCTCCATATACTTTATTATATTTAATGCAGGTTTGTATTTAGAAATTACCTGTGCACTATAGATAGATCGCAACCTATAAGTATTGATATATTTTTTAATTTTTTTATAGAGTCTGGCTGCTTTTGGATGTCTCAAATCATTAAGTCCATCCCCAAGAATTGAGTTTTTCAGCTTCGTTTAGTAAATTTTGATATTCTAATATTTGTTTGTATCCAGGATACCGTTTATTGAAATCATCTAATAAATCAGGGATACTTTTACCATTGCGATCATAACCATTCAAAACAAAATTTTTTAGATCTGTCCGGAATACCTTGATATTTTCCAAACTTTTTTACACAGTTGCCGTCATTAGGTTGCTCGTAATTTATCATTTTTTGACCTAGGACAGGCTCACAGGACAAGCTTGTCAATATACCTGTGTTATGGTGCTCGCTATCTAAAAAACGCATTTTATGACAGGCTTGGTCCCTTCTTGTAGGTAGGTTTTCTGAAATTATGATATTTGAGCTTGGTTCACTCTCTTTTACTTTATACTATTTTATTCGATGTTCATATATACTATTATCATACAAAGTTTGGGATGGTAAAAATGCCTGTCCTGCCTGTCCTAAGTTTGTTTTTTCGTTAGCCATGGGTTCTGTGTAAATGGGACCGGCTTGATCATCGTTTTGGGGTATTAGCCTGTCCTGCACATCAAGACGGACCTTTAAACCGACCCATTTTGTAATTTTTTTATTACAGTTACTTCCCGGCACATTCTCACGATAATTCTCGTATCCAAGTTTTTTCAGTTCCTTAGCCCATTAATACAAATTAGCCACTGCTTCAGATGTGGCGCCTGACATTAAAATCTCAATAAAATAAGTATTAGAATCGTTATCTAATGGATTTACTGATTTTACCTATGTGTTTCTAATACTTTGTGTCGTTGCTTATTCTAAAGGTGATTTGGCTCCATATGCACCTAAGTCTTGTTTCCTGAACCACTTGAGCTGTTGGTGGCTGTATCTATGTTGCTGCCTATGCCGGCACTATAAATGTTAACTGTGCTGCTACCAAGGCTGCCTGGGACTTGGATTTCATATAAGCGTGTGGTGTTGCCTGTGTTGACACCAATGATACTTGCGGTGTAACCTGGACCCGCATTATAACCATTGACTACGCGGCCACCAACGATATTTGCAGATTGGGGTTCATATATACTTATACCGTTGCCTGTAGTGTTGCCTGTGCTGCTGGAACTGCTGTAAACATGCGAACCGTAGCTGCTACGAGCAGCATTTACTGTAATAGCTGCCAAAGAAGCCACTAGACAGACTGTTAACAAAATTGTGATTGTCTTTTTAAATCTCATCATCTCACCAGTTTCGCTATTTAAAATTTTACTTTTAATATATAATACTATTTATAGTTATGTAAAATATATTACATTTATTCTCAGTTCTTGCAAAGGAAATTCCTGATTTAGTCTCTTATGATTACATATTCTCGAAATTTAATCCATAAATGATACGTGGGATATTATCAAAAATAAACTAATCAAGCAAATCGAATGCGCTGTGGAATACTGAACAAATGCGGTTTGTGATTTTGCTAAGAAAAGACGAAATTGTATTTCAAGGAAAAATGTGATAAAAAAAGTTATAATGTAATAATGCTAAAAGGTTTAAAGTGTACACAATGGATAAACAAATCTTTGACAGAACAAAAAAAATGCTAGGCATTTTACTGATAATCTTTTTAGTAACATCAGTAACAGCAATGGCAGTAAATGCTTACGATGGTAAGCATGATCACGACAGTGTTGTGCAAATAACTCAGCTTGAGCAAATAAACAAATTTCTGCATAAAGGACCGGTTTTTGTAGAGATGAAAGCTCAGTCCTGTAAACCATGCCAACAAACGAAGCCTATTCTTGAAAAACTCGCGGCAGAATACAAAGGGAAAGCTACAATAGCGTCTATTGATATATATCAGAGTCCTGAACTTGCAAAATATTTTGGCGGGTACAACCTTCCTGATGCTTTCGTGATTGTTGGTACAAAAGATGGAAAATACGTTTACATAAATGACAATGGAAATAGTACTCTAGATAGATCACAAGCCAGGATTATTGGATTAAACGCTGGAAATAAAAACAGATTTGAAAGAATTATTGATCGAGCTCTTATTCAACAGGGTAGAACTGAACCCATGCTAACTGGACAACACAACATTGGAAAATACCCAAGTGAACAAAACCAAAACGGACAATACCAAGGAGAACAAAACCAAGGTGGACAATTACCCGGCGAAGTATTCCTAGGCGAACAATACCTAGGTGAAAAATTCACAGATGGATTATTCCCAGGTGGACTATTCCCAGGTGAACAATATCTAGGCGGACAATTCTCAGATATAGAACTATTCCCAGGTAAACACCTAGGCGGAAAATCCGGTGGACAAAACCAAGGTGGACAATACCCAAGTGAACAATTCCCAATTATAGCAAGACCAGTTGGGGCAAAACCAGCCATAGGAACCGGGTTAGTAACACCTGCAACACCAGGTTTAATAAGCGATCCAACATATGGAGTTTCTGCACCCGCAACATCCGGTTCAAAACACGCCGATGAGCAACAAAACTACGGTAAACATTTCAGTAAGCAACACAAAGGTAAGAAACACTCCGATAAACATACCGCAATAGAAAATACTTAAGTGAGCAAACCAATGCAGACAAAAATAAGGCATAAAATGTCTAGATGAACGATTCTAAAGCGAACGATATTATCAAAATTTATAAAGTAAGAGAACCAATATTTTTTGGTATAACAGACAAACAAATCCCATACAGTAAGTTAGATACTGTTGGTGTGCATCGTCAACAGTATCTCCCTCTCCAGTTTATAATCCAGTTTGATTTTCATAATAGTTAATTTTTGCAATACTCAGCCCAGTACTCCAAGTTTCCTTGTATTGCAATTGAGCATGGATTGGATATCCTTTTGGTAGATATACTATTTTTGTTTCAAGCTCCCCCTTTAATGACACAATATCTTGATTACCATAGAAGCATCAAAGTTTACTGAATCTTCAACTTATTGAAGTACATCAATGGCATAACATTTGTCTTTAGATTCAAAATCTGGTCAATACATTTCATAATGGGAACTAGGTAATATGAACAAAAAAATAATCAAGATTGGAATAGTAGCATTACTGATGTTAGTGATTAGTAGTTCAGTAATCAGCGCTTGGCCATGGAGTAGTAATGCTGACAATCAGAACAATAATATCAAATTTGATCAAAATAAATTTGAACGATTGCTTCAGGACGGACAGTTTTCCGTTCAAGCCGGGGATATTAATTCTGCACTCAAATCATACAAAAAAGCAGGGAGAATGAACCCAACTGGACAAAACTTGCAACGATTAACTTATAATATTGGAATGTTATCTGAGCAGGCTGGAGATTATAATACTTCACTGAAACTTTATAATATATCTATTGTAGCGGATCCAAATTCAAAGACAGCAGATTTTCTTGTTCAGCACAGACGTGAATTAATGAGAAAATCAGGTCAATCCGACTAAACATGTGACTGCATTTGAAAAATCATTCCGTAGGAGTTTAGATAATCTATCGAAAATAATTTTTTTGCAACGGAACCTTTTGAGATAATCCTCAGCGTAAATCTGAAACATTATTTTTTCCAACGTAACGCCAAATAAAGTGATTGATATAAAACTAAAAATCACTAGACTTTGGACTAGTGTCTTTTTACAGGATTTCTTATAGAATTATAGTTTTTTGACGACTGTACTTTTTACCAAATTAAAAAGGTGTAAGCATGTCTCACATAGTAGAATTAATGGGAAAAACCAAAGTAGTCATAAAGGATGGCAAAGTTATTGAAGTCAGGCGAACCTGAAATCGAATGGTGTCCCCTAATTTCCAAGATGGACGGAGTACAGAAAATAATTTCCGATGAAGTCAAAAAGAATATGGAGTCAAAGATAAGCGACTTTGGAATGTTCACAGCCAGGCGTAAACTCATCGGAAATAATACATTTGTGGCTTTCGGAGCTTCAGAAATAATGATGTCTGGTTTGAGTAGCGGTTTTATTGAGACAACTGTAACTGCCTGTGATGGAGCAGGAACTGTCATATCCAACAATCCGGCTCTTGTCCAAGGTATTGGGGGTAAGATGTCAGGATTAGTAGAAACAGAGCCAATAGAAGGCGTTATAAATGGGATTCAAGAATTCGGTGGGACAGTGCTCGATCCTAATACAGCGACCATCGATCCTGTAGGTGGGATCAGAAAAGCTGTAGAACTTGGATATAAAAAGATAGCAGTAACCGTAGCTAATTCAAAAACCGCAAAACAACTAAGAGAGATCGAAACCGAACTAAAAATTGATATTATAGTCATCGGTGTGCACGTAACAGGTATTAGTAAGGAAGAAGCTCAAATCCTTCTAAAAAATTCAGATATCGTGATTAGTTGTGCTTCTAAATATATTAGGGAGCTAGCAGAGCCACTTGTTCAAGTAGCTGCTGCACTTCCACTTTTTGCTTTGACTCAAAAAGGAACAGAATTGGTGATTGAAAGGGCAAAGGATATCAAAAGTCCCATCTTGATCAATACCACAGATTTGCCTGTGGTACCTGAGCATAAGCAGCCCAGAAATTTAAAATGAAAGGCACTTCACTATTGAGCAGATGATTTTGAAATTTGTAATATTTTTAGACTTGTCAAAATTCATAATCTTACAAATATATGGTTCAAAACCCCCTTAACCCACAAAGTCCACGGAAACCACTTTAGCAATTTTATGATCGGTTGTATGGGAAAATAACTTGATTAAAACTTTTTATGACTATTATCAAGTATCAAGTGATTTTTCAGCAAGAGCGAACAAATCATAATAAACGCTTTCTATGCCTTTTGGAGTCTGGTATTTTTTCAGCTCCGCCAAGATTTCAGCCTTTATTTTTTCGTATACGGATACCGGAATGTTGCTCATAAAATTCCCAACGGAACTCGCTTCGACGTATTTCAGGTGTTATGTTAACAGTTGCTTTAGGTAATTTTAGGTTTCATTTGAATATTACCTATAAACTTCCCAAAAGCTATAGGCCGTATTCCCACAGGCACCGTGGCTATAACTCTATTTTTTGCTGTGTTAATTACAGAAACAGTATTGTTTAAACTGTTAGCCACATATACCTTTTTTCCATCCGATGTAACTGTAACTCCCCTGGGAACGAATCCTACAGGCACAATGGATGTAACAGTATTAGTTTTTGTGTTAATTACAGAGACAGTGTCATCATCAGAGTTTGCCACATACACTTTTGTTCCATCTGGTGTGACTGCAACTCCACTAGGACCTGTTCTTACAAGCACCGTAGCTGTAATAGTATTAGTTGTTGTGTTAATTACAGAAACGTCTCCAGGGTAGTCATAGTTGTTTACCACGTATATATTTGTCCCATCCGGGGTAACTGCAACTCCAAATAGTCCATCCCCTACAGGCACAATGGATGTAACAGTATTAGTTTTTGTGTTAATTACAGAGACAGTGTCATCATCAGAGTTTGCCACATACACTTTTGTTCCATCTGGTGTGACTGTAATTCCAAAAGGCACGTTTCCTACAGGCACCGTGGTTGTAACAATATTAGTTTTTGTGTTAATTACAGAAACAGTGTCATCATCAGAGTTTGTCACATATACCTTTTTTCCATCTGGGGTGACTGTAATTCCAAAAGGCACGTTTCCTACAGGCACCGTGGTTGTAACAGTATTAGTTTTTGTGTTAATTACAGAAACAGTGTCACATCAGAGTTTGTCACATATACCTTTGTTTCATTTGGGGTGACTGTAGCTCCAAAAGGCCCATTTCCTACAGGCATCGTAGTTATAACAGTATCATTTGTTGTGTTGATTACGGATACAGTGTTACCATCTAAGTTTGTCACATATGCATTTGATCCACCCAGAGTGACTGCAACTCCATAAGGATTGTTTAATGTACTTGCAGATATAATGGCTGTAATATTGTTTGTGGCTGTGTCAATTACAGAAACATTGTTGCTGCCAGAGTTAGTAATATATGCAAATGGCGCTGCATCTGTGATATTTATCAGCATTAAAACCAAAGCTATGGAAACTAAGGCTATCGAATACAACTTCTTTTTATTTAGCATTTATTTCAATTCCTTTCCTGTATTAATTAGTTAGTAAAATTCAAAGATTATTCCGTGAGATGTTAAATCTTCATCTACATGTTTCTGAGTGCGGTAACATATTTAACTTATTATATAAATCGGCACAGTTACATAATCATAATCACAAAATTTGTTAGCTTCTTACTCATCCATTCATTTCTGATCAAAATTCGACCTAATGGTCGTAGATATAATAAGGGATAAACCAGTGATAGGCTCAAGGTAAGGTTTTCATTTGATGGCACTAGAAAGTATGATAACTACAAATAAAATCGATTATAGAATCGCTAGTATGGAGCTTGATTATGATAGAGATCCTAACAGATAACAAGATGGTTTTCATGAAATATTGGACATTGAGATTTGTTTGATGATTTTTCGTCAGCAGTGGCTATTTTAGATGAATTATCTAGTATATTTCATTATCATTTAACACTTTGATTGAACAAGTTGAATTCATTTTGGGATCGATATAGTAATTTATGGCTAAACTCGATTCATATTTGATGCACAGTTTTTGTCTTATAACCTATGTATTTTCTAAATGCCATCAATTCTCTGAAAACATTGTTGATCCCTAACTCATGGAGCTGATGGAACTATTGGAGCTGCTGGGACTCATAGAGCATATGGATCCCATGGAACACTTGGAAATATTTAGCTTAAATAATTCGATTAAGACTTTTTAGTACTATTATCAAGTGATTTTTCAGCAAGAGCGAACAAATCGTAATAAACGCTTTCTATGCCTTTTGGAATCTAGTATCTATTCAGCTCTGCCATGATTTCAGCTTTTATTTTTTCGTGTACGGATACAGGAATGTTGCTCATAAAATCACTTCTTTGGCTGTAAGTTCCTGGAAGGATCTAGTATTCAGATACCAAACGAAACATTTAAAATCTAAGATGGCATAGTATAAACTAAGTACGATATTTGCAAACATACTGTTTTCTCCTTTTGGGGATAAGGTCCAGGGTTAGGGCCCCTAGACCTTTTAAATTATATTTTTTTTCACATAGTGAACGTAGTTTTGATATATGTAATCTTCTTTTGTTATCTCCACTATAATACAAACTGTTTATCGGGCTCTCCGATGGCTCATTATCTTTTTTATATCAAAACCACACGGCTGCACTGCATTTAAATAGTATTAAAAAGTCCTTTTTGAGTTATTTGATTCGTCTATTTCTTGATTTTACGATTTTTGTAACAATATTGATTTC
>Ga0224555_1004897_pt1 | contig 11825 bp, 9 predicted proteins | sample 714S23034metaG_FD_180687 | JGI IMG/M metagenome (GOLD analysis project Ga0224555, IMG submission 180687) | Peat soil microbial communities from Stordalen Mire, Sweden - 717 S2 30-34 | ecosystem: Environmental > Terrestrial > Soil > Wetlands > Peat | place: Sweden: Norrbotten County, Stordalen...
GAGGACTATGACATTCAAACCGCTCAGAGTTTTGTCGACCCGGCTTACCCGACGGCGGTCTGCAGCGCCGACATCAATAGTGGCGGGAAAGATACCTACAAATATTTCCACCACGATAGCGTAGTTTCCGATGATTTCTCCGCGCCCAGCTACAAGACTCAGGTGCGATCGCTCTTTGGCAGCGACGATCTGAGCGCAGCCGTGCCTTTGGGCACTGAGTGGTACAACGCGATTACATCCACGAAAGCCGCGGCCTGCATTTCGGGAGCGCCGCACAATTTGCCGCAGGACTACACGGGCGCCACGACCATCGTGAATGACGTTACGGGCTATTGCAAATAATTGAGGCGAAGGTCGCGGTCTCGATTGATTCGAGCCAATCTATTCGAGCGGATATCGCTTTTCGCGCCAGTCGCGAATACCACCGTCCATCGAAATGACGTTCGTGTAACCCATCTTTTGTAAATTGTCAGCCGCCAGCGCAGAGCGGAATCCGCCGCCGCAGTAGAGAATCATTTCCGCGCCGAGATCGGGCACGCGCGCCTCGATATCGCGCTCAATAATGCCCTTGCCGAGATGAATCGCGCCCGGGAGATGATCCTTGGCAAATTCGCTTTCTTCCCGCACATCGATGAGAATGAATTTCTCGCCCTGATCGATCTTCTTTTTCACCTCGTCAACATTGGTTTCGCGCACGCGCGTTTTGGCGTCGTCGACGATTCTTAGAAAACGGGGGGGATGTTGATGAGCCATAGATTCTCCTTTCGATGGAAGACAACTATCTTACCCCGCCGCCCGAACCCAGCCAATTGGGTTGCCTTCGTGTAAGTTAGTTTCTTCGTGGCAATCGACGTTTGCCCAGACCATGGTGAAGCCTCGAAAAAACGAAGCGCCCCGCCGCACCGGCTTGGCCCGCGCCTTATCGAAGCTCGGCTATTGCTCGCGCTCCAGGGCGGCACAATTCATTCGCGCCGGGCGCGTCAGCTTGAATGGAAAAGTTTGCCGTGATCCGGAAACACCGGTTTCCGGCGAATCTGTTCGGATTGCAGTCGATGGAAAATTGGTCGGAGAGCAGGAGAAGATCTATTTAATGATGAACAAGCCGCCCGGTGTGGTCACCACTGCTTCCGACGAAAAGGCAAGGGCGACCGTCTACACGCTGTTGGATGAACGTTCGTCAAAAAACGCCTGGGTCGCGCCGGTTGGCCGTCTCGACCAAGCCAGCGCAGGGCTACTGCTGTTGACCAACGATTCGGAGTGGGGCGCACGCATCACCGCACCAGAAACGCATTTGGACAAGACCTACCATGTGCAGATTGCGACCCTACCCAGTGACGAACTTATCCAATCGCTGGTTCGGGGGGTAAGAACGAAAGATGGCGAAATGCTGCAAGCCAAGCGGGCCCGCCGTTTGCGCGCGGGCGAGAAGAACTGTTGGCTCGAGATTATTCTGGATGAGGGCAAGAACCGGCAGATCCGCCGCATGATCGAATCCATGGGCATCGAAGTATTGCGCCTGGTACGGGTCGCCATCGGCCCAGTCCAACTGGGCGATCTCGCCAAAGGTGCCCATCGTCCTCTCACGGTCGAAGAGAAACGTATGCTCGATGGCGCGATCCGAGGCGAGGCATGAATGAATTGATTTTCCTTCCGGCCGTCGAAATGGCCGAGCAGATCCGGACGAAGAAAATCTCGCCTCTCGAACTTGTCGACGCGCACCTTGCTCAGATCGGCAGATTGAATCCCAGGCTCAATGCATTTGTGCAAATCGACGCGGCCCGAGCTCGATGCGCCGCCCGCGATGCCGAAGACGCCATCCTGCAGACCAAAGCAATCGGCCCTCTGCACGGAGTCCCAATCAGCATCAAGAGTTCGATCAGCGTTGCGGGATTGCGGTGGGAAGCTGGAACCCGTCTGCGCGCCAGCCTCATCGCCGAGCAAGACGCCCCGCTGGTAGCGCGCTTAAAGAGTGCGGGCGCAATCATTTTGGGCGTGACCAATACTCCAGAGTTTCTAATGGCGTGGGAAACCGACAATTTGCTCTACGGCCGGACCAACAGCCCGTGGGATCTTTCACGCACACCCGGAGGTTCCAGTGGCGGCGAAGCGGCGGCGATTGCCGCAGGCATGTCCGCGGGAGGCGTGGGCAGCGACGGCGGCGGATCGATTCGCGTGCCTGCTCACTTCAGCGGCATCTGCGGGTTGAAGCCTACACCTGGCCGAATTCCCTCTACCGGACATTTTCCTGTATCTGCGGGACCTTTTGCACTCCTCGGCGTAGTTGGACCAATGGCGCGAACTGTGACGGATCTGAAAGTTTTGTTCGAGGTGATACAAGGGCCGGATGTGGACGATACCTGCGCGGCCCCGGTGCCGGTGCGCTGGCCAAACGACGCAGAAGTCAAGAGATTAAGAATTGGCTATTGCGAAGACGATGGCCGCACCCCGGTGACTCCAGAAATTCGCGCGGCCGTACGCACCGCCGCAGAAGCCTTGCGTAGCACGGGATTTCAGGTGGAACCATTTCGCCCGGAGGGTCTTGAAGAAGCGCGACGGCTATGGCATCGATTTTTCGTAGCCGCCGGGGGAATGATGTTGCGCCCTCTGTTCAAAGAAGGCGATCCTGATCTCAGTCCTACGCTTAAGCAATTTCTGGAATGGTCCGCGGCCGAACCGCAGCACACCGGAAGAACGATGCTCGACGCATGGATTCAGCGCGACCTGCTGCGCGCGCGTTTTCTTGCGCAGATGGAAAAATATCCCATACTGTTGTGTCCGCCAGCCGCGATCCCGGCCTTCCGGCACGGGGAGCGGAGTTGGCAGGTGGAAGGCAAGACCGTGCAATATCTCGACGCCTGGAGCTACGCCGAATTCTTCAACCTGCTGGGCAATCCCGGCGCTGTCGTTCCCGTGGCGCATTCGCCCGAAGATCTTCCAATCGGCGTACAGATCGTGGGCAGGCCGTGGCAGGAAGAGCAGGTTTTATCGGTCGCAGCCGTCGTCGAAAAAGAGTGTGGAGCGTGGAAGATCCCGCCGCTGGCGTGAGCGAATCTTCTGCCTTCGCGATGTGCTCTGTGATTAAATCTGTAGTCAGATGACTCCCAGAGTTTCAGTTGCACTCGCCGGAATAATCCTGGCCGCATTTGGCCTGTTCGCAAATCCGCAAGCGCCATCGAAAGCCAACGTAACCGAAGCCGCGCGCTTGAACAATCTTGGCGCGGCCTACATGAACCAGCAGCTTTTCGAGAAGGCGCTCAAGTCGTTCCAGCAGGCGGTGGAGCTCGATCCCAAGCTGACGATCGCGCGGCTGAATGAAGGCATCGCCTACCTGAACCAGCAGAAGGTTCCAGAAGCAAAGGCCGCGCTGGAAGAGGCGCTCAAGCAGGATCCAAAGAACCCCACCGCGTGGTACAACCTGGGCCTGCTGGCGAAAAACACGGGCGATGCGCAGGCGGCCATCGATGCGTTCCAGCACGTCACTGAAATCGATGCGAACGATGCCGACACCTGGTATTTTCTTGGCAGCGCCTACGTGCAAGCCAAACAGTATCCGCAAGCCATCGACGCCTTCCAGCATGCGCTGAAGCTCAACCCCCTGCATGCTTCCGCCGAGTTTGGATTGTCACGCGCCTACCAGCAATCGAATCAGATCGATCAGGCTCGCGAGTACCTGAAGAAATTTCAATACATCACGCAAAATAAGTTGGGAGCTCCGATCAGCCTCGCTTATGGCGAGCAGGGGCAATACTCGCGCGCAGTCGAATCGCCCGCTTCGGTGCTAAGGGCTCCGGCGCAGATCAAGGTGCGGTTTGCGGATGTGACGAAGGAAGTGGGGATCGCGACGCGGGCAATCGGCGAACTAAAGTTGAGCGGCAACGAAATTGCCCTAGGTCCTGGGGCCTGTTTCCTCGACTACGAAAACGACGGCCGCATTGATCTTTTCCTTCCCGATAACGGTGTTCAGGGTGGGATGTCTCTGTATCACAACGTCGGCAACGGAAAGTTCGAGGACGTTACCGCTAAAGCCGGTCTCGATCCCAAGGCACACGGACTAGCCTGTACAGACGGCGACTACGACAACGATGGATTCGCCGACCTGGCGATCGTTCTCGATAACCGCCTCCGGCTCTTTCACAATCAGACAAATGGAACTTTCAAAGATGTTACAGAGGAGTCCGGGATCAAGAATGCCGGCAGCGCTGTCGGGGCGACGTTTGTTGACTATGATCACGACGGCGACCTTGACCTTTATGTCACCAAGCACAGCGATAAGCGTGGAGCAGACGAAATTGCCTTGGCCGACGAAAACCGCATGTGGCGAAATAACGGCAACGGAACATTTACTGATGACACAGACAGCAGGGGCCTCGCAGGAGACGAAAATACTGTTAGCGCAGTCGGGACGGACTACAACAACGACCGCGCAGTGGATCTAGTTCTTCCTGGACACAGAAAGGGCTTGACGATCCTCGAGAACCCACGCGAGGGCCGATTCATAGAGCGCGAGATGGCATTTTCAGCCCCTACGGTTGGCGTTGCCGTCCTCGACTTCAATCACGATGGCTGGATGGACTTAGCTTTCACTCACATGGAAGCACCCGGCCTCACTCTTTGGCGCAACAACCACGGCAAAACTTTCGAGCAAGTAAAACTCCCCGAGACAAACTGGGTCCGCGCCTTCGGTGTCGCCGCCTTCGATTACGACAACGACGGCTGGGTCGATCTAGTCGCCGTCGGTGAAACCAAAGAGGGCAAAGGCGAGATCAAGCTTTTTCGCAATCTCGGCGCTGACGGCTTTAAAGACGTCACAGCCGACGTGGGTCTCGACAAGATTCAGCTCAAAGATCCGCGCGCGATTATCACCGGCGATTACGACAACGACGGTGCGACCGATCTGCTGATCACGCAGAATCATGGTCCTGCGGTGCTGCTGCGCAACGTTGTTTTGCCAGATCCGGGCGGCCATCAGAATCACTGGATGCGGCTTTCGCTCAAAGGAATGTCGGACAACAAGTCGGCGATCGGCACCAAGGTGGAAGTGTTCGCCGGCGGAAACCGGCAGAAGTTTGAAATCTACGGATCGAACGGCTATCTCGGCCAGAACTCGACCGACATTGTGATCGGCCTCGGCGATGCGAAAGAGGCCGACGTAGTTCGCCTGTTGTGGCCGACCGGCGTGTTGCAGGATGAAATCAATGTCGCCGGCGACCAGCAGCAGAACATCACCGAGATCGACCGGCGCGGCAGTTCGTGTCCGACTTTATTTGTGTGGAACGGCGAGCGCTACGAACTGGTGGCCGACATGCTGGGCGCGGGCGTGGTCGGGCACTGGGTAGGGCCGGGGCAACGCGATGTGCCGCGTCCGGTGGAGTGGGTGAAGATCGATCGAAATATGATTCGGGCTAAGGAAGATGCCCACGTCTCGCAAACGACGCGAGACATGGGGCACCCGGCCGAGGCCCCACGCCCCACGCCCCTCTCTGGCTTCCTGAGCTTCCGCTTCATGGAGCCGCTCGAAGAAGCGGTTTACCTCGATCAGGTGCGCTTGCTGGCGGTCGACCATCCCGCGAATGAAGAGGTTTATCCCAACGAATATTTCGCGTCGAACCCACCGTATCCTGAGTTCAAGGTGGTGGTGAGTCGCGACGCGCATCCACCTGCGGGCGCGTGGGATGAGCGTGGCCACAGTGTTTTACCCGATCTGCTGGCGCATCGCTACTTCGGTGATTTTGCATTAACCCAGTTTCAGGGCTTCGCGCAGCCACACAGCTTGACGCTCGATTTGGGCGAGCCTTACCACGGTGGTCCGCTGTGGTTGCTGATGCATGGCGAGGTCGAATACTTTTCCGCGAACAGCATGTATGCGGCGTCGCAGGCTGGGGTGCAGGCGATCTCTCCGTATGTGGAGGCGCGGAACGCGGACGGGAAATGGGCGCGGGTCGTCGATGATATGGGATTTCCTGCCGGCGGACCGCGCACGATGACTGCCGACCTCAGCGGCAAATTGCCTGTTGGCACGCGCAAGATTCGCATCACGACCAATCTTCAGATTTATTGGGATAGCATCTTGATTGATCGCACGAAACAGACGATGCCGGGAGAAACGCGTCTGACGGCGGTACCGCTGGTCCGAGCCGATCTTGATCATCATGGCTATCCGCTGAAAATCGAAGGCTCGCCGCCCGGGAACGTCCAATACATTTACGAAAAGGTGAGCGCGACGGGGCCCTACACTCGTCCCGCGGGAGCTTACACGCGATACGGCGACGTGCTGCCGCTGCTGACGGCGCTGGACGATCAGTCGGTTGTGTTCGGTTCGGGGGATGAAGTCCGGCTCGATTTCGATCCCGCAAGTCTGCCGGCGTTGCCATCCGGTTGGGTGCGCGATTATTTCTTTGCCGCCAACGGCTACGAAAAAGATATGGACTTCTACGCTGCCGAAGGAAACTTTGTGGCGCCGCTACCCTTCCTCAAAATGGGCGATTACCCGTATCCGCCGGGGCAGTCGTTCCCGCTCGATGATGCCCACGTCAACTATCTTTTGGAGTACAACACGCGCCACATGTCCGGCAACGAGCAGAGCGGGTACTCGTTCCACTATGACCAAAACAAATAGACTTGAACAAATGATCTGGGTTAGAAATGGCCAGGCCACTTTCTGGCGGCGTGTAGGAGCGCGATGATTTCAATTCGGGCGCGGCGCACTCGATAAGCGAGAAGAAAAGGAAGGGGAGTCAGAACGAGTTCGCGTGTTCCTGAGATGCGGCCTTGGCGGCCAATCTGAGGGTGATTCTCAAGAAGCTCGACGGCGCAAAAAATGCGCTCCAGCATTTCGTCCGCCGCGCTCTCGGAGCTTTGGCGGGCCCAGTATTCATAGGCGGCTTGCAGATGCCGCCTGGCTCGCCGGGTCCAGACGATTCTCATTTTTTGGGTCGCCACTTGGAAGCCAACGCCTTGACCTTACCGTGATCGATAACCTGGCCTGAGTCGGCTTCGGCGAGACCCGCTCGAATCTGCTCCAAATGCCACTCCTGCGTTTCCAGGTATGCTTCGACCGCTTCGCTGAGCAGATACGTGCGATCGCGCTCCATCGAGCCCGCCAGGGCATCGAGGGCGGCAACCTTGCCGGACTCGAGACGAAAGCTTATCGTTTGCTTTTCCATAATCCTTTGTATAATACCGCGTATCATTGAGTATTACAATCCGGGGGAAATACATGTTAGGTTCGGTCAACATCGTGGCTTTTGTTCCCACCCAAGATCCAGTGAAGGCGCGCGCGTTTTATGAGGGCGTATTGGGGTTGCGCTTTGTCAAAGACGATGGCTTCGCGCTGGTGCTGGATGCCAACGGCATCATGGTGCGAGTGGCGAAAGTGCAGCCGGACTTCAAGCCGGCGCAATTCACGATTCTAGGATGGCAGGTCAGCAGCATCGAAGACGTGGCGGCAAAGTTACAGGAAAACGGCGTGCAGTTCGAGCGCTTTGGATTCTTTGAGCAGGACGCACTGGGAATCTGGACTGCTCCGACCGGCGATAAAGTTGCCTGGTTTAAAGATCCCGACGGAAATATATTGTCGATTTCGCAGCACGTGTGAAGAATTGGGTAATCTGGTATTAAGTAATTGAGTAATTGGATCCCGCGATTGTGAGCCGCCGTAATCTCCTCGCGGCTCTACCCCGGCGCTTGACTTTGATCGGCGCTGCCTCCGGGGTTTAGAGGTTGTTTAGAGGTGAATGTCTGCCCTTCGCGGCATCCGCATAGTTTATAATTGTGGATTCTGCTGCCTACCTCCGGAGTGACCAGATGATTCGATTTTTGCAAACTGAAGGACCGTTCAAGAAGATTGTCTTGAGCGGATTGCTACTGCTGATCTGCGCTGCCATGGCCATTACGCTGATCCCCGGCGTGGGCGCCGACCTGGGCGGGGCGCCGGGCAAAGGCGTCATTGCCAAGGTGAATGGCGAGGATATTACGGCGCAGGAAGTGCGAGACTCCGCCCGGCAGATCGCGCAGCAGCAGGCACAGCAATACGGCCAGAACGCCGCCATGCTGATGCCGTTTCTGATGCAGCAGGCCACGCAGCGCGCGGCCGATCAACTGATCAACCGGCAAGTATTGCTGACGGAAGCGCATCGCCTGGGTTTGAAGGCAACGCCTCAGGAAGTGAAGGATGAGTTGCAGCATGGCCGCTATGCTTCCATCTTTTTTCCCGGCGGGACTTTTATTGGCGAAACCGAATACCAGAATCTGTTGCAGAGCCATAACCTTACTCCGACAATTTTTGAAGAGAATGTCGGGCAGGACCTTTTGATTGGCAAGTTGCAGGCACTGGTGACCGGAGGCGCCTCGGTGAGCGACACCGCCATCAAGACGCAGTTCGACAAAGAAAACACGAAGGTAAAGTTCGATTACGCGGTTCTCAAAGAGGATGACATCAAGAAGGGTATCCATCCCACGGAAGAAGAGCTCAAGGCGTATTACACCAGCCACCAGAAGAGCTACGCCAACTCGATTCCCGAGAAGCGGAAGATCAAATATGCGGTAATCGATACCTCCAAGGTTCAGGCCAGCGTGCAAGTAACTCACGACGAATTGCAGACCTACTACAACCAGCACCGCGATGAATATCGCGCGCCGGAACAAATTAAGGTAAGCCACATCTGGATCAAGATGCCGCTGCCAGGACCGGATGGAAAAATTGATGCGAAGGCTGAAGCCGATGCGCAGCACCGCGCCGACGACGTGCTGAAGCAGTTGCAGAACGGCGGCAACTTCGAGGAACTGGCGAAAAAATATTCGGAAGATACGGGCAGCGCAAACGTAGGCGGATCGCTCGGCTGGATCGGCAAGAGCCAGATGGGCGCCGACTTCGAAAAGGCCGCCGACGCTTTGCCCAAGGGCAAGATCAGCGGCGTTGTAAAAACGCTCGACGGTTTCCACATCATTCGCGTCGACGATAAGCAGGACGCGCACATGAAGACGCTGGACGAGGTGAAAGCTCAAATCGAGCCCATCGTGAAGCAGCAGAAGGCGCAGGAGGAAGTACAGAAGAAGGCCGATGACCTGGCCCAGGCCGCCAAGACCAAGGGCTTGGATGCCGCCGCTGCTGCCGCAGGCGTGCCGCTGGCAACCTCAGACTTTTTCGCCCGCAAAGACGTAATTCCGGGCATCGGGCCAGCGCCCCAGTTGCTGGAGGCGGTATTCAGCGCGGCCGATAAATCTCCTCCGCAGATGGCTTCGACGGCGCAGGGCTTTGCTGTATTTCAGTTGCTGGCGATCAAACCGCCGGAAACACCAACCTTCGATGAAATCCGCGCCAAGGTCGAAGAACAATTCAAGAACGAGCGCGCCCGCGAATTACTGTCGCAAAAGGTGCAGGAACTCGCGGATCGTGCCAAGAGCGAACATGATTTGAAGAAGGCGGCGAAAGAACTGGGCGCGGCCTTGAAAACCAGCGATCTGGTGGCGCCCGATGGCCAGGTTCCCGACCTCGGTTCGATGAGCGGCGAGGCTTCGGTTGCTTTTAACATGAAGCCAGGAGACATCAGCGGTCCTATCCGCAGCGGAAGCGACGGCGTCGTGCTTTCCCTCCTCGACATGCAGAAGCCCACAGATGCCGATTTTCAAGCGAAGCGCGACCAGATTCGCGATACGCTGCTGCAAACCAAGGAGAATGAATTGTTCGGCCTCTTTGTGACCAACTTGCGCGCCGAAATGGAAAAATCGGGCAAGATCAAAATCAATAAGGATGAAATGAAGTCGCTCACGAGCTCGGCGAATGAGCAAGGAATGTAGCCCGTTCGCCGGCTCCTTTCCGAATAAAAATCCACGTTTCTTGACTGAGTTCGATGCCGTTTCCCCGCGCCGCAGGTATTTTGCTACATCCCACGTCGTTGCCCTCGCGCGACGGCATCGGCGATTTTGGTCCGGCCGCGTATCGTTTTGTCGACTGCCTGGCATCGGCGCGGCAGGGCTTGTGGCAGGTGCTTCCGCTGGGGCCGCTGGGTTATGGCAATTCACCTTACTCTTCCATCTCGGCATTTGCCGGGAATCCCCTGCTGATCAGTTTGGAACGTCTCGTCAGTCGGGGCTGGATCGATGGCGAGAAGATCGCCGGAGAGAAGCCTTCCGCACTGGCTGCTTCTTCCGCTTCCGGCTTCGTCGAATACGATCAGGTATTCGCCCGGAAAATGCCGCTGTTATTTGAGGCGGGACGGAACTTTGTAAACTCGGCTTCCGGTGGCAGGCGCGACCGGTTTGAACGCTTTTGCGCCGAGAACGCGTGGTGGCTGGATGACTTTGTGCTGTTCGATGCGGTGCGCGCGAAAAACAAGCTGGCCAGTTGGAATGAATGGCCAGCAGAGTTGGCGCATCGGGAACCAGCGGCACTGGAGCAAACGCGCAAGGATCTGGAAATTGATCTGAAGATTCGCAGCGCCTTGCAGTTCGCTTTCTATGAACAGTGGCAGGCCTTGCGGCGGTATTGTTGCGAGCGGGCGATCCGCATCGTGGGCGACATCGCGATCTTTGTCAACTACGATAGCGCGGATGTCTGGATGCACCGCGAACTCTTCCAATTGAATGACAATCTCGAACCCGAGGTGGTGTCGGGGGTCCCGCCGGATTTCTTCAGTACGACAGGACAGCGCTGGGGAAATCCGCTCTACCGCTGGGACCGGATGAAACAGGAAGGCTACGAGTGGTGGATCCAGCGGCTGCGCTGGGCGACGCGCAACTGCGATTACATTCGGCTCGATCACTTCCGCGGTTTTGACCAGTTCTGGGAGATTCCGGCGAGCGATCCAACTGCGATCAACGGCCGCTGGGTTGATGGTCCGCGGGACGATCTGTTCCACAAGCTGCGCGAGGCGTTGGGAGGGTTGCCGTTTTTTGCGGAAGATTTAGGCTACATCACCCCCTCGGTCAACGCTCTGCGCGAGCGCTTGCAGATTCCAGGAATGGCGGTTCTGCAATTCGGCTTCGGCGACGAGGGCGCGCACATCTATTTGCCGCATCGTGCCGCCGGCAAGGTGATCTACACCGGAACGCACGACAATGACACCACGCTGGGCTGGTTTGAGTCCGGCGCGGCCGATCACGAACGGCGAAACGTAGCCGCATACCTGGGTTGCTGTGACGATGGCAATAACTGGGCCTTCATTCGAGCGGCGCAGAGCTCGGTGGCGGAATTCGCGTTGGTTCCTCTGCAGGATGTGCTGAGCCTGGGCAGCGAGGCCCGCATGAACATGCCGAGCCATCCCACCGGGAATTGGCGATGGCGTTTTGCGCCCGACGCGTTCACGCCTGCATTGACCGCCAAACTGGCGCGCCTCGCCGAAGTGACCGACCGGCTCCCGAAAGCATGCGCCGCTGTGGCGGACGAGGACTTCGCAGCATAGGAACTGCCGAAGTCCGCGTTGTCACTGCGAAATCTAAAATTTTGTACCCCGAGATAAATCGTGTATAGAAGTTACGGAGACTTTTCTTGGCGAACGAACCGATCATCGAAGCGCGGGCGATTGAGAAGTTCTATCCGCAGCCGGATGGGACGCGCATTCAGGTGGTTGGGCTCACCGATTTCGTTATCGAGCCGGGAAAGATCATCGCGCTGCTGGGCGCCTCGGGATGCGGTAAATCGACGCTGCTGCGCATTCTGAGCGGTCTGGCACAACCCACCTCGGGGGCGCTGTTCTGGCATGGCAAGCCGCTGCATGATCAAACTCCAAACGTCGCCATCGTCTTCCAAAGCTTTGCACTTTTTCCCTGGCTTACCGTCCTCGAAAATGTGGAGGCCCCGCTCGAAGCGCGGGGAATCGAGGCCGTGG
>Ga0224555_1004902_pt1 | contig 11818 bp, 12 predicted proteins | sample 714S23034metaG_FD_180687 | JGI IMG/M metagenome (GOLD analysis project Ga0224555, IMG submission 180687) | Peat soil microbial communities from Stordalen Mire, Sweden - 717 S2 30-34 | ecosystem: Environmental > Terrestrial > Soil > Wetlands > Peat | place: Sweden: Norrbotten County, Stordalen...
AAAACGCCCCAAGAGTTCAAAATCATCCGTGAATTGGATGATTTTGTCAGGGGAATGTTTGTCAAAGGAATGGGAGACAATTTGCCCTCAGTTATTCCCTTGACCATCATTGCCCTGACAGTGGCTTTAGCTGCGTTTTGCAGAAAAATCGGCAGAGGAATGTTTGGCAGAGGAATGGGAAAAAGACAATCTCCCGCCTTATCCCTCTGCTGAACATTCCTGCCGGCCCTTCAGGCAATAACAGGAGAATGGATGGTCCGCTGCGTTGGTCGGTTGAGCGATCCGAATGACAAATGGCCAAAACTATGGCTTGGCCCCTTCCTTCTTCTTGTCCGCAAGGGCATCGTCTCGATTAAACTCCAAGGCCTCCTTTAAGGCGGAGCGCAAGTTTTTCTGAAGCTCGGCGCGGGTCTTGCCCTGGCAATTGACGCCGGGAATTTCCTCCACCCAGCCAATCCACCAACCGGCGTCCTGTTTGATGACTGCTGTGAAATGACGATTCATGTTGCAAAAACAAATCTGCTGTCTGAATCATGCATGAACACGAAACCGAAATCAATGCGGAAACTGGTTCTTGATAAGAGAGATTAAGATTAAGATTAAGATTAAGAGGGATTAAGATTAAGAGGGAGTTGGCAACCGCGCCTTACCGCGCGCCCATGCCCACGCTTTGGACGGTTTGGAAAAGCTTGCCCTCGGTCTTGATGCTGGGGGCGATGATGATGTCGGTCTCTTGAAATTCCCGGATGCTGGACGCGCCCACGTTGCCCATGCAGGTGGTGATCGCCCCGATTAAATTCTGCGAGCCGTCATCCACCGTCGCCGGCCCGAAGAGAATCTGTTGGAGAGAGCCGGTCACGCCGACTTTGATGCGCGTGCCGCGCGGCAGGTTGGCGTGCGGCGTGGCCATGCCCCAATGATTGCCCTTGCCCGGCGCCTCGTGCGCCCGCGCAAACGCGCTGCCGACCATGACGGCGTCGGAACCGCAGGCCAGCGCCTTGCACACGTCGCCCCCCTTGCTCATGCCGCCGTCGGTGATGATGGGAATGTAGCGCCCGGTTTTCTTGTGGTGATAATCCCGCGCGGCGGCGCAATCCACCGTGGCGGTCACTTGCGGCACGCCCAAGCCCAGAACGCCGCGGCTGGTGCAGGCGGCGCCCGGCCCGACGCCGATCAACACGCCCGCCACCCCGCAAGCCATCAATTGCCGCGTCACGTTGTAGGTGACGGCGTTGCCGATGATGACCGGGATGTTCATCTGGCGGCAGAAATCGGCCAACTCGAGGGTTTTATACTCGGTCGAAATATGTTTGACCGTTGAGACGGTGGATTGGACGACAAACAAATCGGCCCCGGCCTCCTGCGCGATGCAGCTGAAGCGTTCGGCCTTTTGCGGAATGGAACTGACGGCGGCCAGCACGCCGCCGGCCTTCAATTCCCGGACGCGCTGGGCAATCAATTCCTCCTTGATCGGCTCGGTGTAAACTTTCTGGATGAGGGTGGTGACGTTTTCCTTGCCCGCCTTGACGATCTGGTCCAGCACTTCCTCGGGATGGGCGTAGCGGGTTTGCACCCCTTCCAGGTTGATCACGCCCAGGCCGCCAAGCTGGCCCATGGCAATGCAAAAGCGGACATCGGTCACGCCGTCCATGGCGCTGGCGATGATGGGAATCTTGAGCTCGATGGCGCTGCCGTCCTTGCGCGGGATTTTGAACGACGTGTCCACTTCGGCGGGGTTGATGGTCACTTCTCCCGGCACGAGGGCAATCTCGTCAAAACCGTAGGTGACGCGCGCTTTGCGATTTCTGCCGATCCACATTCCCATAAGTTAATTAAAATCTAAAAGGTTCATTGAGTGCTCCGCACTGCGAGCAACGCGAACGATCCACGTCGGCGTCGTCCGTATAAATGGCGCCGCAACGCTCGCAGCGAAAGATGCGATCCTGTTTGCGCGCCGGCCCAAATCGCCGGCTGCGAATTTCGGAATATACCGCCAGCACGCAAAGGGCCGCAAGCAAAGAAAGCACATAAACGCCAATGAGTTGTTCCACCGACATTGCGGTTCGCTTTTATTTCGGCGGGCCGGCCCCGGCTGGCTCGCTTGTTTGCCACTGGAAAACCGCTTCGCCCCATTGCGTCCCGGCCGAGGGGGCCGAACGGAATCGCAGGGCGCGCGCCTTGGCCACCGCCTCGGCGTCCGCCGCGGACGAGCCGGAGGGCGCGTCCAAGCGGGCGGCGAAAACCTCGCCCGACGGACCGACCCCGATCTGCACGACCGAATTGGCCAGGATTTTCTCGCCGGGCTGGGCGCTCAACTCCGGCCCCGCGCCCAAGAGGCGGTCGCGGAGGCCGCCTTCAAGACGGAACACCGATTGCGCGGGGAGGACCTCGGGCTCGAGAAAATCCGGCAAGGGTTCCCCGTGCCGGGCTTGCTGTTGAGCCAGCCCCGCCGGAATTGGCTCGGAGCTTGCCCGCGCGAGGAGGAAATTGGGGCCGAGCCGGGCCGTGGCCAGGGGAAGCCAGGCCGGCGGTTCCAGCGGGTTCTCCGGCTGAAATTCCAAGGGCCGCTGGTCCAGCCAGCTTCGGCCGGAAAAGCCGCGGTGATTGGGCAGGGTAAACACCGCCGGATCGCCGGCAAAAAACTGGCGCAACAACTCATCCTCGTTGACCGAAGCGTCCAAGGCGCAAAATCGAACCGCCGGCGTGGAGGGCGATGGCCGCGGACGGGAGCGTTCGCCGAAGAGAAAAATCAAGCCGGCCTGCAGGACGAACAGCACGCTGATAACCCCTAAAAAACGCCCGCGCGTCCACGAGGAACCTTGTTGGAGGGCGTTCTTCATTGCGGACGTTCGGCCTGGAGAATATCGGCGACGCCGGCTCGGCGGGCCAGTTCCTCAAGGTGGGTCAGCACCTGGTATTCCGTGGATTTGTCCATCAGCAGGATCAGCGTCAAATGCTTCTTGTCGCGGGCGGCCAGTTTGAGGCGGCGGGCCAGCTCGTTTTTCAACGTCGTGTCGTCCACCAGCCGGTTCTCGTAAAAGTATTGCCCGCGAAAATTCACCGCCACCACCACCGTCGCGTTGTCCGTGCCGGCCAGGTTCTTTCCGTCGGGCACCGTAATTTGGAACCAATTGCTGACCTGTTGTCCAAGGCCGGGGTCCGCCCCCGGCTCCATCCTCACCTTGAATCCCCCGTGGCCGGGCGCGGTTTTCAAGTCCGCCCGCAACTGGTCCAACTCCCCCGGTTTGTAGGTCCTGCCGGCAAAAGCGACGCTATTGCTGCGGGCGACGGTGATGGGCTGGCCCAAATCCACCAGCACGCCCGGCGTATAAACCAGCGACCCCAGCAACAGGAACATCATCAAGAGCAGCAACACCCCGGCCACCGGCGCCGCATCCAGCGGACCGCGGAAAAGCTTGGCGTGACGGGCGAATCTCATGGGGGCGCGGAGACGATATTGAGAATCTCGCTGGAAATCTGCTCCATGTCCAGAACAATGGTATTGACGCGCCCGACCAGGTAATTATAGCCCGCGTAGCTGGGGATTGAAACCGCCAGCCCGGCGGCGGTGCAGATGAGCGCCTGCCAGATGCCCCTGGCCAGCAGTTCGACGTGGGCGTTCAGCCCCGCGTCCTGCACGGCCCGGAACACCGTCATAAAGCCCAGCACGGTGCCCAGCAGGCCCATCAAGGGCGCGATTTGGGCGATGGTCGCCAGCAGATTCAGCTTGTCTTCCAATCGCGGCACTTCCCACGCCCCGGCGTCCTCCAGCGCTTCCCGCACCGCTTCGCGCCCGCGTTCCCGGTTGAGAATGGCCGTCTTGACCAAACGCGGCACCGGCCCCGGCGTGGCGTCGCAGATGGCCAGGGCTTCGACGATATTGTCGCGTTTGAGCACGTTGCGCACGCCGTTGAGGAACTGGGTGGAGTCTATCTGGTCGCGATGAAACTGCAGGAGCCGCTCAAAAAAGACGGTCAGGGCCACCGCGCTGGTGGCCAGGATCACCCAAATCATCAATCCGCCTGTTGCCAGAAAATTAGGCATGCCCCCACTTATAATCCTTCCACTTTGATCTTTAAACCCTAAACTTTTCCCTTATAATCCCCCCAATGGAAAAGCCGCTCCAAAAACAAAGCGCGTTGCGCCATTCCAAGGAACCGCCCGCGCCCTGGCGCAAGGAGGTGGAATCCGTTCTCATCTCCCGCGAACGCATCGCCAACCGCGTGCGCTCCCTGGCCCGCAAAATTGAGAAGGATTTCGCCGGGCGCGATCTGGTCATCGTCGCCCTGCTCAACGGCACGGTCGTCTTTCTGGCCGATTTGCTCCGCCAGCTTTCCATGCCTTTGCGGCTGGATTTCATCGGCGTCTCCAGTTACGGCGCCGGGACGGAATCCTCGGGCCTGGTCTTTACCAAGGAACTGCGGCTGGATGTCGGCGGACGCGACGTCCTGCTGGTGGACGACATTCTGGACACCGGCAAAACCCTCTCGCGCGTCAGCGCCAAACTGCGCCGCCTGGGGCCGCGCCAGATCAAAAGCTGCGTTTTGCTGGACAAGCCGTCGCGCCGCGTGGAGCACATCGCGGCTGATTACGTCGGCTTCGTCATCGCCAATCATTTCGTCGTTGGCTACGGGCTGGATTACGCCGAGCGGTACCGCAACCTGCCCTTTGTCGGCATCTTGCGCCCCGAAATGTACAAGCACCCGGATTTCATCCCGCTTTTAACGGCCAAGAAAAGGCGTCTCCTCCAGGGCATTGAGGATGAACTGGACGGCGATGGCGGCCCGGAGAAGCCCGCATAAGCGGGTGATGAGCTTGAGGGCCAACGGGTTGAGATTCCGCCAGCAATGTAAACTCCATCAAGTGCATTTGAATGGAGCCAACAATGGAATGCCGTCCCGTCCATTCTTTCGCTAGAAAAGGAAATCCCGGTCCGTTGTGCAGACCGTTGCGCCACCATGAATTTCGGCCAGCCGCACCACACAGGCATCCGCAAAATCCATGGGCTGGTCGGCATAATGATTGAGTAGCTCGCCAAGTCTTGGCAATTCGCCAGCCAACCCCTCCACCACCAACCGGCCGCGCAGGACAAATTCAACAACCTTGCCATGGGCAACGCCGTCCTTGGCTGCCAGATGGCAAACCTCGGCCAGCACGGCTTCACAGACGATGAGGCCCGACGGCATTTGAGCCAGCGTTCGCCGCGCCCACGCGTAGTGTTCATCGCGCGGGCAGAACCACGCGATCAACGGCCCGCTGTCCAAAATAAGTCCCTTCATCGCCCGAAATCATCGAGATGGGCCTTGTTGGTGGACAAATCAGTATGCTCCCCGCGGCCAATGCCCGCCAAATCACCGACCAAGTCTCCCAGCAAGATTGGCGAAGACGCCTCTGGCGGGGCGGCAGGGCCCAAAATGGTGAGCAAGGCGTGCGCGTGTGGAGGCAATGGTTCCTCATGTCGCGGACGAACATGGCCCTCGTTCAGGTCAACCTCAACGGTTTGATAGCTCATGAAGCCAGTCTATCCATTCTTGCTGGGTTTGCCAATCAGTTTTAGAAGAGCAATGCAGCCGTCAGACACCTGTCTGATCATGCAGCCAGCAGCAGATTCCTGAAAGTTTCTGAAATACCGTGGTATCAGGAAAAACCACCCTTGGGCCGCGCCGCAGCCTTTCCCCGATTTTAAGGTGTTTTTAACACCTTTGCGCCCGCTTTTGATTACCACTCCGGGCGCGGCCATGTCATCTTGCCAGCGTTAACGGCGCCTCGTGCGCTCCAAGCTTATGAATGATTTGATTTTTATCTGTGTGATGGCCGGCTTTTTCCTGATCGCCGCGTTCTATGTCCGTTTTTGCGAAAAACTGTAGGAGCTAACTATATGTGGAATCTCATCGTTGGCATCGTTTCCCTGTTGCTTTTCATCTACTTGTTCGTGGCCATGATTCGGCCCGAAAAATTCTAAGGAACCATTATGTCCAGACCGCTTGATTGGCTGCAATTGGCCGTGTTTGTCGCCCTGCTGGCTTTGATCACCAAACCGATGGGGCTGTACCTGTGCCGGGTGCTCGACGCCAAAGGCAAAACCTGGCTGGACCCGATCCTCAAACCATTGGAACGGCTGACCTATTGGTTGATGGGCGTGGACCCGGAAAAGGAGCAGGATTGGAAGCTCTACACTTTCGCCATGCTGTTGTTCAGCCTGGTGGGCTGCCTGTTCACCTACGCCATTCTGCGCTTGCAGAAGTATCTCCCGCTCAATCCGCAGGGATTCGACAACTTGAGTCCCCATCTGGCCTTCAACACCGCCGCCAGCTTCACCACCAACACTAATTGGCAGAGTTACTCCGGCGAAAGCACCATGTCCTATCTCTCCCAAATGGTGGCGCTGGTCATTCATAACTTCACCTCGGCCGCCACCGGCATCGCCCTGGCCGCCGCGCTGGTGCGCGGTCTGGCCCGCCATTCGGCCAAAACGCTGGGCAATTTCTGGGTGGACCTGACGCGCATCACCTATTATTTGCTGCTGCCCATTTGCGTGGTCTTCGCCACAGTCCTGGTGTCCCAGGGGATGATTCAGAATTTCAAGCCTTACACCACGGCCAAACTCACGGAATCCTATACCATTCAGGTCGCCAAAACCGACGCCAAGGGCCAACCGGTGACGACCAACGTCGCCGTCATGGTGCAGGCGCCCAAACTGGATGCCAAAGGCCAGCCCGTCCTGACCAACGGCGTGGCCGTGATGGCAGACGTGCCCAAGCTCGATGAAAAGGGCCGGCCCGTGATGACCAATATGCCAGTCATGGTGGATCAAAAAGTGACGGAGCAGACCATTCCCCAAGGCCCGATGGCCTCGCAAGTGGCCATCAAGATGCTCGGCACCAACGGCGGCGGTTACACCAACGCCAACGCCGCTTTTCCCTTTGAAAATCCGACGCCCCTTTCCAATTTCCTGCAAATGCTCTCCATCTTCGCCATTGGCAGCGGCCTGACCTATTACCTCGGACGCCAAACCAAAAACCAGGGGCACGGCTGGTCCGTTTGGGCGGCGATGATGGTTTTATTCTTTGCCGGCGTCTTTCTCTGTTGGTGGGCCGAGGCGCGCGGCAACCCCATTCACCAGCAATTGGGCGTCATGGCCTCCGGCGGCAACATGGAAGGCAAGGAGGTTCGTTTCGGCATCTTCAATTCCGCCCTTTTTACCACCATTACGACCGACGCCTCCTGCGGCGCGGTCAACACGATGCACGATTCTCTCACGGCCCTGGGCGGTTTTGTGCCGCTGTTCAACATCCAGCTTGGTGAAATTATCATTGGCGGAGTCGGCGCGGGGCTGTACGGCATGTTGGTTTTTGTGGTGCTGGCAGTTTTTATCGCGGGCCTGATGGTGGGGCGGACGCCGGAGTACCTGGGCAAGAAAATTCAATCTTACGACGTGAAAATGTCCATGCTCGCCTTGCTGGTGCTGGCCTTCTCGATCCTGGGTTTTTCCGCCTGGGCTTCGGTCAGCAAATGGGGCACCGACCAGTTGAACAACGCCGGCCCGCACGGCTTGAGCGAGATTCTTTACGCCTACAGTTCCGCCAACGGCAACAACGGCAGCGCTTTCGCCGGACTGAACGCCAACACGCCCTGGTGGAACACCACCCTCGGTCTGGCCATGTTCATTGGCCGCTTCCTGATGATCGTGCCCATCATGGGCCTGGCCGGCTCGCTCGCGGGCAAACGGATTTCACCGCCCAGCGCCGGAACCTTCCCGGTTTCCGGCCTGACCTTCGTCATTTTGCTGCTGGGCACAGTGCTGCTGGTGGGCGCCCTGAACTTCCTGCCGGCCCTCACCCTGGGGCCTGTGATCGAACATTTTCTGACCAATCTCGGCAAACTTTACTAATAGTATGACGCACAAAGCTCCTTCTCTTTTCGACTGGGACATTGTCGGGCCGGCCCTGATCAACGCCTTCAAAAAGCTGGACCCGCGCGTGATGGTGAAAAACCCCGTCATGTTCGTCACGATGGTCGGCGCGGCGCTGACGACCGTGCCCATCTTCACCGGCGGGGCCGGCCAGCGCGGCTTCATTTTCCAACTGGCCCTCTGGCTCTGGTTCACCGTCCTGTTTGCCAATTTCGCCGAGGCCGTCGCCGAAGGCCGCGGCAAAGCCCAGGCCGACAGTCTCCGCAAAAGCCGCAAGGAAACCATCGCCCGCCGCTTGCGCAACAAAAAGGAAGAAGCCGTTCCGGCCACCGAGTTGCTCAAGGGCGACCTGGTCGTCTGCGAGGCCGACGACGTCATTCCTGCCGACGGCGATGTCGTGGAAGGCATCGCCAGCGTGGATGAAGCGGCCATCACCGGGGAATCCGCGCCGGTCATCCGCGAGAGCGGGGGCGACCGGTGCGCCGTCACGGGCGGCACGCGGGTGTTGAGCGACCGCATCGTCATTCGCGTCACCTCCGAAAAGGGCAACACGTTCCTGGACCGGATGATCGCCATGGTCGAGGGCGCCCGCCGCCAGAAAACGCCCAACGAAATCGCCCTGACCATTCTGCTCTCGGCTCTGACGCTGATTTTTCTGCTGGTCTGCGTGACGTTGAAGCCCTTCGGATATTATTCCAATACCGATTTCTCCGTGCCGGTGCTGGTGGCGCTGCTGGTCTGCCTGATTCCCACTACCATCGGCGGCCTCTTGAGCGCCATTGGCATCAGCGGCATTGACCGCCTCATCCGCCGCAACGTCATGGCCGTCAGCGGACGCGCGGTGGAAGCGGCCGGGGACGTGGATGTGTTGTTGCTGGATAAAACCGGCACCATCACCTTGGGCAACCGCATGGCCACCGAGTTCATTCCCGCGCCCAATGTCACGCCCGAGCGCCTGGCCGACGCGGCGCAACTGGCTTCGCTGGCCGATGAGACCCCCGAAGGCCGGTCCATCGTGGTGCTGGCCAAGGAGAAATTTAATCTCCGCGGCCGCGAGGTGGCGCAGACCCATGCCCAGTTCGTCCCCTTCACCGCCCAAACGCGCATGAGCGGCGTCAACTTTCCGGCGTTGGACGGCGCGCCCGCCCGCGGCATTCGCAAAGGCGCGGCCGAGGCCATTTCCGTTTATGTGGACCAGGCCGGCGGCAAATTCCCGCAGCAGGTGACGGCGACGGTGGAGGAGATTTCCCGCTCCGGCGGCACGCCCCTGGTCGTGGCCGAGGGCCGCGAAGTCCTGGGCGTGGTGCAACTCAAGGACGTGGTCAAAGGCGGCATCAAGGAGCGCTTCGCCCAATTGCGCAAGATGGGCATCCGCACCGTCATGATCACCGGCGACAACCAGCTCACCGCCGCCGCCATCGCGGCCGAGGCGGGGGTGGATGATTTCATGGCCCAGGCCACGCCCGAACAAAAGCTCAAGCGCATCCGCGAGGAGCAAGCCGCCGGCCACCTGGTCGCCATGACCGGGGACGGCACCAACGACGCCCCCGCCCTGGCGCAGGCGGACGTCGGCGTGGCCATGAACACCGGCACCCAGGCCGCCCGCGAAGCCGGCAACATGGTGGACCTGGACAGCAATCCGACCAAGCTCATTGAAATCGTGGAAATCGGCAAACAACTGCTCATCACCCGCGGTTCGCTGACCACCTTCAGCATCGCCAACGACGTGGCCAAGTATTTCGCCATCATTCCCGCCATGCTGTTGGGCGCCTTCCCGGCCATCGCGCCTCTGAACGTCATGTCCCTCCACAGCCCCGCGAGCGCCATCCTGAGCGCCGTGATTTTCAACGCCCTCATCATCATCGCCCTCATTCCGCTGGCCCTGCGCGGCGTGGCCTACAAACCGATTGGGGCGCAGGCGATTTTGCAACGCAACCTTCTCATCTACGGCTTCGGCGGCGTGATCATCCCGTTCATCGGCATCAAAGCCATTGACGTCCTCATCACCGCCCTCAACTTGGTGTAAAACTATGAAAGAATTCATTTCCCAACTTCGCGGAGCAATCCTGTCCACCGTCGTGCTGGCGATAGTTTGCTGCGGCATTTATCCGCTGGTGGTTTTTGGCCTGGGCCGGGCCTTCGCCGACAAAGCCGATGGCAGCATTATTGTTGACTCAAAAGGCGTCATTCGCGGCTCCAGACTGATCGGCCAGAATTTCACCGGCGCGAAGTATTTTCATCCCCGCCCCTCCGCCGCCGGCAACGGCTACGATCCCACCAGTTCCGGCGGCAGCAATCTCGGCCCAACCTCCCAAAAGCTGCGCGACGGCATCGCGCAAAACGTGGCCGATTACCGCTCGCAAAACGGCCTGGCCACCAACGCCCCCGTCCCCGCCGACGCCGTCACCGCCTCGGCCAGCGGGCTGGACCCGCACATCAGCGTGGAAAACGCCCTGTTGCAAGCGCCCCGCGTGACCAAAGAACACGGCATGAAAGAGGACGAAGTGCGCGCGCTCATCACCCAGTACACCGACACGCCCGATTTGGGTTTCCTCGGTGACGCCGGTGTCAATGTTCTGCGCTTGAACCTGGCTTTGGACGGAGTCAAGTAAAGCATCCTTTACGGTAGGGCAACACTCTGTCGAACCCTGCCTAAAGCGGCAACCGCAGGCGCTAACAAATCGAGTCACAGCTCGACGGAGTCTCGCCCGCCGATTTTGAGAAAATACTTGTTTGGCTGGCAGTTTGGTTTTATATTGCAAGCATGAGTACGGTAGTTGAAATCGAAGCGGCCATCGAGCGATGGCCTGCGGCGGAACAGGCACAGTTGCGCGATCGCTTATTGGAGCGCGCCGCCGCGAAGCCCAAAACAGGGGCTGAACTCGCCGCCCTCTGGCCCAGGAGCTTTCATTTAACTGCACAAGAGGCGGATGACTTCGCGCGGGATTTGGAGGCTGTCCGTCAGAGCTCACCGAAAGCCGTGGTGTGGGAATAGTAATTGACAGTTCGCTATTCATCGCCAGCGAGCGAGGAAGGTGCAACCTTGATGGCTTTCTAGCCGCGCATTCCACCGATCTGTTTTTTATCGCCGCCATCACCGCATCCGAACTCTTGCATGGCTGCGCCCGCGCCTTTGACGCAATGGTCCGAGCACGCCGTGTCCGATACGTGAGTTGAATGGATAATGCCTTTATTATTTCATGCCAACCACACGCAAGCCCAGTTGAAGTTTATGTCCTGCATTTGGCGGCCTTTCCCCTCTTCATCCTTCATCCTTCTTACTTCATCCTTTCTCCCTCACCCTTCCGCCTTCATCCTATAACCCACCCCCGGTTCAGTCAACAATAACTCCGGGCGGCCCGGATCAGTCTCCAGCTTCTCCCGCAGGTGGGCCATATAGACGCGCAGATAGTGCGTCTGCTCGGCATTATTCTAATTCAACATCTTAGAACTAATTGATTACTTTTAGGTTGACTTTATTGAATCCTTTTGCCACGTTCAGCGCCCACAAGAGAACGAAAGAGAAAGGACAAGAATATGGCGAAGCAATCCCGCCCGTCGCAGCACGAAGATTACACAGCTTCTCTTTCCAGAAAAAACAGCCGGTCAGCTTACGTGCTAACCGGCTTTACAAGGAAGGTGGGGCGATGAAGTTCTTCGTTACATCACTCCTACGCGGGCGATCCTACCGTTTTGTGCGAGTCGCCCGGTTGCAACCAGGAATTCAAATCTAGCATGAACGCACGAATACTCAACCGCGATTTTCAACACCCCGCCGATGGCGCGCCATTGCGGAGACCAGCGCGGATGTCGCGATTGGCCTCAAGTTTGGCGCCGAACCGCGATTGGAGCGCTACCACCCTACGGCAATGGCCGCCGTTTGCAGCCGGTCTTTCCGTGATGCCT
>Ga0224555_1004904_pt1 | contig 11813 bp, 19 predicted proteins | sample 714S23034metaG_FD_180687 | JGI IMG/M metagenome (GOLD analysis project Ga0224555, IMG submission 180687) | Peat soil microbial communities from Stordalen Mire, Sweden - 717 S2 30-34 | ecosystem: Environmental > Terrestrial > Soil > Wetlands > Peat | place: Sweden: Norrbotten County, Stordalen...
CTGCCCTTGAACTGCGAAAACACTCGCACCATCGATCGCACAGGCGGAACCTTCTTGCACAGCTCACGCACAAATCCCACGAAAATGAAGAGCCTGCCTCCCGCACTTGAAGGCCAAGAGTTCGAAGCCAAAGAATTGAGCAAGAACGGCGACACCAGCACGGTTTTCGATGTGACGCCCGCCGTGTTGAAGAACATCGACATGCTCGGTCTTGATTACCTGATCGCGATTGGTGGCGATGACACACTGAGCTATGCGTCCGAACTCGATCGCAAGGGCATTAAGGTCATCGCGGTGCCGAAGACGATGGATAATGACGTCCGCAACACTGAATACTGCATCGGTTTCGCAACCGCGATCACACGCGCCATGGACGCCATCGAACGCCAGCGCACTACAGTTGGATCGCATGAACACATCGGGATCTTCCGTGTCTTTGGCCGCGATGCGGGTTACACGGCGCTCTACACGGCGTACGTGACCGGACTGCGGTGCTGCATTCCCGAGCACGAAGTCGATCTCAAGTACCTAATGGAGTTGCTCATCGACGACAAGCGCAAGAATCCGAGCAATTATTCCCTGGTAATTCTTTCCGAAGGCGCCCAGTGGCAGGGCTACATGGTGAAGGAATATGGCGAGGCGGATGCGTTCGGCCATCGCAAAAAGATGAGCGTTGCTGAAGACCTGAGCGGGGAGATCAAGCGGGCAACGGGCGAAGAAAGCGTCATTAGTGACCTGACTTATGACCTGCGATCGAACAGTCCCGACTTCATCGATCGCCTCGTGGCATTTACGTTTGCGGGTATGGCCATGGATGCGCTGGAAGATGGCAAGTCCGGGTTGATGACCGCGATCAACGAAGGGCGGTACGTGATGGCGCCGATTCCCGATCCTAAGCTGGGCCCACGCAAAGTGGATATCACATCGATGTACGATATCGAGTCCTATCGCCCGCAATACGACTACAAGACCGGCCTGCCGATCTTCCTTACAGGGCCGCAGTGAGCGGTGTTTCGGTTCGACCTGAGTACGAGAAGGCGTTCTACTGCGAACCTGTCGACAGGCCAGAATCACTGACAAAACGCTAGTGAGAATGCTACATTAGCTCTCACAAGGGGTGCCAAAGCACCTTCTTTCGCGTTCCTTGGGGGATATTTAAGGGGCCATGGGATTGTTCTGGCTCATCCTCGGCTCTTTTTCCCTGTGAGCGGCATAACGGTGTGTTGTTCGTTCTCTAGTGACACCAAGACTACGCGCATCTGAATGGGAACACCGTCTGAGTCGTTTTCGGAAAGATGGCAAAATGGCTACTCTCCGAGTTCTTCTGCTTCGCTTTAAGTCACGGCGCATAACGATCGCGGCCACGTTGGCCTCTTGTGTCACTTGCGTGTTGCTAATGGCAGGCCCGGTTCACGCTCTCGATCCCAGTAAACGTGTCACCCAGTACATCCACACGGCTTGGCGAACACAAGATGGCTCTCTGCCAGCCGGCATGTATCACATTGTTCAGACCTCGGACGGTTTTCTATGGTTCTTATCTCTTCCCGCCGATATCTACAGGTTCGACGGCATCCGGTTTCTGCCCTGGCGCCTGCCTGCCGGTGCACCGATCGATAGATCATTAAACATCTTTGCCGACCACGCGGGTGGGCTCTGGGTACTGGGACCGAGTGATATCGTTCGACTGAAAGCCGGGGCTGTCGGTTCCCACTTCCAGTTGGAAGGGGGAATGTTTCAAAGCGTCACTGAGGCGCCGGACGGCTCCTTGTGGGTATTGGGCGGCAACTCGGATGCGCCCCTCTGCCATGTTACCGATTCAGTCAAGTGTTTCGGAAAGGCAGATGGAATACCGATTTCCGACATCCAGTCTGTTCTGGCGGACGGTAACGGCGGTTTTTGGCTGGGAGGGCAGGCGGGAGGCCTTGTCCACTGGCATGCCGGCGTTTCGGAGGAGTACAACGTAGGACACGAAGTCTTTAGCTTGGCGCGTGGTCCCGATGGATCTCTGTGGGTGGGCATATCGGGAGAAGGTCCAGGTCAAGGACTTCAACAATTGAAAGACGGTGCCGTGAAACCGTTCATGACCCCCACGTTCAACGGAAGTAGCTACGATATCGGCACCCTGATGTTCGACCATGACGGCAACCTTTGGGTCGGCACCGTAGGAAAAGGGCTTCTTCGTATCCATGGAAATGCGGTGGAGCACTACGACCATACGAATGGCCTGTCCGGCGATTCCGTGTTTGCTCTTTTTGAAGACCGAGAGGGGATCGTCTGGGCTGGAACTACAAGCGGAATAGACAGCTTTCGCGATCCACCTGTCGTCACGTTCTCGCAGGCGGAAGGATTGGGGAAGGATTTACCAGCGGGCATCCTGGCCAGCAGAGATGGCACGATATGGGTAGCAAACGCCGGATCGCTGGATCACATTGTTAACGGCAACGTCTCATCGATTCGTGCGGGTAAGGGCCTTCCGGGTAACCAAGTCACGCGATTGCTGGAAGACCAGGCCGGCAACCTATGGGTGGGAGTGGACGACGGTCTGTATTTGTTCAAGAATGGGCGATTCCGACGCCTCCCCGAACCGAATCATCAGCCGCTTGGTATGGTGATTGGGTTGATCGAGGACATCGACGGGAATATCTGGGCAGAATGTGCAAGCAATCCGCGAAAGCTTGTTCGCATCCGCGATTTCCAGGTGCGTGAAGTGTTTCCTGCGCCGCAGGTTCCGCCTGCATGGATGCTGGCTCCGGATCCAAAGGGGGGAATTTGGATAGCGACTCGAAAAGGAGACCTCGTGCAGTTCCGCCAGGGTGTTCAGCGAAAATTCCCGCTGAACCCGAATGCTAAAAATCCGGCGCCCCATGAGATCCTGGCACAACCGGACAGCTCTGTGCTTGCGGCCTTCGACGACGGGATCGTGGGATTCCGCGAAGGCAAGGTGCAGCGGATGACGACGAAAAACGGGCTGCCCTGCGACTTCGTCATCTCCTTTATTCAGGACAGCGAGAAACGGTGGTGGCTCTACACTCGTTGCGGCATCGTCGAATTTTCAGATTCTGAGCTCCAGCGATGGTGGTCCAACCCTGACGCGATTGTTCAGAACCACGTCTATGACACATTCGACGGAGCTCAGCCCAACATCCCTGCTTTTAACCCGGCGGCTTGCTCCCCGGATGGGCGCGTGTGGTTTACCAGCGGAGTGGTCGTGCAGATGGTGGATCCGGCCAGGCTTTCGCCAAAAGCGCTCCCGGCCCAGACATACATCGAAGCGCTCGTCGCTGACCGAAAAAAGTTCGAGGCAACGCCCAACCTCAATGTTCCGCCGAATCCGAGGGACTTGCAAATTGATTACACCTCTCCCACTTTTTCGATTCCGCAGAAGGTAAATTTTCGCTACCGCCTCGACGGCTATGACCGTGATTGGCACGAGGCTGGCACGCGCCGGCAGGCGTTCTACACGGATTTGCCTCCCGGGAAGTATTCCTTCCGCGTGATCGCATCTAATAGCGACGGCGTCTGGAACGAAAGCGCCGCCAAGCTGGATTTCTTCATCGTTCCTGCGTATTACCAGACGAATTGGTTTCGCGCTCTCTGCGCGTGCCTCTTTTTGGCGCTGCTCTGGGCGGCGTACCAGTTGCGCGTCCGGCAACTGCATCATCAGTTCGAGATGACGCTGGAGGCGCGCGTGGGCGAGCGCACACGGATCGCGCGGGACCTGCATGACACGCTCCTGCAAAGTTTTCACGGTTTGCTGCTCCGCTTCCAAACCGTTTTCCAGTTGCTGCCAGAGCGCCCGATGGAGGCGAAAGAGAAGCTAGGAAGCGCCATCGAGCAGGCCGCCGACGCGATCACCGAAGGTCGGGATGCAGTGCAGGGATTGCGCGATTCCATAGTCCAAGGCAACGATCTTGCGCTGGCCATAAGCACCGTCGGAGAAGAACTCGCAACTGACTCAAGCAACCACCGCCCTGCATTCCGTGTGGCAGTTGAAGGCGAGTCGCGAAATCTGCACCCCATCCTTCGGGACGAGATCTACAAAATTGCCGCCGAGGCGCTGCGGAACGCCTTCCGGCACGCTCAGGCACAGCAGGTCGAGGTCGAACTTCGTTATGACAATGAGCACTTCCGATTGCGTGTGCGCGACGATGGAAAAGGCATTGATCGTGCGGTTCTCTCAGGCCAGGGCAGCGAAGGACACTACGGCTTGCCCGGTATGCGGGAACGCGCCACACTCATAGGATGCAAGTTAGTGGTGTGGAGCGAGGTCGATGCAGGTACCGAAGTGGAACTGCGCGTTGCTGCCGGCAAAGCCTACGCGACAGCTCAGAGGCGTTCCTGGTTATCGCGAAAGCTTGTCAAGAACGCGAAAGGCATGAGGTAGGAGAGTGGTCATGAGCCCCGGCACCTCGCAGATTAGAATTCTCGCGGTCGACGACCATCCAATTGTGCGCCAGGGGATCGCTGGTCTGGTTGGCATTCAGACCGATATGGTTTTGGTAGGCGAGGCATCCAACGGACGCGATGCCATTCAGCAATTCCGAACGCACCATCCCGACATCACGCTCATGGACTTGCAGATGGCGGAGATGAACGGCATCGACGCGCTCATTGTGATTCGCAACGAATTTCCCGACGCAAAAGTGATTGTGCTGACGACCTACACAGGCGATGTGCAAATTCTGCGTGCTCTCAAGGCCGGCGCTCAGGCATACCTGCTCAAGAATGCATTGCACAAGGAACTACTCGAGACTATCCGAGCAGTCCATGCGGGAAAGAAGACGCTCTCGCCGGAAGCGTCGTTCCAAGTGGCCGAGCATGCGACGGATGACGCACTGACGCCAGCAGAAATTCTTGTATTGCGACTGATCGCGGCTGGGAATGCGAACAAGCAAATTGCGGATCAGCTCTCCATCACAGAGGAAACCGTCAAGAGTCGAGTCAAGTGCATCCTTTCTAAATTGGGCGCCAACGATCGAACGCACGCCGCAACGATCGGCCTGAAGAGAGGAATCATCGAGCTGTAGTTTCCACTACCTCGCTTGCCCGCCTCAGAAAAATGCAGAACTCTAAAGAGTGACGATCAAAACTCTTTTTGGGGTTTCGATCGACCTCCGAAACGGGGGAGTCTAGTTATGTACTGAAAGGTGGGTCATTGCGACGGCTGTATTCCACATTCGCTGGCGGTTGGCCCGGCACAGGATTGCTTCTTATGCGCGTGGTCGTTGGCTCGGCGCTGATTGTGCGCGCGGGCTTGAGGCTGTGGAGCGATCTACCCCCGATGAATGTGACAATTTCCAGCGTGCTCTTAATGGGAGCGGGAATACTGCTAATCGTAGGTTTATGGACTCCAATCGTGGGAACTTCCATAGCATTGATTGAGATCTGGAAGATACTTACCGTACCCGGCGACAAATGGGTATGGCTGCTGTTAGGAACTGCCGCTGCCGCTCTCGCAATGTTGGGACCGGGCTTCTGGTCCATCGATGCTCGCCTGTTCGGGTGGAAGCGCATCGAAGCTCCGCCCCGCAAAACAAGCTCTGACTCTCGCTGAGACTCCCCATCTACCACCAAATTCTTGCCCCAAAAGAGGGTGACATTGGTCCCCTCATGAGTCCGCGATTTATCCCGATGTGGGGCTGCTTGCAAACAGAACTCGGGTGACAATGGCTACGTCATCGCGAGAACAGGTGCAAAGGTCGGGAGGCGCTTATGTGGAAGATCACGACTCGCGGTTTCACGCTACAGGAAGTCCTAATCATGGCTGCAACGAATGTTGCAGCCGCCCTGATAGCGACCGACAAAGGCGAGCGAACAACTGGCACAGCCCCGCGCACCGAGATTCAACAGGCTCCAGGAGATTGTCATGGCAAAAGTGATTGAGTTTTATATACCGAAGAACTTTCGCAAACCATTGAGGACGGCGGCTCAGCCGCAACTCGGAAAAATCATCGAGTTTTGTTCACAGACGAAGAGATCAGCTTAGCTGTTATCCGCCTTTTGCGGATTAGGAGGAAATATGACGTTCACTTTCACACCAACCGGCTTTATGCGTCTGGAAGATTCCGAAAAACTGTTGCGGCTTGTCTTCCCAAACTATCCCAGCCTGGAACCGTGCCATTCCGCGCCACGTCTGGAACCGATTCCCCAGGGCAGCAAGGAATACTGGAACGAAGAGAGGATGTCTCTCTGCTAGTCACTTTGTTCGTATAAGAGTTCGCAAAGCATTGCAAGTGTAAAGGTTCAGGAGGCAATCATGGCGTGCGCGAGCGTAGCTTTCACAGACGCGGGAAACCTCTCACGAACGTGTCTTCCCAACGTGAGCGAGGTCGACGATCAGCAGGTCTATCTAGAACCAGAAATCGGCGCTGAGTACTGCTTCGAAGGCATCATTGGCAAGAGCTCAGCCATTCGGAAGGTGCTGGAACAAGTCGCGATTGTTGCGCCTATCGACTCGACCGTCCTGCTTCACGGAGAGACAGGAACCGGCAAGGAGTTAGTTGCGCGGGCCATTCACAACCTCAGCTCTCGGCGCGAACGTTCTTATGTGCGAATGAATTGCGCGGCCATTCCATCGGGCCTATTGGAAAGCGAACTGTTCGGACACGAAAAGGGGGCCTTCACGGGGGCTCTGATGCAAAGAAAGGGTCGATTCGAGTTGGCGGACCGAGGCTCGCTGTTTCTGGATGAAATCGGCGACATCAGCCTGGAACTCCAGCCGAAACTATTGCGCGCCACCCAAGAGCAAGAGTTCGAGCGGCTGGGAAGCTCCAATACGATCAGCGTAAACGTGCGCCTGATCGCCGCCACGCATCGCGATCTTCCCGCCATGATTCGGGACGAGAAGTTCCGCGAGGATCTTTTCTATCGATTCAACGTCTTCCCGATCGAGATCCCGCCGCTGCGCGAAAGGCGCGAGGATATTCCACTCCTGGTGAACTACTTTGTGTCAAAGGTGGCGGGGCGGATGCGCAGACAGATAAAGTCCATCCCCAAACGGGCAATGGAGATGCTGACGAACTGTCCGTGGAAGGGGAATATCAGGGAATTGGCCAACTTCATCGAACGTGCGGTCATCCTCACACCTGGCGAGGAGTTAGAGGTGCCGCTTGCCGAACTTGCCACCTCATCCGAGACCCATGTTGCTGTCGGAATGGCCTCCTCCTTTCGACAAGCAGAGTCTTCTGTAATCATCGGCGCATTGAGAGCCGCATCGGGACGCATCGCAGGTAAGGGGGGAGCCGCCGAGCGTCTCGGATTGAAGCGCACGACGCTGCAGAACAAAATTCGCCGGCTTGGCATCACGAAAGCACAATATCAAAATTAGCCAATCTCGATCATTTGGATTCATTCAATGGGATGAAAAAAAGGAGTTGAATATGTCGTTTGAAGCAGCGTGGGGATTTGACCCCGATAGGGCGATTCAAGCTCAGGGTTTGTCACTGTCCGAGATAGAAACGGACAAATTTACATATAGCGCAGAGGAGCAGCGAGCTGCGCGGATACCGTCAGATGTGCATGCGCAGGTTTATGAGCTCCGTCGAATGTATCGATTGTGATGGCAGTTGATCGAAACTTTCCGCACGTAGCCCCACCGATGTACTCCCCGGGCGGCCATTTCGATAGATGGCCGCCCCGCCTCATCCCAACCCCGAAGCAGATCCGGATTCCAGTTCAGGTTTAGAGCCCAAATGACTCGGGGTGCAGCCATGCGCGAAGAGCACTAAATCGAGCGTTTTGACGCTCGTCAGACAATGCGGTAGATGGCCGCATCGTCGTGACTGCGCTCGAAGGCACGCAGTGCCAGGCGTTCGCCGGAAGGATCAAACAAGAGCAGCGCGATATCGTCGAATGAAACTACGTTGGACAACAGGGCGGCGAGGCTGTGGAGAACTGCATCGACCGTGGACTGCGCTGCTATGGTGCCAGAAATCTTCAGGAGCGCGCGGTATTTTGTTAGGGCACCATTGATGGCAACATCATCTTGGGCGGTCGTCAATTTCGCACTCACGCAATCGTTATGTTCGGCAGTTCTCTAACGGGGCGCCCGAATCTGGTCGCCAGTTTGCATAATCTCTCGGCTACTTCGGACGTACTTGCATAGCTATAGTGCTCCTGCGCTTGTTCGAGAAGGACGTTGTACAGCAACCGAGTTTCATCGTCGTTGAGTTCGATAATCATGAGATCCTCGCAATAAACTAGCTGGGCCCAAGTGCAATCGTGCTTCCAGACCCAGAAACCAAACTGTGGACTTCCACTTTGCTCCGGTGCCCGCGTTTCTACACAGCGTGCGAAGCATCGTGATTCTCCTCCGCTGCCTTCACGTGGCCGTCGTGTAGCCATGTCATGGCATGACAATTGGCGCCGAGCACTGCCGCACGGGACACGTTCAGGCGTAAAGCGCAATCTTGAATCGACGATCGGATTGCAACGCTGAGTACCAGGACGGCCCGGCACAGCGGATCCAATTCCGCGATCAGTGTTTGGGCGTCGGTTCCGAGAATGAGGTCGAGACCAGCCGCACGTTCTTCAGCACAGCCCTGCGATAAGTGCTCGACATGTGGGCATCGTCGATCCTTATACGCGGTTTCACAGATGTGAATAGCCTCCGTTCCGTGTGATATCGCACTGGCAATGGTCGCAGTCTTGGCCCACTCGAAAAGCCAATCGCGGAAAGGACTGTTTCCATGAAGTGTCATCTCACAAGCTTGGTCAATTGCCTGGTCCGCTGTTGTTTGGTCGCCAGTGATCAAGAAAGCAAGCTTACCCAGAACATTTCTTTGACCCTGGAAGCAGGCCACGATTTCGGCTGCCGATGCATAGTTGCGAGCATCGACTGCCGCTGTGCTCGTGTGAAACCAGGACATGATTCTCCTCCTGTGCCGCCCTCAAATGGCCTCAACTGAATGGGAATGCCTAATGGAGGACCTCTCCTCGTTATTCCCATGCCGCCGCTTGCGTCGCACGGCTATCCTCTGCATAGGCAACAAACACAGCCGGTCGCATACGGCAATTGCATAGACATTGCCCGCGACAAACAGTGCTCCGACACTGGCCAACCACTTCAGCAACTGTTCGCCCACTGAATCGATATAGCTGACCTCGGTGAGGTCGACGATCAAACCCTTAGGCAGTACGTCCTTTGTGACTAGGCACCTGGCCTGCTCTGCCCAATCAGCGACGAGTTTGCCTTCCAACTTCAGGGTCGGGCCACTCGCCAACGACTGGATTTCTGCACGAAACACTGGCTCGATCCTCGAGACGCTCTGTCTTGCTCTCCCTATGCCCATTGAAGCGCACGTTTCGTGCCAATGCTGCTACTACTAAATGATTGATGTAATTGCCTCGTGGTGGAGACTGTTCGTCCGGATTGCCGCAATGCGGTCATTGTCCGCATGCGGGCAGGGGACCTCGGTGTAGAGGCTGCCCTTTGGAAGAACAACTTCGAGGAGTATTACGCGAACGAAGGTTCGGGCGCCTCGTGCCAGGTGCGCCCGCTGTTGCCCACTCTCATCGGAAGAACGAGACTCCGACGAATAGCGTGAGTGAGTCCATGCCACGAATCACTTTTCCCAGGTTGGCGTTAAGAATGTGTTGGTATTTGCAGCCCACGTCTAAGGACCGGCGCCGCCAATGGCCTTTAAGGGGAGGCAAAGAACTGAGCACTGACTTGGTGAGTGCTCAAGAAAGAAACTGTCGAAATGTGGCAGACTTCGAGAGAGCTTCTCAAATGCAACTGCTAGCGCTGGTGAATGCCGCACCCGTTTAGAAACGCTTTGATTTCCCTCAATAGATCTGTCTCAAACGACTGGCCGTTTGACTGATTCCAGACAACGTAAATACTCACCGACACTGCCGAGCGATTGCCTAAGGCAGGTAAACACAGAATCGAGTTTGAGTGCGAGTCGATGTTGTACGTGAGGTAATTTCGGCGAAAGCTAGTGTCCCTCGGCATAGCAAGCGCGATCGCGAGCAAGACGGACCTGACATAGCGGCAGGCAGGACACGCGGGATCGAGGTGGTTGAGATCGGACGTGTGAGAGCCAATCAATTCCACTTCGAAGCCGACCAGACGGCGCTCGCCATGTGTCTGTTCAAATTGCGGCCAAAATTGCCAAAATACACCGAATTCGGTTACGAGAGATTGCACTTGAGAGTTCAACGCTGGAGTTGCCATTTGTGCACCTGTCCACGGAATTGCAAATAGCTTGCCACTCGTTTTTCGACTCGTAACGGCTACTCACGGGATTCGATACTTGTCGCAATTCGCTCAGGCCTTGGCGAGCTTCGGTGCAAGAGAGATTCTGCTAGGTGGCGAATGTCGCCGTCATGATCGTCGAGCGCCGCAAGGAGCCTGGTACGCGGCCACGTTCCGTTTGGTGCGCCACTCCAAATGGCAAGCGAATAAGACCAGGCGTCGCGTGTCCGATGTTCTCCGGCATGTCAGCCTCGTCGATCCTGTTGTTGCAGACTGACTCAAAGGGAAAATGGTTTTTCAGCGGACCGACTCTCTAGCCGTTGGTGTCAGGGTTTACCAGCGCCGACTGCTTCCGCGACCACGATGCTTACGGCATTCACCACTTCTCCGCCGGCCCGAACTGCTCCCGAATTTGGCTTTGAATCCATTACTGATCGCCCTCAAATGCGTATATCCAACTGTGTACGTTCCTTGGCTCATGCTCTTTCTCCATCTCAGGCGATTCGAAGTCGGGTCAAGACAGGAGTGAGTGGGACGCGGTTTTCAATCGACATGGTCTGAAGCGAATACGCAAACTTCGCACCGCAGTCACAGCACACCCGGTAGGTCTCGCCTTGCAGTGTGAACACACGGCTGAGGTGAACGTGGTGACACCCAAAGAGGAAATCAAGGATAGCTAGAAGGATCGCCATAGACTCTCCTTTGTTTCATGCTTATTTTGATCGGTTGATCCCTTGCCAACCTCGAACAGTTCGCTCTCCAGCAGATGGATTGGCTCAAGCAACAAGTCCGACTCCCTAATACGGAACTGAAATCCACCGTGTGTACTGCAGGCCACCAACCACCTCGGTCATCTCGCTAAGCCGTTGGTTCTTGGCGTAATCCCTGCATTCTGGCCGCCGGCTGTCGTGACCGTTCGAGGGCACTGCCGCCATGTGGGCACCAATCTCCAGCACGCTGCTCGTCCATACTCCCGCAATTCAGTGACTTGCCCGTGCTACGTCTTTGGCGAGCTAAATGCCTTAATACGGCTGTGATGCATCGATGGCTGAACTGCTTCGAGCGGCAATTCCGGCAGAGCTACCGAAGCATGAGAAGGTCAACCAGGAACAAAGGAGTCAACATGTACGCAGCAAAAACAGTCAATGGCATCCCCACAATCCAGCGCAATGGTCAAAGTGTGTTGGGTGTCTGCGACCGAGATTGGGAGTTTGCAAACTGGCTATGCGCGCTACTCAACGAACTGGGCCACAAGTCCGAATTGTTGCTGAACGAGCAGGACTGCGCAGGGCTCAATGCGAACGATCGCGCCTTCAGAAGGACGGTACAGCATGCCTGACATCAAGACAGCCCCCACGATTTCTATCGTTGTTCCTTTTCATAACGAGGAACCTAATGTCATCGAACTGTATGGCCGCCTGCAAGGCGTCATGGAGGAGCTTGGTCGTACTTACCAGTTCGTCTTTGTCGATGATGGCAGCCGGGATCTTACGTACAAGTTGCTGAAGGAACTCGCCGAAATCGACCACCATGTAGTCGCCGTTCGGCTGCGTCGAAACTTCGGCCAGACCGCAGCGCTCGCTGCTGGGTTCGCGCACAGCACTGGCGAATATGT
>Ga0224555_1004905_pt1 | contig 11812 bp, 10 predicted proteins | sample 714S23034metaG_FD_180687 | JGI IMG/M metagenome (GOLD analysis project Ga0224555, IMG submission 180687) | Peat soil microbial communities from Stordalen Mire, Sweden - 717 S2 30-34 | ecosystem: Environmental > Terrestrial > Soil > Wetlands > Peat | place: Sweden: Norrbotten County, Stordalen...
CTGCCCCACGGCCACCGCTGCCACAAAGAAATTCTCCCCGCGCGCCGGGCTCCCCGCCAGCCGCCGCATCATCGCCAACTGCCCCACATGGGTCAACGCGTCCGTCACCGGCCCCTGCATCAACCCCTCGAGCGAAGCGTGGACCGTCTCCGCCGAAGCGAGGTACAAGTCAAAAGCCGTCAGGGAAACGAAAAACCGGGCCTGCTCCTCCGCCCACGGCAGCGGCTTGGAAGAATGCCAGCGCTCCTGCCCTTGAGCCGCGCTCAGCGCCCAGTCAAACAGGTCGCCCATGTGCGCCAGAATCTCCACCGGCCGCCGTCCCACGCCGTCAAAGTCCGCAAACCCCTTCGGCGCGCCTTCCAGCGCCCGCGCCGCCCGATAAGCCAATGTCGCCAGCGTATGCCGCAGCAATTCCCGTTTCTCATCCATAATCCGAAACTATAACGCAAGATGCACAGTCATCTGATTTTGGGCTTGCAATTTCGCTAAAAAACTGCTAGATGTTAATACATCACTTGCCCCCCGTCTGACTGCTGATAAGGCCTCAGGCGGGGTTATTTACTCTAACTACACAGAATATCTAAATAGTCACCGGGATTACATCCCTCAACCGAAAAAAGGGAGATACTTCCATGATGGAGCCCACACGCAAGCGTGCTATTGCATTCGTTGATGGCCAGAATCTTTTTCACTCAGCCAAGGATTCCTTTGGCTACACCTTTCCCAACTTCGACATACGGCTCTTGGTCGACACAATCTGCGCAGCGCAGGGCTGGGATATCGTGGAGTGCCGTTTCTACACCGGCATCCCCAATCCGGGGGACAATGCATTCTGGAACTCCTTTTGGGTCAAGAAAACCGCACAAATGGGAAGATCAGGTGTCAAGGTCTTCACTCGGCCCTTGCGCTATCGCAATAAGATCGTTCGACTTCCGGACGGCAGCACCCATAGCTTCCTTACTGGCGAGGAAAAGGGCATCGATGTTCGTATTGCTCTCGATATCTTGACCGGAGCTGTCAATGGAACATATGACGTCGCCATCGTATTCAGTCAAGATCAAGATCTGTCAGAAGCCGCAACGGAGATTCGAACAATCGCTCAACAACAAGGACGGTGGATCAAGATTGCGTGTGCGTATCCATGGAGTCCAGCTGCGCACAATAAGCGGGGAATCAACAGCGCCGACTGGGTAAAGATCGATCGGGCAACCTACGACAAATGCATCGATCCAAGAGACTATCGCTGATAAACACAAACCTTATCAGGTAGGCACCGAAACCGATTCTCTGCTAAACTAAAAGTTCTGAGTTCAACAGCAGGAAACCACTATGTCCATTCATCCCGTAATGCAGCGCCTGGCAGACAAGCTCAAGCGCACCGACCTTCCCGCATTCGTGCCCGGCGACCAGATTCGCGTCCAGGTAAAGATCAAGGAAGGCGACAAAGAACGCCTCCAGGCCTTTGAAGGTCTGGTCATCGCCATCAACCGCGGCCCCCAGGGCACCTTTACCGTTCGCAAAATGAGTTTTGGACAGGGCGTCGAGCGCATCTTCCCCTTCAATTCCAAGGTCATCGACAAGATTGAGAAGATTCGCAGCTACCGCGTCCGCCGCGCCAAGCTCTTCTACATCCGCGGACTGCGCGGCAAAGCCGCCCGTCTCAAGGAAGTCGATCGCGTAACCGGCAAGGTTCGCGCCTAAACCCATTTCAGCCCAAAATTCCATCAAACCCCCGGCTCCCGCATCCGGGGGTTTTGCTTTTGGAGTGGAGCGCCGCTTCCCTGAGTCCTTCCTCGAAACGCTGCACGCTATAATTCGCTCAAAGCCATGCGCACGAGCGACTACAAGATTCAGGTTACAGCAGACTCTGTTGATGTCGAGTGCGATGTTCCCCTTCGTTCATCGAGATTCCCAAAACCACAGCCTTCCCCGCGCTCGATCGGGAGCGCCTTCGTTCTGTTCGCCTTGGTCATGCTCTACCACTTCTGCTTTGGTCACGGGCGCGATCCGAGTATCTGGAGAATCGTTGTTGACTCGCGATCCGGCTCGGTAGATTTTGTCTCCAACTTGATTCCCGTTTTCTTGCCCCTGGCACTGGGAGTCTTCTTGCTCGCTGTGGGTATTCGACACTTCCTGCCATTCTGCGAGCGGCTGCACTGCGATCGTTCCACGCTAACCTGGTCGAAGATCCCATGGCTGAGCTTTGGCTACCGCAGGGTGACGCGCTCCATCCCAGTGGCTGAGATAGTCCGTGCATCCTACGCCATCGTCTACAAATCAGAAGGCTATTACGGGATTGTGCTCGATACGTATGACAAGTCATGGAAGACGTTTTGGGGAATCGAATCGCCGGAAGCCAACCGCATTCTTCGCGGCCTCAAACAACTCGGCATCAACGTCTATCACGACCCGGAAATGCGTGAGGATATCCGCGAGACGCTTCGTGACAGGAGAGCTGAACTCTAGGGACCAGTTTTCCTTATCTGGTGAATTCCCACGCTGGTTATACTTTCACTAATGGCCAAGCCCCCTCGATGCAGCTTTGCGCTTGAGAAAGCCGCCCGCAGCAACGGCGCCCTCCGCATCGCCGGCCTCGACGAAGTAGGCCGCGGTCCCCTCTTCGGCCCAGTAGTCGCCGCAGCAGTCATCCTTCCCGAGAGTTGCCGCTTCCGTGGCCTGACCGACTCGAAATTGCTCACGGAAAATCAGCGCAATGAGCTCGAGCCGCAGATTCGCCTCAAAGCCATCGCCTGGGCCATCGCTGTCGTCGACGCCGAGACCATCGACCGCATCAACATCCGCCAGGCCTCGCTCCTCGCCATGCGCCAGGCCGTTGAACAGCTCACCCTCAGCCCCGACTTCCTCCTCATCGACGGTCGCGACTCCATCGACTGGCCCTGTCCCCAGCAGTCCGTCATCCACGGCGACTCCACCAGCCTCTCCATCGCCGCCGCCAGTGTCATCGCCAAGGTCTATCGCGACCGCCTGCTGGTCGAGCTCGACAGCCAGTTCCCCGGCTACGGCCTCGCCCGCCACAAAGGCTACGGCTCGCGTGAACACCTCGCCGCTCTCGCTCGCCTCGGCCCCACCCCGCTCCACCGCAAGACCTTCCACCCGGTCGCGCAGACCGCGTTACAATTCACTGAAAACTGATTCTCTGCCGGGAGGTACGCTTTGGCACGGCTGCGTTTGTTTTCGGCTCTGTCCCTCGCCTGCCTGGCCCTCGCCTGCCTGGTGCTAGCCGGCTGCAACAAATTTCAGCGCAAGAAGCCCGATCCCACCAAGGGCGTGGTCACCGGCATCGTGCTCTGCGCCGACACCGGCAAACCGGCGCGCTTTGCCACCGTCACCCTCTCCGCCGCGCCCAAAACCGGCGAGAAGAACGACCAGGGCGACGCCCTCCCTGCCGCCGAAACCACCCTTACCGATCTCGATGGCCGCTTCCGCCTTGAAGCCGTCCCGCCCGGCCGCTATTTTGCCTTCGCCACCCTCGAAGGCTATCTTGATCCGGTCATGGGGCTCGACCCCGCGCAGCTCATCGCGCTCCCCAGCGACCGCGATCGCCACCAATACGCCATCGACCAGTGGAAAGATCACCTCTCCGAAGTCACCGTGACCGTGCACCGCGTTTCCGACATCTCCCTTGAAATCGAGCGCGCAGCAGAAATCTCCGGAACCGTCACCTTCGACGACGGAACCCCGGCCATCGGCATGCGCTTTCAGCTCCTTCGCAAGACAAAGAAGGGCGAGATGGCCAGCGTCGGCCTGCCCCTGATGGATACCTGGTCCATCCACGCCGTCAGTGACGGACACGGCCACTTCAGCCTCACCAACCTGCCCGCCGGCGAGTACGCGGTGTGCACACTGATGCCGTCCGAAGCAGAAAACTCCGCGCCTCGCGTCTGCCTGGGAAACACATTTCGCAAAAAAGATGCAAAGACCGTAAAAGTGCAGGCCGGGCAGACAGTCGACGGAGTCGACATCGAAATCCCACTCTCCGGATTGCACACCGTCGCAGGAACCGTGACCGCCTTCGCCGACGGACACTCTCTCAACCACGCAACCCTGCGCCTGCTCTATGCCGACGACCGCGAAGCCGCACGCGAAACCGCCCTGCTTGAGGACGGAAGCTTTTCCCTTGAATATGTCCCGGAAGGCAAGTACATTCTGCAGATCTCTGGCGCTATGGACGCAGTGCAGAAGGTATCCGAGCCGGATGCCTTAGCTGCCAAGCCGGATGCCGACATCCACTACGCCGATAAGGAGATTCCGCTCATTGTGATGGACGACATGTCCGACGTCAACCTGGCTGTCTCTCCCGCGTCCGCCTCTGCCACAGGCTCCATACCGGTCGCGCCGCCAGCAGCACCGCCAGCACCACAGTGAGCCGCAGCGGGCTCAACACCCCCGGCTTCACCTGCCACCAATAATGAATCGCTCCGCAGATCGCAGCCGCATACACCAGCTTGTGCAAGCGGTTCCAGTTCTTCCCGCCCAGTTTGCGAATCGCCCAGTTCGTCGATGTCGCCGCCAGCGGAACCAGCAGCAGCCACGCCGCCACGCCAATGGTAATGAACTTGCGCTTCACAATATCGTCAAGCATCGCATGCACATCGAAGCTCGAATACAGAGCCACATACGTCAGCAGGTGCACCGTGCCATAGAAGAACGCAAACAGCCCCAGCAGCCGCCGGAACTTGATCAGCCAGTTCAGCCGCGGTGACAGCCTCCGCACCGGCGTAATCGCCAGCGAAAGAATCAGCAGCAGCAGCGTGTTATACCCGGTAGTCAGCGCGATCTTTGACGTTGGGTCCGGCCCCAGCGTATTCGTCACTGCCCCGTAAGCCAGCAGCCCCATCGGCCATAAACAAGCCACCCAGGTCAGCGTCTTCAAAACAACAAGCGTCGATCGTTTCATAACAGTTGACCGGCCAGGGAGCAGCAACCTAATCCCTATTCCCTATTCCCTATTCCCTTAGTCCCTTAGTCCCTATTCCCTTAGTCCCTATTCCCTTAGTCCCTTAGTCCCTTAGTCCCTATTCCCTATTCCCTGTCAGTAATATTTCCTCAAATTCATCCCGTTATACAGCGACGACACCTGGTCCCCATACCCGTTAAACATCAGAGTCGCCTGTCGCGGCGCATAAAACGGCAGCCCAATTCGCCGCTCCGTCTTCTGGCTCCAGCGCGGATGATCCACGTTCGGATTCACATTCGAATAAAACCCATATTCATTCGGCGACATCTCGCTCCATGTAGTCGACGGTTCCTTCTCCACAAACTTGATCGCCACAATCGACTTACCCGACTTGAATCCGTACTTCCACGGCACAGTAAGCCGCACCGGCGCGCCATTTTGATTTGGCAGCACCTCGCCATACAGTCCAAACGTCAGCAGCGTCAGCGGATTCATCGCCTCATCCATCCGCAGGCCCTCAACATACGGCCACGAAATCTCGCTGTCCGACGCCCACTTCTCCACGTGCTTGTCATAGTAGGAAACAAACTGCACAAACTTCGCCGACGGCAGCGGATCGCACTGCTTGATGAACTCCGAAAGCGAATACCCCACCCACGGAATCACCATGCTCCACCCCTCCACGCAGCGATGCCGATACACGCGATCCTCGAGCGGCCGCAGCTTCAGCAGCGCATCGATATCGAACGTCTTCGGCGCCTTCACCTTGCCTTCCACGCGCACCGTCCACGGCCGCGTCGGCAGCACTCCGGCATTCTGCGAAGGCTCATTCTTCTGCACGCCAAACTCATAAAAGTTGTTGTAGTGGGTAATGTCCTCCTGGCTGGTCAGCGCCACGCCCGTCGTGGTCAGCGGACTCTTCACCGTCTGCAGCTTGGTCCCCGCCAGCGCGTGAATGCGCGGCTCAAACACCTCGGCTACTCGCTCTGCGCCAAGCGCCGCCGCCCCCGCGGCCGCCAGGCCCGATGCCGCTCCGCGCATGAAGCTGCGCCGATTCAGATAGTGCTCCTTGGGTGTGATGTCAGAAGGCGGAATATCGGACGGTTTACCAATCAGCATGTTTTGACCTCGCGCGGGGAAATCTCGCTCTCACTCAATTAGACACGCAACAGCGCCCCCAAGTTACAGCATACTCAGAATCGATTGGTGCCCCAGAGCCTGCCGTGAGCAGTGTCGAAGGGTCCGGATTTTCGGACCTGGGAGATCTGAGGCGCCCATTTCCCGAACGACAAACCTGAAAGCTGATAGCTAAGAGCTAAAGGCTGCTTTTCAAAAACGGCCAATCCCCCAACCGTTTCGCCCTGAACAGATAAATCGCCGTCCCGCTCACCGCAATCCCCGCCGCAACCGCCAAACCCTCCAGCGCCCTCGTCCTGTTGACCAAAATGAACACAAACCCCGCCATCGCCAGCAGCGGCGGCAGCGGATACAGGGGCATCCTGAACGGCCGTGCCAGCTCCGGCCTCTGCACCCGCAGCAGCATCACGCCCGCCTGTTGCAAAAAAAACTGCAACAAAATCCGCGTGATCACCAGCAGCGTAATCGCCTGCGTCAGCGTCAGAAAGCAGAACCCAGCCGCCACCACCCCCATCGCAATCAGCGACCGGTGCGGAATCCCATGCTTCGGGTGCACCGCCGCCAGAAACTTGAAGTAGTTCCCATCCCGCGCCGCCGCATACGGCACGCGCGAGTAGCCCAGCAGCAGCGAAAAAATGCTCGCAAACGCCGTCCACACCACCAGTCCCGCAATCGCGTACCCGGCCCACCCGCCAAACGCCGACCGCGCAATATCCGCCACCAGTTGCACCCGCACCGGGGCGCTCTCCGTTGTATGTGAAGCCGCGCCGCCGAGCGACGGTAGCACCGCCAGGTTCATCGTCACGTAAAACGCCGCAACAAACATCACCGACAGCAGCACCGCCCGCGGAATCGTCTTCTCCGGCCGCCTCACCTCGCTGCCCAGAAAGCAGATGTTGTAGTAGCCCCAGTAGCAATACGTCGCCAGCAGCGTGCCCTGCGCCAGTTCGCTCGCAGCAGCCTTAAACCCAGTCACCGCGCCCAGCCCCGGCGCAACCGGCATATGCCATCCGCCCATCGCCGAAGCATGCGCGAACCCCGAAACAATCACGCCCGCAATCGCCGCCATCACCCCGGCAAACAGCACCCATGCCATTCCGGTAACGATGCTCAGCCTGCGATACAGCATCCAAGTCACCAGCAGACACGCCCCCGCCGCCGTCAGGGCCGAGTAGTGCAACCACGGCAACGCGGCCAACGGCGCGCTGTCGATCCCCGGCCAGAAAGCCCCGAGAAAACTCGACAGACCAATACACCCTGAAGCAATCGAAAGAGGCGCGGTAAAGCTAACCTGCCACACGTAGAGAAAGCTCAGCCAGTTCCCCGCGCCCGTGGGCCCATAAATCTCGCGCAAAAACGCATACGACCCGCCCGCCCGCGGAAACGCCGCGCCCAGCTCCGCCCACACCAACCCATCGGCCACGGCAATCGCCGCGCCCAGCACCCACGCCCAAATTGAGAGCTTGAACCCCGCAGCCGCAATCACCAGCGGCAGCGTGATAAACGGTCCCACCCCGATCATCTCCAGCATGTTCAGCGTCACCGCCGAACGCAGCCCAATCCGCCGCTGAAGATTGTCGCTGCCGGACGTGGGTTGGGATGAAGTCATAGGGCCGTTTCGCTCACCGGATTGTACACTGGCGATAGGTATGGTCCCTTCCATCAAACATCTCCGGGCAGCAGCGGGCTCGGCCCTTGCCGGCCTCTTCCTCGCGTCGATTCTCACCGTTTCGTCGCCCGCTCAACACCCTGCGCCCGCGCCACCAAAGCCCGTCGCAGAACTTCCGTCGACCGAGCCCACCAGCATCGCCCTGCCAATCGCCGAAAACCGCGGAGCAGCCGCCCTCGAGCAATCCCTCAAGCGCCTCTCCACCACCGCCAGCCTCATGATCATCGTCGCCCACCCCGACGACGAAGACGGCGCGCTGCTCACTTATATCTCCCGCGGCCTCGGCGTCCGCACCTCGCTGCTCACCCTCACCCGCGGCGAAGGCGGCCAGAACGCCATGTCCGCCGACACGTACGACGCCCTCGGCCTCATCCGCACCAACGAACTCCTCAAGGCCGATGAGTATTACGGCATCAAGCAATACTGGGGCACCGAGGTCGACTTCGGCTTCTCCAAAACACAAGAGGAAGCCTTCGCAAAATGGGGCCACGACCGCGTCCTTTACGACGCTGTCCTCGCAGTCCGCCGCGAGCGCCCCCAGATCGTTGTCTCCACCTTCGTCGGCGGCATCACCGACGGACACGGACACCACCAGGTCTCAGGCGAAATCGCTCAGGAAGTCTTCAAAGCCGCCGCCGATCCCAACGTCTTCCCCGAACAGCTCAAGCCCGTCAGCGAAGGCGGCCTCGGCCTCACCGTCTGGCAGCCTCTCGCCGTCTATTCCATGGTCCCCTTCGCCCGGATTGAAAATGGAAAGATGTTTGACTACGCCACCGGCAAATGGGCTCCGGCGAAATTCAAAAACTACGTCACTGGCGAGTGGTCTGAAGATGCGCCCTCCACCGACGTCACCATCCAGGTCGGCCAGCGTGATCCAGCCCTGGGCCGTAGCTACGTACAGATCGCCCGCGAAGGCTGGGGCATGCAGAAGTCCCAAAACGGCGGCGCCAACCCCACTCTGAGCGGCCCGTCTACCTCCAGCTATCACCTCTGGGCCTTCGCTCCCTGGGCGAAAGCAGCTCCCGACGTTATCGCCCCTGAAGACAACGACCTCTTCTTCAACAACAAGGTCCAGATTTGCAGCGACCTGCCGTGTTTGGCTCGAACCGCAAGTGGCGACTCCCCCGCGTGGCTCTCCGACAGCCTCACCCAGATCTATAAAGAAATCAAACAATTCCAAGCCGTACGCGGCCTTCAGGACAACGTCACCGCCGCCCATAATCTGGCACCCATTTACCGCCAAACCCTCGACCTCCGCGCCAAAGCGGCCGCCAGCACTCTTAGCCCCGCTGCCAAAGCGAACCTCCTCTTCGAACTCGACCTCAAAATCGACCAGTTCCAAACCGCTCTCAAAACCCTCCTCGGCCTCGACCTGGTGGCATTCACCACCCACACCACCAAGCTCGAGCCCGAAAGCTTCCGCGGCGGTGGCCCCGACGAAACCCCGCGCTCAGTATCCCCCGGCGAAGAAATCAACGTCCGCGTCCACACCGCGCACGCCGCCCCCAAAGCCCATCTCGAAAAAACCTGGCTTGCAAGCAGCACTGGCAGCCCCTGGCAGCAAGGCGAAGCCGTCAGCACCTTGCAGACCGACACCTCCGCCGACTCCCTCTACAAGCTCAAAGTCCCCGCCGACGCCCAGCCGACCGAACCCTACTTCACCCGCCCCAACACCGAGCAGCCCTTCTACGACCTCACCAACCCAGCCTACCGCGGCCGGTCCTTCGCCCCCTGGCCCCTCGCCGCCTTGGCCGAGTTTACCTACGACGGCCTCCCCATCCGTGTCGGCAAGGTGGTTCAGACCATGCAGCGCGAGCTCGGCCCCGGCGGCATCTACGAACCACTGGTCGTCACCCCCGCCATCGGCGTCAGCATCGACCCCGAAGCCCGCATCCTTCCCCTTGACGGCTCGGCCCTCCCCGTCCGCGTCACCGTCCACGCGCAGGCCGCCGCCGAAGGCACAGTGTCCCTCACCCTCCCCGTCGGCTGGACGGTCCAACCCGCCTCCGCGCCCTTCCGCCTCTCCGCCGCAGGCAACACCGAACCCATCCTCTTCTCCGTCACCCCCGCCGCGGCGTCCGCATCGCCCGCCCAGTCCACTCCCTACGCCATCAAGGCAGTCGCTAGCACCGGCGACTCGACTGCAATCTGCAATCTGGCCTCTGTCACCTGCTATTCCTCCGGCTGGCAATCCGTAGGCTATCCCGGCCTGCGCCCCTATAACCTCTACAAGCCCGCGCAGCTCCTCACCCGCAAGGTGGACGTAAAGCTCGCTCCAGGTCTGCGTATCGGCTACATCATGGGCACCGGCGACCTGGTCCCAGACGCCATTGAAGCCCTCGGCGTAATGCCCCACTTACTCACCCCAGCCGAACTAACCTCTTCCGATCTCTCTGCCTGGAATTTGCTGGTGATCGGAATCCGCGCCTATTCTTCGCGTCCTGAACTCGCCACCGCCCAGCCCCGGCTCGATGCCTTTGTCCGCAACGGTGGCACGCTCATCGTCCAGTACCAGACCGGCAACTTCCCCGCCCCGCTGCCGCTCTCAATGGGCCGCGCGGAACGCGTCGTCGACGAAGCCGCCCCCGTCAAACTCCTCGAACCCGCCAACCCATTGCTCACCACGCCCAACGCCATCACCACAGCCGACTTCGACCGCTGGGTCGAGGAGCGCGGCCACTCATTCCTCGACTCGTGGGACAAGGGCTACACCGCTCTCACTGAAACCGCCGACCCCGGACAGGACCCGCAACGCGGCGGCCTCGTCGTCGCCCATCCCGGCAAGGGAACCTATATCTATGTCTCCTACGCCCTCTATCGCCAGCTCCCCGAACTGGTCCCCGGCGCCTACCGCATCCTCGCCAACCTCCTGAGCGCCGGCAAATAAAAAGGCCCGGCATTGAAGCCGGGCCTTCGGTCAATTCTTTTACGTTCGCGCTGAACTTGACTAAAACACTAGCCGCGCCGTCCCCACAAACTCGTGGTTATACGTGTGTAGCTTGCTCGTCGCAATCTGCATCCCCGCGCCAAATGCCAGCCCCGGCCGCGCCTTCGGATCCGAAGGGCGGAACGCGCACTTGCCGATAATCATCCCCGGCGTAATGAACTCCTGCGTCTTGCCGTCGTTCGGCCCGCCCTTGAAAAACGTGGCGTTGCTCTCAATCTCCGGCCAGAACAACTTCGCCACCCGGTATTGCGCCACCGTATTCCACAAAATCGGTCGCCCCGAAGTCGTGGTCGCCGGCGTGCCCGTCGGCAACGTTGCGCCCAGCGTCGTCTGCACGTCGAAGTTCCCAAACCCCTTGCCGCCGCCCACGTTTGGCTGCACGCTGCCGTTCGTCGAGCCGTTCTTGAAGCTGCCGCTCGGCACCGTCGTCAACGCCCACGCGCTCAACGTATAGCTCCCATGCTGCTGATTCCCGCTCAGAAACCGGTACTTCACCAGAAACGAAAAGTCGCCCCAGCCATCCTTGGCCGTGGTGTTGTGTTCGATATACGGCGGCAAATTCACCACCAGTTCGGTGTTGGCCCACGGAACCAGGTTCACACCCTTGCTGTTGTCAAAGTTCCATGTATCCGTTCGCGCCGGCGCAATCTGACGCGTAAAGTCCGTGCGCGCCACCTGGATCAGACCGGTATACGTCGTTACCAGCGGAACTGCCCACGGTGGTTGTTTCGACTGCGTCGCCGACGTCCGCGCCAGCCATTTGTTGAAGAAGCCGTTTGAAGATTCATTCGCCGATGCGCCTTGCGCGTACACACTGGCCACAGAAGACAGAACAAGCAGGGAAGCTGAAAGTCTTTTCATGATTGCCAATGAGCATCGGGGCCCACACGCCACACCGGCAACCACCTAAAAGGCTACCTTTCTCTCCACCCATCGGACGATGCGGAATCGTGAATGCCGCGGTGATCCACGGCCTTGATCCCTGCAAACAGGCGGGAACCCCTGACTCGTCTGTGGGACGTCGATCGAGATCCTCAGCCTGGGGAAACTCTTCTATGGGACTTCGCGCAAACCACCCCATTCAACGGCCCCAGCGACCGGGATCGGAGCCGGAAACAACCGAGTTGATTTCGCCGAGTTC
>Ga0224555_1004908_pt1 | contig 11800 bp, 12 predicted proteins | sample 714S23034metaG_FD_180687 | JGI IMG/M metagenome (GOLD analysis project Ga0224555, IMG submission 180687) | Peat soil microbial communities from Stordalen Mire, Sweden - 717 S2 30-34 | ecosystem: Environmental > Terrestrial > Soil > Wetlands > Peat | place: Sweden: Norrbotten County, Stordalen...
AGATTGGGGGGGGGGGTGGGGGGGGTGCCCACGCCGTCGTGAAAGTTCCCCCCACGACCCCAATCTCCTATTGTGCGCCGAAGGAGGTTAATTCTCTGCAACCAGATGTGTGTGGGGCAGACTCGGTAATCTGAATCCCGGCAGGAGTTGAGGCAGAGGGTCGAGCTATCCCAGGTTCCAGAAGCGGGATCTGGGGCGACCGGGCGATGAGCGAAGTTCATGCCAGCCGCCCTTTCCACGATGAGACTGTGGAAAGGATGGGGCACCCGGGAAACCTCGGATCTCAACCGGCCTTTTCCCGGTAACGCAGATATTCCGGCAACTGGTTGCCCCGCCGCATCGCTCTCCACTGCGATTCGATCTCGACTCTTCCTTCGACTCCGGTCGCGTAATGCCGGAAGCTGGACCAAGCCCAGTCTTCGGGCTTGACAACGAGACCGCGCACAACAGGATTGCGGTGCATGTAGCGCAGTTTCTCGACTCGCTTCTCTTCGTTATGCACGAGAAAGTCGTAGAAGCGAGTTTGCCAAAAAGGCCGCTCCGCGCGCCGCATCGCCACGGAGAGCTTGAGCGCATGAATCACGCCGGAAACCACGCCTTTGACCGGCTCGCCGATCAGAAGATGAACATGCTCTGGCATGACGACATAACCGGCCACCACGAAGCGGTAACGCTCGCGCACCCGCTCCAGTGCATCTTCGAAAAGATCGCACGCCTCCGCCGCGCCCAGATATTGGAACCGGTGATAGCAACTGAACGTAAGGAAGTGAAAACTCCCCGTGTGTTCGTATCGGATGAGTCCGCTCGGCATCGATGGAAAGCTTACAACGAATCACTACAGATGTCGAGAAAGAGCAGAACCGGCCTGCTGAGGTTCCTGGTCTCCCAGGTGCCCAAAGGCGAGGCACCTGGGGCACCCATCTTTAGTGGTTGTACTCACTTCTCCCGGCACCTGGGCCACCCGCCTACGTTTTGACGTGCGGTTTGTAGGTTCTGTGCGCTGTTGGGGTCCGAGGCCGTATCAGGACGCAAACCGCTCGTTTCGTTGTATACAGTGTTGACCTCTTTGTTCTGCTGTTGGGCCGAGAACTCATTGGTCGGATTTGGGCGACCTGGCCTTACGAAGTCTCTGTACGCTGTTGGCTAATAGTAGAAGGGGAACAATCAACAGCTGCATTTTCCACCACGCAAAGTTGTGAGTCGCCCACCATGCCCCATACGCAAGTCCGCAAAGATAAATGATCGGAAGCGAGATTGCAGCGGCGTTCCGGTTCCCGAATATCCGTCTAATGAATACCACGTCAATAAGAAGCATCAATGGAATCAACACGACAAGAACGGGCTTCCTGCGAGGGTCGTCAATGATGAGCCACCACAGAAACAGACACCCAAGCAGATTGAACATAATAAGCTTAACTATTCGACTGGTCGTCGATACGCTTGACAAGTAGGTCATACTGAAGCTCCTCTTACAGCAAGGCTTTTGCTGATAGAAAATTCGGCCCGCGGTAAGTCCAAGAGCAAGGCCTAGATGTTAACGGCGGGGCAGGTAATTATTGCGAAGGCACCGGTGGCTTGGAACTGAATAGCACTTGAAGGAAGTTCGACACAGTGTCAACAACTGCCGCCGCGTTCTTGAAAACGGTTCTGGTGATTGAAGAAGAAGCCATCCCTTCAAAGGCCGCGGCATTCACTGCCATCGTCTTGTCTTTCGTAGCTGCTAACGTAACCATCGCTACTGCGCTTGAGTGAATCGTAATGTTGTCTGCTTCTTGATTTGCCTTCTCCGTGTGTCCTGTGATCGCACCCGCAAGCTGTGTCACGCCAGCCGCCATCTGGCCAGCCGCCTGATACCCCTCGTAGGCAGCAGCAACCGCCCCGGCACCTGTTGTTACTGGTGTGGAGATAGCTGCCACCACTGATGCTGCAGCCTTATCTGCGCCGACGTACACATTCGCTGCGCCAGCGGCCCCGATGATAACTCTGTCTTCAACATTTCCCTGCTGTTGGGCCTGCGTCTGTTTGGCCACGGGGTCTCCCAGTTGCTGGGACACAAGAATACCCTGCTGCCCGGCTACAGCAGCCGCAAGAACATTGTTCCCACTGCACTGCAGCCAATCCACTTCGCTCCCACTTCCGCAGTGTCCATCCGGATCGACTCTACTGAGCGGGTTATTGAGCACATAGGCATACAGATTCAAGCTCTGGGGATTGTCCAGCTTTGCATACGGCACGGGCTCCACTTTTACGCTCCAGTCCGGGCTCATGAACCGGCCCATGCTGGAAGCGTAGTACCTAGCCCCGAAGTAGTCGTTTCCGGATTCGGTATCTCGTTCTTTGCCGGTACTACGTGGTCTGACGCGACCATCGTACAACGATGCCGATAAGCCCAACGTGTTGCTGGAGATAGAGAAGCCGGAAGCCCACTGCGAAGTGCTGGCAACAGGTCCGAAGCCCAGACGCGAGTTTTCGGCTAACCGAGGACAGGCGGCTAAGGGAAAAACCTCTTGGATTTGGCTTCGTGCAAGCACGAGATGATTGTAGCGCCGGACCCCGCACCTTGCCGGGATCGAACGGACAAGCGCCCTGCCTTCCCCCGCCACGGTCTCTTCCCCCCTGGACCCCCCTCTTCCGGGCACCCCCTTGTCTATCGAATCCCCAGGGGAGGAGAGACCCCTCTCCCGCGCCTGATTGGGCGTACTGGCGTACGCAGGGGCGCTCCTGTAGGGGGAACATCAGCGAACCACGGGCCCCGGTTCGGCTGCGCTGCGCTGTCTTTTTTGTGGAGCGATCCCGGCCAGGTACGGGTCCGGCGCGGCCTGACGGCGAGAGGTTTTTCCCTTAGCCGCCTGTCCTAAAAACAGCAGCTAAAGGAAAAACATTCTTTAGCTGCCCGGTTCTTTGTCGGCCTCATCCTCGGCCTGGAGAGAAGCCCGCAAGCCTGCCTGCTCTGCCGTCCGGCGCAACGCTGGGGGCGCGTCGTGCATCTCCGCCGGGTGCGTGGCGGCGTGGATCTGCTGCAACGTGCGGATGGCCACCTGGGTATAAATCTGCGTGGTCTTCAAGTCCTCGTGGCCTAGCATCTGCTGGATATACCGTATGTCGGCCCCGTTCTCGTGCATCAGCGTGGCCATTGTGTGCCGGAACAAGTGGCAGGAGCCTGTCTTGCCAAGCTGCGCCGCGTCGATGCGCTCTTTGACCGTGAAGCTCAGATGATCGCGGCTGAACGGTTCGCCCTGGGCCGTGAGGAAAACGGTCATGTCGTCCGGCTCTGATGCAAGCTGCGGACGGCCTTCCCGGATGTACTTTTGCAGCCATGCTATCGCCCGCTCTCCGATGGGTACATAGCGGTCCTTGTGGCCCTTGCCCTGGTTGATGAGGATCAGCCCACGGTCCAGCGACAGGTCGTACAGCTTGAGCCGCACAAGCTCCAGACGGCGCATTCCAGTTGAGTAAAGAACCTCCAGCAAGGCGCGGTCACGCAAGCCGATTGGCTCCTCGATCTCCGGCTGCATCATGATCCGTTCGACCTCGGCGGCCGAGAAGATGTTTTTGGGAAGGGCGCGGCCGAGTCGCGGCAACTCGATCTCGGAAGCCGGATTATGCAGGATGTGATTCTGGCGCGTCATCCATCGAAACCAGACGCGCAAGGGCACAAGCCGCGCGTGTTGGCTGCGGAAGCTCAACGGCTCGCCGTTGGCCTTGCGGTAGTGGAACAAGTGCCGCTGATACCGCTCCAACACTGGCCGCGTGACTTCAACCGGCTCTGTGATGCTGCGCTCTTTCAGCCAGTCGATAAAGAACTGGATGTGACCGGCGCGGCCCCGCACGGTGTATTCCGAGTAGTTCCGCACTTCGAGATATTTCAGGTGTTCGCGCATCAGGGCTTCGAGCGGCGTCTGGGCCTGGGCGGGCGCTTTGCGCTTCTCTACGCGGGCCATTACTGGCCCCGCTTCTTGCTGCCATTATTACGATGCAACGCGACTACGACGGCTTCTTCTTCCGTCTCTTCCCCAACAGTGTTTTTTGGCTCATTTCCGTAAAAAGTGCCTTTAACCCCGATGGATACTGGCGATTCCTCACCCCGCGATCCCCCCGCTACCCTACCGTTTTGGCCCCGTTTTGACCCCGCGTTCTCGCTCTCCAGCCCCGCGAACCTGTCCTTTACCCCCGCGAAGTTGCCGTCGTACTTGTAGCCGCCCAGCTTCTCTACGTCGATCAGACCCGCCATGACCGGCTTGCAGCCGTCGCCCTCGACAGCGAAGGCAAGCTCGTAAACGAAGCTCTGGCCGCGCCCGCCGCGATGGGCCAGCAAGTATTCCAGTTCCTCCAGCCGCCCCAGATGCAAGCGCAGCTGCGTGTCGCCCCAGCCGGTCACGGCCCGGACCTCGCGGCGCGAGAAGCGGTAGTCGGCCCGCTCGATCCGCTGTTGCTTGCACTCCGCCGTGACCATCGCATCGACAAGCAGCAACAGCCGCCGCGTCTGCGGCGGCAACTCATCGAGTGAACGGCCCAGAACCTCCGCCGTCAGCCGGTTGGCAACGGCTATGTCATCGAGCGCAACTTCGATGTACTCGATGGTCCGGCCATTGTGCTGGACCGTCTGCCGTGGCCGCTGCCATTGATGCAACAGCGCGATAGTGCGGATGAGCGTCAGATACTTGGTGTGGTCGCGCCTGGTCCGCGTCTGGCCGTCCAAGAACGTCAAGCCTGGCGCGTAGGGATTCACAACGGAGACGGGCTTCAAGAGCCGCTGCGCGTTGCGATGCAAGCGCAGCAACTCGTCGCGGTCGCGCTTGCGCAACAGCCCTTCGATGGTCTGCGATTCCCGTTGTATCCGGTGGATGGCCTGGGTCTGCGCCCGCTCCTCGTTGACCGTGAGAACCAAGCAGCGGTTCAACAGTTCCTCGTCTATGTCGATCGCTGTGGTGGTCAAGAAGATCATCACCGGGCCTTTCACGCGGTACTGATGCGTGAGCAAGCGGCCCGTCGCCGGGTCTTTGCCGGTGCTGGCGATGGTCAACTCGCCTTCGCTCTGCAACAGCTTCAAGGCGTAGGAGGCCCGCTGCGCTCCGGCCTCTTCCACGATGGCAAGAACCTTGTGCTGCAAGTCGCTTTCGCCCATGTAGAAGAGTGACTGCCCGGTCATGGCGGAGTATTGGACGCGCTGCTCCTCCGGCACGAAGGCCAGTACAGCGTCCATCAGCGAACTTTTGCCCGCCGCCGATGACGACTGCACGATGACAGCAAGCGGCGCGTCCAAGTGACGCGAGACCACGCCCAGATAGCTGACGAGTTTGTTGGTCTCTTCGCCCACCATTCCGCACTTGGCGAAGTCCTCCACGATGCGGTCAAGCAAGCGCGGATCGCGCAACAGCGCCAACGCTTCGGCCCGCTCGTCGTCGGTTAGTTTGACCTCCGGTTCCTTGGGGGCCAGCGCCTCGGCAAGCTGCGCGTCGCGCACCTCCTCCAGCTTCAACAGCACCTTGCCCACATCGTGCCGGATGATTTCTTCCTTGATGCCAAGCTCCTCGGCGGCTTGCTTGATAAAGGCCATGCGCTGCCGTGAGGCGTTCAACTCCAGCGTGTCCACGTGCAAGGCCACGTCGCCGTGAGCGTTGACGCCCATCACGCGGAGATTCACGCGCAGCACGTCCCCGCTCGTGTTCTTCTTGAGGCCACGCGCCCGGTACTCCCGGTCGCCGAACTTCAACACCACGTCTTCGCCGCGCATCTCCACCGCAACGTCGATCTGGGGCGCGGCTGGCACAGGAACAGCGGCTAAGGAAAAAACCTCTTCGGTCGGCGCGGCAACGGTGGGCGCTTCCACCGGCGGTATTACCGCTGGGATTGGGGCTGGCTCCGGCTCCGGCACTTCTGCCCCGATGATTTTTTCCTTAGCTGCTGCTTTTGCTTCTGCTGGCAGTGGCTCCAACACTGGCTCCATGATCGGCTCTGGAACCATCCCCGGCGCCGCGGGCCGTCGTCCTTTTCCCAGCCATGCGGCACGGTTCAACAGCACTCCAAGGCTCTTCGCCGCTGGCGTCACTTTCCGCGCATATTCGTTCGCGTCTATGCCCTTCGGGAACTCCACGCGGAAGCATTCAACGCCCATTTCCATCAGCTGTTCGGCCAGCTTGGCGGCGGCTTTGTCGCCCGCTTCGTCGCGGTCGTAGGCGATGTAAACCCGCTCCGTGCCGTGCTTCTCGAACGCGGCCCGATGGTCCGCCGTAAAGCCGTTCACTCCGTAACTGGCCGTCACGTTGCGGAAGCCCGCCGCCCAGAACGTGAGCGCGTCTATCAACGCCTCGCACAGGATGATCTCTTTGGAAGCGATCAGCGCCTCTTCATTCCATACGCCTCGGTGCTCGCCTTTCAGGTACAAGTGCAGCGGCGTTCCCTCGCGCAGGTTCGGCGTGATCTTCCGCCCGTACATCTCCGCCACGTCACCGGCAGGCGTCACCACCGGAATAACCAGCGAGCCGTTGAAGTGCTCGTGGCCGCTCTCCCGCAGGATTCCGAGCCGCTGCAACCGCCCGCGAAGAGCCGCGCCGCCGGCGCGGTTCTTTGCCTCCAGCCGATACCCCAGCGTCCGGTTGGCGAAGCCCAGCCGGAACCGTTCGACCATCTCCGCAGAGTGCAAGCCCCGCGACTCCAGATACCGCATTGCCTCCGGCGATTCGTGCAACGTCTCCTGATAAAAGCCCACGATCTCAAGCAACAACTCGCGGTCCTCGGCCTCCGCCGTCACCGGCGCGGGCAGCTTCCGCACTGTGCTTTGCTTCACGGGATGGATAGGCTCGGCGGCTGAGGGAAGATGGTCTGCTCGAAGCAACTCCACGGCATGGCGGAAGCTCACACCCTCGGCCCGCATCACCCACTCGATCACGTCGCCGCCCGCGTTGCAGGCTCCCAGGCAGTGCCAGAGATTCTTCGCCGGAGAGATGACCAGCGAAGGCGTCCGGTCGTCGTGGAACGGACACTTGCCGATCAGGTCCGCCCCCTGTCGCGTCAGCTTCACGCCCCGCCCCTCGGCCAACCGCTGCACCGAGATTTCTTTCTTTAGCCGCTCGACTTCCGCTTCCGGGATTCTGGCCATCCGCCCACCCTCCGTTTTTCAGGTGTCCTGTAGAAAACCTGTCAAGATACAGATATGATACCTTTGTAGTACCAGATGGAGTCCTTTGAGGTCAAGAGATGATACTGGACGCTTACGCTGTACTCGTGCCTAAGAACCCGCTCACTACCGGCTTCCCAGTCCGCGTTGTAGAACTGCGCAAGGAAAAGGGACTCACGCAGCAGCACCTTGCTGAACGCGTCGGTGTCCACGTCCAGCAACTAAAACGATACGAAGCGGGCGCTTCCCAGCCCACCCTCGATGTCATCCGCAACTTGGCTATGGCGCTCGGCGTTTCTTCCGATCAGTTGTTGTTTGGCAAGGATGAGCGCGGGCCGGATGACGCCCTCAAGCTCCAGTTCGAGGCCGTCTCCCGCTTCGACCCGGAGTCCAAAAAGGTCGTCCAGCAAGTGCTCGATTCGATGATCCTCCAGCAAGAGGCCCGCCGCTGGTCCGCTGAACGATAATCTACTGAAGAAGGATTCCCGATGGCTTACGCCGCAACCAACTCGAAGCAACAGGCCCACGAACTCATCGACTCGATGGCTCCCGGCCAGGTCGCCGCCGTCATCAGTATGTTGAGGATCGTGGCCGATCCGCTTGCCCGCAGTCTCGCCAACGCACCCTACGAGGACGAACTCATTAGCGACGAAGAGAACCGCTCCGCCGCCGCCTCCAAGGCTTGGCTGGTCGAGCACCCCGGCCAGGGCATCCCAAACGAAGAGATTCTGGCCGACTTCGGCCTCACCTCCGAGGACTTCGAGCGCATGGGCCGCACCCCGCTTGAACCCCTCGCGCCGGGCCAGTAGCCATGCCCAAGAAGATTGCCTGGACTGACCAGGCCAAGGCTGACCTACGCGCCATCGACCAGGCTACCGCGCTCCGCATTTTGCATGGCGTGGCTCGTTATCTCGCCACCGGCGAAGGCGACGTCAAGCGCCTACAGGATGTCGAGCCGCCCGAGTTCCGCTTCCGCGTCGGCGACTACCGCGTCCGCTTCCACGATCTCGGTGACTCCATCCTCGTCCTCGCCGTCGGCCACCGCCGCGAAGTCTACCGCTGATCCGGGCCGGGCTGAGTTGCCTTCCTGTTCTCGTGAGAACAGAGAAGAAGACATTCTTCTCATAGCTGGAAAACACCCGCAGCGGAGGCGTCAGTCAAGGCCGCGCGTTCTTTGCGCGCCGCGTGAGCGGGCGGAGCGAAGCGGAGAGCCTTTACGGACGACGGAGCGGAGGGTACGGCCACCGCAGTGGCCGGGAACACTGCTGTCGAGGACCGCACCTTTTTAACGGCGCTGTGACTCCTGAGCCAGTTCCAACGCTGCCGGGGCCTTGCGCTTCTTCGCCTCCGCAACGATGCCGTCGAAGGTCTTCTCTGTCATCGGCTGGCCAATCGCCACTGGCTTCAAAAGATTGATGAGCAGCAGCCGGACGCCGGTGATTTCCGTCAGTTCCGCGCTCGGCTGAACGCCTCCGGCATCCCGCGCTTGTTCATCCAGGATCAGCCCGCGAATCAGCTCGCCTTGCGTCTGGTTGCGCTTCGCCGCCAGAGCCTCGAAGGCCCGCAGCTCGCTCTCGTTCAGCTTCGTGCCAACGTGATTCACGCGGTATGTCGCCCGCTTCGCCGCCTCTGCCGCAAGGTTCGCTTCGTCAAGGATCGCCAACGCTTCACCCCTCTTTGGAGCCTGATTTCCGCAAGGTTCCCTGGGTTTCCCCTCGGAACCCCACACGCCCTAACTCATAGACGCCGCTCACTCGGATTCAGGGTGGCCCCAGGGTTCCTTGCATGACCCTCCGAGGGATGGAGTGTCATAAATAACCCCCATGCGAAGCATGGACAACGATTCCGCTAATCAATGCGCAGGCATACACGCGCCGATTAGCGATTGATTGCGATGGCTATTGCGCTTTGATTCGCGCAGGGATGTGCGCTTTAATGGGCGGCGGAGGTGTCGTGTCATCCCTTAAAGAGGAAGGGTTCCAGCATCCCGGAACCCTCGCGCATCGGCGCTGGGTTCTCTACAGGAACCGGCGATTCACGCTCCAGACGCAAGCAAGGCCGCCCCGGAGGCGGCCTGCGGTTGGCTATTCAGATTCTGCACTCCATGCTTGCATTCGCAAGTTGATGCCGTGTTCTCCGAGTTGCTTCAGGAACCAGGGATGCAGGTTTAGTTCAAGCAGCTTGTCACCCTTCGCAACTACTGTATCTACCATTGAGTTCAAAACCAGTTCAACCTCGCCGCCTTGTTCAATAAACCCGGCGAAAAAGGCTTCATGCTTGGACAGAAGCGTGACCACGTCTTCTAAAGCCGTTGCAAATTTCGAGTCAAAAGCCCCGCTCCGGAATTGGCAAAGCCATGTTGTTTTCTTGTGAGTCACATTTCCGACCTTGTCTCCATTTTTCTTTGCGAACCAAGGTTTAAGAGCAAGGGTTTCTGTGATCGTTTCTGGATCACAGGAAGGATGGTGCAGATTCAAATTGATTTTGAATTCGTCGGTCGCCATATTCATCACAAAAACTTACCTAAAGCCTTGGCCACGTATTCAAGCCCTTCTCGATAGGTCAACGCTCTACCTTCCATTTGACTTCCCTCTTGCAACAGTTCATGTACAGCATTTTTGTCCGTACCAAGCTTCTTGGCTATATCGCTCGCTACTTTGTTTTCTCTCCGGAGGGCGTCCGTTCCCTTGCCCATTCCCAAGGTCCCCGGCTTTTTGCTTATGCCCGCTGCCTGAGTTCCACTTGGAGCACCACCTGACAAGAGATCGGCAGCGAGGGTTTCCAATGGGAAGACAAATCCGAAAGCGTTAAATTCCGCTTTGGCTGCCGCGTTTACCACCCCTGCCGCATTAGAGAGCTGATTTAAGCCCGCTTGGTTCGCCGGGCCTTCGAGCGGGCCATACGCCGGAGCTTGGCCAAGCTCGACGGTTCCTGAGGTTCCGCTTCCGTCGGCATAGTTTGAGATGTTGAAACTCAGATTCCCAGTTTGGCCGTTGTAGGCAATCGAGTTCATGTTCACAGTGCCGTCTACATAGGTGCCCCCACTTGAGCCGCAAGTTCCACTTGCTACCGTGACAGTTACACTCTGGGACGTTGCGTTACTCGTTTGAACACAATCATGTCCCTCTGAATCGAATCGGCTGAGCGGATTGTTCTGTACATACGCGTACAGATTGAGGCTTTGCGGATCGCTCAAATCAGCATACGGAACGGCCTCCGGCGGTCCATCGTCATCACCGGTATAGTCTGGGGACATGAACCGGCCCATGCTGTTCGCGTAGTACCTTGCCCCGAAGTAGTCGTTACCGGATTCGGTATCTCGTTCTTTGCCGGTGAAACGGGATCGCGAAAAACACACGGTGGTTGCACAAACGGCGGGGTGCGTCGTAGGCGTGGACCCTTGCATCGTAAGCGTAAACCCGGGCCTCAAAGGCGAACCCTCCGAGAGTTTCTAAAAGACCTTCATCCGAATGACGAGATACTTCTTGGGGTCTTCACGCATGTTCTTGACTAATTGCTGGGTCTGGTCGAGGGTCTGGTCGGCGTGATCGTAGAGAGAGCGGTTTTGGACCAACTGTCCGAGCGATCCCTTGCCCTCATCCACACTGGTCAGGATCGAGTCCAGGCGGGTAACCGTGTCGTCCAGCTTCTGGGCGAAGGCGGGATCTTTGGCGAGCTTGCCCAGGCTGCCCTTGCCGGCGTTGATCTGGGAGACCAATTGATTGGTATTGGCGACGGCGGCGTTCAGGTTGTTATAGAGCGAGTCGTCGTGGAGCAGCTTGCCGGCGGTGCCCTTGCCCTCGTCGAGGGCGGTGGTGATTTTGTCAAGCCGGTCAACGGCGGAGTTGGCGCGCGTGTAGAGCGTGTCGTCGCTGACCAGCTTGCCCAGCGAGCCCTTGCCGGCGGCGACGCTGCCGGTGATGGTTTCAAGATTGTTGGCGATGCGCGTGACCCGGTTGTAGAGGGCCGGATCGTTGATGAATTCGCCCATCGATCCCTTTTTGGAGTTGAGCGCATCCACAAGGAGCTCGATCTTGCGCATGAGCACGGTGACCTGCTCGATGGAGTCTTCGCTAGTGCGGATGACGGTCTGGATGCTGGGCGATTCGTAGGCCCTGAGTTCGGCATTGTTGGCCGGAGGAGGACCGCTGGCATGGGCGGAGTCGATATCGACGAAGCTGTCGCCCAGGACGCCGGCCTGGGCGATGGAAGTGGTGGAAGTGGCGTGCAGCGCGGGCACCCATTCGTGGCCCACCTGCATGGTGACCTCGACCGGCGTGGGGTTGCGGTCGGGGACCACGCGGACATGAATCACATTGCCGATGGTGACGCCTTCAAGGGTGACCGGCGCGCCATCCTTGAGGCCGGCGGCATTCTGGAAGTAGGAGCGGAGCAGGAGCTTGCGGGCAAAGAGCCCTCCCGTAGAGCCCGACATGAGAAAAATGAGCGCAATCAGGACGGCCGTGGCGGCCAGAACCAGCGCTCCCACCCTCAATTGCGACCACTGAATCTCTTTGCGGCTTGGCACAGTTCTCCCCTGGCTGAAACGATCCCGGTCAACGCCTTGAGAATAACAGAAAGGGCGTGGGTTACCTTCCGTCCTCGATGACCACGCTGGCCATGGCAAGGTCATCGGTATGGGTGATGGAAAGGGCGGCGCGGGCCGCGCCGAGGCTGGCGGCT
>Ga0224555_1004909_pt1 | contig 11800 bp, 12 predicted proteins | sample 714S23034metaG_FD_180687 | JGI IMG/M metagenome (GOLD analysis project Ga0224555, IMG submission 180687) | Peat soil microbial communities from Stordalen Mire, Sweden - 717 S2 30-34 | ecosystem: Environmental > Terrestrial > Soil > Wetlands > Peat | place: Sweden: Norrbotten County, Stordalen...
AATCGGGCGGTCAGTCTCTTTGGCGTATTGACTGTCGCTACCGCGTTGATGTCGTGGCCGACGCCTGATCACACCCCGGCCCACTCACCGGTTGACTTCACAGCGGCCGCTGTCCCCACCCCCGCGCACGTCGTCATCGTGGTGGAGGAGAACCGCTCACAGACCAACATCATCGGAAACAAGTCGGCGCCCTACATCAACCAGCTGGCCGCCAACGGCGCCATGATGGCGCAGTCCTTCGCCGAGATGCACCCCAGCGAACCGAACTACTACGCATTGTTCGCGGGCAGCACGCTCGGGGTGACGAAGAACAGCTGTCCGGTCAACGGGGCCGACACGCCCAACCTCGGATCCGAATTGCTGGCGGCCGGTTACTCGTTCGTGGGCTTCGCAGAGAGCCTGCCAGCCGTCGGCTCGCCGGCGTGCAGTGCAGGAAAATACGCGCGCAAGCACGTGCCGTGGGCCAGCTTCACCAATATCCCGAGCTCACACTCTCTGCCGTTTTCGGCGTTTCCCGCCCCAGGAAATCCTCAGAACTACGCCAGCCTGCCGACCGTTTCGTTGGTCATCCCCAACCTCGACGATGACATGCACGACGGCTCGATCGCTCAGGGTGACGCGTGGCTGTATCAGAACTTGTCGCAGTACGCCGCGTGGGCGAGGGCCAACAACAGCCTGCTGATCCTGACCTGGGACGAGGACGACAACACCGCCCGCAATCAAATTCCGACGGTGTTCTACGGAGCGAACGTCAGGTCGGGCACCTACAACGAGCCGATCAGCCACTACAACGTGCTATCCACCCTCGAGGAGATGTACGGGCTGCCCAAACTCGGCTACGCAACCAGAGCGCCCGCGATCACCGACATCTGGGGTGCCTAGCCCGCGGGTCGCGGCGACGATCGAGCCCCGTCACCGTACGGCAGTTCCCGCCCCGCGAACTGCCGTATGGGGGGAAACTGCCGATGGTGTGGCATTGCGGGAACTTCGAACCTCAAGCACCGCAGGAGAGGACGTAATGAAGCGTCTCCCCAGGTATGTGACCGCCGCCATGGCTGCCATAGCCCTAGCCGGCTGCGGCCCCTCGAACACCGCGACGAAAGGCACCTCCGGCCCGGCCATTTCCCGCTGTCCCACCGCCCAGCTGGAGGCCAGCCTGGGCGAACCCGCGGGAACCGGGGGCACCACCACCAACTACCCCCTCAAGCTGCGCAACACCAGCAATTCGACGTGCACCATTCAGGGCTATGCCGGCGTGTCGTTCGTCGCTGGCGACGACAACCACCAAGTCGGCCATGCCGCCAGCCAGGACACCGGTTCGGCTCCGACCATCACGTTGTCGCCCGGCCAGACGGCGTCGGCGACACTCGGGATTGTGGACGCCGCGAATTTCCCCCCGGACTGCGACGGGACTCCCCCCACCGGACTACGTGTCTCCCCGCCGGATCAGACCGCTTCGCTCGTGATCGATCCCGCCGGCATCGCCTGCTCTAATCCGAAGTACTCCCCCTTGCACGTCGGCCCGTTCCAGAGCCCCTAGCCCCAACCCGGCACTCCCCTGATCCGGCCGCCGCGTCGCCCGTCGCTATTGTGTGCCGCATGGCTGCTGACCTCGTGCCGATCCGCCTGAGCCTGACTGACGGCGACCGCTTCACCGTGTGGGCGCCGCGCTGGCGCGACGCCGGCGACGAGTGGGAGGCGTTTCTGGGTAAAGACGAAGACCTCTACACCTTCGAGACACCTGCTGATTTGGTCGCATTCGTGCGCACCAGCACCGACAACGACCTCGTCGACCACCCGGCGTGGAAGGAGCTGACGGAGGCCAACGCCCACAAGTTGGAGCCGGCCGACGACAAGCACTTCGACCTGGTCGCGGTCGAAGAGGTGATGTCGGACAAGCCGACCGAAGAGTCGGTGGCCCTGCTGGCCAACGCGTTGGCGATCGTCTCGTCAATCGGGTCGGTCTGTGAGCTGCCGACGGTGATGAAGTTCTTCAACGGCAACCCGACGCTGGGCACGCTGAGCGGCGGAATCGGCCATTTCACCGGCAAAGCCGGCCTCAAGCGGTGGAATGCCATCGCCGCGGTCGTCGCGCGTAGCTGGGACGACGTGCTCGGCGCCGTCGACGAGATCGTCAGCATTCCCGACGTGGACACCGCCGCATCGGACGCCGCCGCGGCCGAACTGGCCGAACCGTTCGAAAAGGAAGATCCCGAGACCACTGACGAGCCGGAAGCCGCGGATGACGAACAATCCGAGGCCGCGGCTGAAGCCGTCGACGAGGAGGTCGGGAAGAACCGGGGCGCCGGCGACGATGTGGTGTTGGGCGGCGACGAGGACTTCTGGTTGAAAGTCGGCATCGACCCGATCCGAATGGTGACCGGCGCGGGCACGTTCTACACGCTGCGCTGCTACTTCGACGATCGCCCAATCTTCTTGGGGCGCAACGGCCGAATCAGCGTGTTCAGCTCGGAGCGGGCGCTGGCCAGATACCTTGCCGACGAGCACGACCACGATCTGTCCGACCTCAGCACCTACGACGACATCCGCACCGCGGCAACCGATGGCTCGCTGCGGGTCGATGTCACCGACGACAACGTCTACGTTCTGACCGGGCTGGCCGACGATCTTGCCAACGGGCCGGATGCGGTGGACCGTGACCAGCTCGATCTGGCTGTCGAGCTACTTCGTGATGTCGGGGACTACGCCGAGGACAACACCGCCGACCAGGCGCTCTCGCTGCAGCGCCCATTGGGCAAGCTGGCGGCCTACGTCCTCGACTCCGACTCGGTGAGCAGGCCCGCGCCCCCGTACGCCGATGCGGTCCGGGCGTGGGAGGAACTCGAGGGGTTCGTGGAGTCGCGGCTAAGGCGCGAATAGCGCCGCACGCCGGCGACGACGTCCAACCGAGAGTCGCGGCTAAGGCGCGAATAGCGCCGCACGCCGGCGACGACGTCCAACCGAGAGTCGCGGCTAAGGCGCGAATAGCGCCGCGCGCTGGCACACCATCACGAATCCGGGAAGTTCACGTCCTTCGTGACGGACTTCCACTCTTCTATCGACGCCGACATCGCGGCGATCTTGTCGCGCATCGCCTTGAGCACGTCGCGGCCCAGCAGCAGCCGCAGCGGCGGATCGTCCAGGTTGGTCACCATCAGCACCGCCTCGGCGACCTTGCGCGGGTCGCCCGGCAGATGATCAGCGAACTGCTTGATCAGGTCTTTGCGCGCGGCCACATCGGCGTAGTCGGCGATCGGAGTGGCCGACTCCTTCATCGACCGCGTTGCCCAGTCGGTGCGAAAAGCGCCCGGCTCGATGGCGGTCACTTTGATGCCCAGCGGCCGCACCTCGGTGGCCAACGCCTCGGTCACCGCCTCCAGCGCGAACTTGGTCGACGAGTAATACACGTTGGGCGGGTTAGCCACCAGACCGGTCATCGATGAAATGTTGACGATATGGCCGGAGCGGCGAGCCCGCATGGCAGGGAGCACCGCCTTGATCATGTTCACCGCGCCGAAGTAGTTCACCTCGAAGAGCTTCCGCACCTCAGCGTCCTCGCCCTCCTCCACTGCGGACAGGTAGCCGTGGCCGGCGTTGTTGACCAACACGTCGATTCCGCCGAACGTCGTCTCGGCTGCTGACACCGCGGCCGCGATCTGGTCGGTGTCGGTGACATCGAGCGCGACAGCCAGGGCGCGGTCACCGAATTCATCGACTACGTCCTGCACGGCCTCAGCCCGTCGCGCGGTGACCACCGCGGTGTGGCCGGCTTCCAAAGCCGCGCGCGCGATCTCACGCCCGAAGCCGGTCGAGCATCCGGTAATGAGCCAGCGCGCCATGTCAGGCCGTCCCTTCCGGCAGGCGACGCAGATAGGCCGAACGCCTGGCCGCGAGCTCTGCCTCGCGCTGCTCGGAACTCACCCGAGGCAACGTCGGCACTTCGGCATCGAGCCGGTCCAGCTTGACGACCCTGCCGCGGGCGCCCAGGTCCTCGCGTGGACCGCCCTTGCCGAACTCGGCCATCCGCAACGTCAGGATGCCTTCACGCAGCCCGTCGGAGTCGATCCAGTTGGCCACTCCCGGATCGGTCGGCGAGATCACGTAGGTGTAGCTGCCGTCGTCCTTGGCAACCGACTGCGCCTTGTTGAGGCTGCCGGTGCGGTCGACGATGTCCAACGTGGTGCCCCAGATGTTGCTCAGCGGCACGGTGAAGTATTCGGCGCCGCCATCGCTGAGGTCGACCACGAAGGCCTCGTCCGGGGCGAGTTCGAAGCGACCCATGACGTAGACCTGGTTGCGCATCGCACCGACCTTGTCGGCCGACCATGCCAGGTTGAAGTGATTGGGCGGCATCTTGTACACCCCGTGGCTGAGCTTGCCGGTGAAGTCGGCGAAATACGCCATCATCGCCGCTGTCGCGTCGGCTTGCTCGTCGCGCGTGCGCGCCGGCTTCAATGACGAAGCCGGCGGACCGCCGAGGCGTTGCACCTCAAAGTAATTGGGGTCGTCACGGCTCCAGTCCAGCAGCACATCGCGGATGTAGAACTCGTGCGCCTCGGGAGTGGTCCGCACGTGGTTCGGCCGTCCGTTGGCGGGGTCGGCGTCGACGGTAATGGTGAAGCTGCCGTCGGAATCCACCTGCATGGTGCGGCCGTTGAGTACGTCGACGGTGCCCATGTGCGCATCCCACAACGTGAAGTAGTTCTCCGTCATGCGGTTCTCGCCGACCCGGCCGTGAATCTCGTAGCGTTCCTCACCCGCTATCGGGATCACCCGGTACACACTGTCGGGATTGTCGATACCCCAACGCGATCCTGGGATTCGGCGCCCGTCAACAGGGTGCGCCAGCCGGGTGATGCAACTGACCTTGGGCCGCAACTTGTCCTGATTCGACGACCATATCGCCGCCGAAAACATCACCTCGGCGAACGCATCGTCGAAGCGCTCACGCATCGCCTGCGACGCCTTCGCCCGGCTCAGCCACGTCTCCGCGACGTTCTGGTAAGCCGCTTTGACGGTGGGGTGCTCGATCAGCTCGAGCGCCGCCACTTCCTGCTCGTGCTGAGATATCGTCGCGACCGGGTCGCCTGGCATGAGATTTCCTCACTTCCCGACATATTGTCCAAAATTGCTGTTGTACAAGGTGAATCGCTCATCGACCTGCTCAGGACGCAGGCCGTAGGTTTCCAGGCCGTAGGGCGGACGTGCCGCCTCGCGGGGCCGTTCGTTCAGCCAGCGTCGCATCGCATTTTCCGCCTCGACGGTAAGCGGCAGGCCGATGGCGTCGTACACCCGGGCGACTTGGCCGATGGGGTCTGCTACCGCGTCGTCGAAGGCGATGTCGGTCACGCGGGCAGCGACTGGGCCGGTTTCACCGGCCCACGCGGCGCGGACCGCCATTGCGCGGTCATTGGTCCAGCCCATCCGCTGCAACCACTGCGCGCCCACCCGACGAAGGTCGACGGTGTCGGCATGCATCGTGTGCAGGGTCGCGTTGAGGCTGGCACCCGAGGCGATCGTGGTGCGGGGGTCACGGTGCATGTGCACGATGTGCAGGTCCCCAAATTGGGCCTGCAGTTCGCCGAGGTAGCCGAGGTGCGCCGGCGACTTGAGCACCCAGCGGTGCTCTTTCAAGCGCCGCCCAGCCCTCTGCTGACGCTTCTGCCACTGCAAGAACTGCAACATGCGGTGCAAATACGTGTAGGCGGGAGTGAAATCCTGCGCATCGAGCCAGGATCGGTAATTCGGAAGGTGCGCGCCGGATTCCGGGACATGAGACAAGAACGCGTCGGCCAGAAAGACGATCTCCTCTTCGGCTTCGCGCGCATACATCGGATGGATGGCAAATAGGTCGGGCGCCAATTCGCGGGACTTGGCTTCTCGCGCTTCGCTGACGGCGATGCGCGCATCGATGCCGATGAACGAGTGGTCGAGGCGGGGCGCCACTTCGACCACTTCCCAGCCGTAGGCGCAGTGGAAGCGGGGGTCGGCGGCCAGCAGTCGCTGCAACAGTGTGGTGCCGCTGCGCATCATCCCGACGACGACCACCGGCGCAGCGACGCGCTCGTGGAGGATCTCCGGGTTCTGGCGAATCCACTCCTGGGCGCGCAGTCGCATACGCAGGCTGTGCACGATGCCTGAGCGCAGGATGTGCACCCCGACGGCATTCAGGTCGGCGATCGCGTAGTCGGCCAACAACACATCCAACGGATACTCGAATTCTCCTGGCCCCCAGTCGGTCAGTGCCTCCTTGCGCTGTGCGTCGGCCAGCACGGCGGCCAGATCGAACACGTGCGAGTGTTCCACGCGATCAGAACTTCAGATGGTGGCTGACATCGCCAACCTGGTCGACAAACATGGTGCGGCTGTCGAACCACCACACGCCGTCGAGTCGGTGAAACGTGTCCTTGTAATGTCCGGTCACGATCACCTGCAACGGCAGGTCCGGCGTGGCCTGCGTGACGCAGTAATAGGATCTGCTGCGCGCGGTGTCCTCGGCCTCGTCGATCTTGAGCTGCACATTGCTGGTGTTGTGTTTGGTCTTCGGGGTGCCGTCCTCGTAGATCTTGGTGGCCATCTCATACATCTGCCGCACCCCGGTGGTTCCGTTGAAAACCGTCTCCGGCGGACCGTTTTCGACCCCGCAGATACGCCCGTGAGCGAACAGCCCGGCCACCCCGTCCAAGTCGCCGGCATCAAGGAGTTCGGCATAGCTGTAAATCAGGTTGGTGATTTCCCGTGCACTATCGCTCATATCGCCCGCTCCTCAATCCCAGCGTCGCTGGGATCTTCGTCACTGGCGGCGCTCATATCGAGTCACCCCGAAATCCTGGCAGAACTGCCCCGAGTCTCCATCGTTTTGGCCCGAATCGGAGGGTACGTTTCCCGCATGGGTGAACTAGACAACACCGTCGCCGTCATCACCGGCGCGGCGCGCGGACAGGGACGCAGCCATGCTGTCGCCCTGGCCGAACGCGGCGCCGACATCATCGCGGTCGACATCTGCGCCGATATCGACCTGATCCCCTACCCGTTGGCGACCAAGTCCGATCTCGACACGACGGTGGATCTGGTACAAGCCACAGGTCGGAAAGTGGTCCCCGTTATCGCCGATGTCCGCGACCTCGAAGCGTTGGAGGCCGGAGTGCAGGCTGGCATCGACGCTCTCGGCGAGGTCGACACCGTCATCGCGAACGCCGGAGTCGTGGCGATCGGCGATACGCAGACGCGCGCCGAGCCCCTCTTCACCACGATCGTCGACACCAACCTCAAAGGCGTGTGGCACACCTTGTTGGCGACGGTGCCGTCGATCATCCGCAAGGGCCGGGGCGGGTCGGTCGTACTGATCAGCTCGTCGCAAGGCTTGGTTGGCCGGGGCGGTGACGGCAGCGCCGCGATGTTCGCCTACGCCGCGTCCAAGCACGGCGTGGTGGGGTTGATGCGTTCGGCGGCAAACGCGTACGCGCCGCACAAGATCCGCGTCAACTCGGTGCATCCCAGCGGGGTTGCGACGCCGATGATCCTCAACGACTTCGTGATCAACCGGATGCTGGAGAATCCGAACCCCGCCGTCTCGCAGATGCTGCTGCCCGACGCACCGTTGGTCGAATCGCAAGACGTCACAGAAGCCGTGCTGTGGCTCGTCAGCCCGAGGGCGCGCTACGTGACGGGTATTACGGTGCCCGTCGACGCCGGCCACATCGTCATGTAACGGCCGCAGCTAGCCCACCAGCACGGCATAGCGCGGTTTGATCACGTCGTCGATGATCGCCAGCCGCTCGTCGAACGGGATGAACGCCGACTTCATCGCATTGATGGTGAACCGCTGAAGGTCACTCCAGCCGTAGCCGAAGGCATCAGCGAGAACCAGCATTTCATGGCTCATCGTCGTATCGCTCATCAGCCGGTTGTCGGTGTTGACAGTGACCCGGAATCGCGCCCGCGCCAGCAGGTCGAACGGGTGCTCAGCGATGCTGTCGACCGCCCCGGTCTGCACATTGGAGCTTGGACACAGCTCGAGGGGAATCCGCTTGTCCCGCAAGATCGATGCCAGACGACCGAGGCGCGCCGTGCCGTCCTCGGCGACGTCGATGTCGTCGACGATGCGCACTCCGTGGCCCAGCCGATCGGCGCCGCAGAACGCGATCGCCTCGTGAATAGACGGCAGGCCGAATGCCTCACCCGCATGAATCGTGAAGCGGGCGTTGTTATTTCGCATGTACTCGAAAGCATCCAGGTGACGGGTCGGCGGGTAACCGGCCTCCGCGCCGGCGATGTCGAACCCGACCACGCCTTTGTCCCGGAACCGGATGGCCAGTTCGGCGATCTCGCGGGACAGCGCGGCGTGCCGCATCGCGGTGACCAGACAACGCACGACGATAGGACGCCCTGCCGCCGCGGCCGCCTTCTCCCCTTCGGCGAAACCCGCAAGCACCGCGTCGGTCACGGCGTCGAACGACAATCCCCGGTTGATGTGCAGTTCGGGGGCGAATCGCACCTCCGCGTAGACCACCGAGTCGGCGGCCAGGTCTTCCACGCATTCGTAGGCCACCCGGTGCAGCGCATCGGGGGTCTGCATCACCGCGACGGTGTGCGAGAACGGTTCGAGGTACCGTTCCAGCGATCCACTGTGTGACGCGGTGCGAAACCACCGGGCAAGGTCATCGGCCTCGGTGGCCGGCAGGCCGTCATAACCGGTCTGGCTCGCGATGTCGATCACGGTTCCCGGGCGCAGGCCGCCGTCGAGATGATCATGCAGCAACGCCTTCGGCGCACGCTTGATCGTCTCCGGGCTCAATGGCGTCGTCATGGGGTGATCCGATCGATGATCAGTGGTCGCCGCACAGGTGGGGTGTCGGTGACTTTGAAGCCTGCATCCAGCTCGGCCATCGCGCGCTCGAAGCGTTCCGGGGTATCGGTGTAGAGCGTGAACAGCGGCTCGCCGGCCGCCACCGGACTCCCGGGGCGCCGGTGAATCCGAATCCCGGCACCGGGCTGGACCAGTTCGCCCGGACGGGACCTGCCCGCTCCGAGCCGCCACACCGCCAGCCCCACTGCCATCGCGTCGATATCGCCCATTGTGCCGCTACGAGCGGCGGTCACGGTTTCGGAATACTTACCAACCGGCAACGGTACGGACAAGTCCCCACCCTGCGCGGCGATCAGTGCGCGGAACCGATCCATCGCAGTCCCGTCACGCAGTGTCTGCTCCGGGTCTCGTGTGTCGATCCCGGCGATCTCGAGCATCTCGCGGGCCAGCCGCACGGTCAGTTCCACGACGTCGGGCGGGCCACCCCCGGCCAATACCTCCAGCGCTTCGGCGACTTCGAGCGCGTTGCCGACGGCCGCGCCCAGTGGACGATTCATGTCGGTCAACAGCGCACAGGTCGGCAGCCCATGCTCGGCGCCGAGGGCGATCATGGTTTCGGTCAGCTCACGGCACAGCGATTCCGACCGCAGCAATGCACCTGAGCCGACCTTGACGTCGAGCACCAGCGCGCCCGCACCCTCGGCGATCTTCTTGCTCATCACCGAACTCGCGATCAGCGGCAGCGATTCGACGGTGGCGGTGATATCGCGCAGCGCGTACAGCTTCGCATCGGCCGGCGCCAGCTGCCCGGCCGCGAAAATGGCCGCGCCGATCTCGCACAGCTGTTGACGCACTTGATCGTTGGTCATGACCCCGGTGAAGCCGGCGATCGATTCCAGCTTGTCCAGGGTGCCACCGGTGTGGCCGAGTCCGCGCCCGGACGCCTGTGGCACCGCACCTCCGCACGCGGCGACCACCGACACCAACGGCAGCGTGATCTTGTCGCCCACCCCGCCGGTGGAATGTTTGTCGACGGTCCGCAGCGGCGTGCCGCCACGTCGCAGATCGGTGAAATCCATCCGCTCACCGGAGGCCACCATGGCCGACGTCCAGCGCGCGGTCTCGCCGTAGTCCATGCCGCGCAGGAACACCGCCATCAGCAGCGCCGACATCTGTTCGTCGGCAATCCGCCCGTTGGTGTAGGCGTCGATCACCCAGTCGATCGCGGCGTCCGACAGCCGACCGCCGTCGCGTTTGGTCCTGATCACCGTCGGCGCGTCGAAACTCACGCGCGGCCCCGCTGGTACGTGGAGAGATCCTCCGGACCGAACGCATCGGGCAGCAAGTCGCCGAGCCGCCGCGGCGCGTCGGGGTGGTCGACGAGCAAGCCCGGTCCGCCGTGCTCCAGCAACAACTGACGGCACCGGCCGCACGGCATCAGCAGCGCGCCACTGCCGTTCACACACACCAGTGCGATCAGCCTGCCGCCACCGGTCGAATGCAGTGCGCACACCACCGCGCACTCGGCGCAGAGACCTAGGCCATATGAGACATTCTCCACATTGCAGCCCGTGATTACCCGGCGATCGTCGACCAATGCGGCTGCGCCCACCGGGAACTTCGAGTATGGCGCATACGCCCCTTCTGCTGCTTGGATCGCCTTGTCCCGCAGCAGTTTCCAGTCAATCGCGTCAGCCACGTTCGCGATACCACGCATGTGTGGAATGCAACCGATACCCCGTTCGCTGTTGGCTAATTCACAATGCCACTTTAGATTCCCCGCGCTGATCAGTGGCGCAAGCCGCAAAAGCGGGTCATCGATGAGTACAAATGGGGATAAATTGGATTGCCTGGCTGGCCCCGGGCCGTTACCCGGCCCGAATCGATACGGGAGGCGCTGATGACGACGACATCCGCGAATCCGGCCAACCCGACGCCGCGGGATGGGTCGTCGCGCAGACGGCGCTTGCGGCGCACTCTCTATCGCGGTGATCCGGGCATGTGGTCGTGGGTGCTGCACCGCATCACCGGGGCGACCATCTTCTTCTTCCTGTTCATCCACGTGCTGGACACCGCGCTGGTCCGGATAAGCCCGCAAAGCTACGACGAAGTCATCTCGACCTACAAGACACCGATCGTGGGCTTGATGGAGCTGGGGCTGGTGGCCGCGGTGCTCTACCACGCGCTCAACGGCATCCGCGTCATCCTGATCGACTTCTGGGCGCAAGGGGTTCGCCATCAGCGGCTGATGTTGTGGATCATCGCCGTCGTATGGCTGCTGGTGATGGTCCCGGCGGCAGTGGTCGTCGGCATCCACGTGATGGGGCACGTCCGATGAGCTCCCCCGATCTCCAACTGGGCCGCGGGCAGGTCGCACCGGTCCGCCAGCGCAGCCACGACCGACCGGCCGGCCTGGACAACCCACGAGCCCCGCGCCGACGGGCCGGCATGCCCAACTTCGAGAAATACGCCTGGCTGTTCATGCGGTTTTCCGGCATCGTGCTGGTGTTCTTGGCACTCGGGCACCTGTTCGTGATGCTGATGGCCGACGACGGCGTCTACCGCATCGACTTCAATTACGTTGCGCAGCGGTGGCACTCGCCGTTCTGGCAGACCTGGGACCTGCTGCTGCTCTGGCTGGCGCAGTTGCACGGTGGCAACGGCCTGCGCACCATCATCGACGACTACAGCCGCAAGGATTCCACCCGCTTTTGGCTGAACACCCTGCTGGCATTGTCGATGGCCTTCACGCTGGTGCTGGGGACCTATGTGCTGCTGACATTCGACCCGAACATCTCGGCTAAGTGAGAGCTCGGGTTATCAGAGATTGGGCAACAGGTGATTAGCGAACACCGATATGACGTAGTGATCGTCGGCGCCGGCGGTGCCGGGATGCGGGCAGCCGTGGAGGCGGGTCCGCGCGTCCGTACTGCGGTGCTGACCAAGCTGTACCCGACCCGCAGCCACACCGGTGCCGCCCAGGGCGGCATG
>Ga0224555_1004910_pt1 | contig 11800 bp, 9 predicted proteins | sample 714S23034metaG_FD_180687 | JGI IMG/M metagenome (GOLD analysis project Ga0224555, IMG submission 180687) | Peat soil microbial communities from Stordalen Mire, Sweden - 717 S2 30-34 | ecosystem: Environmental > Terrestrial > Soil > Wetlands > Peat | place: Sweden: Norrbotten County, Stordalen...
AGTTTGTTCAGTGTGTTGCGCGCGTTGATGTTGCGCGACTTGCTCTTTATGTCGTCATGGCCGAGCAGGACCTGCGCCACGGGTATATTAACCGCTCTGAAGGCCTCCTCATACGCCTGCATGAGCATTATCTGGCCGACAGCGGCCGTGGCCTGTTTTTCGGAAAGGGTTGACGCCTTTTTCCCGAGGTTCAGCTTTCTTATGCCGAGCCCTATGGCGCCGGATGAAACTATTATTATCTCCCTGCCGGCCGCGTGAAGCGGCTTTATCTGCGCGACTATGGATTTTAAGAAATTTTTTCTTATACCCTTATCGTCGTCAAGCAGGTTTGTTCCAACTTTTATGACCATTCGTCTGTACATCATGTCACCCCCGGCCCCTGTAATACTACGGCCTTAAGCGGATTTTTTTTAATCTTCCTCGAATATGAAATCTTTGTCGCCGATGATCACAAAATCACCGGTCTTTACCCCTTTTTCCCTGAGGAACTTGTTGAGCCCCTGCCTCTCAAGGTATCTCCTGAAAACCTGCACCGTTTCATTTGTTGAAAAATCCAGCATCGAGACAAATTTTTCCACGCGTTTTCCATGCAGGGAATAAACATTATCATCCAGTTTTTCAACTGTGAGCGTGTCGGGTTCCCTGTAGACCTTCAGTTCGGTTTTTTCCTCTTCGGCAGGCGGCAGGTCCTTGAGCTCGTTATATACCCTGTTAAGAAGTTTCGCCACGCCTTCGCCCTCTTTGGCAGATATAAAATCTATGGCTATCTTTTTCTTTTTGAACTTCGCAAGTATTGACTTTTTTTCATCTTCGCTTAAAAGTTCGCTTTTATTTACCACCACCACCTGCGGCCTTTTAATAAGTTTTTTGTTGTAGGCCTTAAGCTCGTTGTTTATCATCACGTAATTGTCATAGGCGTCGCCCTGCGTGGCGTCAACCACATGTATATAGAGCCTTGTACGCTCAATATGGCGCAAAAAATCAAAACCCAGCCCTTTTCCCTCCGATGCCCCCTCGATAAGCCCGGGGATATCCGCCACTACAAATGAATAAGTATCCGAATATTTTACCAGACCCAGCACCGGCGTAAGCGTTGTGAATGGATAATCCGCTATCTTGGGATGCGCGTTGGATATTTTTGAAAGAAGGGTGGACTTTCCGGCGTTGGCCATTCCTATTATGCCCACATCCGCGAGTATCTTAAGTTCCAGCGTGACTTCCCTGGAGTCGCCCGGTTCGCCCTTTTCATAAAAGTGGGGCGCCTGCCTTGTTGACGAGCGGAAATGCCAGTTGCCCCTGCCTCCCCTGCCGCCTGTTAAAAGAAGGAATTTTTCGCCGTTGGTAAGAAGATCCTTTATGATTGCGCCGCTGGCGGCGTCTTTTATTATTGTCCCGACGGGCACGCGTATTACTATATCTTCGCCGTTCTTTCCGTGCATCCTGGCACCGAACCCCTTTGCGCCGTCGACCGCCTTGAATATCCTGTTGTTATGAAAATCCACGAGCGTGGTCAGGTTCCTGTCCACTTCCATGTAAACATGGCCGCCCCTGCCGCCGTCGCCGCCGTCCGGGCCGCCTTTCGGTATGAATTTTTCCCGCCTGAAACTGGAGGCGCCGTTGCCGCCCTTTCCCGAAACCACGTTAATTTTTACAAGATCTACAAACATTATTTTCCTCTTATCCCGGGTATTTTTTATCCCGTAATTTCAGCCATTATAACACAAAAACCTGTTCCATGCCGGGCCCTAAAATAAAAAAGGCGGCCTTTAAAGGCCGCCTTTTATTTTATCCGTTTTTTCGTTTTATCAGGCGTTTACTTCCGGCAGTATCGAAACAAACTTTCCCTTGCCGGTTTTTACAAATTTTACTATGCCGTCAGCCTTTGCGAAAAGGGTGTGATCCTTACCCATTCCCACATTGACTCCGGCCTTGATCTTTGTGCCGCGCTGCCTTACTATAATGGAACCGCTGGTCACAAAATTCTCTCCGTATGCCTTCACGCCCAGCCTCTGGCCGGCGCTGTCGCGTCCGTTCCTTGAACTTCCCTGTGCCTTTGTATGTGCCATTCGAGCTTCACCTTCCTGTGATGATTTTTATATTGGATGCTTTTACAGCTGTATAGATTTTACTTTAAGGATAGTATACTTTCTCCTGTGGCCCATGCGTTTCTTGGAGTTCTTTCTCCTTCTCCATTTGAATACCATGAATTTCTCGCCCTTGAATTCCGGATCGAGCACTTCGCATGTTATTTTTACATTTTCAAGTTTTGGTTTTCCGACCTTGACCTCATTTTCCTTGACAATAAGCAGGACGCTGTCAAAGGTGATCTCTTTTCCGATGCCCGGGATTAGGTCGTCTATTTTTACCGTGTCCCCTTCGGACATTTTGTACTGCTTGCCGCTGATCTCAACCACTGCGTACATTGTAAAGCCTCCTTGGATATTGTTCCATGTCATAACATGAACAGTTAAAATACTTGCCTTAATCTAAAAAAATTACTGGTGAGCCGGGCGAGGCTCGAACTCGCGACAATCGCCTTAAAAGGGCGGTGCTCTACCAACTGAGCTACCGGCCCACCTTATAAAAAAAATAAAACCCGTTCCGGTTTTATGCTTATAAAATCAGGAAAACAATGGATTTCCTTTAATTTCATGATTTCCAGCTTTATATTAAAAGCAAGGGTATATTTTACACTTTTTAACCCTTATGTCAATAATATTTTGCTGTTTTCCCCTCTTTTTATGACAGCCGTTCCGCCTTATAAATAAGGTGTTTTACTTAAAACAGCTTTATACACAATACTCGAGCGCCTTTATTACATTATGACCAAGCTCATATGGTCCGGTCCCGGACTCTTTGTCCCTGTTGAGGACATTGTAATAATCACCGTCTACGCCGGAATAATAGGGGTGGACAATTATTTTGTCCCCCTTTAATTCCGCGGTGACAAGCATGTTGTTTTTTGAAAATTCGGCCCACGATGAAAATCCGGCCTCTTTGAGCACCTCTTCCGGTGATAATATGGAATTTATCGGCGAGTTAAGGTTTTCCATCACGGCGCTTCCGATTTCAAGCGCTCCGGCATCCCTTTTCATCATGTGCAGGGGCTTGCCCCATTTTATTTCCCCTTCCGGGGTGTCTACAGCCGCGGAAATTATTATGCCGTTGCCCGAAAATAATATGTTACAGCTTTTCATTCATACCCCCTGGAAGAAAACTTGTCTGTATATCCATATATACACTCCGCGCACCCGCGTGTCAAGCTGATAAAGCCGGCTATACATATATCATTTTTTTTGTCATGCCGCCGTCTATAACAAAATTCTGGCCGGTTATGAACCCTGCTTTTTTTGAAGCAAGAAAAAGCGCCGCCTCCGCTATATCATAAGGCGTCCCTACTCTGCCTGCCGGATGCTGTTCCCTGTCAGCCTGTGAGTGCACCGGCACCTTAAAATCGTTTTTTTTCTTCCAGTCGGAAACCTCGATCCAGCCCGGGCTTATGCTGTTAACCCTTATATCCGGCCCCAGGCTCACCGCAAGCGCGTGTGTCAGTGAAAGTATTCCGCCTTTGCTGGCGGAATAAGCCTCGGTGTTTTTTTCCGACATGAGCCCCCTTGTCGAGGCGATATTGATTATATTACCCCGTGTTGTCCTGAGATGTTTTGCCGCCTGCCTGGAACATAAAAATGCACCGGTCAGGTTAACCCCGATAACGCGGTTCCATTCATTGAGTGAAAGCTCTTCCACGGGCCTGTTTATTCCTATACCTGCGTTGTTGACCAGCACGTCGATTGATTTGAATTTTTTTGCCGCTGCTTCCATAAATAACCGCACATCTTTTTCAGAAGAGACGTCGCATTTTAAAAAAAGCAGCCCGCAACCTGCCTTTAAAGAGGCCTTAAGTTCTGCTCCCGCTTCCGCGTCAATATCCGCGGCCGCCACATTATATCCCGTCCTTAAAAATTCCTTTACAAGGCATAGCCCTATTCCCTGCGCCCCGCCGGTGATGACCGCTGTTTTTTTATTTATGGCCATACAATCTCCTTTAAAAATTTGGATAGTAATGTATTTTATCATAACGGCTGGTTTTTTACGGACAATATTACATCTTAATACCGCGCCACGGACCTTCTGTTAACGGCAATCTTCACCATCATCCTGGCAACATTGCCGCTCTCTGATATTCCCTGAAGGACCGCGATGTACAGGCCGTTTGAGGCCTGATTTCCGCCGGCGGTTTTTACATCCCAGCTTACAGCGCCGCTTTCGAGCGCGGCATTTATGTTGCGGATAAGTTCTCCGTAGATGTTATAAATGCTTATTGTCATTTTCCCCGTTTCATTTGCTGTCCATATAAGCTGTATCCCGTCCGTTGAGCCGTTATAGGGGTTTGGGACCGTTTTTATATTGCCTATAAAAACGTCGTTGTTTTCAAGCACTGTGACGCTTTTTGTCGCCACAATTTTCGTGAGAGTCTCTGTTTTAACCACCAGCTGCATTTCATATACCCCGCTGCTTACCGACAGGCCTTCCGCGTTCTTTCCGTCCCAGAGCATGATATCCGCGGAGGCGGCGCCAAACTTTATCTGGACGGGGGACGAATTTGCCTGTTTTGTGGTGATTAGTTGAGGAACATCCAGCCTTATGCCAAGCCCGTCCGGGCCTGAAAGAAAATTTGGAGGGAAGACAAAGTTAACATCCGTTATCGTCCTGACAAGCTCCCCGGCGCTGTTGAAAATATTCAGCTGGACATAAGTTGTGTTTTTTATCAATGTTATATCTTTTGTTATATCCAGGATGTGTCCGAAGGTATCAGTCTCCGCCGCCGAAATATAATATGAACCCGAAGCGGCGGGCTGGTTGCCGTCCGTTGTGCCGTCCCATGATGTCACGAGGTCTGTTCCGCCGGGGCCGGCGCCCGGTATTGTGATTGTAAGGATTTTATCACTGGAAAACGCGTTTGTTGTGTTGCCGTCTGTTGACGTTATTATGCCTGTCAGTACATAGTCCGTTGAAACCGTTGTTATTGTCTTGACCACCTCTCCGGCCTCATTATATACCTTCACGGTCAGCAGATACCCCGGCTTTACATAAGTGTTTATCGGGGTTATGGTTGGCGTGATTGTAAAAGTCGGGGTAAAAGTCAATGTCACAGTGTATGTAAATGTAGGCGTATATGTAGATGTGTAAGTGCACGTATATGACGGCGTATCGGTCATGGTGAATGTCATTGTGTAAGTCGGCGTCGCTGTAAATGTCGGCGTGTCCGTACGGGTATCCGTCATGGAATAAGTACTGGTAAAAGTGGGCGTAGCCGTGAATGTATATGTAAATGTCGAGGTTGCTGTTTCGGTATAAGTGTGGGTAAATGTCCTTGTGCTTGTGAAAGTCGGTGTGTCCGTAAATGTGGATGTGAAAGTCGGGGTTGCTGTAAATGTCGGCGTGGCCGTATATGTCGGCGTGAATGTTTTTGTCACGGTAAAGGTCGGCGTAATTGTTTTTGATGTCGTGGGAGTATTTGTGGATGTCAGGGTGAATGTCGGAGTATCCGTTGCCGTATCTGTGAAAGTCGGGGTATCGGTCCTCGTGAATGTCGGCGTATCGGTCGGGGTGAACGTATTTGTGTCGGTGAAAGTCGGCGTATCTGTCCTCGTTAATGTAGGCGTGTCGGTCGGGGTAAACGTATTTGTGTCGGTGAAAGTCGGCGTTGCGGTAGGAGTAAATGTAGGAGTATCGGTAGGCGTCACTGTTTTTGTAAATGTCCTTGTCGATGTCTGCGTAAATGTCGGTGTGAATGTTTTTGTGGGTGTGAATGTTTTTGTCGGTGTGAAAGTCGGCGAACAGCCGTCTATCCAGTTATAGACAGTATTTGATATAATACCGGCGGTTTCAAGATCGGCTTCGGACGCGGTGTTGCTAACTCCGGTGCACGCCGTGTTTACTTTAACCGCAAATTTCAGCGAACCGGACGCGTTGGGGGCGAGATACCCGAGGTTCCAGTTAATACCCGAGGCCGTGACATTAACTACAGGATAAAACGGCGTGCTTCCGGCGGAATTATTTACATATGTAGTTCCGGCAGGAAATGTATCAAATATATTGACGCCCAACACGCCTGCCGTTCCTGATATTGAATAATTAAGTGTATATGTTATATTGCCGCCGCTGTGTACCGTTCCTGACGGGTTGTTTGATTTTGTGAGTGTCATATTAACACTCGGGCATGCCGACCAGCTTACGTCATCAAGATAGCCGATACAGCTGTGCCCGCTCTGATCGCAAGAATAAGCGGTGAACCTTACCGTCGCCTGCTGGCCCGCATAGGCTGAGAGATTAATGTAAAACTGCGTCCACGGCAGGTGTTTCCATACGTTTAAATTTCCCGTGCCGCTTACGACCGGTTCAGGCCCTCCCGCCGGATCCGCACCATCATCAACAAGCTGATTCAGCATTGTAAAATAATTAAAACGCTGTGAGGCGACCACGGCGCCGTTAACAAGTACTTCGACTATTACATAAGCGTCGTCATTAGGGGAACCATTGCCGCCATTGAGCCAGTCAAGATAATGGTAACCTGATAAAACAGCGGAGAACCAGAAAGAGAGGCATTCGTTGCCGTTAGTCGGTACAGTATCGGCCTGCTGAATCTGTGCGTAATCCCTGACCGGCGAATCTCCCCTTCCTGAATCAAGCATTGCGGCGTATGTTCCGGTATGGACCATATCAAGGCATATTGAAGGTGCAACGCATATGGTTCCCTGGGTGTGCCATGCCGCGCCGTGGGTTTGTATGGTTATATTGGGGTCATATATCACATTTGCGCCGTAGGAAATATTTGTTGTCCAACCGGCAAGGGTGCCTGTTTCAAATCCTGGATTTGTAAAAGCGTATATGCCGGACGTTGTGACAAATAGAAATACAAATATGACAAACACCCGACTCAAGTTCGAAAATTTTTTATCCATAATAAAAGCCCCGCCTTCTATCTTTCTAAAAATTTTTAACCCCGGCATTCATGTATATAATCCGTTTAAACGCTTAAAATAGCCCGTACAATGAATATAGCACGGATATATTACAAAGCAAATTTTCCGGGGTTGACAAAATAATTGCAGCACACGTTTTAACCATAAAATAAAACTGTTTTACGTGAAAGTAAAGAGGGGAATTAATGAATTTTGTCGTTTTTGGTTAAGTAGTTAACCTTAAGCGATTAAACCGCCTGTTTTTGAATATAGATTAATGGCACAATGTGAAACGTAAGTTTATAATAAGAAATGTGGCGGGTAAATGTTTGGTTCCCTTTTTTTAGTCGCCTGCTTTTCCGCAGTTAAGGGCATTAAAATCCGGACTGCGGGATTTAAAAACCCGCAGTCGGTGTTTTTTTTAAAAACCGGCGTTCATTCCGATATTTAACGCCCTGCCGGGCATAACATAGTTGTTCACTATTTCATATTGCGTGTTGTTCATAACATTATCAAGGTTCAAATGGATGTTTATGTCTTTTGTAATTTCCTGTGACACGGAAGCGTTAAACAAAAAATACGATTTAAGCGGAGCCGCGCTCTCCGAGTAGTATCTGATGTCTGAATACTCTCCGTCAATGTTTATCCTGGTTTTTGACGGAAGGGTCACGGTAACACCGGCGTTTGCCTGGTTTGCCGGCCTGTATGGAAGCGGTTCTTTTGTTACTGTATCCACAGCCTTCATATATGTATATCCCGCTTTTAGAGAGATGTAATCATTTACAGCCACCCCTGCCTTTGCCTCAACACCCATTATTGACGCCTTATCGATATTGACCGGGGTTGTTGTAATATAATCAGGGGTTGATACCCAATCAATCAGATTGCTTATGTCGTTGTCAAAAAATGTAACGGAGGCGGAAACATTTGACACCTTTTTTGAAAACGACAGTTCATAATTTGTCGAATTTTCGATTTTAAGGTTTGGATTTCCAAGTGTATAGTACAGCGTTCCGTAATAGTTGTCGGCCTCATACCAGTAAAGGTCGCCGAGCGTCGGAGCGCTGAATGATTTGTCGACAAGCCCCCGGATGTCAACCATATCAAACAGATTGTATTTGGCGCTTATATTTTCGCTTGTCATGTTGCCGTATGCCGAATTAAAATCCGCCCTGAATCCTCCGTTTATCAGCAGGGTGTCATTTAAAAGTTTTGCCGTTATGCTGCTCAGCGATGCCTGGTTGACATTACTCTTTTCACCCTGTATATTTGTGGCGGTTATATTTTTTACATTGGATTCATATCCGGTTTCAAAATCCAGAATCCCGCCAAGATCATATGAAAATACCGCATTGCCTTCATATTCTTTTTTTATATTATCCGAATAAGTGCCGTAAGAAGGGTCCTGGAATCCGAGATCCGCCGAGCGCATGTAACCGCTGATTTTTGCGTTTACATCCCCTATATTAAATCTTTCGTTTAGCCCGAAATCATAGTTTTCATCGCTCTGCCTTGAAGTAAGATCAGACCCGCCTGGCCCGAATGGCACCCCCATTTCCCTTTTAAAGTACAAGCCGATGAATGTCGAATCAAGAAAGGCGCTGTTGTAATCAAGTTTTACATCCGCGCTTCTTTTTGTAAAATCGGAATTTGCAGCATAGCCGCCGCTGTTTTCCTGGACCGTGGAAACATCATAGGCCAGGCCGCCTGTTTTATTATAGAGTTCAAGCGCTTCTTTCTGGTAATTAAAAGAGCCATACTCATAATCAAAAGCGCCATACCTGCCCTTCTCCGGGTTTGATTCATTTGCGCCCGTTATTATATTTATTACCCCGGCCGAGGAATCTTCGCCGTAAACAGAAGACATGCCGCCCTTGATCATTTCTATTTTTTGAATTGATGACGTATCAATCATGGTAAGGTCGGCGCCGCCGCTCATCATATCGTTTATCGGTACGCCGTCTATCATAACCAGCGTTTCCTCAGAAGGCGCGCCCCTGGTATAAACGGATGCCGTGCCCTGATATCCGCTGGTCTGGTGGATTACAAGTCCGTTGATTGAATTTAATATATCGGTTATATTTTCCATTCCTGATGCCTTTATCTTATCCGCGGTGATTACATCAATATTTCTTGTCACATCCCCGATGTTTTGCGCCATTCTTGACGCCGTCACCACCAGGGTATCCGCCTGCGCATCCGCATCAGCCGATGGCTTCCCAATAATTTGCGCATCTTCCGCAAACAGGCATGGTATTAAAACCACCGCAAACAATAAAACAAAAACCGCAAATTTTTTTTTCATCCCAGCCTCCCGATTTGATATTTCCGGGCATAAAAAAACCCGGCCTTCGCTGCCGGGTTTACAGTTGGATGAATTTTCCGTTTTATTAACGGATTAGTCACAATAATCTGCTTCCCTTTTGTCGAAGGTACTCGCCAAACCTGGCAATAGACCGGGCTAACCTTTTTTAAGGCATTACCGTTGCGAAACAGCCGCCGGAATCCCACCGGCATTTCCTTTACCAGATTGTCTTTTAATACTGCTTGTCCGTATATTTAACGGATTTAAAGAACGCTTTTAAAAAACCTGTGCCATATTATAACAATATGATATTTGTGTCAATAATTATTTAATCACAACCAGCTTGCTTGTCGCTGTTCCGCCCGGCTGGTGCACAACTATAAAATATATCCCCTGTCCGACCTTCTGCCCGTTATTGTTTGAGCCGTCCCAGACAGCGGAATTTTCGCCGGCTTTCAGAGAAACACGCGGAAATTTTTTCACAAGTTCCCCGTTAAGGTTGTAGATATCTATCCAGCAGTCGCCGTCTTTTGCGGCCTTATACCTGATCAAAACAGTATCACCGTTTCCGGTATTGATATAGTTCCTGTCGAGCAGCACACGTACGGCAATTGTTGCAGCCGGCGTTGGAGTTGATGTTTCAGTCGGGTTTGAAACCGCGCTGGTGGCCGTGGCCGTCTCTGAAGCAGACGGCGTTTCCGTCATTGTCGGTGTATATACCGGAATAAATGTGGAAGTGGGAGAAGGTTCAACTATTGCGACGCTGTTGCTGTTTACGACAGATGTCATAAGCGGCTGGCCGTTGTCATACACATATGCGTGGTTGGAAAAATAAAATGTTCCCGCTGAAGCTGCCGTATATACCCAGGTAAAAGAAGCCGCATTGTTCGGTGATATGGAACTAATGTTTGCCGGCACAGGCCCGCTTGATAAAACAGCCGCTCCTGTAACCGATAATACCGGAGAAGACGGTGATATATTTGTAGCGGCAAGATTCCCGGAATTTTGAATGTTCATCACTACCGTAATAGCGTCCCCGGTTACAACTGTTGCCGGAGCCGCGGTAATGGACGGGTTCATAATCGCACCGTTTACATTGACTGTATCAGAAACAGACATTCCGTTTGAGCCGCTTGCGGGACTCGTTCCGGAGATGACTGCATTATTGGTCGAGGTAAATCCATAGGAAGCTATACCCGACGCGGCTTTTGCCGTAACCGTTATTCCGCCCGTCCCGACAGAGGCAACGCTCCCCACGTTCCATGTATATATATTCCCGTTGTAACTGGATATGGTTGGCTGTGAACTTAAAAATGTCAGCCCTGCCGGCATTGTGTCGGTAACCGACACGTTCGTCATGTTATTTCCCGTATCATAATTGTTATATGACAGGTAATATGTCACCGTATTTCCGGCTTCTATCATATCGCTTGAGCATGTTTTATTAATTGTCATGTTGGTTACAATAATAAATGGCTGGGAATCAAGGGGCGTAAAATCAGATACCGTGGATGAATCCTTTTCCGAGATGATAAATGGATATTCTCCGGCCTGGCCCGGGCCGTATATCCCGGACGTTCCCGCGCCGTATGTTATTACAAGCGAATCCGCCGCACCGAGCGAAATTGAATTTATTGTAACGGCGAATCCGTCAATTGTTATCTGGGACGGGTCAACATTCATTGGCGATTGTCCGTTAACCATTATCACCGCCGTCACCTGGCCGCCGCTTGTGGTAACCGTGCTCGGCTCCGGGTAAAAACTGTGGTTTAACTGCACCGCAACCGCACCTGTATCAAATGCCGTGCCCGCCGGCGGTTTGTATGTTATTGTAATTACAGGATGATATGCCGTCGGCGCAAGGCGCACCGGGTTTATCAAAGCCGTGCCGGTCGAAGCCGATGCTGATACGAAAGCAGTCAGAACCAGAATCATTGCTGTAATTGCAGTTTTTTTCATTTTTATGCCTCTTTTTTTTCTTTTGACGCCGTCTTACTTTTTTCTTGCCTCTACCACACAGTCCATTACAGCGCCCTCTATATGCCAGCAACAGGATTCCATAAAATTAGCGGCGCCCGAAGCGTCCAGATTTTTTATATATGAAATAAGCGCCCTGTTTCCTGCCGCTATCAAAACCGCGAAAGTAACCCCTGCGCCCCGGTATCTTGAGGCTATATGCACCACATTCTTTAGCTGTGCGCCTACCAGCCCCCTGTATATTACCCGTTTTTCAGCCTTATTTTTTGAGCAGGCCATTTTCTCAGCCTGCGCAGCGGCTTTTTCCGGTGTAAGTTCCTTCATCTTCTGGACAAGGACAAGGTAATCCTTCAACTGTTTCTCGTCTATTGTTATCAGCTTCATTCTCATGTCAGCCTCCTTTGTCCGCCTTCAAATTTCTTACCTTATTAATAAGCAATAGACATGCCATAAACACAGTTATATTATAAAGGCTAAAAATATGATTGTTTCAACAGGTGAAAAACAAAAGTACAAAAACAGACATTTGATGGTTGGTTTATTACTGTCCTAT
>Ga0224555_1004912_pt1 | contig 11798 bp, 7 predicted proteins | sample 714S23034metaG_FD_180687 | JGI IMG/M metagenome (GOLD analysis project Ga0224555, IMG submission 180687) | Peat soil microbial communities from Stordalen Mire, Sweden - 717 S2 30-34 | ecosystem: Environmental > Terrestrial > Soil > Wetlands > Peat | place: Sweden: Norrbotten County, Stordalen...
CGCCTCGGCGTCATGACCCAAGGTGGGAGCCGGATGCGGTAGTGCCGCTCGTCCGGATCTGTGGAGGGGGGCATGAGCGATCATGGTCCCTACTCCGACTGGGATGGCACCGGAGCTGGTTGGAAGAGTGCTTGATGCTGTTGACCTTGTTGGCTCCCGGCGAGTGCCGTGATTGCGGGCATTGGTCGATATGCGGTGTCCCGCCTTAGAATAGCGGGGACGAAGCTTTTGGCGAACCAGGATGGGCGAGAGCCCGATGGATGGCCGCCGGAAGCCGCCGGAGGGCGATTGCCGGCGGTCCGCATCTTCCAGTTTTCGGGTCCCTGGCAATGGCCCTGCCTTGGCATCCCCCCGTCCTTATTTGGACAGAAAAGGAAACACCTTGAGCGCTATGTGGAAACCAACCCAATCCGGATCGATTAATCCCAGTCCCACCCCCGAACCAATCCGCCCCGCGCCGCCCGCGCCGGCGCCAGAACCTGTCAGGTCCGCTCCCATTTCAGCCGGAGACCAGGCAACGATCGGCAAAGGCCTGTTTATCAAGGGCGAGATCAGCGGCTCCGAGTCGCTGTTCATCGACGGCAAAGTCGAGGGCAGCGTCACGCTTCCCGGCAACCGCGTCACCATTGGCCGCAACGGTCAGGTGGCCGCCAGCATCACCGCCCGCGAGATCGTGGTGCTGGGCAAGGTGCGCGGCAACATGTCTGCGACGGACCGCGTAGACATCCGCGCCGAGGGCTCGTTGAGCGGCGACGTGTCGGCAGCCCGCATCAGCATTGAAGACGGCGCGTTCTTCAAAGGCGGCATCGACATCCGCAAGCCGGAAGGAAAGCCGGGTGCGCCGGTTGAGGCGCCCAAGCCGACCCAGTCGTAAGGTTTTTGGCAGCAAGCAATTTGAGCACAAGAGCCCTTGCGCAGGCAGGGGCTCTTCTGTCTTTGGGGTTGGCTCGATCCACTGTTTGTTGCGAGATATCTGTTTCTCTCGACTTCGTCATTGAGTTGTTGAAACTCTTTGTATTTAGTCAATTATAGGCAATTCTTCATGTAATAGATGAGCAAATGGAGTGACTCGATCCTTCCCCTCGAGGAGGACTCGATGAGGATGGAAGCCAATGGCGAATGCGAGGGAGCTTGTCCGGGTCTTAGCGTAGACCAAGCCGTTTCATCATGACGCGAGGCAGGGCGGAGCCGGTTTTCTCGAGGATGATTTTTGCGAGCGCGAGCCAAAGGAGCGTTCCCAGCGCCAGAAAGATCAGGTCGGTCCAGCGAATCTGGGCAGCCAGATGCGCGCTCGCGTAACCACCGAACAGGCGATGCGCGAGGCCGCCCAGCCCCCAGAGCGCCAGCCAGACTCCCGAGCCGCTGACCAGGGCTGCCAGCAGGCAGCGGCCGAGTTCGGCGTAGTCCAGGCTGGCGAGCGAAACCATGCGGCGCTGGTGGAGCAGGACGGCTATGGTTCCGGTTTGGAGCGCAATGCCGAAATCGGAGGCGATGGCCAGCCCCATGGCTCCGTGCCAGTGATACAGCGATGCGTAGAGGGGCCAGGAGACCAGCGTGACCACGGTCCCGGCGGCCATGGGGATGAAGGTGTTGCCGGCGGCGTAAAACGCGCGCGCATAGATGGCCTGTGCCGACCAGAGAAACATGGAGACGGAGAAGACGGCGAAGTAGGCTGCGCACTCGCGCGAGTCGGCCGAGGAGAAGCGTCCGCCTAGAAAGAGGAGCTCGACGAGCGGCGCGGCCAGGGCCACCATGCCCGAGGCTGACAGCAGGCCCAGCGCCGCAACGCGGGAGACCGAGTTGGCCACCTGCGTAGCAAAGTCGAAACGGCGCTGCTGCGACCAAAGGCTGGCGAAGAACGGCATGGAGGCCGCGCCGGCGGCTTGCGCCAGCACCGCCATGGGAGCGGTGAAGAGTTGCTTGGCGTAGCTCATCAGCGAGACAGCGCCGCTGGTGGCCGAGGCAAAATGGGCAATGATCCAACTGTCGGCGGTGACCAGGGAGACGCCGACCATCAAAGGCAGAGACAGCCGCACCCACTCGCAGAGGCCTGCGTCGCGCCAGTCGAGAATGGGCCGGAAGCGAGTGCCGGCGCGGCGCGCGAAGACGTAATTCAACAGAAACGGGCCGAAGAACGCGCCTGCCACGGTGCCGATGGCCAGCGACGAGACGCCGATTTTGTGCACCAGCAGGACGCCGCCAACGATGGTGCCGAGGCCGTAGATCAGCGGTGCGACGGCCTGCACGCTGAACTGCTTCCGGACCAGCAATACCGCCCCAAAGACTCCGCCGGCAAAGAAGCACAATTGGGCCGGCAGCAGGATGCGGGTCAGATGCACGCAGAGCGCGGCTTTCTCCGTGTCAAATCCGCTAAACCACCAGTGGATATACCAGGGCGCAAAGATTTCGGCCAGCCCGATGGCTGCGCCGAGCACCAGGCACATGGTGGTCACAATCACGGAGAGCGACCGCTGCCCCTCCACCTCGCGCCCGGTTTCGCGGTAGCGGGTGAGGATGGTGACAAAGGTGATGGAGGCCGCGCCGCCGACCAGAAAGTAGGAGATCATGTCGGGCAGCACAAATGCGCCGTTGAGCGCATCGGCCGCCATGCCGCTGCCGAAGAGCCAGACGATGTATTTGACGCGCACCAGGCCGATGATGCGGGAGAGAAACGTGGAGGCCATCAGCAGGATGGTGGCTGAAAAAGCCGTGTGCGCATGGGATGGGCGCAGCAGGCCAATCGCGCGCGCCCATCGCGAGGATGCGCGCGCCGGTTTCGGTTCCCGCCCTGCTTTCAGGTCCAGGGAAGGCTGAGTTGGTTCCGTTCCTGCCACTCAGTCGATTCTAGCGGCCATGTGGGTTGCTGCTCGCTGCCGGCTTTGCGAAGAGGAACATTTCACGCGGAAAAAGCACCACAGGCGTCACTGCGCCGGGTATTCTGTCCCCATGAGGCAGAGCGTGCGGCGAACGTTTGGAGGATTGATTCTGGCAATTGGCGGCATGGGCGCGTTGGCCCAGGCCATTCACGGGCGGGATGGCATTACGCTGCCACCGCCGCCGGCCGTTGAGAAAATACCGGTCACCGACGACTATTTCGGGACCAAAGTTATCGACAACTATCGCTGGCTGGAAGAGGGGAAGAGCGCGGAGACGCGCGCGTTTATCGACGCGGAGAATGCGTACACGGCGCGCTACCTGAAGCAGGCGCGCATACGGCCAGACGTAGTGGACGATCTGGATGCTCTTGAGAATGTCTCGGAGACCGGGGCCCCAACTGAGCGGGGCGGCAGCTATTTCTTCAGCAGGAGGCTGGCCGGCGAGCAGCAGTTCTCGATCTATGTGCGCCACGGCTGGACGGGCAAGGATCAACGCGTGATCGATCCGGCAGCCATCAGCCGCGATCCGAATACCTCGGTCGTCCTGTACGACGTTTCCCGCGATGGGACACTCCTGGCCTATGCGGTAAAACAGGGCGGAGCGGACGAGACCAGCATCCATGTCTTCACCATGAAGACCGGCAAGACGCTGGAGGACGAGCTGCCGGCGGCGCGCTACTCGAGCGTGAACTTTACGCCGGATGGAAAGAGCCTCTACTACTCGCGCAACGACAGCAAGGGGACGCTGCTCTATCAGCACGTTCTGGGAACGCGCGATTCCAGTGACACGTTGCTTTTCGGGCGCGAGTTTCGCGGCGAGTTGCTGACCGGCAACGATCTTTTTTCGGCGGTGGTTACCGACGATGGCCACTACCTGGTGGTCGAGATCAATCGTGGTGTACCGGCGAAGCGCGTGGATATTGTCTACCGCGATCTGACCAAGCCGGGTTCGCCGTTTGACCTGCTGGTGTGGGGTCTGGATTCGCGGTTCGACGCAACCTACGCAAAGGGCGCGTGGTACGTGAAGACGGACTACAAATCGCCCAAGGGGAGGATATTGAAGGCCGATCCGGGAATCATGCCCGACGTGTGGCAGACGATTGTGCCCGAAGGGCAGGACGTGATCGACGCCTGGTCGATTGTGGGCGGCAAGATCTATGTGAACCGGCTGAAGGATGTGAAGACGGAAACGACGGTGTTCACGCTGGACGGAAAGGCCGCCGGCAAGATCGATTACGAGGGAATCGGCTCAGGTTCGAGCGTTTATGGCCGGACGACGGATCGCTTCGGCTATTTCGCCTTTTCATCGTTCATCGAGCCATGGACAATCTACCGGCTGGATACCGTGACCGGCAAACGCGAGGTCTTCTTCCAGCCCAAGGTCCCATTCGACTCCAGCCAGTTCGAGCTGAGGCAGGTCTTCTTCAAGTCAAAGGATGGCACCCGGGTTCCTATGTTCATTGCCGGGAAGAAGGGCCTCAAGCGGGACGGGAGTGAGCGGCTGCTGATGACCGGATATGGCGGCTTCGACCTGAGCGAGACTCCTGAGTGGAACGCACGCATCGCCTGGTGGCTGCAACAGGGCGGCTGGTTTGCGCTGCCCAACCTGCGTGGAGGCGGCGAGTACGGCGAAGACTGGCATGAGCAGGCGATGTTCGAGAAAAAGCAGAATGTCTTCGACGACTGGTTTGCGGCGGCCGAATACCTGATCGCCGACAAGTACACTTCGCCTGAGCACTTCGCCATTACCGGGCGTTCGAACGGCGGACTGTTGATGGGCGCGTCGCTTACGCAGAGGCCGGAACTCTTCTCGGCTATCTGGTGCGGATACCCGCTGCTGGACATGCTGCGCTACCAGAAGTTTCTGGTGGGCTCATACTGGGTGACAGAGTACGGGTCGTCGGACAATGAGAAGCAGTTTCCGTATCTGCTGAAGTACTCGCCTTATCAAAATGTGAAGCCGGGCACGGCGTATCCGGCGGTGATGTTCTTTACCGGCGATAGTGACACGCGCGTGGCGCCGCTGCATGCGCGCAAGATGACGGCGCTGGTGCAGGCTGCCTCGACCAGCGGGCGGCCAGTCCTGCTGCACTACAGCTTATCCGGCGGCCACTCAGCCGGGGTGAGTCTGGATCAGGCGATCCAGGACGATGCAGATCAGCTTACCTTTCTCTGGACGGAAACAGGACAGCCTAAAGCAAAACCGGAGTGACATTGCTCCGAAGCCACATCACTCCAATTGACGCGACCGGCAAAAAGCGCCGACCCTGCACAAAACAAAGAGCCATGCCAACTCTGGCTTTGGTCTCAATCCGAGGAATAGGCTGCCTTCGGAGGGCCTAAAGCTGCCTGTGGGCGAAAGCCGGGCCGGTACTCAAGGACAATGTGCTGGCGTAACCTCATGCCCTTGGTAATCCCTTCCGATAAGAAGGATGCGGGACTGCGGCGACCCACAGGGCTTTGAGAACGCATTCACGGGCCGCGGCGGCGAGCATGAAGCTGGTATTGGCGTTTGGGTGGTTAGTAGGCCGGGCGAGGGCTGCCAGCTGGGGTGCGGAGACAGGTGTTCGTCGCTGAATTGGCGTGCCGGAGTGAAAATGCCAGAAGCACAGTTGGGAGCCGAGAGACTCGATCGACAGCAGGAGGCTGCACGGTTGGCCGCACTGCTTTCGACAGGGATTCTGGATACCGCTCCAGAGCCCAGCTTCGACGCCATTACCAGGCTGGCCGCGGAGTATTTCCGGGTGGATGCGGCCGGCATCGGCTTTGCCGACGAGAGCCGCGTGTGGATCAAGTCGCACTGGGGGGATCATATCCTCGAGTTGCCGCGTAGAGACTCCATCTTCGACATGGTGCTCGCCGAAGACGGGCCAGTGGTGGTTCCAGACCTCTCCCTGCACCCTCAATTCAAAGAGAGCCGGCTCCTCTTCATGTTGCTCGACGCCAACTTCTTTGCCGGCGCTCCGGTGCGCTCCTTCGATGGGCAGATTCTGGGAGTGCTGACCCTTTTCAGCAGGTCGCCGCGTTCCGGCCTGGAGCCGGATGAGCTGCGCATGCTGGAAAGCCTGGCTGACATGGTTTCAAGCCAACTGGAACTGCGCAGAATGCGCCGGGCCTTCGCCCGCAACTCGATGCGCCCAACCCGATACGCTGGCGTGCAGGCTGGTTGGCCGTGCAGGAAGGAACTTCGCGACGCCCTCGAACAGAAGCAGTTTGTTCTCTACTACCAGCCAGAGGTCGAACTGGCCACGCGCAAGATTGTGGGGCTTGAGGCGCTGATCCGGTGGAATCACCCTGAACGCGGGCTGGTGCCCCCGATGGACTTCATTCCGCTGGCTGAGAAGTGTGGGTTGATTCTGCCCATCGGCGATTGGGGACTCGCCGAGACCTGCATCCAGATTCAGAAGTGGTGCAGCGAAGATTCGAGCAATGCTTCTTTGCGGGTGGGCGTCAACCTCTCGGCGCGGCAGTTTTCGCGTGAGGGCCTGGCCGATCATGTGGAGGCGCTGCTGCTGCAGTCCGGCATCTCCAGCCGGCAACTCGGCCTGGAGATGACTGAGTCCAGCCTGATTCCCAACCTGCCCACGGCCACGCGGGTGCTGGGCAAACTGCGCAAACTGGGCGTCTCGCTGTTGGTGGACGATTTCGGGACCGGCTACAGCTCTCTCGATCACCTGCATTCATTCCCATTCGATGTGCTCAAGATCGACCGGTCGTTTGTGGGCCGCATGAGCGAGGGCGACCAACCGCTCCAGATTGTGCGCATGATCGTCGAACTTGCCCGGGTGATGGGCATGGATGTGGTCGCCGAGGGCATCGAGACCTGCGAGCAATATCGCCTGCTGCGGCAAATGGGGTGCCGTTTAGGGCAGGGCTTCCTGTTTGCTCGTCCCTTGAGCGCCGAGGCGGTAACCGGACTGCTGCGGCTTCCCGGGAGAATATTACCCGATCCGGAGGCGCAGGAGGCGATCAACGAGTGACGGCCTTGGCTTCTGCTCGCGCTGCGTTTAATTCATAGTCGGTTTCATTTTGGGAACTGCGTTGTATGGTTCCTTTTTCGGAATTCGGCGAAGGGTTCGTGTCGGAATCCCCTCACGTTTTCGGACAGCGGCTGCGGTATGCTCCAGGTCATGAAGCAAGCAGCTCAGAATCCGGCTCAACCTGATTCCGCCAGTTTTGCAGGGATTCTGGCGGCATTGTCCGCGCCTGCACACAAAAGCGCTGCTGCTTGGAACGACGACGCCCTTGAAGAGGATGTTGCAACGCTCAGCTACGAGAATGCCTTGCGCACGCATGCGCGCTACCCCCGCTCGGATGCCGATGGACAGATGCTGAAGAGGGCCGTCGATCCAGGATCGATCCGTATCCGGGAGGCGTCTCCGGCGGGAGGTGATGCGGCGGGACAAACGGAAAGGTTGAAGGCGGCAACCGGACCCAAAACGGGCGCGGAAGCTGTAGCCCCGCAGGTTGCACCCCAGGCGCTTGACGTGAATCTGAAACGCGCCAGCATTACCGTACGGCTGAGCGATGCCGAATGCGCGCAACTGCGCATGCGCGCCAACGATGCCGGTCTGACTGTCTCAGGGTATCTGCGCTCCTGCACTTTTGAGGCGGAGACGCTGCGCGCGCAGGTCAAGCAAGCGCTGGCGGAGCTGCGAACGGACAGATCGAAGGAGAGCGAAATCAGGCCGGCGCGGGTCGAGCGGTCCTGGTTCCAGCTCTCGTGGCCGCGTTGGTTTTTGCGGCCTTTTGCGTCCTGGCACGGGGTTGAGCGCATTGCCCGGGTTTGACCGCTCTGGCGAGACTACTCGACCTGCAGAATGAGGCATTTCAGGTATTCGGTTTCGGGCAGGTTGAACACTACGGGGTGATCGAGCGCGGCGCCGCGGCGCTGTAGCAGTCGAACGCGGCGGCCTGCGTCGGCCGCGGCAGAGGCGACGGCGCCTTCGAGATCGGCCCAGCCGACATGGTGCGAGCAGGAGCAGGTGACCAGCAGGCCGTTCGGGGCGAGCATCTTGAGAGCGCGCAGATTCAGCTCCTTATAGCCGCGCAGTGCGCCTTCGACGGCGCGTTGGGACTTGGCGAAGGCGGGAGGGTCAAGAACGATGGCGTTGAATTTCTCGCCGGAGTCGGACCAGTCGCGCAGGATCTGAAAAGCGTCGGCTTCGACCCAATCGACTTCGGCGCCGAGTTGATTGCGATTGGCTTCGAGGTTGCGCTCGGCGATTTCGAGGGAGGCGCGGGAGGCGTCGATGCCGGTGACGCGCTTGCAGACTCGAGCCAAATGGAGAGCGAATCCGCCCTGATAGGTGCAGACATCGAGGGCACGGCCGCCTGGAGTGAGAAACCAAGCCCACTCCTGTGCAGCGGAGTAGTTGGCGCGCTGGTCGAGGAAGGCTCCGGTCTTCTGGCCGGAATTGGCGTCGTAGTGGAAGCTGAGGCCGTTGATGCGAAACTGCGTGCTGGTGAGGGGTTCGGCGGGGTCTTTTGCCCAGAGCGGCGCTGGATCCACAGCGGGTAGGTCTTCGAGTTCGCGGATGCGCTGGTCGGGGCGTTCGAGAATTGTAGCCGGCTCCAGCAAATCGCGCAGAACGCGCACGCAGGTTTCGCTCACACCGGACGCATACAGTGCTCTGGCAAGCCTCTGGACTATGATCAGTGGCCCGTACTTGTCGATGATCAGGCCGGGAAGCTGGTCGGCTTCGCTGAAGCAGAGACGGCAGGAGTCGGTTTCTTCATCTTTGGCTTTGAGCAGGCGGCGGTCAATCGATTCGCGCAGGCGGAATTCAAGTAGTTTGAGCCAGGCCGGCTCGTCGATGGCTTCACGCGTGACCATGCGCAGGGCGATTTGCGAGGCGGGACTGTAGAGTGCGGTGCCGAGCAGCAGGCCGCGGCTGTCGGCCACGGGCAACAGCGCCGGCGGGCTGTCGGATTCGGGCAATGTCACCGACTCGATGTCGGAAGCGTAGACCCAGAGATACCCATTGCGCAATCGGTCCGCTGCGCGGCGGGTGATCAGTGCGCCAGTTCCAGAGCGCGCCGATGCGGGTGGTTGAGTCGCAGTTTGACGTTGCCTGGATGGTCCTGGGACGGAAGGCCTTGGCCTAGATGGTTTTGGTCCGGTGTGTTTCGGCGCGCCAACCTTGTTTTTGGAAAACACGGATGGTTTGGAGTCGCGGGCATCCCGGTGTTGGGCCGGAGGAGGGGTCTCGTGATTCCGTTCAAAAGGCGCCGCCGGCCCGGAGGCTTTTGGCGCCTTTTTGATCGCGACAGGTTGGGGTTTGTGCGGCTTCATTTTTCTCCCTTAGCCGGGAGCGAATGGGCCGCCGGCCCCTACTTCACCTGCAAGGTCTCAATATAGCGGCTCAAATTGCTGATTCTGAGCAGCCTGTCCTGCTGATTGCCCTGGCTCATCTTACCAAGGATGGGTCCCCACACGGGCATATCGGCAGTGCCATGCGACGGAACATCGACGCCGCTCTGGAGCACCGCTGCGACATGGGAGTCGGGGTATTTGCCGTGGTTGTTCTTGCTCAGCACGGTCAAGTCGGTCGGCTGGGTCTTCAGCACGGGTGCATAGGTGCCATTGCCGCGGCCGTCCGCGCCGTGACAAGCCGCGCAATAGCTGGCATACATCTGCTTGCCGCTGGTGGCATTGGTTCTATTCACTGGAAGGATTACTTTTGCATTGGGTTGGTTGGCATAACACATGCCGACTGCAAGGGCAGCGGTCATGGTAAGCAATAAGAGGCGTTTCATCTCGAGTTCCTCGGTTCTGGATGTCCTGAGCGGTTCTCCAATTTACATGCCATTCCATGCGCCTAACAGCAGGGTGACTTCGGTCCACGTACTTTGGAGAAACGCTTGAGTCCGAAGGGGACTCTACGCTCTCTCTCCAGTACTCAGGATGTGACGGCCAGCACAATGGATAGGGCCTTTCAGCACCGACGAACCAATAAGGGAAAGCCTAGCATTTTGAGGTATACACCGCTGAACTGAATCGGCACAGAAGCGGGTAAAATTCGTAGAATGAAAAGTTATAATTTGATTGGTAAAAGGTCTTGTCTTGAAGGATTGTTTATAAGTTAAGGGTCATCGATTGTATCTCCTGAATTGCCGAAGGAGTTTCTTTCCTGTTCACGACGCGGTTATGGGTGAAAAAGGATGATCGTCCCATGGAAGTTAGGTCATTCAACCAACCTATAAAACATGAAACACTCGATCCGATTATGCGCCTCGTCCAGATACATTGGGGCGGCCGCCACGCTCGGATTTGAAAGGCCGGCCGCGCTTTGATGCTCGTCAAACGCATCCGGCCTATAATGAAGCATGGCGACTGTCCGGCAGGCCATTCCGGCAGATGTTGAAAGCGCGCCCCCGACTCCACCGGGGGACACGCAGGTTTCCGCGCGGGAGCCGGATCCCGCCGCCCGGCAAATCCAGATCAATGAGCGCTTTGAGGGACTGCTTCGGCGGGTGCAGGCCAACCGGCCCAGTGAAGACGTCTCGCTGATTCGCAAGGCATGGGATTTCTGCGTGAAGCATCACGCGGGGCAGGTGCGGGCCTCCGGCGAGCCCTACGTTATCCATCCGCTTGAAGTGGCCGAGGTGCTGGCGGAGATGAAGCTCGACTCGACGGCCATCGCAGCCGGCCTGCTGCACGACGCCGTTGAGGATACGCCGGCCACCAGCGAGGAGATCGATGCCGAGTTTGGCGACCAGGTGGCACACATTGTCGAGGGCGTAACCAAAATCGACAAAATCCAGTTTGCCAATCGCGAAGACCGGCAGGCGGAGAATGTGCGCAAGATGCTGCTGGCCATGGTGTCGGACGTGCGAGTGGTGCTGATCAAGCTGGCCGACCGGCTGCACAACATGCGCACGCTGGAGCACCTGAAGCCCGATCGCCAGGAAGCCATCGCGCGCGAGACGCAGGAGATTTACGCTCCGCTGGCGCACCGGCTGGGCATGGGCAAGGTGCGCGGCGAGCTTGAGGATCTGGCCTTCCGCTACACCGACCCGGTGAGCTACGAGCAGTTGGCGGAGCAGGTTGAGGCGCGGCGCGTGGAGGGCGAGCAGTTTTTGCGCAGTGTGGAAGACACGCTGGTGGAGCAGTTGCGCGAAAACAATATCGATGCCCGCGTGGAATGGCGCATCAAGCGGCTCTATTCGATTTACCAGAAGATCGAGCGGTCGAAGGTTTCCTTTGACCAGGTGTACGACCTGCTGGCGGTGCGCGTGATTACGCAGGACGTGGCAGCCTGCTACGCGGTGTTCGGGCTGATTCACACGCTGTGGCGGCCGGTGCCGGGGCGCATCAAGGACTTTATCGCGATTCCGCGCGCCAATCGCTACCAGTCGCTGCACACTACGGTGATGGGCGACGGCGGTCACCAGTTCGAGGTGCAAATCAGGACCGAAGAGATGCATCGCATCGCCGAGGAAGGCATTGCGGCGCACTGGAAGTACAAGACCGTTGGCTCAGTGGTGACGGCGCGCGATGAGGAGCGGCTGAACTGGATCCGGCAACTGGTCGAGTGGCAGAAGGAGATGACCGACCCGAACGAATTCCTCTCCAGCCTGAAGATGGATCTCTATCCCGACGAGGTCTATACCTTCACGCCCAAGGGGAAGGTTGTGGTGGTTCCCGCGGATGCGACGCCGGTGGATTTTGCCTACACCATTCACACTGAGGTTGGCCACACCTGCGTGGGCGCGAAGGTCAATGGGCGCATGGTGCCGCTGCGGTCCAAACTGCGTACAGGCGACATTGTCGAGATCGTCACGCAGAAAGACCACAAGCCGAGCCGCGACTGGCTCACGTTTGTCAAAAGCCCACGCGCGCGCAACAAGATCAAGCACTGGCTCAATGAAGACCAGCGGGCGCGCGCCGTCGACATTGGGCGCAAGCTGCTGGAGCGC
>Ga0224555_1004914_pt1 | contig 11791 bp, 6 predicted proteins | sample 714S23034metaG_FD_180687 | JGI IMG/M metagenome (GOLD analysis project Ga0224555, IMG submission 180687) | Peat soil microbial communities from Stordalen Mire, Sweden - 717 S2 30-34 | ecosystem: Environmental > Terrestrial > Soil > Wetlands > Peat | place: Sweden: Norrbotten County, Stordalen...
TCAACTTCGAGAGGCCGCCAGGAAGTTACTGGGAAATTCCACTTATGATCGTTTGCGCTCCGCCCTGCTCAAGTAAGCCAGCGCCGCGCCTCCGTTCGATCTGCAAACTGCGCGCGGCGAGGCTCGAATTCAAGATACGTTTCGTCGCCCGTAGCTCCACGCTTACAGCAACTGCGTGAATCGATCATGGCTGTTTTTCGGCCAGCTCCACGTAACTGCCAGTCCAGCACGTTACCAGCGGACTCGTTCCTCGGAGATGTACCTCCGGGATTAAACGAGACTAAGCCTTCCGTAATTAGCGGACACGCCGGGATCACCTTAGAGTGCGAACAAGGCTCGAACGCCAGCCCCCAATTCCGTTCCGAGGAAAGATATTTTATGTCCCTGTACGATGGCCGCAAGCCTTTAGCAAGGCTCCTCCAGCTTAGCCGCCAGGTAACAAAGCAGGAACTCGTGGTTACGCTGGTTTTGCTTTCAACCGCTCTCTTCACCAGTTCTTGCTCATCGGTTTCCGGTGCAAGCTCGCCTGCGAATAGCTCGCAAGGCTCCCAGTCGAACGTACGCGTACAAGTTTCCCCGACCAGCGCGCAGATTTCGCCCGGCGCGAGTCTCCAATTCACTGCGACGATAAGCGGCACGAGCAGCGTGGGCGTCATCTGGACGACTACCGGGGGGACGATATCGAGTACCGGATTATTTACGGCGCCGATCTCTGCTGTACCGGTAACCGTTACCGCGGTCAGTATCGCCAACTCCGGGGCCAAGGCATCGGCCACCGTTACATTCGGCGCCTCGGGCAAACTTGCGATTGTCTCGACGTCGCTGCCAACCAGCCAGACCGGCGCTCCGTATAACGCTTCGCTGACTGCCAGCGGGGGAACACCGCCCTATCAATGGAGCCTTTTTTCCGGCAGCCTTCCGCAGGGCTTGTCGCTGGTAGGTGACTCCCTCACAGGCACACCTGTTCAAGTTGGAAACTCCTCCTTGACATTGAAGGTCACAGACGCCGCCACCAACAGTGCAACCGCCTCTTTCAGCCTTCAGGTCACCGCGAACACCGGTTTGAATTACACGGGCTATGACGGTCCGGCGCAATTGCCGCTGGTTTACTTGCAAACCACCATGGCGGACACTCCCGCTCCGGGCTCCATCGTCCCGGTGAATGCTGGCGGAGATCTGCAGTCGGCGTTGAATAACGCAAATTGCGGCGACACGCTTCAGCTACAAGCCGGCGCAGTTTTTTCGGGTCGCTTCGAACTGCCCGCCAAGAGTTGTGATGACCAACATTGGATCGTTATCCGCACCAGTTCCCCTGACAGCGCGCTTCCACCAGAGGGAACTCGCATGAATCCCTGTTATGCGGGCGTAGCCTCGCTGCCCGGCCGGCCCGCCTTTACCTGCCCTGTGCTGAAGAATGTGCTGGCGCAGATCCTCTATACCGTGCCCGGTGAGCCAGGAGCTCTCGATTTCCTTTCCGGAGCCAATCACTACCGATTCATCGGGCTTGAGATCACGCGCGATTCACCTACCGTACACATGTGGAACTTGGTAGCCGCGACTGATGCCGCGGACAAGATCATCTTTGACCGAGTCTGGATGCACGGCACGGCAACGGATGAGACCAAAGGCGCAGTTCATTTGAGCGGCATCACCAACGCGGCAATTGTGGATTCCTACTTTTCAGATTTCCACTGCATCTCAAAGCACGGAAGTTGCATCGACTCTCAGGACGTCAATGGTGGAGACGGAACCCTACCCGGCGGCCCTTACAAGATCGACAACAACTTTCTCGAAGCCGCTGGTGAGTCGATCATGTTCGGTGGCGGACCGGGAACTACCACCCCCGCCGACATAGAAATCCGTTACAACCACATGTTCAAGCCCCCGCAGTGGCAACCAGGCGCGCCAGGCTTTGTGGGCGGTTATACGGGCGATCCGTTCATCGTAAAAAACAATTTCGAGCTGAAAAATGGGCAACGCATACTTCTTGAGGGAAACATTTTCGAGAATGTCTGGGGCGGATTCACCCAGCACGGCTTCTCTGTCTTGATCGATCCCGCGACTCAAAATGGCGAGTGCATCCCCTGTCAGGATACCGATATTACCTTCCGCTATAACCTGATAACCAATACTGGCGGTGGGCTCGGTATTGGAAACGGCAAAGGAAAGTCCGGGGGGTATGCCGCCGCCGGCGAGCGCTACAGCATCCACGATAATTTGATCGAGAATGTCAACAAAGTCCAATACGACGGTTACGGGCTCTTTGTGCTCATGATCAGCCCGTCCACGGCTGAAGTTATGAACAACGTATCGATCCGGCATAATACGGCGTTCCCTGACCCCGCCAGTCACGTTCTGTCCCTTCTGAATGCGGTCGCGCAAATGCCGGGATTCGTCTTCGAAAATAATCTCGTTGCGACTCCACCTTTCCCGTTTGTCTCGGCCGGTGGCGGACCCCAAAATTGTGCCGCCTCTGAGTCTCCGCTACTCTCCCTCAATACCTGCTTCAAGGCATACGTATTTACGGGAAATCTTTTCGCGGGAGATCTCTCAAAATATCCACCAAGCGACTGGCCCTCCGGGCAGATATTTGTCAACTCTGTGAATAGCGTCGGTTTTGTGGATTACGCCACCGGCAATTACGCTTTGGCTCCTTCCAGTCCCTATAAGGGCCAGGGAACAGATGGTCTGGATCCCGGCGCTGATATCACCGGCCTCGACAGCGCAACTGCCGGGGTGGAGTAAGCACAACTACATCTTCTCAGCGTAATCCGGCGCGGGTTACGGTAAACCGCGCGGCTATGCGATGAGGCGCTCTCATGGTGCACAAATTCATGTGCTATGATTGGACCCTCCCGCATGATGTCACCCAATCCCAAGAATTGTTCCCTCGTTCCTGTTGGAGTTCGTGCCCGAATTGCCTCTTGCCTGCAGGTAGTTCTTCGTCCAGCGGTTCTCGTAAGAATTGTTGCTTTCTTGATGGCGACTGGTTTCATGCCGCTGGCCTCGGGAATTGACCAGCGACCGCTCCAGCCTGGAAACTTCGATGGCCCCGCAGAACTTCCCCGCACGTATGTGAAAACCTCGCTCGCCGACACCCCCGCCCCAGGCCGCGTGCATATGGTGAAGGAAGGGGACGACCTACAGGCGGCAATCCAGGACGCCAAGTGCGGTGACACTCTGCAGCTTCAGGCCGGAGCGACCTTTCGCGGTCGATACCGGTTTCCGAAAAAATCCTGCGACGATGCTCACTGGATCATCGTGCGCACCAGCGCTCCCGACAGCGCCCTACCCTCCGAAAATACAATCGTGACCCCATGTTACGCCGGCGTAGCGTCTCTTCCGGGGCGGCCAGATTTTCACTGTTCTTCCGTGCACAATGTGCTGGCGCGGCTGGAACTCGCGTCCAACGCCGAATCCGGTCCCATCCTTCTCGACGACGGCGCAAACCATTACCGGTTTATTGGTTTAGTGATCACTCGTGGACCCGAATTCCGTATGCGTCATCTGGTGGAGCCGGACGAGACGGCGAACCATCTGATTTTCGATCGCCTTTGGCTGCACGGTACAGCTCAGGATGAAACCAAAGGTGGAATTCATTTGAGTGGGACCACCGAGGTAGGAATCATCGATTCATTTTTCACCGATTTTCATTGCATTTCCAAAAGTGGTTCCTGTATTGATTCGCAGGCCATCAACGGGGGAACCGGCGACCGAACCGGAGGCCCCTACAAAATTGTCAATAACTTTCTCGAAGCCTCGGGAGAGTCGATCATGCTGGGCGGAGCGGGTGGGTCCACCACGCCGGCTGACATCGAAATCCGTCACAACCATCTTTTCAAGCCGCTCCTGTGGAAGCCAGGTCAGCCCGGTTTCGTTGGTGCGGCGGACGGCGATGCTTTCATCGTGAAGAATTGCCTGGAGCTGAAGAATGCGCAGCGGGTGCTCTTCGAGGGCAACGTCCTGGAAAACGACTGGGGCGGATTTACCCAGGCCGGATTCGCCATCCTCCTTACACCAGCCAACCAAAGCGGCCACTGCCCGGAATGCCGCGTCACGGATATAACTTTGCGCTATAACAAAATCAGTCATGTGGGGGGAGGGCTCGGTATCGGTAACGCGGTGGGCAAAGCGCAGGCCGCCTCTGCAGGTGGCGAACGGTACAGCATCCACGACCTGGTCTTTGACGACATCGATACCGAACCCTATGGCGGATTCGGGTTACTGGCGCTCCTGGGCTCGACTGCCCCTCCGCTCGCGAGCGTTCACTTTGATCACATCACCGCTTTTCCACCCCGCGGATTATTTACGATCAAGAACACCGGCGACAAACTGAAGAACTTTTCCTTCACCAACAGTATTTTCACGGTTGGCGAAAAAGGCATCTGGGGTTCTGGCGGTGGTCGAGAAAATTGCACGCAAGGCGCGCACGATCCCGAAGCAGTTTTGCAATCCTGCTTCGCGGACGTGGTCTTTAAAAACAACCTGATCATCGACGGCACCGGAGGGTGGCCTCCCGGCAATTTGAAGGTGAAGAATGGAAACGACGCTGGCTTTCGAGACTTTCACCAGGGGCACGGCGGTGACTACAGGCTCTGCCGGAAAAAAGGAGATGGGCCTGACTGCCGAGTCGCGTCGCCTGCGGTGGGCAAAGCCACGGATGGGAAAGATGCCGGCGCGGACACCGATGCCATCGCAGAGAAGACCACCGGAGTGCTGTAACTTCGAAGTATTTCTTTAATGCTAACCCTACGTCACCCCTACCAGCAGATTCCATGGTAGGCAGAAGATCCTTGCGGACGTTCTGCCGGATTCAGATTCACCAGATCAACAACGATTTGCTGCGACGAAAGACAACGCGATAATGGCTCTCGGTCGCGGAGTTTTGTACCGATCACCACGACCTCACCGGAGCGCACTACCGCCTCAAAATCGGTGGAGAGAAGAGATCCAATGTGCGGGATCACTTCTTCAATGTACTGGCGGTTCGAACCCGCGAGCCTTCCGATCGAGACGTCTTCATCCCAAATCTTAAGCTGGCAACCTTCGCCCAGAAGCCTTTTGATGAGCTGCACTTGAGGGCTTTCCCGCAGGTCATCGGTGCCGGCTTTAAAGCTCAATCCCAGAACAGCGACTTTCTTTTTTCCCGTTTGCAGCACTTTTTCTACAGCGCGCGTAATGTGCCCGGCATTGCTCGGCATGATCGATTCCAGCAGCGGCAGAGACAAATCGAGTTCCTTGGCACGGTGGGCCATCGCGCGCAAATCTTTGGGAAGGCACGAACCGCCGAAGGCAAAGCCGGGGCGCAGGTATGCGGCCGAGATGTTCAACTTTTTGTCCGAGGTAAACACTTCCGTGATCACTTGCGTATCCAGGCCGAAACGTTGGCATAACGTGCCGATCTCGTTGGCAAATCCAACTTTGACCGCATGGTAGAGGTTCGACACGTACTTCACCATCTCGGCTACCGCAATCTGCACTTCAAAAACTCTGCCCGGAAGATTCCGGTAGATGGCCAGCAATGGCGCCAGTTCTGCGGGATCCCGAGAGCCGAGCACGGTGCAAGGCGGATCGAAGAAATCTGCGACCGCGCTGCCTTCCCGCATAAACTCCGGGTTATAGCAAACCGCAAAATCAGCGCCCGCCTGTTTTTCGCTGCAGCGCTCGAGAATTGGAAGCACCACTGAATCCGTGGTTCCGGGCAAGACCGTGCTGCGAAGGACCACCGTATGGCGGCCTCTCTTCCGCCGCAGGGCGCTTCCAATCTCCTCCATCACGTGCTCAACGTGGCTCAGATCAAGCTTTCCGCTGCGCTGGCTGGGAGTTCCCACGCATACAAAGGAAATATCGGACTCCAGCACAGCCTCCGCAGCGTCCGTGGTGGCACGCAGTTGCCCCAATTGATGCTGCCCCGCAACCATTTCACTCATGCGGGCTTCCACGATCGGGCTGCGGCCCGAATTCAACATTTCGACCTTCGCCTGGTTGACATCGACCCCAATCACTTTATGCCCCATCGATGCGATACACGCCGCAGACACCGAGCCCACATAGCCCAAGCCGAAAATGCTGACCGAAGAGTTCACCCGTTGATGCCCCTATTTAGCTGAAATGCAAAAAATTCATTTCGATTGAAGGATGGCTGCCCGAAAGCCGCCAATAAATGGAAAGAAGAGCAAATAAGCGTACCCACAACTATATCAAAGTGACGAACGCCGGCTCCCCTGCAAGTACCGAATCTTCGCCGGCGTTTTCGACAGCCACTCATGCCGGCGCGCGCCTGTTTGCCCGCCGACCCTTGCGTTCCAACCAATCATCATATAGCTGAGAGTAATGACGCCCCATTTTCTCCAGAGTAAAGTTGTCTCGCGCGAAGCCGGTGCAAGACCTGCCCATTTGAATTCTCAGGTCATCTTGTTGCAGTAGACGAGCCATCGCAGCCGCGAGGACAACTTCGTCGCCGGGGGAGACTATGATTCCGCGCGCTTCGCCCAGCAGTTCAGCATTGCCGCCAACATCGGTTGCAATTGCAGGAACCCCTGCAGCCATGGACTCGATGATGGCGTTCGAAAGGCTCTCGGAGGCGGATGGCAATACCGTCAAATCGAGGGAAGCCAGCACCGCAGGTACGTCGCGGCAATCCCCCAGAAAGCGCACGCGATCCCCCAATCCGAGTTCGGCCGCTTCCCGCTCCAAACCCGCGCGCAGAGGCCCATCCCCGGCCAGGACGAATTCCACCTGGGGAACAGTGATCTTTAGCCGCGCGGCCGCACGCAGAAATAACGAGTGGTTCTTCGCCACGCTATTCATGCGCGCGATCATGCCCACCCGCTGCCATCCCGGATTTCGCGGCAATGCTGGAACGGCATCGGCAAAGGCTTCCGGACCCAGCCCATTCCAGATCACCGCGATTTTTTCTCTCGCCAGGCCACGATCGATGAGGCGCTGTGCGGCTGCGCCCGAATTGCACACGACCGCGTCGCACCAACGGAACATCGTCATTTGCGCGCGGAATTGCCACGGTGTAAGGAGATCGCCCAGTTGGCGCTGGCTTCCGATGACTACAGGCACGCCGGCAAGTCGCGCCGCGGGCACGAGGGTAAGGTTGGAATAAAAATCGAATGCGTGCGCAATCGCGATTCCGTGCGCCCGCAAATCGCGTCCAAGCTTCAGCCGGGTTCGCCAGGATTGCAGGCCATACAAGCTGCCTCCCAGAGGGTAGGTAACCGGATTCAGGCCTTCCAGAAACGCCCCTTGTGCGCGAATACAGCCCAGACGGAGGTGAAATCGGCTGTCCTCGAGTGCCCGCGTCAGCGCCACGAACTGGCGCTCACTCCCTCCCGTCTGAAGGGCTTCGATCATCAGAAACAAATTTGCGGCCTTCGGCGCGGGCAACGTTTCTTCGCTCGTTGCCTGATGCTGGCTTGCGAGCTGCGCTCCTGGCCGCTCCGGATCACCGGTGGATGAACGTATCAGAGGACTTCTCCGAGTACAGAGCTTTCGCGGGGCGTTCGAAGCAAGAGTGGATCGAGAAAATTGCGATGCCACAACTCCAGCATCAGCAAGCGCCAGATTCGAGGAGAATGGTCTCGGCGTTCCTGAAAATGCTCGTCCAACAGCTTCCGAACGCCGTTGGGGTTGAAGTAGCCACGTTGCATGGTTCGCGGTTCGGTCAAAGCGGTGACGATCAGGTCTTTCAGCTCGTGCCGCATCCAATGCACCAGCGGCAAGGCGAACCCTTGCTTGCGGCGATAAAGCACTTCCTTCGGAACCCCGACCCGTTCGGCCAGTTTCCGCAAAATATATTTCTGCTTTCGCTCGCGCAGCTTCCAGTTGGAGGTCAATCCCGTCACCCACTCCAGGAAGACATGATCCAGCATGGGTATGCGCCCTTCCAGCGAGTTTGCCATGCTCATCCGATCCACTTTGGTGAGAATATCGCCCGCGAGGTACGTCTTGCTGTCGAGATAAAGCAGCTGATCCAGCGGGTCTTCGGCCGGTGCTGTCCGCAAATAATCGCGCATGATTTGCATCGGATCGTCTGCTCCGTCGCCGAGCGCGGCGAAGTCAGCCGAGATCAGTTCCATCTCACGCTGAAACGGCTTCAACGAAACTCCCTCGATATAGCGCTCCTGCCAGGGTAACGAAACGCTATAGGCATAATTACGCCCCGGAACCTTGTAGGGAATCCATCGATGGATGTGTTTGCGATAGAAGTTTCGGCCCGACTGGGGTATCCACGAATAAGACCGGTCTCGCAAATGCATGCGATAACGGTCGTATCCGGCAAACGCCTCATCGCCGCCATCTCCCGACAACGCTACGGTGACATGCTGCCGGGCCAGGCGGCATACGTAATACGTAGGCAGCATGGAAGAGTCCCCGAATGGTTCTTCCATCGAACTGGTCAGAGCCTCGATGGTTTGGACAATATCGGGCTCGAGAATCAGTTCGTGGTGCTCCGTGGCAAAGCGCTCAGCTACCTTGCGGGCATAAACCGTTTCATTGAAATCGGAATGCCGAAAGCCGATGGAAAAAGTCTTGACCGGACCGCTAGCGGCTCGTGCCATCAACGCCACCACCAGCGAAGAGTCCACCCCGCCGCTCAGAAGAGCACCCAAGGGCACATCCGAAATCAGACGGATTCTTACCGCTTCAGCGAGCAAGTGCTCCAGTTGTTCCAGACACTCCTCTTCGCTGTGCGGAGAGTGCGTACCATACTGGGGAAAATTCCAATACTGACGGATCGATATCTTGCCCTGTTCGAATTCGAGAGTGTGCCCAGGAGGCAACTTTCGGATCGAAGAAAATGCGGTCAGCGGATCAGGCACGTATCCAAAGTAGAAGTATTGCAGCAGGGAGTGAGGACGGACCTGCGCCAGTTCCGGCGCCACCGCGAGAATTGCTTTGATTTCCGACCCAAACCAGAGACGGCCATTCAGGAATGCATAATGCAGAGGCTTTAGGCCCAGCCGGTCGCGCGCCAGAAGCAATTTCCGCTTGCGCTCGTCGTAGAGCGCGAAGGCAAACATGCCGCGCAGTTTCTCGACGCACTCCGCGCCGTGTTCCTCGTAGAGATGGACAATGACTTCTGTATCGGTATGGGTGTAGAAGCGATGGCCGCGCTGCTCCAACCCGCGCCGCAGTTCAGGAAAATTGTAGATTTCCCCGTTAAAAACTATCCAAACGCTGCGGTCTTCGTTAAATACCGGCTGATGCCCGCCCGCGAGGTCGATGATGCTGAGACGGCGCATTCCCAGTCCCACGCCGCCTTTTACAAAAATCCCTTCATCGTCAGGGCCGCGATGCACAATGGCCTGGCACATCTGGTGGATCATCTGCGGATCGATTGCGCCGGGAGACGAATCGGCGATGCCTGCGATTCCACACATAGCCTATCTCTTTCCCGTTGCCTGCGAGAGTCCGTCTCCTGCCGCGCATGGGGCAGACTGCTTCCAGCATTTGAAGAAGTAATCGCGATAGTGACCCGGATTTCCATCCTTGCCATCGCATGCCGCGAGAATCATGTTGACCATTTCCCGCGCCGAAACAAAGTGCAGGATCTCGCTCCGTTGTTCCGCGCCTTCCACCAGCTTCTGCAGGAAATCGCGGAAAGATGCACCCCGCACACTATCTTCCTGCGTGGGATCCATACCGTGGCAATGCAATTTAACAAACAACCAGTCGGGCCGTCCTTGCACGGAGATCATGGCCCGTTTCCACAATTGCAATCGCCGGAGGGTCGGAGGATTGTTCGCCGAGAAAGAACCATTTTCGATCCCCACTCGGCGCGAACGCCCCGGGTTCGACGACAGCATCAGCGGACCCTGGATCATCAAGGGGAATTTCCTGGCGGTTCGCCCCCAGGTCAGGTCTGGACCGGAACGGTAAGCGCCCGGGTCGTTAAGCCGTGGGCCGCACTCGTAAAGAGAGTTGATCTTCGCTGGCTGCGAGGGGTGAAAAGGGCTCGGCGGCAACGTCAAATCCGCGTAGCAACCTGCCGCGGCGAGCACCTGCATTTCCTCGTCAACTCCGCAGTCGAAGCCACCTGCCGAGTTTGCCAGGGCAAAGTTCCCGTGCACAAAGGCAAAGCGCGGACGCTCGTCGCCCTCCGCAACACTGAGACAGCCATGTTCAAAAGCAAGCGCATCGCGAAAGCCGGCCAACGTGCGTAACGTATTCGCAGCCGTATCGGGAAGCTCGATCCCATGGTGCAGGTGAAGTTCAATTTCTCCCCACCCCGCATGGCAATGAACGGCCAGTCGGTCGATGATCCCGTGATCGTACTGTTCGGCGGGATAGAAATAAGTATGAATCAAAGGCCGCCCATCACTATCGCGCCATCGGTCGATGACCTTCGGATACTCGTCGCACCAGCGCTCCAGACGGCGCTCCTGCTCGTCGTAAGGCGCGCGCGCATGCCCGTCACCGGGGACGATCGCAGGCTCAAAATGATCGGCAACCGCAAGAATGAGATGAACCTTGCCACTCGGCAGCGAGCGCGTTAGCCGTTGCCACAGGTAAGCCGGCACCACGCGCGAGCCGTAAGCCAGCTTGGCACGCAAACCCCGCCGCTTGGAGGCTACACTTCGCGGATTTCGCCTGGCCGCACCCGGCGAATTGACCTGTCCCCGATTCTGCAAGTTTCCTGCTGCTCCTTCGAATGAACTTGGTGGTACGGCGAAATTGTGTTACGGCGAAACTGAAGTGCGGCCCGATAAAAGACTCCCGGCGACCCGACTCAAAACCGCCTTTAGACGGTCGTCCGCGAATCCTGCGAGTCACGTTCGCCAATCGCTGGCCCGGCCTCTTGAGGACGCACCGGCTTGCGGCCCCGGACCGCGATGGGCATCTCGACCACGTGCAAGTCTTCCAACCCGCAACTTTCAAACCAGCGAAAGACCTCTTCGTAGGTATGCTTCGACTGATATCGCGGCGAATACCAGTCGAAGGTATCGAGCACCCTCATCTCGCGGCGAGGGTTTCGATTCACCGGAAAAACATGGTGCACCATGCCCGCAAGCGGCTTACCCACCAGAGGAATCCAGCGCAAGCCGGCATCCACTCCATTGAGCACAGGGACGACCACGCGAAGAATTCCATGCAGCAGTCGAGGACTCATGCGATGCGTCGCGCGGCGGTAATAATCGCTAAAGCGATACCACTTGTTGTACCGGCTGTAAAGCCAGACCGCGAGGCTGCCACCCGGTTTCAGATATTGGGGCAGCGTCTTCACTGCATTTTCGCAGCTGGGGGTATGATGCAGCACCCCAATGCTGTAGATGAGATCGAAACTTGCCGGGGCAAACGGTAGAGCGAACACATCGGCCTGAAGCGCGACAAACTCGCGATCAGCCAGGTTCCTGGCCGCCACTTGTGCCGCCGCGCTCAAATCGACTCCGATAACCCGGGCACCCCAGCGCGTGGCAACTTCGGCGAAGCGTCCCATGCCGCAGCCCACATCCAGCACAAGTTTGCCTCGTAAATCCTCGGGCTTAAAACCGGTCCGCTTGCAAAAATCCGACTCTGATTCGCGACATTGCTCGTTGTCCAGCTGGGTCCGGCTATAGAGGTGCCACTGAAAGCCAAAGCTGTCCGCGTAGGCGCCCGAATCTACGAAACACGAGACGCCTTCTCGCTGCGGATAACTCCTCCGGCACTCCGGGCACACATATCCTCCCGCGGCATCCGCTTGCAGTGTCTGCCGGCAGCTGAGACAGCGCAGCAAGGCTGCTACTTCAGCGGGGAACGGTGAGGCGTGGTTGTCGTTTCTCATGCGCTCCATCCATCG
>Ga0224555_1004917_pt1 | contig 11787 bp, 9 predicted proteins | sample 714S23034metaG_FD_180687 | JGI IMG/M metagenome (GOLD analysis project Ga0224555, IMG submission 180687) | Peat soil microbial communities from Stordalen Mire, Sweden - 717 S2 30-34 | ecosystem: Environmental > Terrestrial > Soil > Wetlands > Peat | place: Sweden: Norrbotten County, Stordalen...
GCATCGATTTCCGCCGTCCCATCGCCATGCTTGTTAAGACGTCTCAAACATTTCCGAGGTCACGCGTTTTGGACGATTATTTCCACGGGCTGTTACGGACGCGGAAAACCCGCAGGCAGAAATGTTCGGTGAGGAAAGACTGCTAAGAATCATCCGGCAAGAGGCCCCCTCGGGAAGTCAGGCAATGGAGCAGAGGTTCTTGAAAGCCATCGAGGAATTCACTCAGGGCATGCCGCAAACTGATGACATTACCTTCGTGGTCGTTGAAAACTCCCAGTGAGAAACTCGTGGCGGCAGGGCGAAACTCTTATTCTGATTCTTGTCGGGACTTACGCCGGGTCCCGGGTTTGACAGCGCCCAATAATCAGAAAGTGAGTTCCTGGTCCTTTATGTGTTCCGGTTCAGCGTGAAATGGAGAGGGGGCGCTCTCCGTTAGTGAGTAATCCGCCCCTGCGGGGCGGGGATTTTCAAGGCATCCGGGTCTACCGATCCGATGTGATTTTGGGCGCGAGGAGCTTAGCACCGTTGTCCTGCTCGTCCACTGCGATGGCGTATGGTCCGGAAATTCGATCAAGCTCCACCTCGAGGCAACCACCGAGGGCGTTGCACTTCAAGCCTCGGAAGTCGAGTTGTTGCGTCGCAAGCCTGCGAGCAATTCTCACGACCTGGAGTTCAAAATCCTGGATATTGGAAATACGTCCGCCTCTTAGAGCTGGTTGCGACTGAAGCCATCCGCAATCCCCGCACCATATTACTTGGTCAGGCGGCAGCGCGGAAGTAGTAGTTCAGCATGCCGCCCAGGCGCTGTCGCCGCTGGACTACGCCGCAATTACCAAGATGGCCCGCCTCTGGGCTGATGATTCGGTTGGCCAAGCCCTGGTGGTTGCGCTCGGCGTGATAATGGGCCATGCAACTCCGGAAAACCAGTAACTCAGCGTCTGCGTGGGCAGGTCGGCCGCCACGATACTCCGGAACGTGGGGTTGGCTGCTGAACCCGACGACGGCCCCATCAACGCCGTATTCTTGGTCTGCGTGTTGAGCGTCGCCGCGACCGTGCCGCTGCTCGTGTCGGCGGCGGAGGGCGTCAAGCTGAGGACCGTCCCGTCGCCAGTGAAGGTTACGCTCGTTACTGTCCCGGCATTGGCCGGCGTACAGCCGGTGGCGTTGCCATTCGCGCCGACGCCGCGGGCATAATTGCCGGAGTTGCAGGTCGTGGGAGCGCTCGCCAGCGCGGTCGCCGTCGCCGCATTGCCCGTGATGTTGCCATTCGGCGCCACGTAATCCGTCCCAGCCACGGCCGCGACAAGCTGGCTGGCACTGTTGGTCTTGGTGATGGAGCCGGATATTGGCAGCGCCGCGCCGCCGATCTGCGCCACCATCGGATTGGGATAGGAGCCGCTCAGGTCGCCGCCCGCCTGTCCACTGGGCGGTAGCGCGGTGGGGAGCGAGTACCAGGACATATTCCCGTTGCCGTCTGTCACCCAGGTCTGCCCGTTGACTCCGGACGTGTTCGGCAGCGTCAGCGTCCATGAGCCAGCAGCCGACTGCACGGTGACCGTCACAGCACCGGAGGTTGCGCCGCCCATCTGCACAAATCCGCTCCCCGCTCCGCCGCTCTTGAAGCCGGCCGGATTGTTCAGGATCCATGAGCTGTCGAGATAGGGCGTCGAAACCTTCGCGTCCGGCCCGCCGTTCCCGATCAGCAGGTATTGGGGCGTGAACGCGCCCTCGTTATTCGTCACCGTGCCCGTGGCGGCCGGGGTGCAGCCGGTGGAATTGCCGTTGGCAGTGACGCCAGTGGCATAGTTGCCAGCCGAGCAGGGCGTCGGCGTGGACGCCAAGGCCGTCGCTGTGGCCGCATTGCCGGACGTATTGGCTGCATTGTTCGGAATGTCGGCCGAAGCCAGCGCGCGGAACGCGGGCGCGCCGCTGCCCCCTGTCGCCGGCCCCGCATACACGCTATTCTGCCCCTGAGATCCGAAAGCCGCCTGCCGGCTCGTGTCGGTCGGATGGACGTGATCCGCCCGTGAGTAATTGGGAGACGAGCCCGCCGCGCCGGTGCCGTCCATGACCGGAGTGGCGCTGGAGGCCGCAGGGATCGCCGGCGCCCCGGAGAGCGAGCCATAAGGGTAGCCGCTGCCAATCTGCGAGGCCGAGAGGCTCAAAGGGTCGCTGCCGGCCGCGGCGTGCGTGCTCGCGTGCAGGCTCGGCGCGAAAGTGGAGGGCACGCTGGAGAGAGCAGCCCAGGGCCAGGTCGTCGGGAAGGTGCCCACCGTGCCATCGCCCCGAATATATTGCAGGGTCGTGCCATTGGCGGAAACCGCAATCGTTCCGTTCGCGAGAAGCGGGCTGCCGGTTACCGTGAAGGCGGCCGGCATCGTCAATCCGACATAGGTGAGGCCGCTGCCGCCGGCGCCCGGACAGGTAATCAGCGTCACGGTTCCGTTCGACTCGTTGATGCACCAGGTGCCATTGCCAGGGTTTGCCAGGCGCGCGAATACACCGCCCGCACCTCCGATCAGGAAATCACCCGCTGACACCAGTGGATCGGTGAGGATGGTCGGCTTGTTGCTGAGGTCGGCATAGTTCCCGCTGGTGGCAACTGGTGCGAACGATGGCCACGCCCCGGGCGCTCCATTGATGGGCGCCTGGAACTGCGAGCCGAGGCCGAGGTTCGTCACTGCGGTTGCGCCAGTTCCGAGTAGCGCCACCAGGTCCAGATACGTCGCGACGCGGACGGCGGAGCCGGTCCAATATGTGAGCCCCGCGCCGCTCGGCGGCGCCATGCCGCCGGTCGACGCCGCATAGTTCAGCGAGCCGTCGCTGTTGATTCCAACGACGACCTGGCCGCCCGGGTTGGGCGTGGCCAGCACACCGCCCAGCACGCCGGACGCCGCCGGCGGCAAGACGTAGGCCGCGATGGCGGGTGGAAGCAGCACCTCGACCTGAGCCACCGTCTCAGGCACGGACGAGGAGTGGATCACCCAATAGGTGAGCGGCCGGTTAGCGTTGAATCCGATGAAGCGGACGGCATAACTGTAGCCCCCGAATCCGCAGTCCGCGATCGGATAGAGATTCAACTGCCGCTGGAATACGCCGGCCGTGACGGCGAGCGTGGTCGTCGTCTGGGGGACCTTCACGCCGCCGCAGATGACCGTCGGATTCTGGATTGCCAGGGTGCCTGTCCAGGGCTGACCTTCCGGCGTGTTGATTGGGCCGGTGATAGTCACCGGCGACTGCGCGCGGAGTCCGGCGGGAAGGCAGATCGCGAGCAGGAATAGGAGAACAATGCGCTTCATCTCATGGGCTCCAGTCATTTAATGAACTTGCTGAAGTGCTCACCGATCAAAGGCAAAAGCGCCACCGCTGCATACCTCAGAATCGGCAGCAGCCGGTCGATCCAGTTTGAATTGGCCTTTTTCTCACCCGCCTCCTCAGCGTGCGCATGCTCCAGTTCCGATACACGCGGCATGAGATCCATGGCCCTGGCGACTGAGACCTCCTGGACGGCACCGCTCACTTCGATCAGGTGCAGCCGGCCCTCGGCCTTAGAAACCCTGCCATTCTGCACGCCCACGCGCTCTGCAATGCTGCTGAGTTTTTCGTCATGCACAGCGCTCCCGGTCTTAAGATCCCCGATGTCGGTTTTCAGAGTTGTGAGGTCGTCCTTGAGCACCTTGAGGTCATCGAGGATGCGTTTCCACATCTCGGTCTCTTGTTGCGGGGGCAGCATGGCGGGACTCCTTAATCAGTGGCGGGGCACTGCGAGTCTGTTTTTCACTTCGTGGAATGAGTGGCGGCGCGGCCGCGCCGCCACACGACTATTTGGCCGGCGGATCGGCAGGCGCTATCGCCTGCGGCGAGATCGCCTTCAGGACTTCGGCCCAATTCGCCGGCAGCGCATGGGCGAAGCCGTACAACCAGCGATAGAAGAGACCGCTGGTCGTGGTCGGTTCGGGCAGGGCATGCACGGCCGCCGCAAGGACGGCAATCGCCGCCCATACCTGGACCAGCGGATTGCGAAGCAGCATGATGGGATCCACAGGCGACTCCTCGATGCTCAGACCGCCACGGGAGCGGCGGCCACAACCGCGGGAGGGATCGGCTTGGCTGCGGTCTTGATAGCCGGCAGGATGGCCTTGATGTCAGCGACGAGTGCTGCGTCGAGACTGACGCTCATGCCGCCGGCTCCGACAGCCGCGCCCGCGTCCTCGATGGCCTGGATGACCACGCCGAGAACGGCGTCGCCCACGCGCTCGACGTTGGCGAGCTGCGGGCACACGAGGGCCGTGATGGCCTCGACGGTGGGCGCGTCGGCCTTGGCGGCCTGCAGCACCGGGAGGGCCTTGGTTTCGACGAAGTTGGCGACTTTCTTGATGTCGCCGATCGCCACGGCATAGGCGTGGCCGAGGGTCAAAATGAGAGACACTGTTTGGCTTTCTCGCCCTTGACGCAGGGCGCGCGGTTGTTGGTCTGTCAGTTTCAGGGAAGCGGGATGGGGATAGTGAACTTCAGCAGGTCCAGCGCTTTGCTGATTACGGTCTTGAGCATGCTTGCCTTTTCGCGCCAGGGGCGCATGGCAATGTCGATCGATTTCGCGGACTCCTCGAGGTGCTCCGATGTGCCGGCCACGTGCGCCAGCGTTGTGGCGACGTTCGGATCCGCGAACAGCACATCCAGATCTCGCGCGGCGCCGGCGATGTCCTGGAGGGTCTTCTGTGTGACCTGGCCGTTGGCCGCGAGCTGCGCGTCGGCTGTAGCCAGGAGGTGGTCGAGCCGCGCCAGGGGCGCCTGGGCCGCCGTCACGGTGGCGTCCGCAGTGTCCGTGATCCGCGCCAGGTCCTGCTGGATGGACCGCTCCAGCTCCGTCGCCTCGTGCAAGGAACGCCGCGCCTCGATCAAGAGGTCGTGGGTGTCCGATCGAAGCCCGCGAACCAACTCGAGCGATTCGCGCGCCGTCGCCTCAACCGAGCGGCTCGTCTGGTAGCTCTGCGCGGCCGCCGCTTTCAGGCTTCCGGTAGTCGCCTCGATCTGGGATGCCAGGCAGGCGCGATTCGCCTTGCAGTCGTTGAGATAGCGCAGCGTCCATGCGGTCTGCTCCAGGCCCGGGCGCGCGTTGTGAACGGCGAGCGCCGATTCCGTCAGGAGCCAGCCGCAGAGGCTGAGCACGCCGAGGAGGCAGACCAGCGCGGCGCCGGTGAGGTATAGGATCGGCCCGCGCATCAATGCACCACCGTCCTGCCACACGGGCAAACCAGTCTCCCGGTTGTGGTGGTCGCCGTTGCCTTGGGGACCAGCACATTGAAGTCCGCAGAGAACTCCCACGCATCCGGCATCAGCAGGCCCCGGAATGCACGACTCTCCTCCGGCCCCGCATATTTGCGGACTGCGGCCGTTTTCAGGTCGTCGTATGCCTTCTGCGCGGCCTGCAACCTCTCGTATGCCGCCTTCAGTTCCTTCGCGTCTTTCGGCTCCAGGGCCACCACCGTTGCGTTCTGCCCGACCGCTACCAATGCGAAGCCGAGCAGTAAAACAATGCAAAGCGCGTGTTTCATGTGCATGCTCCCCTAACCGTTCCCCTTCCGCGCGAGTGCCAGTGCCGTCTGAACCTGAGCCATCGCGAGGATCGACCTCAACTTGCCTGCATAGACCGGGTCGGTTGCATAGACCTTCGCCACGTCGGCGATGAGCGCCTGAAGATCGTGAGCCGCCTGATAGCGCGCCCAGGCCGCGGCATAGGACTTCCCGTCCGTGATCAGCCGCGCATGACATTCGAAGCAGTCGGCGAGCGAATCGAAAGCCGCGAACTCGAGCTGGCGTTCCTGCATCGCGCCGTCGATGAATTCCCTCGTCGCAAGGGTCTGCGTTTGGCAGCCAGGAAAACTTTTGATTCCGAAGCAATTATTGGCGGGCGCGCTGGCGCCCCAGCCACTTTCGAGCGCCCACTGCGCAACCGTGATTTCAGCCGGGAGTCCGGTAGCCTTCTCGCAAAGACAGGCCGCCTTCGCCGCGGCTGCAAGCCGTGGAAGTTGTTGGGATGTCAGCATGGGTTATTGAATCTGGAAAGTCGAACGGCGAACAGGTAGAGGTAGAGGCCACCCAAACGAACACAGGTGATCGATGGCCCAGAAACCAATCCAGGACGGGTTCGCCGCCGCGTCGGAAACCGCCAGCCATTCCCGGTCCCACGGACACCCGCCGTTGAACCAGGGGATCAGGTAGGCCGACGTGGCCCGCGTCCAGGCCATCGGCGAGGTCCACGGGAAGGTCATCGCTTCGTAGGCCTTCGCGAAGTTGCGCTCCTGCGATCCAAAGCTGAGCGCCTCCATCTTCAGCCGATTTAGTCCGCTGCCGGACTGTTGCTGGTACTCGATGGGGAGATTCACGTAGCGGTTCAGTTGGCCGCCGACGCCATACGCATTCTGGGTCGGATAATTCACGTCATAGGGCCACAGCAGTTCGAACTGCGCGCCCGGAACCACGGCCAGGACGGCGACTCGAATCCCGTCAATGTGGGCCTTGATCCGGGCGCGCAGAAAGTTGGCGTCCGCATAACCATTGATGGATGGGTCGTCGGTCGCATGGCTAAACATGGCCAGCGCGCGTCCCAGCGCGGCTTGCGCCGCCGCCGAGGTGTTGGCGTCGTAATACGCCATTCCGGCCTCAATGTGATGCCCGTCGCTCGTGCTGGTACACCAGTCAAAGAACCACCACAGGACCTCGCCGAATTGCAGCCAGGGGGTGAGCCCGCACGCGCTCAGAATGGACGCCGCCTGGACGTAACACGCGGCTAGAAACGCCGTCACCGTCGCCGGGTTGAAGCAGCTTTGCGAGGTCTGCAGCTCGATGTAGGCCGCGTCGCCCACGCTCGGCGTGTACCCGCCCGAGTTGCTGACCTCGGTCGTCAGCGAAAAGTGGTCCGCGTCAAAGACCGTAATCACCCACGCGCCAGATCCAGTGCCCGCGGCATGCCAGGTGTTGCCGGTAATATAGCCGTGCCCCGTCTGCTGAATGTTGGACCCATTCACTGCCTCAACGAAGCCCGCGCCCCACGTGCCGAATCCAGTCGCTGTGAGCACCTGCGTTCCCTCGGCGAAGCGCTGTGTCCAGGCGCCAGCAGCCGTGTTCGCGTCCGGAGGCGCCAGCAGTTCCTGCGAAAACGCCACGGTCACCGTCATCCCCGCCGCATGCCAGAGTTCACAAAGATCGTAGAGGTAATCCAGGAAAGCGCGATTGAGCGGGCTGGCTTGGCTCGCATCCACCTGCCACGTCCCCTCATTCCCAAAGTCATAATAGACACCCGGAACAGAAGTAGGGACCATGCCAAGATCGCCGGACATCTCAACGGTCCCGGTGGACCCCACTCCTTGAGAGACAGTCATCGTAAACCCGTTAATCGGGCTGAGAACCGTCACCGTGAACTGCCCCGGCGTAGAGGTCGGCGCCGCCCAGACTCCCACGAAAGTCCCATTCACGGCGTCGATCAAGCGTTGCGCCAGGGTCAAACCGCCGGGATCATCGGCGGGGTACACGGCAACCCCGAGACTCGTTCCCGAGATGTCCACGTAGAAGGAATCTCCGTCACCGAATCCGGTGCCAGTGCCGAAAGGCCCGGTCAGAGTCACGGTGGCCGAGTGGAACGATCCGCCATTGCGAACGCGCTTCAATGCGAAGAAGACGCCTGCGTAGAAGTCGAGATCCCCGTGCAGGCCAAGCTGTTGATAGTTCCACAGCACGCGCGCCGGAGGAATCTTGTAGGTCTGGTCGGTGTCAAAGTCAGCCGCCGCGCTGACCTTCGAATAGGTCTTCGCGGGCGAGACGGGATCGCTGAGCACCGCCGCCTGGAGGTAATCGAACAGGCAGGTCCCTGAGGCCACCGTGAGCACGACGGTGTGATTACCCGCTGCAACTCCCGCCGCAATCAATCGGCGCGCGTACACCGGCGAAAGAGCATCGGCGTCGGTGTTTATTGTGACTGCCACTGCGCCGTCCAATGAAACGCTGAACTCGCCGCCAATCGTGCTCAACTCGGTTCCGAGATAGAGATTGTGGGCCTGCTGGCACCAGTAGGTCACCGTCACCGAATCGGTGGCATGGCTCGACTGCTGGGCGAAGCCGTGGAAATAGGAGCCTACCTGCAAAGACCAGCCTGTGCCCGAATACAAGGCCCATGCGTCCCGGCTGCCCACCGTCACCGAGCCCGGCCCGGCGACTTTCAGCCCCGTGACGCCGCCCGGATCTACGACGGTCCAATTCGAGAAGACCATCGAGAATTCCATGGAGGCGTAAGGTAGCAGCGAACACAGTGTCGAGTTGACGAGCGTTCCCCGACCGTTGCCGTCCGACGCCGAGCAGGCAACGCTCGCGAGAACGTTGGTTTGCAGGGCAAGAGTCACCTGATTCGAGTGCGCCGCTGCGGTAGCGTTCGGATCGCCCGCAGCGATGAGGCCGGCCAGCGCCACGGCAATCGCAGCGGAGCTATCGCCAGCGAGTTGAGCATAGGTATAGGTGTTGGGCCCGATGGTGATGAAGTGGCTGTAGCCGGTCCCGTAGGAATTGAGAAAGTTGAATGTCACCGTGGACGCGCCGTAGGTGAGCCAGGGAGCCAGAGTCAGCCAGATCTGCCGGCAACTTGCCAGTCCGAGCGCCGAGAAATCCAGGTGGAAGTGCATCGAAGTAGGATCGCTGCCGCCGGTCAGCATCGTCGTCTGCCCGCTCGCCGTAGAGAGACGGCCAAACGGAAAGATCTGAGTGTTGCCCGGAGTTTTGTACATCGTGAGCAGCGCGATGCCATTGCCGTCGCGCCCTGGCTGAGTGCAGGTGATGGCGAGCACTCCGCCATTCACCGTGATCCCCGGGCCGGTTTTGGTGCTTGCAAAGACCGCCGTAAACGTGGTGGGCGTGACCGCCGTGACGGTCACGATCTCACTGTTGGAACCGTCCGAATTCGCCACAGTCAAGACGGTCCCCAGCACAATGTCCGTCATGTCCGCGGGCATGACCGTCTGAGAGCCAATTGCAATACTGGCCGCTACAGTGGTGGTGATGCCGGCGCTGGTGGCCGAAAGCGGAACGGTCGACGAGGTGCAGGAGTTGATGAGCGCCGCCATGTTCGCGGCCACTTGCGCCAGCGTCTGGCCTGTCGTGATAACGTCCAGGAAGTTGGCGCTGTCGAATACTTCGTTGCCCAGGTAGACAATCTGAATGCGATCCCAGTTTGTCGGCGTCCCCACGATGGAGAAGAACGCACTGGCCGCGACGCCCCCGGTGGTCGAAGTGGGCGCCGGAAGTGGCACGACGCCCGAAGCCTCGCTGGAGTTGATGTAGCTGAGCGCTCCCCAGGGAACCGACTGGTACTTCGGCCCAATGGGCGACATGCAGCCGCGGACGACCAGGTCGAAGTCCAGCGTCACGCCCGCCAGCGAGAAATCCGGCAAATAGCGGTTCGTGAGCAGGTGACCGAACTGATCGTCGGCGTCGAAGAGCATCAGCACGACAAAATCCGCCTGGTCGCTCCACGCCCCGCTGACGGTGAAGCCCGACGCGCTGGCTTGTGTCATCGCGGCGAAGCAGCCGCGGCGGTCGAACCCGCGCAGATACAGCGTGCGATGCGGCTGCAGTTTGGAAATCGCTTCTGTCGGCATCAGGGGTTGATAAAGACAGTCATGTCGCTGCCGGGATAGGTCGTCCCGACCGCAGTGATATCAACGCGGATAAGCTGACCGGCCACGATCTGCGTCGACGTTGCCACGGAAGCGGAGGTCGCGCCGGCCGGGACGGTGATGGTCGCATAGACGACTCCGTTCACGTACACGACAACGACCAATGCCGCGCCGGTCGGAGCTCGCTTCAGTTGAACGGTGATATTGGATGGCGTGCTGGTCTGGGGCATGGCGGCAATCGGCCCGAGGTCGGAACCGATCGCCAACGTCCCCGGAATCACAATCGCGGCGGCCGGAGCGGTATTCGCGGCATCGCCGGTTTCCACGAAGAGATAGAAATCGCGGATCGCCAGCCCCTGGGGCAGGGGCAGCGCCTCCAGCCCGGACGCGCTGACCGCCACCGGCTCGATCATCAGATATTGCTGGGCGAAGCCCGCGACGTCGATGGCCCACCATGGCCCTATATCCATGGTTGCCAGGGTCGTCACTCGGCCGGGATTGATATCCTGGGTGCCCACGCCCCATCCGGCTTCCTCAATCCAAAACTCCGATGTGCTGTCGGGGGTGATGCCCCAAGTCCCGCTGATGACGATATTGCCGCTCGCATCGTTCGACGCGATGGTGGCCACCTGTCCGCGCCCGGTTCCCGCGATGATCCGAACGATACGATTGATTTCGGAATTAGCGGTCAGAGTGAGGTTGGAATCGGCGATGCCGGAAGCGAGCCCGCTTCCCGTGTTCTGGGCGCGAATCACCAATTGAAGAAGATCGCCGGCGGCGTATCCGAACCAACCCACGCCAACGGTAAGCGTGTCTGCAGTATTTGAAACGATGAGGTAGTCGTCCATCCACTGCGGCATGTCGGCGCCGCCGTATTGGGTGCTCTTCCAGCCGACGATGGAACAGAAGCGCCCGGCGAACTGATTGACTGTCCAGCCCGCGCCCTGGACGGTAAATGTGCCAGTCGACCCGCCCGTCCAACCGGTGACAGTTCCCGCCCAAACACCAGGGTGCATCAGCCGCTTCACGCGCACCCGCAGGGTCTGGAAGCACTGATCTGGCATGGGAGTGTCGATCCAAGATGCTTCCAGCCCGTGAGACAACTCAAAAGCGGCCAGTACGGAAGCGCTGCGGCCGGCATAAAACAATGTCTGGGGGCTGCTTCCCATCCAGGCGTGACAGGCTACTGTGCCCGGCGCCCATTGGATGCCGGAGACCGCTACCGTGTTGGTGTTCGTTCCGGCCGGGATGTAGCAGGATACGAAGCTACTTAACGGCGTGACCGCTCCGCTTGCGTCCTCCGCCGCGAACGCGCACCAGACGGTCTGACCTCCCGCCATCGACCCGCCAATAGGCGACGTCGTAGCCTGCGCCGGCACGAACGGAGGCCGCGTGTCTTGCGAGAAAGTATTGACCGGCAACAGACCTTGAATGCCAAGGATCCGCTCCTGCGGCGCCAGGCTATACCATCCAGTCGATGAATAAAGAGCCAGGCGGCTATTTGCGCCCGGATGGAGCGGGTTGATGGCATCGCCGCACTCTCCGATCATGATCGGATAGGGCGGCCGCATCGGCAGCATCGATCCTGAGCCATTGCCGCCCGGCGTGGTGGCCTGGCCGTACGCGTTCGTGTACCAAGCATCTTCATGCCACTGCAGCAGCAGGTCGACGGTCTCGAAATCCGTGCTGGGCTTGAGTTGCAGGATGCGGAATAACTGCTGGCTGATGCCGGCCTGGGCCCAGCTCAGCATCACGATTTGGCCTATCTGGAGCTTGACGCCCTTGAACGTCGTTGTGATCTGGACCTGGAACGTCCCGCCGGGGTCGTTACGGGGATTACCCCACGCATTCTCCGCAAACCAGGTGTTGACGATGCGGCGGACCTGGTCGTAATTGGCGAAGCCCTCCGCCGGCGGCGCGGCGGTCGTATTCTGAGAGACCCGTTGCAGCGCCGGAAGGTCCGCCACCGTCAGTGAATCCACCACATACTGGTTGTCTTCGTCCTGCCAGTTGACGGTCACCAGCGCCGGCAGATCCGAGTTGGCGCGCTGCACGATGTTGAACTTCGGCTTGCCGCGGCCTTCGTTGTCGCGAATGATATTCGACTCGTCGAAGGCATAGGCGA